>Ga0213824_1000201_pt1 | contig 52404 bp, 55 predicted proteins | sample MC6MC0906MG_FD_179892 | JGI IMG/M metagenome (GOLD analysis project Ga0213824, IMG submission 179892) | Enriched soil aggregate microbial communities from Iowa State University, Ames, United States - MC6-MC0906-MG | ecosystem: Environmental > Terrestrial > Soil > Unclassified | place: USA: Iowa...
AGGATCGAACTCTCAAATTAAATGGTGTTCAATCCGGGGTCAAAATCAACTAACTAGCTAATTTATTTCCCGTTTTACTTGTTGTTTGGTTCGTATACAATTACTTGTATTCGTTCTGAAATTTTCTTATTCAAAGCCATCAAACATGGCTTATTTTATTAGAATTTTCAGGGTTTTACATACTGTTCAATCTTCTGTTTTCAAAGTGCTTTTTTCTGTGTCGCTGTCTCAGCAGCAACTTTTAAAGGATATCATAACCGGTTGTTTTTGTCAACCATTTTTTTGCTTTTCTTCAAAACTTTTTCATCGCTCATCGATGTGTTTTAGAAGAAGTTTTTGCCGCCGTTTTCAGCGGCGAGTTATATCATACCAAAGCATTCGACAAATGTCAACAATTATTTTGAATTGTTTTTATAATTTGTTTTATTGCGAATAATGCCTCTGATAGAATGCGCCAGCTATGCTCTATCCCCTGACCAGGATCCAAGTATATCTACAAACCTTTAAACAATCTTAGATAAAAACAGAATTCAGTTACACAACTTTGGCTTTTAGTAACTATTCTATGTTACCATATATATTTTTTTGAAATTAAGTAACCAAAAGGGCAACTCTTATGTTATATTAATAGTATAGTTTGCCGATATAAAATATAGTTGATTTGTAATAAGAAGGAGGTGTTCCTATGACGCATCTTGATTCAAGAATCCCAGTACCCCGTAATTCAATGCCGGGTAATCTGCATAACAGATTATTTTCAATAATGGATCAACCGAAAAGAATTAAATCCAACATTCAACAAAATAGATTCTCATGGCTCAGTCCAGGTAATCTGATCTGCAAAAGCTCTAGACTCATTTCATCTGACTGTATATACATAGGAATGAAATGACCAAAAACCAGAGCCAGCATCTTTGATTGTAAAGCTGAATAGCGTTGATGTTTATTAACGCCAGCCAAAGAAGCGAATCGAAATCAGCCAATTACTTGCATTCAGAGTAGCAGGTATTTTTTAATGTTAGGGGAAGAAAATGAAAGATAAAACTAAAAAAGGATTCTTTAGCCTTTTCCAAAATGTAAGACGTTCTGCGGAAACCTCAGAAAATATCAGTGCAACATCTGTCGTTTCACCTGAAGAATCCCAAAATGAAGATCTTAATAAGACAGTATCCGAGCCAGCCGAGCAAAAAAGTTCAGCCGCACCAATCGCTTTTCACGAAATTGAAAATGAAGCTCCTTCCTCTTCTTTAATATGGGAGCCCTCCGATGATCCGCTTATTGTACGGATAGATGAAGAAGCATTATACAGTGAATGCGCACAGTTTTCCAGTAAAATGCAATCATTATCCAATGTTTTTAAACGGACATCCGAAACTACACAGGAGCAGGCTCCTCAGCCAAGAGCGGCTCAGGCCTATCTTCATGTTTCAAAAGACCGCATGGCTGCATGGATTTATGTGATCCCTCCATTTAATGACGGTCAGGATATAAAGGAAGAAGACTTAAAAACAATCCTCAATCAGGAGCATGTATCCACTGGAATCATGGAGGAGTCTTTGAACTCAATTATTGAAAATCAAATCTATGGTCAAGCCGTGCTGGTTGCAAAGGGAGTTCTGGCACGAAACGGAATCGATGGCTCTATTAAAGACCATTTTAAACGGGATCTTAAGCTTGAATTTATAGAAGATGAAAACGGATCTGTTGATTATAAAAATTTAAATAATATTCAGTCTGTTAAAGAAGGGGAAATAATCTGCAGTATTGCACTTGCTGTGCCGGGGAAAAATGGTATGACCATAAACGGGAACCCTTATCCCTGCCCCATTCAAGGATCTGATGTTTTCGTACCTGCTGGCCGCAATACTGTGCTTACGGAGGACCGGACCCAGCTCATTTCCCAAAAAACAGGCCATGTAACATTTGCTAATGGAAAATTTCAGGTAGATCCTATCCTAAAGATAAATGGTAATATTGATAATAGTACAGGTAACCTGGATTATGACGGCGATATATTGATTACTGGAGATGTGAGAAATGGCTTTTCGGTGAAAGCTACCGGAAGGATTGACATCCGTGGCTCCGTGGAAGGCGCTCAGATTGCCGCCCAGGGATCCATTACGATTGCCAGCGGCATGTCTGGAAATGGCCGTGGTACTCTGACTTCTGACTCAGATGTCAAGTGCCGATACCTGGAACATTGCACGGTCACTGCCAAAGGCAATGTTTATGCAGAAAGCATTATTAACTCAAAAATAGAGAGCGGTCAGGATATTAATGTAACCTCCGGTATGGGAGTTATTATCGGCGGTACCCTTTTGGCCGCAAACAGCATCAATGCACGTATTATTGGTTCTAAAGTACGGCGGCTTGTCACTGAATTAATCATTGCAAATGTTCCTAAAAACGTGGAAGAATCTGCTCGGCTTACCAGAGAGCTGGAACAGCTTCACCATAACATGTCGGAAGTAAGGAAAAATATCACCTACCTTGAGACTACACAAAGGCAGGATAAACAGCAGCTGTTAGAAAATTTAAAACAGGCTTCCACTTATTTAAACCTCCGGGAACAGGAGATCACAAACCGTTTGGAGGAAATAAACACAATTGACAAAGAACAGTCCGGAATTATTCAATGCCAGCAGCTGCTGCCCGTGGTTCGCATCCGGATTGGTTCTTCCAGTCTGTTGGTTCAGGAGGAATACTCCAGAAGTATTATTTATAAAAATAATGAAGGTGAAGTTACGATCGGAAGTAATTAAATCAGAAGGAGGGAAGCTATTATGAGAAAAACAATTATGATTGTCGATGATTCAATTGTAACACGCAATGAGATAGAACAATTACTTAAAGGAACAGATTTTGATGTAATCTATCAGTGCAGAAGCGGGGAAGAGGCATTGGAAGCCTATGAAAGAGAAAGACCAGATATTGTGACCATGGATATTTTAATGCCTGGAATTGATGGCATCGAAGCTTCCAAACGCCTATTGAAGCATCATCCGGATGCAGGGATTATCATCATCAGCTCTCTTGTCTATGATAAAACACAGCAGATGGTTAAAGAGTTGGGTCCCTCTGTTCCTTTCGTTTTCAAGCCTGTTAAGAAATCATATTTTATCGAGGCATTGGTAAAAGTAAGTGATGCACTTTCCGAAAAGTAAACGATGGACAGTTCTTTTATGACTAAAATAATATGTTAATTATTATTACATACAAAAAGCCTAATGGAAAATCTATTTCTTTCGATCTTCCATTAGGCTTTTTATTTATAAATTATAGATCGACCCAGACAATGAATCATCAGAGCCAAACTGATTGGAAATGCTGTAGGAAGCCATCTGCATCCGAATCTTCATCAGTTCGATTAAATAAAGATAATCAGACTTAGCCGGTACAAGGCTTCCGCTATCTCCTTCCAACGATGAACTTGACAGATATTGCAAAGCACTTGAGATATCCGTTGAATATCCTGATGTGTCGGAATATCCTGATGCGTCGGAATATCCTGATGGTTCGGTATCTCCCATATAATTCTTAACCTTCTTTACATATTCCTGGGTTTCCTTAAAAGGAGGGATTCCTCCATATTTGCTCACATTATTGCTGCCGGCATTATAAGCCGCTAGAGTGAGATCTACATTTCCATTATAACGTTCCAGATTTTCTTTTAAATATTTAGCTCCACCCATGATATTGCTTCTTGCATCATAAGGATCGTCCACTCCCAGGGATCTGGCAGTGGCAGGCATCAGCTGCATTACCCCGGCAGCCCCCTTCTTTGAAGTAGCTGATGGGTTAAAGTTCGATTCTGCCTTAGCAACTGCTTTTAACAGTTTTTCGGAGACACCGTATTTTTTAGACGCCTCTTTGAATATGGCCTCAAGGTTTTCCGGAGCCTTTGCTACTGATTTTAAAATATTTTTAAAATTCCCCTTGGCAGATGAAGCTGCCGTATATCCCGCCTGCCCTGCCTTTGCATTGGTAAGTGCAGAAAGTTTTAATTGGTCTATTGTTGCCAAAATTTAATCCTCCCGTCAATTTCCGTTTTACGGAATCCATCTTCCTGAAGCGTCCACCCAATAATTGCCGACATTCGCGCTGCTTGCCATGCTTCCATCTGGATTCATATAATACCAGATTCCTGGCTGGGGCTCTATCCATCCCGTCAGCATCTCTCCTCCGACCGTATTTAGATAATACCATTTCCCATTGACAAACTGCCAGCCTACGAGTAATTTTCCGTCCTTAGGATCCATATAATACCATCTTTGACCTGACAGGATCCAGCCGGTCTGATAAACTCCGTTCCCATCGAAATAATACCAGTCGTTTAATATCTGCTTCCAGGAATTTCTGGGGACTCCGCCATCCTCTTGCTTGTATGTATTTCCCTTCCATGCACCTGATGTATCGCCGTCATATTCCATAATGACGTCTTCGGAAGTTACATAATCCCCATCTTTCATATATTTTCGGTCATCGGAAGTAAAACCGATTGCCCGGACTTCATAGTAATAAACTGCATCCTTATCCATGTATTTAGAAAGATCAACTGTATTGGTTCCTACGGAAATACGCGTTTTCAGCTTATCGTCTGCATATAGAGCAACCTGATAACCAGTAGCAAATTCAACCTTCTCCCATACGGCCTTTGTCTTTTTGCTGTCGCTCCAGCCGGCTCTGGGTGTTCTTCCTAAAATTACTACAGGAACATAATCCACCTTTACTTCTAAAGTATGATTATCCACGGCCTTGGCTGAGACGAACTTCGCTCCTGTGAGCTTACACTCTGACCGGTTGTAGCCTTCTGCAAATATCATGGTGTCTGATGTTAAAAACACACTGACCCGTTCATTACCTGCTGCCTTCCATTTGCTGATATCCCGTTTCCAAACCACATCCTTAACTGATACACCTGCAGTGGTTGTGGAAATTCCAGGCATCAGTATTTCTTCATTCCCATACTGGCTGTCAAATTTAAGATTCACGCTTCGAATCACCACAGAATCAGCAGCATAGGTTGTTACAGCCGGCAAACATATAAATGCCGCCACGAACATGGCAAAACACGCAGAAAACAGTTTTCTTCTCTTTTCTTTCATCATTGCACCCATACCCCATCTTCATTCACCGGAAATCCATTGATTACCGTATTAACAGCCATAGTACCATTCTGATTAAAGTAGCGCCATAGACCATCAATCTTCTGCCATCCGGTTACCATAACTCCGTCTTCACCGGTAAAATAGGTATACCCATTGCGAGTAATCCAGCCCTTTAGCATAGCTCCTTCTAAGTTCCCCTGTATGGTATTTAAATAGTACCATCTTCCTGCCTGGTTAATCCAGTCCTTTTGCATGGCGCCCTGGCTGTTAAAATAATAATAATAGCCGTCTATAACCTGCCAGTTCGTTGCAGCAGCTCCCATGGGGGCCTCGTAACCTTTGTCCGGGAAAAAATAATACCATGAATTATCAACTTTATTCCAACCGGTCACCATAGCCCCTTTGGAATTCGTATAATAGATATCAGGATCCTGAATAAACCAGCCTGTTACCATCTTCCCTTCCTGATCAAACCGGTACCATACATCATCAAGCTCCAGCCAGGAATTAGCCTGAACCGTTCCATCAGCATACCGGTAGTACCAAACTCCGGACTGTTGACTCCATCCTTCCTTTACTCCTGTACCATTTGCATTGCCGGCAATTGTATCTGAGTCTTTCCCTGTTCCATCCGATACATCCCGGTCCCTGATAACCAGTTCGTCAGACTCCACCCAGCCGCTTTTCTTCCCATTCTTAAGCTCATCCTGTTTAAAGGGAACAGAACGGATTTTGTAAGAATAAGTCCCTTCCTCTGTCATATACGGATAGAAATTATAAGATGTAGCCTTTACCTGTTCCTTTTTTAAAATAATTTTTTTTCCGCAATAAAGCCATAATTCATAGGCACCAGAAGTGTTATCTCCCTTGGACCAAACCGCCTGTCCAAGCCTTGTATCCTTCCAGCCCACATCTTCCGGTTCAGCATACAGACCTTTTACCGGTTTCGTTCTTAAAGTAACTGTTAAATCGCTGCCATTCCTCTTTGCGCTGACATAGGAACCTCCATTGATTTTCATTTTTGTTGCCTCATAAGAGGATTTGAAATAAGCATCGTATTCATCGGAGGGGGTAAGGGTAACATTCATCCTTGGCTCCTCCCCTACCGTAATATCCTTTGAGGTGGAAGTGATCCACTTGGCATCCCTGACAGTGTACTTTTTATCACCGGAAGTCACATAGCACTCTCCACTTGATTGATTAATCTGTATATCAGGTAAACGGTCTCCTGCCTCAATATTAAGTACCACCTTAATACTGATTGAATTGATTGCCTCTGTTGCCATCGCTTTTTCAGGGAAGAGACACAGGCAAAAAGCAACCAAAACTGCTATTGCCAATCCCCTCTTTTGTTGTTTCATGAAATCGCTCCTTTTTAATAAGTCCTTACTCTACAGCTTGTAAATTTTTATCATTAAGTTACATATCGCAATACTATTGCCTAATGAGCAATTATTGTGTTTTTCTTTTTTTCAATTGTTCCAGAAAAGCAAACTTCCTGACCATAGACTCCTGATAAGATGTCATATCAAAGAAACGGCTGCCATATCGGTAGCGTGGCGGTTCGCTCTCACCTGACAATTTCTTTATCCATAGAATACAGCCTTTGAGCCTGGTACAGTCGTTATCTGTTTCAAAAAGAAAGGAAAAGATCTGCCCTACACTTAATTCAACAGCTGTTTCAAGCCCAACCCCGCCTGCACTTAAATCTTTTATTTTAGCGGCTATATGTGTGACTTTTCCGTCTGAATCCGCCGTCTCCAGAATAACCGGAAGCGAGACTCTGACTTTAAGGTCACGACGCCTTTGTTCTGTACCAATCAGTTCATCGATCACGCATGGAACCTTATAGATCGCATTACCGATCTCTCCAATTTCCTCGCCACTGATCTTTACCCTGCCTGACAATCGACATTTGCATGTAACTAGCCCCTGAACACCGTCATGAAATACGATCACGGATTCTGTGTTCACCTTATCCATATCTTCCTCATTAAAGATAAGTCCCATGCTGTCCATATGGGAATCAACTACCCTTACCTCTGCGATAAAGACACCCGTTAAAGAAAAAACACTTGCTTTTTCACATTCAGTAAACATACTACTCCACCGTTTCCTCTTTTATTATTTCCTCATTAATTAAATCCTCTTCCTCTATTTCCTTTATAGGCTCCGGTTCCGGTTTTTCTACTGAACCAGGTACACAATTCAAGAAATAAAGGTAAATATCCACAATAGCCTGATATAATTCCTGCGGCACCTGGCTCCCAAGTTCAAGCTGGGTCAAAATGGTAGCCAGGGAATTATCCTCATAAACGGGTACGCCGCTTTCATTGGCAGTTTCAATTATTTTTTCCGCCATATATCCCATACCGGAGGCTACGATGACAGGTGCAGAATTCTTTGCATCGTCATACTTTATCGCTACCGCCTTTTTATTTAACGTATTTTTAAATTCTGACATCAACTGAATTCTTCCTTTCATGGATTTTCGGAAATACTTCTACTGGGGAAGAAGGACCGCCCCCTGCCTGGAGATATAAGCTGTCTGCTCGGAAATGATACCGGTCAAGGATATTTTTAATCTCCTTATAAATATTTGCCTCTGACTTTTGCATCTTTTCCGGATAGAAAAGCTGTAAGGAGGCTGCATGATCCCCATAGAGGAGCAGAAGCTTAAACAGTCCCAATTCTTTGATATCGAATTTAACGAAAATTCTGGTCGTATGCTTTGCCCCCGCTTGTGTGCTGCTGCCCTCCTCGTCCGGATCAATCCACATTTCGGAAAATAGTTTCCGACCGTTTATATTCATAGGAAATGCCAGATGCAAAAGGGGCATATAAACACTTTCATTTAAAACCAGGGATTGAAGCATATTCTGAAACATCTGCTTATTCTCAAGGCCGGTACCTCCATTCACACCGGTCCTTAGGAAATCAACAAACTTATCCGCCCATTGGTTTTTCCCTGCCGCCTGCTCCATGTCGACCTGATTAAGCAGCTCACCGAACTGCTCGGCAGTCATGGCTCCAAAAAATTTACGAAAGCCCTGATAACCTGCCAGTTTGGAAAAAGACTGCAAAACTTCTTCCCTGTCCCCATTTTCATACCTGGCTATTAATACCGTCAAGAGTGATATCTTATCCCGTATCGTACCCATGTCGTGATTCATTGCAATATAACGGCCCAAAAAAGGAAGGATTTTCTCCTTTAAGAGTGCGCTGTTCTGAGAAGTCTGTCCTTCGGGAGCAGATAAGTCCAATTCCTTAAGCAAAGCCTCTATCTGCTCTCTTGTCTGCCTAAAAACATATGCCTCCATATCCTTTACTGTATTAAATATATCATGAAGTATATGCTTTCCGGAAGACATATCGTTGAATTTCCTAATAAAATTTAAAATCTCAGCTTTTAAATCCACAGAAGTTGTTTCCGCCATCACATGACGCAGCTGGTCAAAAATGCCTCCGTTAAAGCGGACTGCTGATTCGGCCTGTTCCTTTATAAAAGGCAGAATGTCTTCTCCCTCCATCTGAGCCGCCTCAAAAAAGGAAGCGATCTTCTGCGCCGCTTCTTCTCCCATAACTCCGCCCGTCAACATTTCTTCGCTCTGAAAGAAAATATCGGTCATGATCTTGGTAAGATCCGGTATGTTTTTTACCTGATTTAAAAAAGAACCGAAATTCGAACCATACTGGAATGCCAGCTGCTGATCCCCGTTCCCCCCGGAATCAGTCCGGTTATCCGCCCTCATTACCTTTGAGGGGTCAACTGGGTTCTGTATCTGGACTCCCTGGCCAGCCTGGGGGTTGTTTTTGATCGTGGAATTATCATAACCGGAAAGGGGTGTTGTAACTTTCAAAATATCTGCCATACTAAGCCTCCATTTAACTGGTATTTTATATATTTTTCTAAAGGTTATTTAATTTGCTATTATTTTTTATCCAACCATACCGATAAATAGATATATACTAAACTAAACAAGGCGGTGTAAATACTATGGATAACGGCATGGATAATATGCTTGATATGTACCTCTTTGAAACCAATTCCCTCCTGGAGCAATTAGACGAGCTCCTGATAGAAGCCGAAAAAGCAGGAGATTTTACAGTAGACGACGTAAATGAAATCTTCCGCATCATGCACACAATCAAAGGATCTTCTGCCATGATGGAATTTTCCTCTCTGATGCAGATCGCACATCGTATTGAAGATTTATTCTTTTTTATCCGTGAGAATGGTCTGGAATCCCTTGACAGTTCTCACAAAAGTACTCTGTTTGATTTAATGTTCCGTTCTACTGATATGCTTCGTGCTGAAGTTTCAAAAGTAGAAAACAATGAACCACTTAGTGATAATGTCGACCATCTGACTCAAGAAATTAATAGCTTCCTGAAAAAAATCAGTGATGATAATCCGGCCGATGCCGGGGAAAAAGAACATACGGGCACTTCCAGTCCCAAAGTAGCTTCCCAGCCAGCACCGGTCGCTTCCCCTTCCCTTTCTGCCACCAGCCTGGAAGAAATCCGCCTGGATGTAGCAGAATGTCCGGAGGATCCAGCTGCCTTTTTCCTTCGTATCTTTTTTGATGAAGGCTGCGGAATGGAAAACCTTCGGGCTTTCATGATTATCAGCGCATTAAAAGAATCCGGGTTGGAGTTTAACTATTATCCCTCCGATGTGGAGACCAACAGCCAAAGCAGCGTGTCCATCATAGAAAAAGGCTTTTTCTTAACCTTCCAATCCCGTGAGGAAGCTGACTCGGCTATATCACAAGTCAACAATATGAACAACATCCGTTCCTATGAACTGATTGAAAATCCACGTGCTAAGGCTGCTCCCAGTGCAGAGAAGAAGAATGCTTCGGCTGTTTCCGTTCCAACTGCCGGTGACAGCACCCCGGCTGACCGTTCTCCAGCTCAAGGAAATGCCCATCAGATGCCGAGTAAACAGAATCTGATCAGCGTTAATCTGGCAAAGCTGGACAACCTGGTTGCAATCGTCGGTGAGATTGTCATTACGGAATCCATGGTGACTTCCTCGCCTGATATTCAAAATTTAAAGAACCTTGACAGCTTTTTAAAGGCCACAAGACAGCTTCGCAAGCTGACCGATGACTTACAGGACATTGTAATGTCCCTGCGCATGGTTCCTGTTTCCGGCGTATTCCAGAAAATGAACCGCATTGTCCGGGATATGAAACAAAAACTCAAAAAAGATGTACGCTTAACCATTATCGGTGAAAATACGGAAGTTGACAAGTCCATTGTAGACAGCATTGGTGATCCCATCATGCATATTGTTCGTAACTCCATGGACCATGGAATTGAAGAAACTGCGGAGGAACGTATTGCTGCCGGGAAGGATCCTCAGGGAGAATTAACTCTCTCAGCAAGCCATACAACCAACGAAGTCATCATTACCATCAGCGATGACGGAAAGGGTGTAAATCCGGCAGGAGTTTTAGCAAAAGCTAAGAGAAACGGCATTCTTACCAAACCGGAAAGCGAATACTCACAAAAGGAAATTTTAAACCTTCTTCTGGCCCCTGGCTTTTCTACCAATGAAATTGTCACTGAATTTTCCGGCCGTGGAGTGGGTATGGATGTGGTTAAGAAAAACGTGGAGAATATCGGAGGTACAATAAGCATTTCCAGTGAATTAGGCAAAGGAATGTGTACTACCTTAAAAATCCCCCTCACCATGGCAATTGTGGATGGTATGGAGATCTCAGTAGGAAAATCTGTATTTACCATCCCCATTGCGAACATCCGCCAGTCCTTTAAGGTGAAGAATGAAGAAGTGATCTACGATACGGAAGGTAATGAGATCGTTAGGTGCATGAACCAATTCTATCCCATTATCCGCATTCATAGACTTTATAACATTGAAACAGAAATAACAAGCATTGAAGACGGAATTCTGGTTTGGGTGGAATCCGGTGACAAATCTTACTGTCTCTTTGTCGATGAACTCTTAGGAGAACAGCAGGTCGTTGTAAAACCGCTTCCAGTATTCTTAAACAGCTTCAATGTTAAAGATTCAGGTATCAGCGGCTGTACCATTCTTGGTGATGGTAATATCAGCATCATTTTAGACGTTTTAAACCTGTATGCCGCATCACAAAACCAGTATTAAATTAGCAAATTAAAATCGGAGGAATACAAATGCCAGCAGAAAATACAGCTACATCCGAAGTTTTTACTTCCGCACGGACAGAAACCACGGAACGCTATTTAACCTTCCGCACAGAGAACTTAACCTTTGGTGTGAGCACCAATTATATTATTGAAATCATTACCAACCATACAATTACTGCTATGCCCGTGGTACCAAGATATGTAAAAGGAATCATCAACTTAAGAGGACAGATCGTTCCTATCATGGATATCCGGGCAAGACTCGGCAAGCCGGACATTGAATATACAAGCTCAAGCTGTATCATTGTTCTGAATGTAGATTCTGTTTTTATAGGAATCATTGTAGATTCCGTTGAGCAGGTTCTTGATATTGATTATTCCAGAATCTCACCAGTTCCAGCCAATAACCGGGAAGAACTGGTCAGCGGCATGATATCAGTTTCAGATAACCACATTGTCCTTCTTCTGGACTGTGAAACCTTAGTCAATAACTCATAAAGGACGGCTACCCCTATGTTAACAATTTCGCAGCATGATTTCATACGGCTGGTGGATTTCATGAAAAAAAATTATGGAATTGACCTGTCTAAAAAGATGCAGCTCATAATGGGAAGATTGTCAAACACCATTATTTCCATGGGATACACTTCTTTCACAGATTATGTGGATCACATTCTTTCATCAAAGAATCAGGCTGATCTGGAAATAATGCTCAACAAGCTTACAACCAACTACACTTACTTTATGCGGGAAGAGGCACATTTTAATTTTTTTCGGGATACCGTTCTTCCTTATCTTATAAGTACAAAAAAGAATAAAGTTTTAAGTATATGGAGCGCCGGATGTTCATCCGGCGAAGAACCTTATACCATTTCCATGATTATCAAGGATACTCTGGGGGCTCAGGCCGCCCTCTGGGATACCAGAGTTCTTGCCACGGACATATCCCAGAATGCTCTAAGGGCCGCAAAGGAAGCAGTGTATGATGAGGAATCCTTAAAGAATTTATCTCCTGGCTGGAAATCCAAATACTTTGTCAAATCACCGGAGCAGGGTTTATATTCCGTAGCTCCGGCAATTAAATCAAATGTTATTTTCCAGACCTTTAATCTTATGGACCCCATTCGGTTCCGGTTAAAATTTGATATTATTTTTTGCAGGAATGTCATGATCTATTTTGATCAAAATACCAAAGACGGGCTGATTCAGCGATTCTATGATGCAACTGCCCCAGGTGGTTACTTATTTATCGGGCACTCCGAAACAATTAACAAAGAAAAAACACCTTACCGGTACTTAATGCCGGCTACTTACCGAAAAGAATGATCTGCGTAATATAAAATCTATTTACTTTCTCTCCATTTTAGTAAATAGATTTTATATTACACGGATTTAGATTGCAGTTCGACTGCGGTATGGGCTCTGCCAAAAAAGCGTGGGCAGATAAGAAGAAATAACAGGAGGAATAAATTATGGCCAAAAAAATCCGAGTTTTCATAGTAGATGATTCCCTGCTGTTTCGCAAGGTATTAATTGATACTCTCTCTCAAAATCCCAATATAGAAGTGATCGGATATGCGGTCGATGCATTTGACGCAGAGCGTAAGATTCCTTTACTTAAACCAGACGTGGTGACACTTGATGTAGAAATGCCCATGGTTAATGGCATTGAATTTGTAAAAAAACTTCTTCCTAAACATCCAGTTCCAGTCATCTTAGTCTCTTCTCTTAATTTAAACGTGTTTGAAGCCCTTTCCGCAGGCGCCGTGGACTTTGTAAGAAAACCTGACATGTCCAGCAGTAACACTGCCAGCACATTCTTAAATACCTTGATCAGCAAAATTTTTATTGCTTCCCGTGCTGCCATCAAAGTCCCAGTTTCTCCCCATCCTCTTAAAGAACCGGGGAAGTCTGCCATGGGAAAAACGGCCTTCTCTATGGATGCATGCAGTACCATAATTGCCATTGGCGCTTCTACGGGTGGAACAGAAGCGACACTCCAGGTGCTTAAAGACCTTCCTGCAGACACGCCAGGGATAGTGGTCACCCAACATATGCCGGAGGGCTTTACCAAAATGTATGCTGACCGTTTAAACCGGCTTTGCGCCATGAATGTAAAAGAAGCCCAAAGTGGGGATGTCATTGAAAGAGGTCAAGTACTGATTGCGCCCGGTGATCTACAGATGAAGGTAGTTAAAATGGGAAGCCGCTACACGGTAAACTGCTATCCCGGTGAAAAAGTAAGCGGACATCGTCCCTCCGTGGATGTTTTATTCCAGTCCGTTGCCGACACTGCCGGAGCCTGCTCCATTGGTATCATCATGACCGGTATGGGACGTGACGGGGCCGAAGGACTTCTCAGTATGAAGAAAAAGGGCGCCTTTACCATCGGGCAGGATGAAGAAAGCTGCGTTGTTTATGGTATGCCAATGGTAGCATATAACATAGGAGCTGTCACAAAACAGGTATCCTGCGCAAATATAGCAGGCGTCCTGATGAAGCATTTAAGTTCTCTTTAATTGAGAAATTCCATTCCTTAAGTTAATATTTTCTCAAAACTGACGATATTATAAATGTAAAGAAAAAACAGCCTTTGATGAGCCATCAGGCAAATCGAACTTCCTTATAAAATTCTTAGAAAGGAGTAAATAAATGCGTATTTCACAGAACTATTACGGTACGCTGTATAATACCTCCATGATACGGCAAAACCAGGATCAAAATGATATCATCACTTCTGAATCCGGCAAAAACAATTACGATGAAATCACGATCCGTTCCGCTCCCCAGGAAGCAATGGATACCAAGTTCATCTCAAGCCTAAAAGAGGCTCTTATGAAAGAAGTAAAGCAAAACACATCAGAAGAAAAGCTGAACCTCTTAAGACAAAAGATTGAAGACGGAACCTATCAGGTGGATGCCAACAAGATCGCCGAAAGAATTCTTTTATACAAAGGAGCCGATTTCCATGAATAATTTTATTGCAGTAATTGAGGATATGATTCAGCTTTTTGAAGATCTGGTTCAGGTCGAACAAGTAAAGCTGGAAGCCGCTAAGAAAAACCGGGTCACTCATGTGGAAGATTGCATGAACAAGGAGCAGGCCGCCATTTTAAAACTGAGGGGCCTTGATAAAAAGCGTGAGGATTGCCAGGAACAGCTTGGCATGAAAGGTGATACCTTTCAGCAGATTCTTTCAAAAGTCTCAGAGGAAGAGGAACGTGACAAGCTGAAACAACTGTTTGACAGGCTCTCCTATCAGGTCAGGCTGTTTCAGGAAATAAGTGACGGTGCGCGCTCCATGATTGAAATAAATCTTCATATGATAGACAAAGCCATTAGGAATTCCCAAGGGGGAATTGCACCAGACAACGCAAAATGGGAGGGATTATTATGACACGCTCTACTTTCTCCGGCTTTACCATTGCCCAACTGGCCATGACTGCCAGTCAGCGGGCCATTGATGTGACCGGACAGAATATAGCAAATATAAATACAAAAGGCTACACAAGGCAGAGGGTGGATCTTGCAAGCTTTAATACAAGAGGCGCTGATTCAATGAGCACCGGACCTGGTTCAAAAATAGGTTACGGAGTTGAGATTACCGGCATTTCACAGATAAGAGATCCATTTTTAGATGTTCAGTTCCGAAATCAAATTGCTAAGGTGGGAACGGCAGATGCAAGACAGACTACCTTAGATCAATTAGCCGATATTTTTGATGAAACTGACAAGGAAGCATTAAAAAAGGCTCTCAGTGATTTAAGTTCCAGCCTTGATCAGCTGTCCGCCAATGCAAATAACAGTGAGTTTGACAGCATAGTCCGTTCCAGGGCTCAGGTCATTGTAAATTACATACATCAAAAGGCTGCTGATCTTAAGAGCGTTCGGGAAGAAACCATCAATGGCCTGGAAAATACGGATATACCTGCCATCAACGGTCTTCTTTCTGACATCGGAGAATTAAACGATGCTATCTGGAAGAGCCAGGTACAAGGCAACCCAGCTCTTGAGCTTTTGGATAAGAGAAATGATAAACTGGATGAGCTTGCCGGTTACCTTCCCATCAGTGTTACTTACAAGGATGTGGTTGTTTCTAATGGAACTAAATATGATTATCCAGTTGTAAGTTTCAGAGGCAGCGATGGAGTGACCTATCCTCTTACGGCAGGAGAACACGGCGAAAATGTCGCATCAATTTCTATGAAGCGAAACAAAGGATTCAACGGAGAGCCTGACGGTAAGGTTTCCATATCATTGATTCCTGCCAGCGATTTCCCTAGCGACGCAGATGTAAGCTCCCTGGAAACAAATATAACCGATTATCTGAAAGAGGGAACTTTAAAAGGAACTGTAGATGTATTGAATAAATCGGGAGAAATGGACAACCCCTCTTCCGATTACAGAGGAATTGGTTATTACGAAAAATCATTTGAAGCTTTTGTCCAGACTTTTGCCAATACCTTTAATGAATTGAATGGCAATATGCAACCTTATACCGGTGTAACTCAGCTGCCGACTATAGGCACAGCATCAAAGGATTCTAAAACTAATGAAGCCGTATTCAGCATGAATTATTCAAAGGCGACCGGAAACTTCTTAAGAGGTGAAAAAATTACGGTCAATGGCAAGACTTATACATTTGGCGACGGCACCGGTACAGATGAAATAGCCATTGGAGATACTCTGGAAAAAAGTTTACAAAATCTAGCTGATGAATTGAATAGTTCTCCATCAATGCTGGTAGATGGAAACGAAGTACCCGGCAAATGGTCCTATGCTTCCGGAAAGTTGGAATGGCGCAGTAATATAGCTGTAACAACGAATGTGGACAGCATCCAAACCACCGGTAAAGAGGATATATCCGTTGTCTATAAAGCAAATCCTCTCAATATTAAAAACTTTGATTTGTTCCAGACCTCTGATGGAAGCAACCGTTTTACCGCCAGCAATATTAAAATATCCGATGACTGGATGAACAACTCCATTCACATTATCTCTTCCCATAAAGAGGATGCCGGTTCCACTGCCAATGACAACATTATAAAAATGCTGAAATCCCTGACCGACGAACGGGTTTTCAAATATGAATATACCTACATGGATACTAACGGAGTCGCACAGACCGGATATATTACCCACTATACCGGAAACTTTTCCCAGTGTTATTCTAATCTGGAAAACACTCAGGGTATTGACAGTTCCGCAAACCAGGCGATCCTTAATAACCACATATCTGTGCTTCAGCAGACTGCAGACAGCAAAGATGCTGTATCAGGTGTCTCTTTAGACGAGGAAGGTATCAGTCTGATGCAGTACCAAAGATCCTTTTCAGCTGCCGCCCGTCTTATGACAACCCTTGACGAAGCACTGAATACATTAATTAACAATACCGGTATTGTAGGAAGATAGGAGGTTTAAAATGAGAATTTCAACCAATGCAATTATACGGAATTATAAAAGCAATCTTGCGGCTTCCATAGCCAACTTAAATGTATCCAGAAACCATGTGATGACTCAACGAAGCTTTAACAGCGTCTCGGAGAATCCTGCATCTGCAGCCCGTGCATCCCAGCTTCACCGCAAATATTATAAGAATCTGGATAATTTGAACACCCTATCTGACGTTCAGTCCCGTCAGGATGGGCAGGAAGATGCACTCATGCAGGTATCCAATGCTATAAAAACCATTAGTTCTGATTATAACGTACAGGCTATGAGTGGTGACAAGCAGACACCGGAAACGCGGCAAACCTTTGCAACTGCCATCCGTCAGCTGCAAAAATCCATGACCTTAAGCCTTAACTCCACCTATGAGGACACGTTTTTATTTGCTGGAGCAGATGGTAAGAATCCGCCCTTTACGCTCTCTGAAGATGGAAAAACCCTTTATTACCGGGGAAATAATGTGGATGCACCCGAAAATCAAGATCTGCTTAAAACATTGTCCAAAGAAACTCTGTATGTTGACTTAGGTCTAGGACTTTCTCTCGATGGTGCTGACCGTGTCGTGCCTTCCAGCGCATTTAACCTTTCTCTTCCCGGTATAAAGGCCATTGGATATGGACAAGATGCGGGGGGGATTAGCAATAATGTCATTGTTTTAGCTGGCCAGCTGGCTGATGCCCTGGAGGCAGATACTTTTGATGCAGACGCTTATGGAAAACTTATGGACAAGTTTAAAAACTTAGGAACCGATGTATTAAAAGAAGTCACGAATCTTGGGGTTAAATCTGAGTTTTTAAATACCACAAAAGACCGTCTAGAAAATAACGATATTTCTCTGCAGGAACAAATGTTAAAGGTGGAAGGTATAGACCCTGCTGAAGCCATAACCGATTATATGTGGAATCAGTATGCATACAATGCTGCCCTAAAGGTAGGAACCAGCATTTTATCACCATCTTTTATTGATTTCATGAAGTAAAGTTGATTGGAGGTGTGTTATAATGGAACCTTTGCTTCGAATTACTACCTTACCGATTAAATTCGAGCTGAAAATCCAGAGAGCAAAACTGGAATATTCCAGTTCTAAATCTGACCTGATAATCGACAGAGACAAGGGCGGCCTGACTATAAAAAACCGCCCCACAAAATTGCATCTGGATACGTACGATGCACGTAATTCAGTATGTCCCACTACTATGGAAAGTGTGCGGCAATCTGCTGCCATGGGTAAATCAGCCGCCATGGAGGCCACTGCTACATACGCAGAAGAAGGTGCTATCTTGTTAGACCCTAACATTTCAAATCCCCTTGACTTAATATTCAGCCAGCGCGCCCAAATGCCTACAGGAGAATTCGGATTACAATTTCTTCCTAATATAGGGCCTAATATTGAATGGTCTGATCCTGACTTTTCTATGCAATACGAAATGGATAGAATGAGTTTTGACATAAAGGTAGCAAATGGACATTTTGAATTTATACCTGGAAACGTTGAGCTGTCAATCACCCAAATGCCTGATGTGAATATTGAATATATTGGAAAGCCTCTTTATGTTCCACCAAGTGCATCCGAATTCTTCGAGCATGCTTCGGTAGATCTTATCGCTTAATCATTTACTCTGGAGGTATTTATGGAAATTAGTACACAATATTTTGGCAAGATATCATGTTCAGAAAAGGAATTCATACATTTTTCTGATGGCTTATTTGGTTTTGCCGACTTGAAAAATTATGTTCCTCTGGCCTTTCAGGAGAATAGCGATGCGTTGATCTGTCTGCAGTCTATAGATAATTTAAGCGTTTCCTTTATTCTTATGAATCCATTCCAGTTTTATGAAAAATACGAACCGGAATTATCTCAGGAGGATCAAAAACTTCTAAAAGCTTCTGACGGCGAAGATAAAGTTTCTTATTATGTTATCAGCGTAATCCATGATCCAATGGAGAGCAGTACAGTAAACTTAAAGGCTCCCATTGCGGTAAATACGGAAACTCGGGAAGCCAGACAGGTGATTTTAGATAATCCTCTTTACCGCTTCCGTCATCCGCTTAAGGATTTTATAAAAAAGGGGGATTCGTATGCTGATTCTTCAAAGAAAAAATAATCAGTCCCTTACAATTGGCGACAATATAACTGTTTCAATTGTTGAAATTGGAAATGATTGGGTTAAGTTAGCCATTGATGCACCAAAAGAAATATCAATTTTTCGTACAGAGCTATTAGAAGCTGCCTCCGTTAATCAGGAGGCCGCTTCCTCCAACCTGAACGTAGACTCTATTTCTAAAATCAAGGACTTGATAAGTCAGTCAAAAAACAGCGGAAATACCTGATATTATTTAGGTATTTCCGCTGTTTTTTCTTCTATATTTTCTTCTCTAGTATCTTCTTTTGAATCTTCTTCTCTAGTATCTTCTTTTGTATCTTCTTCTTTTGTATCTTCTTCTCTAGTATCTTCTTTTATATCTTCTTCTGCTTCTATTTTTTCTTTCGCATTTACTTCCTGATATCTTTTCCAAATGTGCAGAAAAACTGTCTTTTTTGAGATTCGAAACTTCTCTCCAATTTTGTTTCCAATCATCCTAACGAAATATCTTCCAAGGCGGATAAGCCAAAAATAGGGAAGAAGTATGCTGAAATTCTCCAATGCAGGATATATGGTTTCCATATACTCTCGATCCGGAAATAGCCACGCTACCAGTCTTAGTAGTTCTTCTCTTTTCCTGTCTCTGGAATAACAGTCGGCAACCGTTTTGATCAAAGGCAAGAACTGGGCACTGATTTCACGCCCTTCCGTTCCTTTGCTGAAGATATAGGATTCCATGGCATCGTATATTTCCACATTTTCTATTCCCGTTCCAGTACCAAACCAGCGGAGGATAAGATATTCCAGTCGTTCTGCAAATTCCTCTATTTTAAGCTCCTTTAAGCGTTCGTATATATAAGGCCATAAAAAGAATTCCCCTTGGTTTTTATAAAATACCCAAAAATCCATAATTTGACTTAAGCTGATATCCCCCCTAGCATAAGAATCTGTCAGCCTGCACATAAGGAATAAATATATCTCACTGGCATTCATCTCCCGAATATAATTCATACCCTTTTTATCTGGCAAAGAATGAAGTAGATTAATATAAAACTTTTGCATCAACCTGCTGAAAAACATGGTTTGGTCGAAGCACAATACCTTGTTCCCTGGAACTCGATAGTACAGCTCCCCTCGAATTTCCGTATATCGATCTTCAAAATCCGCTTCCCAAAGAAGTGTTCTGATAATCTGGGCATACTTTTTTTCCGTTCCAATCTCTATAAATTCCCTGCAGCACATTTCTTCAATGGGATAGCATTTAACAAAATCAGAATAGTTTAAAAAAAAGCAGGTAATCCCGTTCCTTTCCAGAAGAGCTTGTACCTGCTTTTCTGTTGAACGCAAACGTTCAACTCGATGAACGGATTCTAAATATTTCCCAAAAAAACGCTGACGGATAGACTGAGGTATCTCTACATCTAATCCCATAATTCCGTAATAAACAACATGGGCCACACGATGATAATCAGCCAGCCGAAACATCTTATCCCAATTTAAGTTTCTTAGCGGCGCCGGAGATTCCTTCTGATTCATCACAGATGATAGCAGTGTTATTAAATACCGTTCTTCGTATCCTTTACTCATTCACGATTCCACCTTTAATCAATATACGGTTTCCTGCAGACGGCCTATCATTTACCGCTGTAAAATAATACCTCTTATATTATATATCGGTTTTTTTGAAGCAATCTTAACTTTATCAGACTGTAGTTCGATAAATAATATAGAAATAAATAATATTACTAGAGAAAAGGTGAATGTGTTGAATACCATCCAATATATCCTGTTTCGAACTATATTCCTAACTGTAATTCCTTTTATGACCTCCCCCTCCCTTGATCAGCCGATTCCGGGAGGAAGTGGAACTGCAGTTGTTTCAGACTATACTCAAAATCAGAGTCTTGAAGCATCTACAGCTGATTTCCCTCAAGGGGGAAGATATGACCTCATGCTGGATAGCGTATGTGGTCCTCTTACCTACTATAACCAGAATGATGCAAGATGGGGCGGCTTTCTATATGGTGGGAAGGATCCTCTTTCTACCTATGGCTGCGGCCCTACCGTTATGGCTATGGTCGTCACAAGCCTTACCGGCAATCAGGTGCTTCCTCCTGATATGGCTGCGTGGGCGGCAGCAAATAAGTCCTGGGCGCCCGGCCAGGGTTCTTATCACCGTCTGATTTTAGACAGTGCCCTGGCTTATGGACTGAATGCCGCACCTGTTAAGGATTATACGGTCCAGGGGCTGGAGAGTGCATTAAATTCCGGACATGTGATTGTAGCCCTTATGAAGAAAGGGCATTTTACCCAGAATGGGCATTTTATCATCCTTACCCGCTTTACAGACGAGGGTTTGATAAAAATTGCTGATGCTAACCAATACGATAATTGTCAGTTAGACTGGGATCCTTCACTTATATTAAAGGAATTAAACTATCATGCTTCTAATGGAGGGCCTCTTTGGATGATCGGCCCTCCAGGTTAAGTAAATTGGACTTCCTTGTTCTTTATTGATAGTAAGAGTCTTTTCCTGATAACCGTTTACTTATGTACTGGTCCGCTTCAATGGTCCTCTTCAATGCAAGTTGAATGCTCGTTGCCTTCTCCGACAGCGCACCAGCTATAGGACTTTCAGGATTTCCGCCTCCTTTACCGTTAAGCCACTCTCTTACCTGACCACTGTTCTCCAGCGAAAGAGCGGATACCAGGCATTCTACATTTCTGGTACATACATCTGCTTTGTTCATTTCCTCTTGGCGCATTCCCAGCAGCAGTTGGACCGATTCCCTGTCATTTCGGGACAGAGCGTCTCCCATCTCTCTGGTAATGTGCTCAATTTCAACAATTGACATATATTTCTTCTGCATCTCTTTAAGAATTTCAACCAGTATGGAATCTTCCATGTTCATCCTCCCTCATTCTCATAAATGAATATTAAATAGCCGGAGAGAAACTCTTCCCTCCGGCAACACTTTTTAACTGCTTAACTTCTGCGCCTCTTTGAAGGCATCTCTCAATTCTACTATCAGGGGTCTTACTTCTTCGATTACCTTTGGATTTCTTCCTGCGCTAATTCGGCTGAACTCATAAAGAAAGAAGTCATATAGCCGTTTTAGCTCGGAGCTTATTTCATATTTATGATTCAGGGTGTTTTTTAAATAATTGACAATTTCGACGGATCGCTGCATGGACTGGTCAAAAAGAATATAATCTTCTTTCTCCAGGGCAAGCTCCGCTTTAGTCAGACGTTTTAACAACTCATCATACAGGAGTCCTAGCATCTCTCCAGGTGTCATGGTGTTCACTGTCTGAGCTTTGTAATTCTGATAACCATAGGCATTCATATTCTGCACCACCGTTCTTTATTGACCACCGAATGCGCCTTGCAGCCAGCTGCTCTGGGAGTTCATCTGGGAAATCAATGTCTCCAATGAGGTAAACTGTTTGATATACCGGTCTGTCTCCGTCTTAAGCTGGGACTGGAGGCGCTCAATAATACTATCGATTCCATCCATTGATTTCTTAAGAGAATTGGAAAGAATACTGGTAGGAGCATAAATAGAACCTGCTTTTTCAATCAGGATACCCTTTGTTGCACCAGTTGTGGCTGCATACTTTTGTGTAATCCCGTTTAAACGAGTCATGAGTCCGCCCTTATCTCCTGTAAGAGTATCTTCACCCTGGGTAAACAGTTTCTGTAAATCGTCACCAGACTTCTCAAGGGCTGCACGGAACTTTACCTCATCAAATACCAGCGCCCCGTTATCCTCATAATTGGTGCTTGTAGAAATTCCATAAGATTCTAAAAGGGCCTTCTTTTCAGAACCACCTTCAAAGATAAAGCGCATACTGTCAGCCAGGCCTCTTAAGTCAGAGTCATTGAACAACAACCCTTCCTTTGCCTTTGCTTCCCACTGCTCTATCTGCTTTTCCGTCATTCCCGCCTTTTGTTCATCTGTCAAAGGTTCATATTGACGGTTCGGTTTTGTGGAAACCTGCTCATTGACCATTTTGATGATATCATTGTAATCCTTGATCATATCGGAAACGGCTTTTGCTATCTTATCAGAATCTGTTTTAGCGTTAAAGGTAACAGCCTCGTCGATGTTGTCATCGCCTTTCGTATTAAAGGTTCCGCTTACTGTAACATTTAACCCATCCAGATCAAAGGTATTGCTTCCTCTGGTCAGTTTGACTGGGTCCGATGAATCTGCATATTTAACATACACGATGGCATCCTGACCAGAATACTTTGCAGCAGAAACTTCGCTTGTAACAGGATCTGTGACGGGTTTGGCCATGTCTCCAAACAGCTTTTCATTATCTGTGCCCGCAATATCAAATTCAATACTTCCTGATGCCCCTTCTTCCTTTGATACAATGGAAAATTTGTCGGCATTTCTCATATAGCTTATTGTTACACCGGCATCTGAAGCATTAATTTTATTAATTATTTCATTTAAGGTACTCTTGTTTGTAAGGTCTTCTATCTTATGTCCATTTATTACAATATTTAAGGGGGTATCATCTACTGGTAAACCTTTTGCAGAAAATAATCCGGATTCTCCAATCGCTACATTTAAATTCAGACGGTTTGATTCTCCGTTAACTACTTTTAAGGCCCCATCCGCTCCTGTTACACCCGCATCAGCATAGGCAATTGCCAAGTCAGATGATGTATCCTGGTAATCATCCAGATATTTCTGCAGAGTATCGAATTTATCGCGATCTCCACCAGGCTTTACGGTATAAAATTTCAACTTTCCATCTTCTGCTTCCACATGAATTCTTCCAGTTCCAAATTCTTTGTCCAGCTTTTCCTGGATGTCTTCTGCCATACCCTTTAAATCGCTTTTGTACGCAAGCGTTATGGATTTTGTTACCCCATTATAAGTAAAACTCATACTTTTCCCATCGATCCGGGATTCAAAGGACAGATTCTTAAAAATAGTCTGATTATCTTTTAACTTCGCCGACATTCCCTTGTCATCAATGACTGTAGCACCTTCTTTTCCCAATTCGACAAGCTCATCACCACTATTAATGCCAAGGGCTTCCAATGCTCCCTTGCTTCCACCTGCAAGGCGAACTTCATTTTTTGCTGGATCATCGGCTGTAAAATCAAGTGTAAAGGAACCATCCGCTGAATCCCCTTCGCCGCTAGCCTTCAGAACATCTGCCAAAGTCCTGTCATCTCCTATGGAAACCTCTGCCAAGGCTCTGTTGATGGAATCTACTGTATTACTTCCATTGGAATAATCGTACGGCTTACCGTTCTTATCTGTACCACTTTTGAAGGAAACACTATAAGTTTTATTTCCAACCTGAAAGGTTAAGTATTGTCCCTCCAAAGTATTGACTGTTTTCATCTCATCTAAATTAATCTCTCCCGTTTCTAACACTCCATCAGAAACAGTCCCACCGGAAATTGTAGAGGCCTTTTTAGCAAGCTGCTCCACTCCTAAAATGGATACGGAATTTGCATTGGAAGAGCTTCCTGTTACCTGGACGTACTTGCTGTTTGTCCCTACTGCCGTAACATTGCTCTGTGCCCAAAAACTTGCACTTGAAAGATTCGTGGCAGGATTTGTATATGAAGTATACTTTTTTGAAAACTCAACCAGCTTGGAGCTGATAGAGCGATAAGTATCCTGTTTCCACAGCAGGGTCTGTTTACTCTTTTGCTGCTTCGCAATCTTCGCTCTTGTGGCGGCGGTCATTCCTTCAATCAGACTGTCCCGGTCTAAGCCGCTGGCAAGGCCGCCATAGCCACGGACAGAAGAAGATAAACTATTACTAGTCACATTATTATATACTGATGCCATATTGAAGCTCCTTTCTAAACGACACACATCTTCATGATTCTCTAAAATCCAGCTTTTTTCTTGTTTTCACTATACTTATTTATCGACATATTGTATACTAAAGATAATAGTATTATTTCAATTTACGATTGGAGGAATAGAAGTTGTCAACAGTCATTGCAATCACAAATCAAAAAGGCGGCGTAGGCAAAACAACCACTTCCTGTGCTCTTGCCTGCGGTCTTGCCATGAATAATAAAAGAGTTTTGGCGGTGGATTTAGATCCTCAAGGCAACTTAGGCTTTAGCCTTGGACTGCAGATCGAATCCGGCGCAACCATTTACGAAGTTTTAAAGGGAACCGCTTCCCTGCAGGAGGCTATCCAGTCTACAAAGCGCTGTGATGTAATCGCCTCCAACATTCTGTTAAGCGGAGCTGAACTGGAGTTTACGGGAAAGCAGCGGGAATGTATTTTAAAGAATATTCTCTCTACTGTAGCCGGATATTACGATTACATAATTATCGATACTCCCCCTGCATTAAATATTCTCACGGTAAATGCTTATGCGGCTGCTGACTATCTGATCATCCCCATGGTTCCGGAAATCCTAAGCCTTTTGGGTGTCTCCCAGATTAAAGATACCATCAACACTGTCCGTTCCTCCGTCAATCCGGATTTGGTGGTCCTTGGAATATTGCTTAACAAGTATAATCCCAGAACCCTTCTTTCTAAAGAGGTGAAGGAAATGGCTCAGAAAATCGCACTGCAGATCAACTCTACGGTATTCAAAACTCATATCCGATCCAGTGTCAGCGTGGCGGAAGCCCCTGCCCAGGGAGAAAATCTTCTGGATTATGCTCCCAGATCCAATCCGGCCCAGGACTACAAGGAATTGATTACAGAAGTTCTTGAATTGATTAAACAACGTAAAAACTAATTACTCGAAGGGAGTTTCAATTATGGCCAGAAAAAGCAGTAAAACAGCTCATGTTATGAATCTGTTAGCAGGAGAAGATTCTGAATCCTCTAAAGAAGAGGCTGCCAAAGAAAATCTAGCAGCCCGGCAAACCTCCGATTCTACGGAAATAATCAGAGAGCTTACGGATTCAAATCAGCCGCCTTCTCCACCAACTCCTATTTCCATCATAGACATGTCTTCTTCTGCCCCCGACCCAGTTGCAGAATTGATCAGAGAGCAGTTAGAAGAAGCAGAAGGGACGGAACATGCACCTGAACCGGAGACTCTTCCCCCTGTCCGGGAAACGGAGCCTGATACCACGAAAATATTGATTCCATCATTCCAGTATCTGAATGTCATGGAACACATCGTAAAGAATGCAGCATCAGAATACATGGATAAATTTGATGTTTGTAACTGTGATCGATGCACCGCCGATGTCACGGCTCTGGCTTTGTCCCATCTGCCTCCCAAATACATTGTTGCGGAGAATTCCACTGCTTCTCCTCTTTTAAACTTTTATACCACCCGTTTTTCCCAACAAGTAGTTGTAGAATTGACCAAAGCCTGTTCTACTGTAAAAGAAAACCCACACCATTAGGTGTGGGCTTCTTTTATTATATTCTCTGTTTCCCGATCTACAACACTACTTACAACGCCTTCCCATATCTCATTAACGGTTTCCACACAATCCATATAGGTTTGTGCCAGAAGTGAAGAAGGGATTCCTAATTCATTTGATAGAGATTTTACAGCTTTCCAGTCCGCATTTTCATAGCTAAGAATGAGTTTATAGAGCGCTCCACATATTCCTTCCTGCTTAAGCAGCGCATCCTTGATCTCCTGGGCCACAGGTACTTCTTCCAGAATTTCTTCCAAAGGTGCATCAATCATGTACTGCAAGGTCGAGAACATTCCCATCATATAAACCTCTGATCGGATAATGGGCAGATCCTTGATATTGTCAGAAAGAACCATAGCATAATTAGCCCGAAGGAAAGACAGCTTCATCATGGCTTCACGGGATTCATCATTTTCAAACTCACTGTTAAAGCTTAATAGGTATACCCATTGTTTTAACTGACTGATTCCCATAGTAACCAGAGCCTGGCGGATGGATGACACTCGTCTGCGCAGAGCAAAATATGCGGAATTTACAATTTTAAGCAGAGCGTAACTTAATGCTGCATCATGGCTTATAACCTTTTCTATCTGTTCAATATCCGGTTCGTCTTTCGATACTTCCACAACTAGCTGGAAGAAATTCCCTTCCAGGAATTCCATCCGTTTTACTTTTTTGGCCATTGCTTCCGCCACATAGCTGCCTTCCGCATAGTCAGCACCAATTTCCATGGCAAGCTCATAGTCTTCTTTTGTATTGACACCGGTTGCGATGCATTTCTTATCAAAGCCCTTCATGGTATTGATAAGATTATTTAGGGAAGTCCGTTCTCTTCCTTCGTGCTTACTGCTGATATCCACTTTTATGTAGGTAACATAATCCAACATGGTAAAATATTTGGGAGAGAACTGGAAATCATTGATTGCAAATATATAGCCTTCTGTGCGGTATCTTTTGATAATTGCCGGCGATAAGGGATGGATCATCACATGATCTTCAATTTGAATGATTAATTTATCCTTATCAAAAATTTTCGGCATATTCCGGAATAACAACGAAGGAGTAAATGTTACAAACGTAAGTTTATCCTGAAATATCCTTTCCGTGTTCTGCATCAGAAAGCCTGCGATGGTATCCGCCGCCGCCACATCGGTACTATTATAGAGTGCGTCATAATCCTTTTGAAACAGCACCTCGTAGCCAATGATCCTGTCCTCCTTAAGTGCCTTAATAGGCTGCCGGGTGACATATCTATCCATTGTATTACCTCCTTTGAAGCAAATGATCAATCACTTCTACCAGATGTCCGATTTCCGGTTTGGACAACTGCTCATCTGCGCCCAGTTGTTTTCCTTTGATCATTAATTCCTGATTGATCATGGAAGAAAAAATAACAACCGGGATGTGCTGTAACACTTTATCTTCCTTCACCAGCTTTGTCAGATGGTGGCCATCCATTTCAGGCATTTCAATATCTGTAATAATCAGGCTTACTTTACTATCAAAGTCTGAATCATTCCGAATCTGATTTAAGTAGTCCCATGCTTCCTGTCCGTTATTCTTAAAAGTCAGGTTATGATAACCAGCCTTCCTAAGTGAGGCTTCTATCATCCTGGTCAACAATATGGAATCTTCTGCAATCAGAATTGGACTTCCGTTCTTTTCCCTGTCTTCAAATCTGTTAATCTCATTCAACTGGATTCCTGTTTCCGGGGCAATTTCTGCTACAATTTTTTCAAAATCCAGGATTGTAACCAAATCCTTCCCGCACTGGGCAATACCTGTTGCCACTCCTTCTTCCCCCCGGCTGATCGTATTGTCCGGCTTCTGTATGTCCTTCCATGAGATGCGGCTGATTCCAACCACACTGTGAACACGGAATGCAATATGCAGCTTGTTAAAGTTAGTAATAATGAATAAATCTTTTGGCTGCTGCTCTGTTTTGCTTCCCGTCAGATAATGAGGAAGGTCAATTACAGTGAGAAGGATATCTCTAGGCTTGAATATTCCCTCTACAGAAGGGTGAGCATGAGGAATGGGTTTTACTTTATCTGACATCATGATTTCACGTACTTTTGCCACATTAATGCCATATAATTCACCGTAAATGGTGAACTCCATTATTTCGATCTCATTGGTTCCTGACTCTAACAAAATCTCTGTTTCTGCCATACTTCTTCTCCTTTATCTCAATATAATCCGGCAAAAACATCTGCCTAATAAAATATCGGCATATTTCCTCCGGTTCATAATGTTTACAAATCAATTTCCGCTCTACCGTAAGTCCTGATCCTGACTCCCCCCGTACTGACATCAAAAGTCATGGTACGTGCGTAGTTTTCTCCCACATCCTCAGCCACGAGGCGGATTCCCTCTGAGCGAAGAATCTGTTTCACGCTGATAATATTACGGGCGCCGATATTACCAAGAGTACTGTTTCCCTGTAGTTCAAACATCTTGGCTCCTCCTGCAATCTTAGCTATCAATCTGGGCTTTCTCGCTCCCATGATCTCTATCTTTCGCAGCGTTTCAGCCAGTCCGGTATCTGCGTACTTAAATATATTCCCATCACCTGAACCGAATACCTCCGGAAGCATAATATGTACCAAAGCTCCCAGCTTAATCATTGGGTCATACAAACTGATCCCAATACAGGAACCAAGGGCATAAGTGATCAAAATTCCCTCCTGCCTGGCAAACTTCATGTCTGCGATTCCAACCGTCAGATTTTTATCCATTGATTATCCCCAACTTTTCCATTAAAAAGTTCAATGACTGAATCTCCGGCATCATTAGAAGATCACTGTGAAGCACCTTGCCCCCTATGATAAACTGACCGCTGATCATCATCATTTTATCCGTCTGATAGCCAAACTCGACCATAGGTACGCTTAATATTCCACCCAACATATTAATTGCTATATCAGGAACAGACAAATTAATTGAGACGTCACTGAGAGAGGAGATTGCATTGACGTAAGAAGATATAATAATATTTCCCACCTCCTCAAGTGCAGAGGTTTCCAAAACATTTAACTGGTAATAGTCTTCTATTTCCTCTTTCATAAGAATGGATAAGACCTGGTTGATAAAATCCAGTTTCAGGACAAATAACATCAGACCATTAATCTCTCCTGACATCTTTACCAATATAGCCGCCACAATTTCTTCCGGATCTCCCAAGAATTTAATGGCTTCATTATAACCGAGAATCTGTACATCCGGAAGAGTCATGCGTACGGTCTTTCCCAGCATGGAGGACAGTGCCGTAGCCGAATTACCAGTGCCTATGCTGCCTATCTCCCGAATCAAGTCCAGCCCCAATCCGCTCATTTCATCGTAACGTGTTATCTTCATGATATCACCCTCCTTCCTTACCGGCTATTCTCAGCTTTGCCGGAGTGTATTTATGGTTGCCTCAATCTCTTCGGAAGTCTGTACCATTTTTAAAGAATAAGAATAAGCTCTCTGAGCCTCCATCATTCTGGTCATCTCCTTAGCAAAATCCGTACCGGACACCTCCGAGGCGCCTTTGATAACCGTTGCATTCTCAAGCAGAATGGGAGCTCCGTTTTTATCCGTTACAGTGTATTCATTATTTCCGATTTCAGAAATTCCGTCTCTTCTTGCAAAGGTATACACGCCAATGGCTTTCGGATCATGCCCGTCTTCTTCCTGCACGTCTTCTTCCTCATCCTCTATATCTCCCTCTTCTCCGGGATATACGGCCGGCTTAACAGGATAGGAAATTTCCTGCTGGTCCATGTTCATAACTCTTTTTCCAGAAGAATTCACCAAATAAAACCGATCCTCCAGCATGGAAAGCTGAAAGCGTCCGTCTCTGGAATAAGTAATGTCTCCTGTAACCGGATCCTTTAACATGAAAAAGCCCTCACCCTCAATCGCGTGGTCGTTCTCATAACCGGTCTCCTTATAAGGCATATCGGTCATATCTGACTTGATAAGGTCTACCCTGGTCCCGCTTCCCATCTTCGCCGCATTGCCGCCCTGAGTGCTTCTCGCCTGGGCATAAATCAGATCGGAAAACACACTATACTGAGGTTTAAAGCCTGTTGTATTAACATTAGCAATATTATTGGATACCACATTAAGCTTTGTCTGCTGGTTTAAGGCCCCCAAAGCTCCAATATAAAAAGACTGGTTCATCTATTCTTCCCCCTTATACTCTTCCAATCTCGTTGGATACCTTACCCATAAGCTGATCATATATCCGAAGTACCTGGGCAGCACTTTGAGTTGCCCTCTGACTGGTAATCATTTGAGTCATCTCTTCAATGGGATCAATATTGGAACTTTCCAGTGACTTCCACTGGACTCCTCCATCCACTTCATTGCCCTCTGCCGTCGTGGTAAAGACGCCGTTATCTCCTTTTACAAGCTGGGTATAATCATTAAAGTCTACAACGCGGAGTTTTCCTAAAAGAACTGGTTCCTGTTCCTCCGTATTCCCGCCGTCCTCTCCGGTTCCCAGTCCTTTTATAGGCATTTCATAAATATTGCCTAACTGATCTACCGTAATATGGTCTGATGGAAGCTCAATGGGGTTTCCATCTTCCCCGATTACCCTACCCCGGGAAGGGGATGAAAGATATCCTTCTTCATCAATTGTAAACGAACCATTTCTGGTATAAACCTGATTTCCTGCGGAATCCTGAATTGCAAAGAATCCTGGCTTTGTCAAAGCAAAATCCAGGTTCCCTCCGGTTTCCTCAAGCACTCCCTGATTATAGTTGGTCACTGTACTTCTGGAAGCACGTATCATTGATACGGACCCGATCTGAACAGGATTGCTTTTGTCACGATTTCCGCTCCGGTAAAGCATTTCATCCCGAAACGTGGTGCTGACCATGCGGTCAGGCTTAAATCCCGGTGTTGCACTGTTGACCATATTATTTCCAATTACATTTAAGTTCCTGGTCTGATACAGCATTCCTGATGCCAGATTGTAGAATCCTTGAAACATATTTTATCTCCCTTCCTACTTCTCATTTATGAAATTAGTCAGATTCAATCTGAGCTTTTGAAGCGCATTGGAATGAATCTGGGAGATCCTCGGTTCACTGACTTTCATGATCTGTGCAATCTCCCTCATATTTAATTCGTCCATATAGTACAATGAAATAACCTTTTGTTCATTTTCTTTTAAATCATTTATGGCAGAAACCAATATTTCTTTAAATTCTTTCTGGAGATAATGATTTTCAGGCTGGTCATGTTCGTTCATGGAAGGAAGCTGCATTGACTTTTTATCATCACTTCCTGCCTCCAGAACCATATCCAGGGAAATGATGCTGTAAACATTTGTCTTGCCTAGAGTCTCCTGGTATTTTTCCATAGAGACGTCCATATAATCCGCCGTTTCCTTTGGAGTAGGAAAACGCCCCAGACGGTTACACAAGTCTACGACCGCATTGTCCATGATTTTAGCATTTTTTCTTACACTTCTGGGAATCCAGTCCTGCTTTCGTGCCATATCAATAACCATTCCACGAATCCGTTTGGAAATATAAGTTTCAAACTTTACATTTAATTCCGGATCAAACTTTTCGATTCCATTCATAATCGTCAATACGCCTTCATTGACAATATCCTCCACCTGGGCAAAGCTTAAATATACGTCTCGCATTTGGAGTGATATGTTCCTGACCATATTTATATACCGCATCACCAGTTCATGCTTGATCCTGATGTCTTTTGTACGTTTGTATTTAATTAATAAATCCTCATTGGTATATTGGCTTAAATCCTGTTCCATTCCGACTAACACTGCCTTTCTGTAACAAAATCCGGTCAAAGGGTAATATTCCCGATTGCCTGAATCTGAATATTGTTTGCAATCTCATTAAAGGAAAGGACATATGCATTGGGATAAAACTGCTCGATCAGTCGGTAGAAATACAGCCTGACAACCTGGCTTGTAAGAATCACCGGCTTCTGCTCCAGATCCGTGAATTTCTTCATCTGTTCTCCCACTTGTCCAATCACAGACTGCATCACATCCGGGCTGAGGGCCAGATAGATGCCCTGTTCTCCTTTTGCCATACTTCCTATAATATTTTTCTCCAGCTCTGCATCCAGGGTGAGTACCTTCATCTGTCCGCCTTCGCAGAACATTCTGGTTATGGTCCTCTTTAGAGCAATTCTGATATTTTCTGTAATCACATCCATATCCCTGGTGGTCGGAAGAGAATCTGCTATCGTCGCCAGAATCGTTTCCATGTCTTTGACAGGAACCCCTTCCTTTAAAAGGTTAATGAGAATTTTCTGAATACCGCCATATGTAAATTGACTCGGGAACAATTCGTCAACCAGCTCCGGAGAGTGTTTCTTCACATTTTCCAGTAACTGCATTACTTCCTGCCGTCCTAACAGCTCATAAGCGTGCTGCCTGATGGTTTCCGATAAATGAGTCAGCATAACAGAAAGTGGATCAATTACGGTATAGCCATAAATTTCCGCCATTTCCTTGTTTTCAGGCCTGATCCATTTACTGGGAATTCCATAAGCCGGTTCCACAGTTTCAATTCCATCAACTTCACCGGAAACAGCAGGTGGTTCCAATGCCAGATAATAATCTACCAGAATTTCTCCCCTGGACACCTCTTCGCCTCTGATCTTTATGACATACTGATTGGTATTTAAACTGGAACTGTCTCTGAGCCTGACAGAGGGGATGACAAGTCCCATATCCTGTGCGTACTGTCTTCTGAAAATAACGATTCGGTTGATCATCTTTCCGCCGCTGCTCTCGTCAATCAGCGGAATCAAACTATAACCAAATTCCATTTCAATCGGTTCTACGTTAATAAGAGCATAAACATTGTTTACATCCCGGTAGTAAGACTCTTCATCAGCAGCCGACTGCGCTGACTGTTCGGGCATAGATGCGGCTGCCGTCATTTCCTGAAGGCTAGAGGCCGACAAACGAACTCTTTGTCCTAACCGATGACCAGCTATAATAAGCACCGCTGCCATGATTGCTAACTGAATTCTAGGCATTCCAGGCACCAGCATTAATACGATCATGACAAAACCAGTGAGCATAATAGCCCTGGGCTGGGCCATAAACTGGCTGGATACGTCGTCATTTAAACTGCCTTCTGATACTGCTCTGGTTACTACCATACCGGTGGCCGTGGCAATCAAAAGAGCAGGAACCTGGGAAACAAGTCCATCACCAACTGTAGCAATGGAATAAATAGACATTACCTGGCCAAAATCCAGATTTGACTGCACCATTCCGATAATGGCACCGCCAATAAAGTTAATGGCAGTGGTGATCATGGACATGATGGCATCTCCCTTAACAAACTTGGTTGCACCATCCATGGCTCCGTAGAAATCTGCTTCTTTCTGAACCTTATACCGTCTCAGTTTTGCTTCCTGCTCATTAATCAAACCAGAACTTAAATCTGCGTCAATGGCCATCTGCTTACCAGGCATAGCGTCTAAGGTAAACCTGGCCGCAACTTCAGATACACGTTCCGTTCCCTTTGTAATAACCAGGAAGTTTACCAGAACGATAATAAGGAATATGATAAAACCGACAACAACATTTCCCTGTAATACGAAATCACCGAAGGCTTTGATCACCTGACCCGAAGACCCCTGATTTGACAAAATATTTCTCGTTGAAGAAACGTTCAGCCCAAGACGCAGCAAAGTGGTCACTAAAAGCAGGGCCGGGAAAATAGAAAATTCCAAAGGTTCTTTTATGTTCATGGTTATCAGTAAGATAATCATGGAAAGGGAAATATTTATGATAATCATTACATCCACAAAAAACGGAGGTAATGGAATAATCAATAGAAGTACGATCATAATTACAAATACTACTACAGAATTTTTCAGTAAAGTCTTCATTCTTTTACACCATTTCTTTCAGTTTCTCTGCTGTTTTTCTTTATTCTATGATCTTGTTATTCATGCGGTATACATACACCAGAATTTCAGCGACCATACCGTAGTATTCCGAAGGAATCTCAGCCCCCACCTGGGTAGCGGCATAGATACCTCTTGCCAAAGGCTTATTTTCAATCACATATACCCCATGTTCCTCGCCCATGGCCACAATCCTTAAGGCAAGTTCATCCTGGCCCTTTGCCAATAGAACGGGAGCATTATCCTTCTCTATGTCATAACGAAGTGCCACCGCATAATGGGTGGGGTTACGTATGATTACATCCGCTTCAGGTACCGACTGCATCATTCTTGAACGGGCCCTTTCTCTCTGGAGACTGCGGATACGTCCCTTGATCTCAGGATTTCCTTCTGTCTGCTTAAATTCCTCTTTTAATTCCTGCTTTGACATTCTAATCTGGCGTTCATAATCCCACCACTGATAAAAGAAGTCAAAACCGGCAACAGCCACGAACACAAGAGAAACCCTAAGTACCATATCCATAATGGCATTCAGCACATACACAGAAGAATCTTTTAAGTCCATGTCAATGGTTCTTGCTATAGGCGTTAAATCCCCTTTTATGATCTGATACAGGATGATTCCTAGTATGGTAATCTTAAGTAAATTTTTCAAAAGTTCTATTAAGCTTTTTAAGGATAATATATTTTTAATTCCCTGAATGGGATTAAGTCTGCTAAACTTAGGGGCTAAATTACTCTTTGTAAATAAAAATCTTGTTTGTACCCCAGTGCTCAGTACAGACAGTACGATTCCTGCTAAAAGAATGGGGAGAGCAGCTTTTATAATCGTCCACGCTGTATCTACAAAAATACTGGTGGTATAATCAGACAGATTCTCTACCCCCGAAGCCAGGCTCAAATATTTTATCATATAATCCCGAATGGTACGGTACATGAAAGGAAATAAGACTTTCAACAGCATGAAGGTCCCAAGAAGGGAAGCTATCATAACCACATCCTTACTCACGGCAACATGACCCTTTTTTCGTTCATCCCGCCGTTTTTTCGGTGTGGCCTTTTCGGTTTTTGAAGGATCCTGCATTGCCGTTCATCACATCCTTTTCATTTATAAAAGTCTGATTATGTCCTGAATCGTTAAAAGCATTTGGTTTATCACACCGCTTACGTAATCCGTCATAGGTGAAAACAAAAAAATCAGCATTATGAGACCAATTACGATCTTAGCCTGTATATTCACAACAAACACATTAATTTGAGGAATTATTTTCATTAAAACCCCAACTGCGATTTCCGTGATAAACTCAATGGCAATTAAAGGAAATGCAAACTTAACCGCCATAGTGATACATTGAGTAAAAATTTCCAACATTGCCCACGCAGCACGGCTTCCCAATGCGACCTGCCCGTAAGGAACTATTTCTGCTGACTTTATAAGAAGCTTAAACAGTGCCAGATGGCCATTCACCGCAAAAAATAACAGAATAAAATACGCCTGATAAAGCGTTCCTGTAAGAGCGATCTGAGCGTTTGTCTGGGGGTCATAGATCATTGCCATAGACAATCCCATCTGAAAATCCATAATCGTCCCTGCAAAAGTAATGACCATAAGAAATAACTCCATAACAAAACCAATGGTAAACCCAACGGCGAATTCTTTTAAAAGAAGCACTGCAAATTCAATGGAATTCACAGGCTCGGGAACCTGGGCCGAGGAAAAAGAATATATAAGCAGCGTAAATACCATGATCATGCCGCCCTTGACCTGTGTCGGAATATTTTTTCTGCCCCAAATAGGGTTCAAAAGAATAAATCCTGACATTCTCATAAGAATAAGGGAAAACAGCATCATCTGTTTTATTTCCGGCATCTAAATCTTCCTTTCATCATTACTGTCCAAGCTTTTTGGACATAAAGGTATACCCGTAGGGTGTTTCCTCTTCTTTGTCCACGTCTCTAGGATATCATGAAACACACAGAAGGTGTGTCATGCCCATTCTCATCTGAGCATGGTATTAAAAATATTAATAGTGAAATCACAGATAGTTGTCATCATATGATCACCCATCATCAAAAGCATCAGACCAATAACAATCAGCTTTGGTACAAAGGTAATGGTTTGTTCATGGATCTGGGTTGCCGCCTGTATAATGGAAATAAGGATACCGATGATCATGCTGACGATCAGCACGGGGCCAGCCATCTTAACCACCAATCCGAATAACTCATACATTAGGCTGTTCACTGCTACATCCGTCATATTATGCCTCCTAATGAATCAAGCAGATATGCTTGCAAATTTAAGGTTAAAAGTTCTGTCAGTAATGGAAGCTGTTAACCAAATTAGAGAACAGCAATTCCCAGCCATTAACTGTTACAAACAGCAATAATTTAAATGGAAGGGAAATCATAGCCGGCGGCAGCATGACCATACCCATGGACATCAAGGTACTGGACACAATGATATCAACCAGTAAGAACGGCAGATAAATCATAAATCCCGCCGTAAAAGCCCGCTCCAGCTCTGAGGTCATAAAGGACGGAATCACTACTGTCATAGGAAGTTCCTCAATGTTCTCCGGCTTTTCGGTATTGGACATATCGATAAACAAATTCAACGTATCCGTCTTTGTCTGCTTGAGCATAAACCGTTTCATGGGAACCGTTGCCCTGTTAAGTGCTTCCTGTTGGTTTATCTCCTCCCTGACGTAAGGTTGGTATGCATTGGTATTTACATCCTTTATCACTGGATCCATAATGAACAGTGTCAGAAATAATGCAATTCCAACCAGCACCATATTGGGAGGACTCTGCTGAACTCCCAAGGCATTTCTGGTAAAAGATAAGACAATGATAATCCTTGTAAAGGAAGTCATCATCACCAGGATCGATGGCAGCAGGGAAATGATGGTCAGAATGAGGAAAAGCTCCAGAGTCGGCACCCGGCCGCCATTAATATTAATCAAGGCATCTGTATTCATGGTTCCTCCTTACACATCATCCCTGTGTCTGTCTGTATATTTTTTCAATAATTTCTTAAAGCTTTCATACCCTTCTGCACCGGTAAGCGGGTTCTGGGCAGAAATCCCCTCCGGAATGTCCTCCTCCGAAAGTTCAGAAAGAAGGGTTATCTGAGAAGAAGCAATGCCGATAAGATAATAGTGATTTCCTGCACGTACGATCGCCACTGCTTTATCCTGCCCCAGGGGAAGCCTGTCCAACATCTGCATACAGGTCCCTCCCCGCTTCATCCCGACTCCTTTTCCAAGGCTTCTGGTAAATACATAACTCAAATACAGAATTACAACGGTAAGGAGCAGCGCAGAAAACAGACTAATCACGCTATTCAAATGCAGCCACTTCCTCTCTATTCTACACTTTTTTTAGTAATCTCTGTAATACGGATGCCAAAATTGTCATCAACAACTACCACATCGCCTTTTGCTATGCAGCGGCCATTTACATATAAATCAACCTGCTCTCCCGCCAACTTATCAAGAATAACAAGGGACCCTTTGGTAAATTCAAGAATTTCCTTTACCAACTTTCTGGTTCTGCCAATTTCAACAGACACCTCAAGGGGTACTCCCATAATCAGTTCCCGGTTTTCCTCCTGCTCCTCATATCGATTGTCCCCGTCTTTTAAACTATTTTGAGGAATAGGTTTTACATTTATAGTCTTAGGTTCCGGAGACCCCGTTTTTTTCAAGTTTTGCTGATCGCTCTGGAGCTGTGATATCATCTGCTGCATTTGACTCATCATCTGCTGCTGCGTCTGTATTTGATCCATCATCTGCTGTACTGCCATCTGATTATCTCCTGTCATCTGCGGTATTTCCTGACTTCCCCCTGCTGTCTCCCTGTCGGCAGGCTGTTCAGCACTGATCGGCTCTTCGCCTCCAAAGCTGCCTGACAACAATTTTTCAATCTCTTCCTGAGATAAGATTCCGCCTGAAGCCGGTTCGCGTATTTCCGTTTTTGTCTCTATAACTGGTTCCGGAATTTGCACTGGTTCCGGAATTGGTTCAGGCTCCAGAATTGGCTCAGGTGCCGAAATCGGTTCCAACATTTCCTGGGGCAAAAATCCTCTAACCAGTTCCTTTGCAAGATCGGGAGTCATTACGTTAATAAATTCACTTTCCAACTGGTCTGCAATTTTTAAAGTAAATCCGACCACAACCATGTATTCATCATTGTCATAATATTTTTCTTTGAAATCATCAACATTACCGATCTCAAAAGAACTGGGTGTCGAAATATTAACAACCTTGCCTAAAAACTCGGACAGTGCCGTCGCAGAAGCCCCCATCATCTGATTCATGACTTCACAGATGGCACTGATATTCAATTCATTTAATTCAAATTCTTCCTCCGGCGTTTCCATGCCCATGAGCATATCAACAATCACTTTTACATCATGTCTCTTTAAAAGCATAATGTTGCTTCCGCTAAGTCCTGCAATATATGTAATCTCCACCCCTACTGCCGGCTCCAAGTTAGAAATTTCAAATTCTTCCTTTGACAATACCCTTACTACCGGTGTGGTAATATCAACTCTGGCATTGAGCATGGTAGATACTGCAGTGGCCGAGGCACCAAGGCTTATATTCAGTATTTCACCTATGGCATCAATTTCAAATGCGCTAAAATTCTTTGAATCCATACAACTTTTCTCCCTTTATACTCATTAGCCCTCTATGCCAAGTCACGCTTTACTTTCCAATTTCCAATGCCTTGGAGGCCATCATCTTTATGGCATTAAATGCTGTTATGTTGGCCTCATAGGACCGGTATGCAGACATACTGTCTACTGTTTCTTTTAGCAAATCCACATTAGGCATCTGCACATAGCCATTTTCATCCGCGTCCGGATGTTCCGGATTGTAGACGGACTTAAAGGGACTGGTGTCTTGCACTATCTGTGAAACTTTGACGCCTCCTGTGCTTTGCTGCCTGCTTATGCCGGCTGCATTCATCATAATTTTTCGGAAGTTATTTTCATTCCTGGATTCAAGCACCACCATTTTTCTTTGGTATGGTCCACCTGCTTCCGTCCTCGTCGTATCTATATTAGCAATGTTCTCCGATGCAATATCCAGTCGAAGCCGCTGGGCGGTCATTGCCGACGCACTAATGTTCATGGAACTTAAAAATGACATTTGACCCCTCCTCTACGGTAAAACTAACCAATAATGCCTGTGACAGTTTTAAGAATTCTGTCCGGTTTAAAGGGTTTTACAATAAAATCCTTGGCACCTGATTTGATTGCTTCGATTACCATGCTCTCCTGTCCCATTGCAGAACACATAACAACCGCTGCATCTGGGGATTTCGCCTTTATCGCTTTTAATGCTTCCAGACCATCCATGTTCGGCATTGTAATGTCCATAATTACAAGATCCGGAGTGATTTCGGAAAACATCTGCACAGCCTGAGCTCCGTCAGAAGCCTCGTATAAATCGGTATAACCGTTTTTAGACAACGTATCCTTAATCATCATTCTCATAAATGCCGCATCATCCACCAATAATATTTTCGCCATTTTTTTGCATCTCCTTTATTATCCTAAATTCTTTATATAATCCCTGACTCAGTTTTCACCAGCCTGGTAATTTCCTTCTTCTACAAGACCTTCAATCCGAACTGCTGTATTCCTCTTGTGAACACCTAACTGTCCCTTAAACCATGGCTGGTCTTCCACATACAGCTTGATGTCGGATTCCTTAGGCGTTCCTAAGTTGATAACATCTCCTATATGAAGATTATAAACATCATCCAGAGTAATGACGGACTCTCCTACTTTAGCGCGAACCATTAAGTCAGTGGCCCTGATGTTGTTTAGGATTTCAAGTTTTGTATCCTGACTATTCTCTTCATCTCCCATAGCACTGGCTCTTCGCTTGTCTATAATACTGAATGTGTTTATCAGAAGATTTCCTGGTATACAAAGACTTAGTCTACCAGAGCAGCCTTCCATTTCCACATCAATGACGACAATTACTATGGTTTCATCCACACCGATTTCCTGGAACATGCTGGGGTTTTCTTCCAACCTCTCCAGTTCAAAATTAAGATTAATATAACTTGACCAGGAATCCTTTAATGGAGCTATCACATATTGGATCACTCTACGGTATAAAGCCATCTCTATTTCTGTATAAGAATAAGACAGGCCAACACTAGTTTCCTTCCCCAAGCCCCCCAGCATGCGGTCGATTAAGCTAAGCATTAATGGCATGCTTGCATTGATTAAAAGCGGTGGATTCTTGGAATGATCCGGCAAAGACACATTGACAAGGGTAAGGACATCATTATCGCTGAGAGCGTTACTGAATTCATAATACCGCTGCTCCTCTACCGTAACGACCGATAGTTCACTGGAAGTCCTAAACAGACTGTTTATCTGGGATCCCGCAATTCTGGAATAATTGTCGAATATACTTCCTAAAACTTTAAGCCTGTCCTTTGTAAATTTTTTAGGACTGTAAAAATCATATTTCCTATATTTTATTTCATCTTCATTTTTATCAATATCCTGGCTCAGCTCATCTGTTCCCTGCAGGGAATTGAGCAGCGCATCAATTTGACTTTGGGATAATACTTCAGCCATTTGTTTCACTCCCGCTTCATTTTTTAATTAACCGGCACGTTCTGATAATCCTGATATATCTGGTTGTAATACTCTTCCAGGGATTTTTCTACCGTATCACTCTTGGTTATCAATATTTCCACGCGGCGGTTCTGCGCTCTCCCATCCTCCGTATCAAAAGGCGCAATAGGACGGAACTGGCCATAGCTGGCGCTCACCAGTTTTTCCGGTGAAACAGCATGTCTGCTTTGGAGAAAGATAACAACCTCTGCGGAGCGCTGAGCGGAAAGCATCCTGTCATTGCGGATATTGTTGGGCCTGTTTGGGTCTCCCTGGGAGGTATGTCCCAAAACCTGCACTTCTTTTATGGAAGAATCCACCTGCGTCATTGCGGCAGCAAACTGCTCAAGGATGTCCTTGCCCTCCTGCCGAAGCACAGAACTGTCCCCGTCAAAAAATACTTTATCGCGGAATGAAATAAAAGTGAAACCGTCTCCGCGGGTAATTTCTACGGAATCCTGCATTCCTCTCTCTTCCACCATCTGTTTCAGAGCCGTATATAATGCGTCAAAATCCGAGACCTCTTCTTTTGTCTGGTCTCCACGGAATTCCCCCTCGCTTTCGTTAACATTGGACTCAATGCTTTCCAAAGCACTTGGATTAAAGCTCTGCACCAGCTTCTTCCATTTGGTCTGATCCATGGAGGACATGGAATACAGAAGAACGAAAAAACACAGCAGCAATGTAACCATGTCTCCATATGTATCCATCCAGCTTCCAGTTTCCTCCGGCTGCTTATTTCTCTTAATCATACAACCACCTGTTTTTCACTTTCCTACCCATGTTCTTTTGGCATCAAGGTATGCCCTCAGGGCGTTCCTCTTTCGCAATCTAATTAGTCAGCATTTACGCTTCCTTCATTACCGGGCTTTTTCTTTGTGATTTTTCCCTGCTGCTTCTGAGACAGGTAAGATAACAGCTTTTCCTCCAGGTACTTGGGATTATCTCCTGCCTGAATGGACAAAACGCCTTCAATAATAATCTGTTTATATAAAACTTCTTCCTCATTGCGGATACGTAGCTTCTTGCCCATAGGATTGAACATTAAATGAGCCAGAATACAGCCGTAAAATGTGGTGATCAAGGCTACTGACATGTCAGCTCCAAGGCTGTTTGATCCGTTTCCTGACATATCCATACTCTTTAACATGTTAACCAATCCCACCAGTGTGCCAATCATACCGAAAGCCGGAGCAACTCCTGATCCTCTGTCATAAATGCTGACATCCTGCTCATGGCGGTCTATCATGGCTGCCACTTCACTCTCCAGCATCTCTCTGATCTTCTCCGCATCCATGGCGTCTACAATCAGCATAACACTTTGTTTCAGAAAAGGATCTTTGATGGTAGAAGCCTGCTCTTCCAAAACCAAAAGCCCCTTTTTTCTAGCCGTTTTCGCCATATCTACCAGGGTATGAATAACGTCTTCCGAATTATACCGATTGGAGCTGATCATTATTCCGATATGTTTTGGGATCTGTGCCAGGGTTTTAAACGGAAAGCTGGCTATCAATGCTGCCATTGTACCTCCCACAACAATGATAACGCTGGGCATGTCCAAGAAATTTACAAGCTTCTCCATACCGATTCCATAGATAATCAATGCGAATCCCAGCACCCAGCCAATGATCAATGATACATCCATAAGTAACCTCCTATATTCCAGGCAGTACCTGGATTAAACATTCTTTTTCTGCGCACGCGCATATATTTGAGCATGGAATTCAATCACCCGGTCAAGGATCTCATCTACACTTTCTTTTACCACATAATGCTTCCCATTAACCATTATTACATTGGACTCCGGTATGGTTTCAACCCGCTCAATCTGACTGCAATTGATAACAAATTCCTCATCGTTCAGTCTTGTTAGACGAATCATGGCTCAACTCCTCTCATTAAGGGAAGCGGCTGTCACCGCCTCCCTGAATCTACATAAGATTATTACCGCTTAATATTAACCAGTTCTTCCAACATCTGATCTGTAACTGTAATGATCTTTGAGTTAGCTTGGAATCCTCTCTGGGTAGTGATCATATCTGTCATCTCTGTCGCAAGATCCACCTTTGCCATTTCCAGATAATTTGACATGATTCGGCCCTGAGTGCCTCCGGCTTCATAAATGCTTATGTTACCAGCATTACCGCCTGGTACATAATAATAGCCTGAGGTCTTTTCCAGGCCGTTGACATTCTGAACACCGGCTAAGGCAATCTTACCAACGATAACTGTAGTGCCATTCTCGGTACTACCTGTTAAGGTACCATCCTGCAGAACAGTATAGTTGGTCAGTTTGGCAAGCCCTTCGTTTGTACCGGCATTGCCCACTTCTGTGCTCGTAGAATTCTTCTGTGCTGTTTCAAGCTTATTTTCGGCTTCTGTTACTGCATTTTCGGCTGCTTTTACCAGGGCTTCAGCCTTCTTTACGGCCTGGCTGGTGGAGTCCCGTTTGCCTTCCAAAGAATCTGTTTCGATTTTGCTTAAAGCAGACTGAAGATCATCCAGATCTTTCCGGGCTGCATCCAATGCTTCCTTATCTGTTGTTGTACCACTGAGATTATAAGTTTTAAGGGCTTCTTCATAGACATCCCAAACACTGCCAGGTGACGTCATCTTAGATTTGTTATCCTTCAGAGCATTCGGTGCCCGAAGTTCCGCTTGAGCAGCAATCAAATCATATACTGATTTCTCATAAGCTATTCTCGCTTTGTCATAATCCTCTTTAAGTTTATCAGCTTGTGAATCATTTTTACCATCTAGCCAATCCGCATAAGTCTTTTCCAATTCTGTCTTTGCATCGTCACGAGCAGTCGTTAAACCTTTTATATCCAGCGTACCACTTTCAGACGCATACGCTTTATCTGCCGCAATATACTCTTCTCTTGCTTTTCCCAGACCCAAATTTAGATTGCTTAAATTTGCCCTGGCTTCCTCCAGTACCTTCCTGGCTTCATTTACCTTTTCCGCTGCAGTCTTATTACCTATCGTTGCCATATCTGATTCCATTGGAATCCTCAGTGGTTTTAAAGATGTGGTATCAAAACTATCGCTTCCTGAATAATCGCTGCTGGTATTTGAAAATCCATAAACATAATTTCCTGAATCATCAACCAGATATCCTTGATTATCCACAGTAAATTGCCCTACTCTGGAAAGAGACAGGCCTTTGGAAGAAATGACATCGGAATCCTCCAGGGTAAATCCCTCTCCATCCCCAACCATAGGACCTACAATATAAAACCCTGTACCGTCAATATAGCAGTCAAGGCCTCTGGCAGATGGTGACGGGCTTCCCATAGAAAAATCATAGGAAATAACTCCAGTAGTTACGCCATATCCTATCTGATTGGCATTGGTGCCGCCATAACCGCCGGCAGCTGTACTGCCTTTTGAACCAGATGAAGTATTCTGGTACATGGTGTCTTTAAAGGACATGCTTCCCGCCTTAAATCCCCATGTATTTACGTTAGCTATATTATTACCGATAACATCCATTTTGGCCTGGTGAGTTCTGAGACCTGCCACACCGGCAAACATTGATTTGACCATAGCTTTTATTCTCCTTTGTTTTTTACGCCTTCCTCCTGCTGTCAATCGGACACACAGGAAAAGCCTCCATAAATGGTCCAGCTATAATAGGACGGCACTGTCAATATTTGTAAAGATATTTTCTTTCATTTCACTGCCGGACATCGTTGTTACCACAGTATTATTGGGCACATTGACAATAAATGCACCTCTGTCACTGATAATCACCACGTCCTTTGCACCTTTGGAACGAGCCTTTTCCACTGCGGACTGCAGATCTTGTATAAATGAATCCGACATTTCAATTCCGCGCTGATTGACCCGCTCAGCAGCATGGCGGGAGAACTGGAGTTCTTCCTTTTTATCAATCCTGCTTTGAAGGATCTCATTAAAGCTGCCTGCCGGCTTTGATATTGCGGCAGCATTCCGCAGCTTTAACTGCCTTAATTCCTCATGCTGATTTATTTTGCCTAGCATTAATCATCACCTTCCGCATTCTACTCGGTACTGGCATCGGTTTTGTTATCTGCATCCGGATCCTCGGTTCCATCGACATTATTACCTGTATCAGGATCCTTAGTTCCATCGGTATTATTATCTGTATCCGGATCCTTGACTCCATCGCCCTTATCTGGATCATCCACATTATCCGGAGGCTTATGCCCTTTTTCATAAACAGACATAATGCTGGAAACCGGATAGCCTGTCTTATCATCGTCATCGATGTAAATAGTTGGCACGCCGTTAAAAATATCGACTCTCGTTACAGTTCCCGTGACTTTTTTAATTGATCCATTCTTCTCCTGAACTCCAAGCATAACGTCTTTTCCCATCATGGAGGTTCCATAATTGATTGTATTAACCTGGGCAAAATCTCCCATTGCAGTGGAGAAGTTATTCATAGCCTGCATCATGGCGATCTGAGTCATCTGAGTCATCATCTCTGAGTTATCCATTGGGCTTGACATGTCCTGATTTTGAAGCTGTGCTGCCAAAAGCTTGAAAAACCCCTCTGTTGTCAATTCACTGTTACTGGTGGTTTTCGCCCTTTCCTTAAAAGCTTCCAGATAACTATTCGGATTAACTCCATTTACATTTGCCATCGTTTCTCTCCTTATCTGTAACCAATGCCATTTTCGTCAGCGCTTTCCGACTCAAAGATTCCAAGTCTCAGCTTTTGTATAAAGTCTCCGCTGTTTTCTTCCCTCTGGCTTTCCTGATGCTGCCCACGCTGTTCTTGTCTGCTGCCCTGTTCCTGCTGCTGATTTAAGTAGTCTGGCCCCTGCTTGTCTACCAGAACCTGGAAGGGCCGCTCTAAATTGGATTCCAGAATGGAACCTAAATCGCCCGCTGACTGGGATAAGAGTTTTAACGTCCTGCTTTCCGTACACAGAAGAGAAACGCTGATCTGATTATCCTCATAAGAAACCCTGATCCTGATTTTTCCCAGGTTATGAGGTTCCAATTGGATATCCAGTTCCCCATTTCCTTCACGAATCTGTTTTAAAATCTGTTCCGACAGCTTTGCTTCCAATTCTTTCGAATTATCTGCACTTACAGACATATGGACTTCCTCTGGCTTTGCAGTAGAATTATTCCAAAAACGTACCGGCTCATAAGGCTTTTCCGGATGGTTTTCCTGGATTTTCTCCTGATCCTCTTCTCCGTGAGTTGGTTTCTCCAGAGAGTTACTCCTATGAAGATTTACCGCTGGTTCCTCTTTTGGTGAATCTGAAACGGTCTCTGCTGCCTTCAATAGCTGCTGCAACGGTAACGTATCCTTTTCCCCTTTAGAGCTTATAGTTGTTTCCGGATTCTGTTCGGCAATATCCTGAATCACAGGTTTTTTCTCTCCTGTTTTTTGCATCATTGCTTCCTGGAAAAGGGGCTTCGCTATTTCCTTTGAATTGTCCGCTAAAGTTCCCAAATTTCCATCTTCAAGACTTTCAGTTCCCATGCTCTTTTCAGCCAGCTGGTGAAAGCGGAACCGATCCAAAGTACGGAATGAATCCATTGTCTGGATCTTTCCATCTTCTTCCGGTTCTAGGACTGGTGCTTCAGCCGCTCCGACGGTATCCATAATCTGCATCGTCGGATCTTGTCCGGCCATTTGGAACTTTTCCTCCGGCTCCTGAATTCCCGCCATACCTGCCGCAGCAACCAGTGCCGCAGCTTCTGATGCTGCTTCTGACGCAGACAGCTTATCATCAGAGGAATCCCCTGATTCCGGACTTTTTCCATCCTTCTTCTGATTACCGCTTTTCAGCATGGCCTTAAACTCGGATAGGCTGTTAACAGTCTTTTCTTCCTTTTTCCTACTGCCAGTCATCTGTCTTGATAACAAATCCACACTGCTGTTTTTTACCTCTGTCATTTTCTCACTCCTTTCTTTTCATGCCGTTAAGCATTTGATTTTATGGTAGCTGCCGAAAGTTTTTACGGCAGGATTACCTGCTTCCATGTACTGAGGTTGTGTTGGAAACGAACTCTTCAATGAATAGTTCCTCACTGCGCAGAACTTCTTTGTTATACTGCAAAAGCTTCTTTTCCTTCAGCTTTTCAATGGAAACCACTTCTTTTCTGGCCTCCACCACTTCCTCCCGTTTTTGTTCCTCTCTTCTTTGCAATTTCTGAAGAACTCCCTGTTCGGTAAGAATTTTCTGCTGCATGAAGGTAATGTAGGTTCCATATTCCTTCATCATATTAACAGTGATCCCCTGGCCTATCTCTGCCTGTAACCGGGCGCAGGCATCTCTTCTTCGGTCCGACAAATCCTCAACTTTTTTTTCCTGCCTGACCACCTTATCTACAATTTGGGCATGTTCGTTTTTTAAATTATCAAGAACCTGATCCTTATAGTTTAATACTGTATTAAGTGGAAAATTAAACTTCTTCATACTCCCTTTCCCCTTTCAACATCTATGATAAGATCATCTTCATTTTCTTTAAGACCTCTTCGTAACTGGCTTGTTCCTGTATTCCCTGACACAGGAATTGATTGATTTTATCAATTTTAGATATTGCCATATCAAGCTTTGGGTTTGTACCGCTCTTATAAGCACCAATCGAGATAAGATCCTCATTTTTCTCATAAAGACTTAACATATCCCTGATTTGGGAGGCTAATTTCCGGTGTTCTTCTGAAACGATGTTGGTCATCAAACGTGAAATACTGGCACTTACGTCAATAGCCGGGAAATGGTTGGAATTGGCCAGCTTTCGGCTTAGTACAATATGGCCATCCACAATACCTCTCACCGTATCGGCAATCGGCTCATTGGTGTCATCACCTTCCACCAAAACCGTATAGATTCCTGTAATGGAACCTTGTCCAAAGTTACCGCTCCGTTCCAACAGCTTTGGAAACTCCGCATAAATAGAGGGAGTATAGCCTCTTGCCACCGGAGGCTCTCCGATTGCAAGCCCTATCTCTCTCTGTGCCATAGCAAAACGGGTCAGGGAGTCCATCATAAGCAAAACATCCTTGCCCTGATTCTTAAAATATTCAGCTATCGTAGTGGCAACCAATGGACACTTCATTCGAAGCATGGCCGGCTGGTCTGATGTTGCTACCACCAGCACGGAACGTTTCATTCCTTCTGGTCCTAAGTCTTTTTCTATAAATTCACGGACCTCTCTTCCACGCTCCCCTACCAGGGCTACTACGTTAATATCCGCCTTTACATTCCTGGCGATCATGCCAAGCAAGGTACTTTTTCCCACTCCACTGCCTGCAAAAATTCCAATACGCTGGCCTTTTCCAATTGTATTTAAGCCATCAATGGCTTTGACACCAAATTCCAGCTTGTCCGTAATGGGCGGACGGGTCATGGGATTGATATAAGGATTTTCTACGTAATAGTACCGGGGAGATTCAAAAGGTCCTTTTCCATCCATTGGTTCTCCCTTTGCATCGATGATTCGACCCCTTAAAAAATCTCCTACCGGTACCTTCAACCTGCGTTTTGTATTCCGAACAAAGCTGCCCGCTGCAATTCCATTCATATTTTCATAGGCCATAAGCTGTATCTTGTCATCCTTAAAGCCTACCACTTCCACCGGTATCTGTTCCTGCCGGTCTTCATTGTAAATATAGGCTATGTCTCCGATACTGGCCCTTCCTCCGGAGGCTTCCATGGACATCCCCACAATGTTTTCAATCTTCCCGATATGGTCGATTGTCTCAGTCTTCGTAATGAGATCCGTCAATTCCTTAAACATGCAGGCTCCTCCTGTTACAGTCTGGCGTTATTAAGTATTCCCTTAATATTTTCCAGCTGTGTATTCACACTGACATCAATAATCTCCTCCGGAAGCTCTATGATACAGGCTCCGTCCTCCTCATGATCCATAGCAATAATCTTGATATTACCGGAAATGTGGGACAATTCGCTTAACAGTCCCACATCTCCTTGTATCATCATTCCCGCATCCCTTTGGGATACGTAAATTTTCATCCACTGGGTTTTCTTAAGCTTTCCCGCAGCAGCTACGATCATGCGCTTGATAATCTCTCCGCTGGAGCGCAGACTGGTCTGAATCACCTTCTCTGCAATGGTCAGAGTGACTCTTTTTAAATCATCAATATATTTGTCCAGTATCTTTTCTTTTTCTTTCGTAACGCTTTCAATCGCGTTTTTCATGGCTTCCAGAAATTCTTCCTGGCGTGCATCAAGAACCTCTTTATGAGCTTCATAGGCTTTACGGAATCCCTCCTCATACCCTGCGTCATATCCGGCCTGGCGGCCTTCTTCCATCGCTTGAGTACGGAGTTTTTCCCCGTCCGACCTGGCCTGGTTGAGGACATCTTCCGCCTCTGTCCTGGCCAGCTCCAGAATTTCCTGGGACTTCTTTACAGCGTCTTCGTACATTTCAGTAGTTTGAAGATACCCGTCATATCCTTGGTCCGCAGATTTCTCCTGCTCCCATTCCTTCTCCGGATTATCGTTTTCTCTTACCTTGATATTTTCAAATTCCCGGGTAAATCCGTATTCCAGAACACGATCGGCCATCTGCACAGACTTTATAATATTAGACAATGACATCATCCTTTCCGCCCTTGCTGATGATCAACTCGCCCTCTTCTTCCAGACGCCTGATGATACCGACAATCCTCTGCTGAGCCTCTTCCACATCTTTCAAGCGTACATTAACCGTAACTTCCATATCGGACTGGATGCTTTCCTTCATACGAGTTGACATATTGGAGAAAATAACAGATGTAATCTGCTCGTTTGCATTCTTAAGGGCATAAACCATATCACGCATATCGCACTCTCTGATAAAGCGCTGGATGGAACGATTGTCCATGGTAATAATATCCTCGAATACGAACATCTTCTTGCGGATGGTATCTGCAAGCTCTGCATCTTTTCTTCCCAGTTCGTCGAAGATAAGCTTTTCGTTGCCACGGTCTATATGATTCATGACGTTTGCTATGTAATCAATACCTCCCACGCTGGTGTAATCGGTAGTAAGAATGCCGGAGAACCGCTTCTTGATCTCCTCTTCCACAATTTTAATTCCTTCAGGCGAAGCGCTTTCCATTCTGGCAATGGCCTCCACTACCTGCATACGCTTTTCAGGAGCAAGCTCTGAAATAATATTAGCCGCCATCTCTTCATTTGTATAAGAGAGAACCAGAGCAATAATCTGGGCTCTTTCATGCTGCAGAACGGAAAGCAAGTTCTTTACGTCGCTCTTCCGGATAAATCCAAAAGATCTGGATTTCAAAGACTGCGTAACCTTTTGAAGCAGGCTGTTGGCCGTACTTTCACCGAATGCTTTTTCCAGAACAGTTCTTGCATACTCCAAGCCACCGTCAGTCACTACCTTTTGAGTCAGGCATGTCTTATAAAATTCATCTAAAATAGCTTCTGTCTGCTCTGCTTCCACATGTCCAAGCTTTGCCACTTCAAGAGTTAATTTCTCAATCTCATCTTCACTTAAGTACTTGTATACTTTAGAAGCCTTATCCACTCCCAGTGAAACAACCACTGTCGCTGCTTTTTGTTCGGGGGTTAGATTAACCATTGTTACCGCCTCCATTCAACCATGTTTTTAGCAGCTGAGCTGATATCTCTGGGTTTTGCTCAGCAAACTCGCGGACGGACTGGCGCAGCTCTGCTCCCCGGTCTTCTTCATGTTCCAGAATCACCGGTTCTACTTCATCCTCCTCCAGTAATTCCTCCTTAACCGCCAGTTCCGGTATATCTTCCTGGCTGAACTCCATGGCTTCCATAAGTTCATTTTTCTTCCGTCTATGTCTTACTGCCAAAATAATAATCAGAACGAGGAGAAGTACTCCAGCCAGTGCTGCAATCAGAATCCACTGATTAATCAAAATACCGCTGGTATTTGCTTCCACAGGAGTTTCAGGTGCTTGGGGTACATCTACAGTATAGAAGGGGGCCGCTACAGCGGTTATCTTTTCTGCACGATCTGCCTGGGGGATTCCAGCCGCATTTCCTGCAAGATCCCGAATATCGTCAATCGTCATACTTCCGAATCCGGTACCATTTACTACTACGGAAACAGTCAGGTTTTCCAAAGTTCCCGGATTGACTTGACCCTGTTCTTTTATCTGGTTTAAAAGATATTTTCTGGTCAGACTGCTGGAACCATATGCATTCTCCTCAGCCGTTCCTCCCGCATTATACTGTGGAATGTCCGCATTGGCCTCTGAACCGGCCACACCGGAAGCATTTTGCCCACTCCCGGAATACTCTTTGAATATGGATTCCTCAGAAGTAAGGCCAGTCTTATCTTTTTCATCGATCTTTTCGGGTGTATTGTAAACAATGCTCTCCCGAATCAGCTTTTCCATATTGACTGTGCCTTTTACGGATACCCGAACATTGCCGTTTCCGTATACAGGGCCAAGTACATTTAATACCTTTGCTGAAATCTGATCTTCAATTACTTTGGTAATCTCTTCTCCAGCCTTGCCGTTGTTGATATCATCGTCGTCTGAACCAGTGGAAACTTCTCGTCCGTTTCCATCAAATACAGAGACATTATCAATGACCATTCCAGGAATACTTCTGGATATGAGAAGCTGGATAGACTTTGCCTGTTCTTCCGTAGGAGAACCTCCATCTTTCATAACCACAACAGCCTGGGCGCTGGACTCCTGTGTCGTGTCATCAGACAGTGCATATTTGGAAGGTTCTCCCAGAGCTATGGTTACATATGCCTCCTGCACACCATCAAAGACCTTTATCGTAGAACCAATCCTGGTTTCCAAATCATAAAGTTCAAACCTACGCCGGTCTGAATCAGTAGTCATCAAGTTTACATTATTTCTGAACACATCATATGTAAAACCACTTTTGGGGTACCCTTCCGAAACTAACTTTGCCCTTGTTGTATCTAATTGAGGCGTAGGCACCAGTATGTCACCGTTTTGATACTGATAATCGACTCCGTCTTCCTGTAATTTTCCAATGATCTGTTTGGCTTCTTCGCTGCTTACACTTGGAAACATCACCTCGTAAGGCTTCTCCCGCATGGACAGCGCGATCACTATCGCTCCAACCACAACCGCCACGCCCACAGCGCCGATGATTATGGCTTTTTTTACTTTATCATTTAGCTTTTCTAAAAGTTCCTTTATCTTCTCCATTGTACCTGTCCGCCCTGTTATCTACTTAAACGCCAATTCTTATAATCTCATTGTAGGATTCCAGTGCCTTATTCCTAAGAGATGTTAAGAGTTCTACAGATAACTGGGCTTTTGCCGCCGCCGCAGGTACAGTATGTGCATCGTCAATCTGGCCTGTTGACAGCAAGTATTCTTGTACCGTCAAATCCTCATCCGTGGTTTTTACGTTCTGAATGGCTTCTTTAAATATATCCCGAAACACCGAACTTCCATCCTGTCCGGTTGTAACTTTCTTTTCGCTTCCTATATTCCCAATGGACTCCATAGGGATAATAGGCCTTATAAACATCTGCTCCATCTCATTAACCTCCCGTTTTAGCCTTTAATAACCGTGCGAAGCCTGCTTACTTCACTATTCAACGCATTCAGCTGATACTGATACTGAAGGGTTGTCCTAGCCAGTTCTACATTTTCTACATCCATGTTGACATTGTTTCCGTCCATTCTAGCTGATTCATCTTTTGTTTCATGGATAAAATGTCTGGAATTGCCTATG
>Ga0213824_1000203_pt1 | contig 52261 bp, 51 predicted proteins | sample MC6MC0906MG_FD_179892 | JGI IMG/M metagenome (GOLD analysis project Ga0213824, IMG submission 179892) | Enriched soil aggregate microbial communities from Iowa State University, Ames, United States - MC6-MC0906-MG | ecosystem: Environmental > Terrestrial > Soil > Unclassified | place: USA: Iowa...
TTCTCCCGTAGGTCCCGTTGGTCCTTGTGTTCCTGGAACCCCCTGTTCTCCCGTAGGTCCCGTTGGTCCTTGTGTTCCTGGAATAGGAACCGGAAACGCACAAGAAATATCACAAGGATTAAATCTATTTTTTGATGACATAAACAATCAAACTCCTCCAATTATTATATACATTATATATAATGTAAAATGAGCCTTTGTTCTTGTATGTTTATCCATGATTAGTAAATAATTGGTTGCAATACACATTATATCCAAACCGGTTTAACACAACATTCCAAAATATACAATTTAGTTATCAGATCGGAGGAAGGCACCTTAGGGTGTCTTTTTTTATTATTTCATTTTGTAAATTAATAAAAAAAGACTAGCAACATATACTAGTCTTCTAAATGGGGCAGGACCCCTAATATCTATTAATAAAAGCAGTTTTTCTCAGATGGTTGAGGGCATCATCCTCAAAATAGATGGGTATATATGAAAATTATAATATTATAACACGACATTAAAAAAATATACGCCAATCCCATGATTATGCATCCGTCTTGGCATTTTCTTTTAAACAATACCTAAGTTCGGTTTCAGTCTTCGATCGCTTGGTAGACCGTGGTCCAGAAGTCTTGAATAAGATGCGATGAGTCCGGAGTGGACATCCCAACCTGGGTGAGCAGGATTCCAGTAAACTGTTTGTCTGGATCAGCGTAAGCTGCAGTGCCGGTTCCGCCATCCCAGCCGAACTGACCGATAGACGCGTAGTCTCCAAGATAGGTACGCACCGCCATCCCAAAGCCCCAGCCGCCTTGTATCCCTTGTCCAAACGACAAATGGACGTTGTTTTTGGCCAAATTGTCTCGGTATACTTGTTGTTCAGGAGTAAGACGGTTGGTGGTCATCAGCTGGACTGCAGGTCGGGAAAGGATCCGTTTGGTTCCGTGCATCCCTTTGTTCAACAGCATTTGTAAATACGCATGATAATCGTCGATGGTTGCGAGTAGCCCACCGCCGCCTGCTTGGAATGCTGGAGGTTTACTGTAACGTCCGCCTGCACCCTCATCCCACACGATGAACTCACCTGTCTGCGGATCGGGGTTGAAGGCAGGTGGAAGCCGGTCAATCTTGCGCTCAGGCACATAGAAGCCAGTGTCCTTCATCCCCAGTGGATCGAGGATGCGTTCGCGCAGGAACGACTCGAATGTCTGACCCGTGACCCTGGCAACAAGCACGCCAAGCACTTCGATACTGATATGATACTGCCACCGCTCTCCTGGCTGGTAGCTTAGCGGTAGTGCACCTAGGCGACGCATAAACTCATCTGGATCGGGCATATCCTGCCCTGGCGTATCGAATATCCCACTCTCGAAGAACGCGTTCATGATCGGAGAACCCATCAACGTGAGATCCACTCCGAGCCCGAATGTGGAGGTCAACAGGTCTCGTACAGTGATAGGACGCCGTGCTGGGACGGTCTCTTCCAGCGGACCATCGGGCCGTTTCAATACCTGTCGGTCAGCGAGTTCCGGCAGCCATTTGTCTACTGGGTCGTCCAAATGCAGTTTGCACTCGTCGAGTAGAACCATTACCGGTGAAACTGCGATCGGCTTGCTAGTGGACGCCAATCGAAAGATCGTGTCCCGACGCATTGGTGCGCCACCATCATGCCTCATTGTTCCAAGCGCTTCGACGTGCGTCTCGCCGTTTCGGCTGACTAAGGCAACGACCCCAGGAATCTTTCCAGAATCGACATGCTTCGCCAGTACATTGCGCATTTTGCGCAACCCTGTTTCAGAAAAGCCTTTATTGTTTTTTCCCATTTTGTTCTCCTTTAGTTTAGATTGAGATTTCTAATACATATTGGCTAACAATTATTAGTTCTTCAAATAGAAAAATTCCCCTTTTTAATAATCTCGACAAAATGTATTTATGTATATGGGGTCACCATACATCACTATCAACCTAAGATAAATTTATATCCCTAATTCACAGAAAACGTTATTCTTTTTGTAGAAATATACAGAAAGGATGGCGTTTTTTTATGAATCTTTCGATTCAGGATCAGTTTCGTTTATTCGCTGAAGAACTACAACGATATCTATCTCCAAACATCCTTCAACAACCGCTATACACTAGCGTGATACAATGATAATGGATGGGAGTCCAATACATATTATTAAAATTAAGATGGTTCAAGTCGGAGGAAGGCACCTTAGGGTGTCTTTTCTTTATGAAATTTACAAATTCTTCTGTTAACGGATAACCTTTGTATCTATCGAAATAATTAACGAAACCACGTTTGGCACCTATATCAGCAGTTTCAAAAGCATCTTTTACTTTATAATTAAAATAATAATATCAATTGAATCTCTCATAATCTATTTTGATATACAAGAAAACCCGAATCATCATATCCAAAAAGTAACATCCATTTCTATGCAAAAAAGACGACATAAAAGTCGCCTTTTTTAATTTCTATATTAGGTAGAACCAATCAAACTCTTTTTGTTAGAATGTTTTTGAACTCTTTCCCCTTTTCATCCATCATATTCGGATTCGGAAACGCTTTTGCAATGACAAGTAATTCATTTGCTATTTCATATGTCAATGTATCTAGCTGTTTCATTTCTTCTTTATTTTTATTACGCAATGGCTGATACACTTCCTTATATTGAAGTGTGTAATTTTGAATTCGTTTAGATGTTTCTATCAAATTTTCTTGTTTCGTTTGGACCATCAGTTCATGAATTTTATCACTGTACCTCACTATTTCGTCAAAAGAACGTGTAAAAGACTTCTTTTTTTGATAAGGTTCTTCATAGCTAAAAGGATATCCGCGCAACTTGAAATTATACAAAGACAACACAAACCATTCCATCTTTTGATTTAGCTCATAGTAAAACGTTTCACTCGCTTCTTCCTCTTTTGAGTTGATATGCTCAAATCGTTCATCGTTTTTCTTCATGACTGTATCAGTTGACTTGAAAGAAAACGAGTAAGAGTCTGTTTTGTCTTTGACCAGTACTGATCCATGATCAAAACTACATGTTAAATCTCCGCAATCAAAACTGGTATTCAAAGTCTGATTATCAATTTCTTTCTTCCAATCTGTTAACACTTTTACTTTTTCGTTATGTGACAAGTTGTGAAAAGCATCGTTTCCATGAATTACAACATCAAGAAATTGCATATTTTCAAGCGTTTCCCTTTTCTCATAGGATAAACCACGGTCAGAGTATGGATGTAGACTAATCTTTTTATCATATCCACGTAATTCCTCCTCAATTTTCGTTGCATCCATCTTTGCGCAACCTGTAATTAAAAATAGAGCAACGGCTACTATAAATAACTGTACCTTTTTCATAGAACACCCCTGTTTACTTTATAGTTAACATTATTTATATAAGATAATAAAACACTTATATGTATTCTGCTTCTAGCGTCCATATTCCCCTATCCAGATGTTTTTTGGCATCGTTCTCTTTTCCAATATTAAGATATACAACTTAATATCTGACTTGTGTTATAGTAAACTGGCGATATTTGTGCACAATAATAAAGTAAACTAATATGCAGGAAAATTAAACGATGACAGAAGAGAAATACGCAGCTACATACCAATTTGGTAAAACAACTGTACACGTTGTATCACCAAGCTTTAAATCTAAGGGTGAAATAGAAAAAGTAAACCGAAATATACATGCTGCCGCTTGGAAAATCATTCATTATTGATGACTGCAAAAAATTTGTTTTTCTCAACCATAAATCTTTTATATTTCAATTAACTTTGCAACAGAAGTTTATAAAGCATATCGAATTATTGATTCACAGCTTTGACTACAAGTGCTGCGTATGCTTCTGCACCTACTTTGGTTAAATGCACACCATCAGGCGCAAAGTAGTCTCTCTTTCCAGCACTTGCTGCATACCAATCGACTAGAGTTACGTTCGGATATTTAGATGCTGTCACTTTCAATCTCTCATTCACGATTGATTCCCACGGACGTGGTACCCTCGTATTAATAAATATCATTTTACGTTCATTTCCAATTAATTCTATTAATGATACAAGTTGCTCCGTAGTAAAGGCTCCATTTGTACCTAACCCAATAATGACATAGTTTCCTAAATTCCCTTCATTCTTTAACTGTTCAACTACAGGAATCGCTTTTGACAGCTGGCGACCAATTTGTGCATCAATCCTAATATCAGGAAAAGCATTTTTTAAATATGGAGCAATATCAATCATAACGGAATCGCCTATCGCTGTAACGTTGGGAGAACTTTTAGGTTGCACAGAATTTACTTCTTTTGATTCTTCTTGATTTTTGGGCGTCTCTTGAGCTGGATTTTCCCGAACTGCAACCGGATGTTTCGCTGGTTGTGTTTGTACTGCTTCCACCTTATCTAGTTGAGGATTCTCCTTAGCCTTACTAACTTTTGATAACCCAAAGACGGCTATCGACGAAACGAATACTGCACAAATTAAAGCTAACTTAACACTTAAAGCGACATTTTGAAGCCTTAAATTCTTAAACTGAATATTTCGGAGCGCACCTTGTCGGATTGGTTTTTCAATATACTTCCATGAAATTTGCGCAATCATTATAATTAGAAGAAATTGAAAAATTGCTCTTATTAGTGAAAAATCTCCAGCATTTACTTTTGGTGTCGTCAATGTAAGAATTGGATAATGCCAAAGATATATGCCATACGACCTTATTCCTATCCAACGTAAAGGTCTAAATCGTAAAAATTGAGCGATACGGCTCGCTGGATGAGCAAGATTTGCCACTAACAATGCTGTTGCAATTGATAAGAGAACCATTCCTCCATTGTATAGAAACGGATCATATTGATTCGTCTTCCAAAACATAAGCAAAATAATAATAAGAGCAGTTCCTCCCACTACATCAAGAATGAGACGCGCCTTTGGAATAATTTTATTTGCAAGCCTATTGCTTGGCCAAATTAAGGCAAGTGCCGCTCCAATAAGTAAGGAAAAGGCCCTCGTATCTGTGCCATAATAAATTCTACTCGGATCAGCTCCAGGTTCATACAAAATTGCCATCGCTAAAGCTGAAGCAACAGCTCCCAGACAAATCAATAAAATCATACGGGATTGTTTTTTTATGTGGTAAAGCCCTAAACTAATGATAAACGGCCAGACAACATAGAATTGTTCCTCAACTGCTAACGACCAAAAATGATTCAATGGAGAAAGCTGGTTAAAATTATCAAAATACGATAATTTATGATAAATATACCACCAGTTACTAACATAAAATAACGCCGCTAATGAATCTCCACGCATTTTCTCAAGTAAAGAGCTATGAAAAATCGTAATCCAGGCCAACGTTATAACGAGCATAACTAACATTGCTGGAAGCAATCTCCTTGCCCTACTAAGCCAGAATTTCTTCAAATCAATTCTCTTATTCCTCTTCCACTCCATTGCTAGAATATCTGTGATTAAATAACCTGAGAGTACAAAAAATACAGTAACCCCTAAAAACCCTCCAGGCATCCAATTAAAATTAATATGATATAAAATAACACCTAGTATAGCTAGGCCCCTTAGACTGTCTAATCCAACCATATAACGACTATTTTTTTCAAAAGGTTTAGTCACCTACAATCACCTCTATTTCTTGGAAATTAGGTAAATAATAGCGGTATAATATGCTATTAATTTCCCACCTACTCACTTCGCGTTCCTTGAGGAAGGAGTTTTCTTGGCTAAAATGATAAAACGATGATCTTGTTCTACTATGTTAATTAAATATTTTATCCTTCGGGTTTTGGTGCCCATTGATATCCTTTTTTCTTCCTTCAACTGTTCGATAGCAATTGGATAAGCAGGACTCTTATCGCCTGTTATAACACGAGGCTTTGAAACATGAAAAGACTGCAAAGCTTTCTTGAAAAAGCACTTTGCAGCCTTATAATTTCTAGATTTACTCAAATAAAAGTCAATCGTGTTTCCTTCAAAATCAACGGCACAATATAAATACATCCATCGTCCTTTTATTTTTATGTATGTTTCGTCCACTCTCCATGAGTTATTCATTCGTTTGAGATGACGCCGAATTCATGCTATCGGTAAAATGATATATGTTGTAAAGAACAAGACGCTAAAACATCTGAACACGAACCTATACGGTCTGTCGTAAGTGTGGTGATGGCACACCCCAACCTTGCACGTCAGCGATACCAGAAATAGAATTCGCCTTTGGTAGCAAGAATCCTACTGATGTTAGTCAGCTTGCCCCTTTAGGCATGAGAGTGTCAACTCAAACATCATATAGAACCAAGTTTATCTTATCTAGACTATAATAGCTTAGTCGCTCACAACAAGAGAGGAGAGCATTTACATTTTGCTTATTTATTTTACCACTTGAACAGATACTGGTTTCCAGCCCTGATTCTCTACCCAATCAATATCAACCTTATATTTTTTATTACTTTGCTTATCTCGTACATTACCGTAAGCTTTATTATTACCATTATTCCCAATAAAATCAAAAATCAATTGACTCTCTGGAACATCAACAGCATAAGAAATTGCTTTTTTCATCTCAGTCCAATCTACTGTTCCTTCTTTAAATTGCATTGCAGGTTTTGCTCCTTGCTCTGTACCAATTGCCTTCCAAGAAGAATTAGTTTGAGAACCCTTTTCTTGAGATATCGTTTTTTCTCCCTCTTTATTTTCATTTTCGTTCGTTTTTACAGGTTCTTCCACTTTTTGTTTCACTTCTAAATGTGCTGTTTCTTTATCTTCGTTTTTCTTTTCTTCTACCTTTGTCGCCTTTTTATCTTCGTTCTTCTTCTCTTCTATCTTTGCTGCTTCTTTATCTTCGTTCTTCTTCTCTTCTATCTTTGCTGCTTCTTTATCTTCGTTTTTCTTTTCTTCTATCTTTGCTGCTTCTTTATCTTCGTTCTTCTTCTCTTCTATCTTTGTTACTTTCTTTTCTTGAGCAATTGCTTTCTTTGATGTATCAGAAGTGAAAAACAACTGATACGTCACTATGCCAACTGTTACTATTACCACACTAAATGCGATATTAAATATCCCCTTATTACGACGATTTTGTTGTTTTGCTTGAAACCTGCTTCCTTGTCCCATTTTTCAAACCTCCGTGTCTATTTTCGCAACTAATCTTTACGTATTCTTCCTAAGAATCTTAATATTTTTATTAAATAATGAAAATATTAAGGTTTGTGCGTTTTCAAGTATCTGATATATGTTATTCAAAAATAGTTTAATAAATTAAAGATTAATAAGCCTCTTCTTCACCGATTTATAATTTTTAAAATCAACTGCCCTCTTTAGTTTGCGCTTTCTAATGGATATGCCGTGAAACCAAAAGAGATTTTATCTTCTTTTCAGAATAACTTTCGTCACTAGGGAATTCTATTATTCCTAATCTAACCTTTAATTCGCTTTCATGACAAAACGATTCTTTATGAAGTCCCCTTATCTTTTGTATAAAGCGCTTTTATTTTTCTCAACATAGAGCAATATTTCTTTGTTTATAACCTTCTTAAAAGCTTCTTCTCTACTGTAAAAGTCTTTTAAACTATACAATCCATATCATTTAATATGTAACGTCTCTATTAATTACACCTCGTTTTCCATACAATAACGTTATTTCCGAATATTTAATTTATTACGAATACACATTCCTACTTACTTGAATTATAAATTGCGCTTATCTATAATACATTTTATTATTAATAACTTCAATAATGAATATGTACATATTTCTTTTTATAACTCAACTCCTTCGAATCGTACTTTTCTACAGTTTGCTGCAATTCATTTTGTTCATATGGAATATGTTTATCTTTCTGTACATCTTCAACATTTTCTCCACCTGCTAATAATCTCCTGTACTTAAAAGAGTGCCCTGTTAATAATGGTTTAATCATTTTGTATGGCCCTCCTTTTGTTTGATTACCTATATCATAAAACAAGTATCTGAAGTTGATATGTAGTCTACTTTACTGATAAAACTAACAAATAAATAAGGAAACCTGCATGTTCGTAATAGTGATTTTCAAGTTATATATATTCATATAAATTTATTAATATGTAATATTGCATATTAGTGGTTGCCCGTATCTTTATGATATTGATGTATTTATAATACTTATATCTTCATGCTTAGAAAGGAATAAAAAATGAAAAAAATCACATCAACACTATGTATAGCTGGAATGACTTTAACTATTTTAGGAGTAGCTCCACAAAGTAGTTATGCTCATCTCGATCAAATTGATTTAAATGAGAATGATCCTATTACCGCTCGATGGTCTGCAGAAGCTCCGTATCATTCTGATAAAAGTACACATTTATGGATTGCAAAACAAGCTATTGAAATTATGAAAGCAGAATCTACTGTTGAGGGAAATAAGCAGGCTGTGGATTTCTTAAATTATCCGCAATATAAAGATCTATTTTCTAAAGGATTATATGATGCAGATTATAATGCAGAATTTAACGATGGTGGAACGGGAATAGGCGGCGTTTTTAAAGGTGGATGGAAATCTCATTTTTATGATCCTGATACTAAAGAAAATTATAGAGGAGAAACAGATCCAACCGCTCTTACACAAGGAAAGAAATACTTTTATGAATCTGGAGAACATTTACGAAATAAAGACTATGAAAAAGCTTTCTATTACTTAGGGGTAGCCACGCACTACTTTACAGATGCGACACAACCTATGCATGCAGCAAATTTTACCGCAATTGATACGAGGGCTATAAAATATCATAGCTATTTTGAAAATTATGTTACAACCATTCAAGATCAATTTGCAGTCCCTACTGGAGGGAATTATAACGACTCTCTATCTACACCTGAAGAATGGATTGATTATGCAGCCCGAGTAGCTAAACCTGAAATTCAAAATATCGCTAATGATAAAACATTTGAGTATTACAATAGCGGTAAGGCGCAATTGTGGCAAGAAATGGTTACCCCAGCTGTGCAGCGAAGCTTAGGAGAATCTCAGCGTAATACAGCAGGTTTCCTAAATCTTTGGTTTAAAACGTTTACTAAAAATGTACAAGCTCCAAGTTTAGAAACTGCACAAATCTATGATATAGCAGGAAATGTTATAGAAGCAGGGAAAAACTATTATATCGTACCAAGTGAATCTCCTTTTCAAGGTCTAACGTTTGAATGGTATGTAGCAAATCGTTACGATTATGTTTTACTTGCAAATAATAAGAACAATGCTTTATCTGGTACACCTATAGAATTTGTATTTTACAAAGATAATGATGCAAAGCTACACCACGGTGAAAGCGTATACCTTCGCATGAAGCATTCTAATTATGATCAATATCAATATTTAAATTGGTCCAAATATTCTAGTTGGGTTCACCTTGCTAAGAAATCTGATAGTTTAGCAGACTTTAAAATTCAAATTAACCCGGATAACCCTACAGAATATAATATTTTTACAGATGGTTATCCATTAAATTATGAGAATATAAATGCAGAGAAAAGTTGGATTGTACTAGGTGAAAAAACACAAAAACCTAGTATATGGAAGTTTGTACCTTTCAGATAACCTAAACACACTCGTTCCTAATCAGAACGAGTGTGTTTTTTGTTTTGAGGTATTTGCTTTTCTTAAGTTGATGGATGTGGGATCACCATACATGCCCATCAACTTAAGAACGGAAACAGTTTGATCAACTTAGGATTATAGTTTAATAAACCGAGAGACCCTTTAGAATAGAAATCACTTTTGACACAAAACAATGATTTTATATGGTGTCGTTTGAGCTGGTATACTCATTGTTGTAAAACTATAAATAGCTATTAAATTTCGATTTACAAGATTACCTGTGAAGATTTGACCATTTGTTAATAAAATTTGAGTAGAAGGAGAAATATTTAATTTTAATTTCCCATCACTACTCTCCAACTGTTCATTAAAATAGTCCACTTTTACATTTTGATGCGGTGTATACTTTGCCATAACAATCGCTTGAAATTGTGGTGGGAAAATGAGAGGAGCAGGAGCATTGGCATCGTAAAACCCTGTTACTTTATCTCCTACCACTACCGTTGCATAGTCGATAAAATACGTATTTGGTTTTACTACAAAATTTATTAGATTCCCATAACCATTATCTACGGACATTAATTTATTACATCCTATATCTTCGTTTGATCCTGTTACAAAATCGTTAATCATAGTTATCGTACCATCAAATGATTGAAATTTTTTCATTCAAATACCTCTTTTGTCTATATAATTAAACCTCTATCGTTACTCTATAATTTTTAAAAACATGTAAATGAAATAATCCTTCTCGTATCAATTCCAAAAATAACCCAAAACCTACCGTTCCATCTAAAACCAGCAACAGACCTTGGCCCTACAAAAATTGGGAAATACCAAAACTGTTCACCATTAGTAAGCCATATATAAGTATTTCGAAATAAACATAATGAAATTGCTCCTGGATCAACAGCAAATGGTGAAGCTGTTGATTGTTGAGGAATAAATGATGGTGGAGGAGATGTTGGAGCTTGTGAACTTTGCTGTCCTGGAAAACTTGGTTCACCTGGAAAGCCTGGTACACCCGGAAAGCCTGGTACACCCGGAAAACCTGGAATCTGAGGACCAGGGAATTGACGATCGAAGTATTGATCATAATCTATATAAGGATAATATATTGACTCATTATACATTTAAAAACCACCTCTTTATTTTTAAAACCTTCTAAATTATTTATATGTAATGTGGTTCGTATAGGAAGCTTATTCGCTTCCTATACGAACCATATTTTACACAAAACAAATATCAAACAGGAAAGTATACCCATACCCTTTGTTTTCCGGTATGAGGTAAAGGCTGGAGGAATGATATAAAGTTTTCGTTTTGGGGATACTTCAAAATATTAGCTTGATGGGCATGGGACGGCACCCTAATATGCTTGAATTAAAATCTTTGCAAACAGCCAAAAAAGTGATTGCTGGAATAGAAATTATGCATATGATTAAAAAAGGACAAACTCTCCAAGGTGAGGAGTTTGTCCAAAACCATAATCTATTTGATTTAACAATATAAGATTCAATTCCGCTAGGAATCTTTCGTTCTTTTTTCATATCCCACTATTTTTGCAGGAGAACCAACAATAGTGAATTAGAATAATGAATTAATACTTGCTAGGACAGTAAGAATACCTATAATAATGACAAATACATTGCTCGTTTTCCCTTTGTATTTAGCTAGTACTGGTACTTTATGGATCGCATACATTGGTAATAGACATAAGATAGCAGCAACTAACGGACCGCTAAGGGCATCAATAAGTCCAAGAATACTTGGATTTGCATAAGCAACATACCAGCATGTTAATACGACAAAAGTAAGGATCATTGTCTTCACTGTTTTTTCTCCTATATCTTTCCCGCGTGTTTTACTGGACTTGATAATCATGTCACGCATTACCTCATAAGCTCCTATATAATGGCCAAGGAAGGACTTTGTTATGGCCGTAAAAGCAATGATAGGAGCTGCAATAGTGATTACTGGTGAATTCAGCTCATTCGCAAGATATGATAGGATTGACAAGTTCTGTTCTTTTGCCATCATAAGATCATTTGGAGTCAAACTCAAGGTACTGCTCCAAACAAAGAACATAACAACAGCGAATGTCATGATATAACAAACTTTTTGTATTTGAGCACACTTGGCATCAGTAGCTTCTATTCCATAGGTAGCTCTCTGTTTCATAACAAATGACGAAATCATAGGAGAATGATTAAACGAGAATACTATGATTGGTAGTATCATCCATATCGTTCCGAAATATCCTGTTCCTGTTGAAGCAGTAGAAACACTTGAAAAACTAAGCATTGACGTATTCCACTGTGGAATCAAAGATATTGCGATAAAAAGTAGAGAAGCTATGAAAGGATATACTAGCATGCTCATGATCTTTACAGTGATATCTTGACCAAAATTTAGTATAGCGATAAGACCGAGTACTAATACAAGCGATAAAATGGCCCTTGGAGGCTCCTGCATGTGCAATTGATGCACGATAAAACTACTTGCAGTATTTGTAAGTGCAACCGAATACATCAGCACGATCGTATAAATCGAGACGAAATATACTATGTTAAAAATGATACTTGCCTTATTTCCGAAATACTCTCTTATAGTACCTGTAATCCCCTCCTCAGCTGAATTTGAAGCGTATATCATTTTAGCAAGCGCCCTATGTGAGTAATACATAACTGGATATGCAAGTAATGTAATTAGTAGTAATGATAATAAACCACCTGAACCTGCATTAATCGGTAAAAAGAGTACTCCTGCTCCAATTGCTGTTCCAAAAAGGCTCAATGCCCAGGTAGTATCCTGTTTATGCCACTTTTTAGGGTCTAGATATTTCTCATTTTTCAATGCAGTATTTTCAGCTTGAAATTCTATTTTTTTTGCAGTATTCCCATTCATATAATAATTCCTCCTTGTGTCCTATTCTTACGTCTCTTTTAAAGGCTTAGGAATATAGACCGTTCTTGAAAAATGAATTGCTTACAAAGTGCGCCACATCGTGTTTTCTTCTTTTATGTTGATCAAAATCGAAAAATTCGCCAGTCATCAACCTGATGAGTTTGTTGGCGCTTACAAAATATTTTAATTATATAGTAGTATATTTTAGTTATAATGGCTCTCAATATACAGACATCCTTTGGAGAACAATAGAGAATAGAATTGTTAACTATTTCACAATATTTCCGATAACTGTTTATTGATTAGATTGTTTCTCTCCAAAGATTTTATTTTTAATGGCAATCCCTGTAGGTGTGGCCGCAATTCCGCCTAAACCTGTCTCTCTTAATTCGCGAGGCATCTGTCTTCCAACTCTATACATCGCTTCAATAACTTCGTCAGCATTGATGATATTGTTTACGCCGGCTAATGCGATGTCCGCTGCCGCTAAAGCATTTGCCGTTCCAATGGCGTTTCTCTTTACACAAGGAATTTCTACCAAACCAGCGACCGGATCACAAACTAAACCGAGTAAATTTTGTAATGCGGTTGAGAAAGCTTCAGAAGATTGCTGTGGCGTTCCTCCGGCAGCTTCTACCGCTGCTGCAGCCGCCATTGCTGAGGCACTGCCTACTTCAGCTTGACATCCTCCGTACGCTCCTGAAATACAAGCGTTATTTGCGACTATTGTTCCAAATAACGCTGAAGTGAATAGAAAATGGATCATATCTTCATGACTTAACTGCAACGTATCTTTAATACTAAATAGGACTCCCGGAATTGTCCCACTCGCACCTGCTGTTGGAGTTGCACAAATAGCTCCTAATGCAGCATTTACTTCATTAACACCGATAGCACTTTGAATCCCTAACACCATCAAATCTCCAGAAAGAGTTTTCCTATTTTCTCGATAGTTTTTAATTTTAACAGCATCACCTCCGGTTAAACCGGTCGGAGAAAATACCCCGTCGCCCTCGATACTTTTATTTATGGCATTTTCCATAGTCGCTAAATTTATTTCCATTTTATCCCAAACTTCTTCATAAGAAGTTTTAGTTTGTTCGATTTCCTGTTCGATTGCTAATTCATAAATTGAGTTTTGGCTTTTATTAGCTGCATCTACAATTTCTTTTATGGTCATATACATATTTTTTCACCCCTTAAATTAACTAAAGAATAATGAGATTAGCTATATTTCTTAAATTTCCCAATTCCTTCTGAACATTACCAGGCAATAGCGAATCCAAAGCGAATGCATATAAATATTTTCCGTTTTCTTCTAAACTATGAAAGTTGTTAATTTCCACATCATATTGTTTAAAGATCCTTCGTAAGACAAATTCAAAGTCAGCTCTTTCAGAAATCGCAATAATAACTGGCAATGGCCCCTGCAGATCTAAGCTAAATCCGTCAATTTCAACATGTTTGACTTCAATTAATCCACCTCCGACCGAAATACCCATCGTTCTAATACTTCGGCTTTCATCCTCTACATATACATCTGCCGTATTTGGATGACAAGCAGGACTATCACCCGCTTTTTCAATAAAGGTAATGTCAATTCCTTTAGATTCTGCTATTTTAATAGCATCTGGCACTTTGCTGTCATCGGCAGCAAATCCTAATATCCCAGCAATAATTGCAAAATCAGTTCCGTGTCCTTTATGGGTTTCAGCAAATGATTCATAATACCTTACCACGACTTTTTTTGGAAGACCTTGAAATAATTTATTGGCAACTGTTCCAATAGCCAAAGCACCTGCAGTATGTGAACTTGAAGGACCTATCATTACAGGCCCAATCACATCAAAACAACTTTTGTATTTAACAACCTTTTTTTCTTTAATAGATGCTACATTCATGTTCATATAAGCACCTCCATAATTTATTATTTTTAATTGCAGCTGAATCTAAGTTATTAGACTGACCAATTCAACATAAGACCTAGTTGATAACGGTTTCATTTTTATGTTGAATAAATTTCCCTTCTGATCACACACCTTTCTTAAAGTAATCGTATCCGTATGTCCAAGTTTAGAAGGTTACTTGCAAGGTCTTTAGAATTTTCGCACCACAATTAGGTTTGATATTTTCTCTAGAGGTAATAGATTATCTCTCGACGCCCTCATTATAACTTGTATATTTATGAGTTTGATGTTTTTTTATTTTTAGAAAGATTGAATAAACAGAATCTTGAATGGATAATAAATTACACTTGGCATGTCGCAATTGTGTCCATTGTTTGAAGCTGTATTAGTTAGTAGAAAGGCCAAAATAACACAGAGTTCCTTTTATTAACACATTGATTATATTGAAAAATCATTATAAAGATACTAATACTTTCCTTTGTTGAAACATCTTATTTTAGACGTGAAAGCTGTTACAATAAATGATTAATGTAGATGGAAAGGAATAAATTAATGAAATATAAAAACCCTTTCGGATATTCATGATATACTTTGCATTTATATACATTTTCAGAAAAAAGGAACTTCTTTTTATAAATTTTGGACATAGTGATATTATTACTTTACAAAAGGTGCGTGATTAGTAAACTGACTTTCTTCAACTATCTTTTTAGCTCTTTCTTAAAGCGTATGAAGCAATACTTCCACATTTTGCTGCATGCGCTCAATATGAACAACATCATGGAAAAAAACTTATAACAAACCAAAAAATAAATTAATTGTAAATAGGAGGAGAAAAAATGGGTGCTTCCTATAAGGATAAATTTATAAATATCAAAAATCCTATATCAAATGTAGATATTATACAAATTGAACAAGACTACGGCTTTACATTTCCTCCAGAAATCCCAAAACATTATCTTTCATATAATGGAGGAACTCCAGAAGGTTCTGGTGCAAAAAAAAGTCTTTCAGACTTGTACATACTGATACTATTACTCTAAAAAAGGATGTGATTGGTATGGAAAAGCAAAATCTATTCAAGTGGAAACATTATCAACCTGATATTATTTTATTAACCGTGAGATGGTACCTAAGGTACAACCTCAGTTTTCGTGATTTAGTCGAAATGATGGAAGAACGCGGGCTATCCCTGGCTCATACAACTATCATGCGATGGGTTCATCAATATGGTCCCGAATTAGATAAGCGAGTACGACGTCATCTTAAGTCAACCAATGATTCTTGGCGAGTCGATGAGACGTATATGAAAGTCAAAGGTCAATGGATGTACCTATATCGTGCTGTTGATTCAAAAGGATATACAATTGATTTTCATTTAAGCAAAACAAGAGATCATAGGGCTGCAAAACATTTTTTCAAGAAAGCTTTGCAGTCTTTTCATGTTTCAAAGCCCCGTGTGATTACAGTGGACAAAAACCCGGCCTATCCTATAGCGATTGAAGAGTTGAAGACAGAGAAAAAGATGCCTGTGGGCATCCAAATAAGGCAGGTAAAATACCTTAATAACATTGTAGAGCAAGATCATCGTTTTATTAAAAAGAGAGCTCGTTCAATGCTAGGATTGAAATCTTTTCGTACAGCTAAATCTATTCTTTCAAGAATAGAAGCGATGCATATCATTAAAAAAGGCCAACTTATTTTACGGGACAAGTCTGTCCAAAATGAAGTAAAGTTTATTCATCAACTATTCGGAATGGCTGCATAAGAATAGATTCCATTAGGAATCTATATACCTCTTTCAAATAAATACAATCTTTGCACCAGAACCATATTTTTTATACTTCCTTATAAATATTGCTTTTGAAATTGTTCAACTCTAATTTTACTGTGCCAGCTGTTCTTTCTTTATTGAAGCTCACTTTAAAACCAAACTTTTTATAAAAATGCTCTAATCTATCAAAATGACCTCTATCAAATGGAGATAATTCCCCCTCTATATATGGTACACCTATTTCTTTTGCAGTTTCTATTAAATATTTCATAGCAATTGAACTATTGCCAATGTTGTTGTCTACATTCTGCACATCGTCTATAAACATACAATACCCTCTAGAATGCCCTTCTCCTAAAATTCTAGTATATATCCTTGGCATATGATTAATTGCCCAATAGGATTCTCCACACATTTTAATATACACATTTAATCCTACTCGTTTCTTAAAAACAAACAATTCCTCATTTCTTTTGTTTTTTTCAATTCCAATAATTTCAGCATTCTTATAAAGTTCAAAAATCCTATGCGGTATTTTACATTGCATTTCCAAATCTTTTAATTTCAACTTCGCTTCTACTTCTATCCTCTTTTTATATTCATTTACTTGCGCTTGGTATCCATTATGTATATCATATAATTCTTTTTTAAAAAGACTTTTCATAATAGACCTTTTCATTTTCTTCAGCATACCAATCACTCCTGTATATTATATAAGATCAAAAATAGAATTTGTAATAAAGGAACTATATATAACATTCGTAAAATAAAGCCACCATTTTATGGTAGCACAAAAAAATAATACTCTGGAAAATATATCAACAGAAATTCACCTTGTGATATTACGATTATTCTGATTACATAGGTTTTACTATACTTCAAAAGGTACGCAAAAAGAGGGATAAAAATGGTCTATGGATACGCTCGTGTAAGTGCACAAGATCAAAATCTAGATACACAGATTGGACAGATCATGAAATATGGAGTAGATGAAATTGTTAAAGAGAAAATAAGTGGAGTAACAAAACAAAAGCCAGAGTTAGACACTGTACTGTCAAAACTAACTACTGGGGATACTTTGGTCGTAACTAGAATGGATCGTTTAGGTCGAAATACCATTCGGCTACTACAGTTAATAGAACAACTTCGGGAAAAGGATGTTCACCTTGCCATTTTAAATTTAGGAATAGATACTAGAACTCCAACAGGAAAATTCTTTTTAACTGTCATGGCTGCCTTTAGTGAACTTGATCGAGAAATGATTAAAGAAAAGCAACGTGCTGGAATAAAGTTAGCGAAACAAAAAGGAGTGTATAGAGGAAGATTGAAGAAATACACGGATAAACACCCAGGTATGAATCATGCGATTGAATTACGGGAGCACACCACTAAAACAGTGAAAGAAATATGCCAAATTACAGGTGTGAGTCAGGCCGCCCTGTATCGTAGATTAAAAGAACTTGAATAAAGTTCTTTTTTAATTTGTAATTAAACCCCAGAGTGGCCCCTCATACCCAGAATCGTTTCCGTACCCCTAAAAAGGGAAATTCTTTATTTGTTCTTGTTTTTGTTCCTCTGTCAAGATGAGAGAATTTTTTAGAATCTCTAAATGATCATTTCGAATAATTACTCCATTAGGAGAAACATATGTCAATTCTGATTGAACACATAGATTCGTTCCTAAAGATAAAAATGGTTCTGTTCTCCTAAGATCACATCCACCTCGCAGTATACATTTAATCTTTTGATTACCGATATTAATAAAGGGAGCTGATAAATCCTTTTCATTTTCTTGATGTTCCTCTAGTTTACTTTTCAATAAACAACAAATATTATAGATAGTTTTAAAATTTATTTTTCGCAGATCATCATCTATAAATTGAATGTTATAAGTTATCTCTAATTGATACATCAAGTGCATTAAATTCAAAGAATCCATCCCTTGACTTTCTAAATCTTCATCGGGATCCACAGGTTTTTCAAGTACATTAGCAACAATTTCAAGAACCTCTTCTAATTTATCCATTTCTTCTCCGATTTTGCTAAAAATGCATTATATTGTAAATTTTAGAGCTGTATTGAATTGCAAGAATAATCAAACGAAAAGTAGATAGTTAATTATTAATAAATTACCGAAAAATCGCCAGGCCTTGCAGAAATATATTTACTAAAATAGGGCCTATATCAATTTTCAAGAAAATGTTGTAAAATAATTTATAGAATTTTTAATTATCCAAATATCGAGTGGAGGTAATGTAAATGAAAGAAACTATTTTAGTTACAGGAGGAGCCGGATTTATTGGCTCTCATATCTGTGAACGATATGTAAAAGAAGGACATAACGTTGTTATTGTAGATAACCTATCTTCTGGAAGACATGAAAATATTGAAAGACTTCTAAAAAAAGAGGGTGTATACTTTTACCAATTAGATATTCTTGACAAAAAAAAGTTGGAAGAAGTATTCCAAAAGCATCGTCCTACAGTTATTAATCATCATGCAGCTCAAAAATCTGTTCCAGATTCTGTAGAAAACCCTACTAATGATTTAAAGATAAATTTAATGGGATTAATAAACTTAATTACTTTAGCTCAACAATTTCCAATACAAAATTTTATCTACGTTTCATCTGGTGGGGCTCTCTCTAAAGAAATAATAGGGAATGAAAAATCTGAAGAAACTGATATTCCACAATTAATATCCCCTTACGCTATTACAAAATTTGCTGGAGAACAATATATAAAGATTTATAGCGAATTATATAAATTTAATTTCTCTATACTGAGATATGCTAATGTTTATGGCCCAAGACAAATTGGTGATGGTGAATGTGGAGTTATTCCGATATTTGTTGATAATATTCTAAATCAAAAAGATTCTATTCTGATGACATATCCAGATATGCCAAGAGGATGTACAAGAGATTATGTATATATATCAGATATAGTAGAAGCGAATGTATTATGCTTGGAGAGAAAAGTGAATGATATTATTAATATAGCATCTGGAAATGAAATTGGAATTCTAGATATTTATTACACTATCCGAGAAGCTTTTAACTCCAATTTACCAATTCATGTTCGAGGGCCACGTCTCGGGGATGTGAAACGCTCTGTATTAAATTATAAAAAAGCAAAAGAACTTATTGGATGGGAACCTCGGATAGACTTAAAAGAAGGAGCCCGATCCTTAAAAGATTATATTTTACATCCATAGTAAACATAATTGGTATTAGCTTACCATATGCATATCCTTCCTTCTGGTAAACCAGAATAACGCTAAATAGCCTTTTTATAAATATCAAGAAAAGGCTATTTAGTTTTTTCTAAACCGCCAAAAGCGATCAGTGAAGTATCTTCGTCACAGCTTAAAAACACCCTGGCGTACAACACAAAATGATTTTTAAATATATGTCCATGTCTTAATCATGTTGGATTTACTATGAAAGAAAATTTCACGATAAAGCTCAGATACCTTTTAATTGACATGCTGTTGAGTCATTATTAATTCTTTATTTTTTATGACATACTCTGAATTCCACAAAAAATATTTGTATTATTTCGAACTATCTATATAATGGTTGATATATTGATCAATATATATCATAATAAACAGTATTATACCAATTTCAAAAATTTTTCATTTTATCCTCATATTAACTTTATAAGAATCTGATTCAAATATAAAAATGGAGAATTATTCAATTTTATATTTTGAACATACTTTAGGTATCATCTATACAAATACTCTCTATATTTTAGTGCATTTAGAAAAAAATAATAATAAAATACCCTTGATAAGCTTGCTTATCAGATACAAAGTCTACACATCTATAGAAATAAATAATATAGATTTGCAAAATACCCTCTAACGTGAATCCTATAATTTATTTCTAGGAATTATAGAATTACTATTAACAACTTAGAAGCATTATATTTTAATAATAACCCTACCGATTTAGCTAATACTAAAATATAATTTCTATTTTTGCTTAATCTCAAATGATTTAATACGAATTTATCAAAATATAATAACATTAGAAAAATATTATCCACAAATTATGTGAGTTTTATTTAAATCAGTCTATTAATAAAAGGAGAAAATATAATGTTAAAAAGCAAAATAGCCGTTTTAGGCACTGGTGTTATTGGTCGAGGAATAATAAAGAACTTACAAAAAAAAGGATATCATTTAAGTATTTACAATAGAACCTATGATAAAGCAAACGATTTACCAAATGATCATACACAAGTTTTTAAAAATCACATTGATGCCATAAAGGATGCAGATATAATTTTATCATTCCTTTCAGATGATAAAGCAAATGAAGAAATATGGCTTGGTGAAAAAGGGGTAGTTTATCATATAAAAAAGGACACTTATTGTATAAATGGTTCTACTTTATCCGAAGAATTTATTGATAATTGGCAAAATAAAATATATAAAGTAGGTGGAAAGCCATTAGTTATGCCGTTAACTGGGAGTAAATCAGGTGCAGATAGTGGTACATTAACATTATTTTTAGGAGGTAACAAAAAAGATATTGAGAATATTGAACATGTATATTCAGCTATTTCTTCTAAAACCTTTTATATAGGAACAAATTTAGAGGCTATGCGTTTTAAGCTTGTCTATAATGCACTTGGGGGCTTAATATTATTGGCTTTTTCAGAAATATTGAATTTATCCCATGCTATTCCGATGAAAAAACATGACTTACTAGATATACTTTTGAAGGATAATGGTTGGGCCACTCCAGTTGCTAATAGTAAAGGAAAAAGGATGATATCTAACAATCACAATACGCCAGATTCAGTTCTATACAATATGATAAAGGACTGTGATTATGCTTTAAAAACATCAAAAACTTTTAATGGTTATACTCCTCTTTTAGAACAAGCTGTGAAAATATATAATCAAATGAATAATGATAAAGCACTTATTAAAGATATGTCATACATAGATAATTATTATGAAAGTCATAACAAACATACGGAGGATTTATGAGTACATTAAATTACTGCGAAAATTCAGTGTTCTTGAAAGAAGATGAAAAAAAAATACTGAATAAAAAATTGAACACCTTCTTTAAAGAGATTTCGGATGAACTCCAATATAGAAGATTAGATATTAATTTATATGTTGGAGGTTCACTTGCTAGAAAAGAACCTTCAATTATTTATGCAAATGACAGTTTAAAACTCCATTCAGATATCGACTTTATCTTGGTATATAAAAACTGCACCGAAATGGAATTAAAAGAATTTACTGATTGGGTTATAAACTATAACCCAGAAATGAATAGCACTTTTCAAGTACTACCATATAATAATTTGCCATATATAACTGGGTGTTTTGCTTACGATTTTCTAAAACTTGCTGAAAACCCTATTTTTCAATCTTTCGAGGTACAATTACCGACACCGAATCTGACAAAAAGATTTTTAATTGAAAATATTATTCATCAATTTTCAGGGTTTTTCCTTTATCCACACAATGAAAAAAATATTAATAAAGCTATTTTTAGAGCAGAACACAAATACCATAAAATAAAAGTGGTCTTAGAGTCTTTACGTTCACAGCTATTCCTATTAAATAACTTTGAAGATAATTATAAAAATATCTATAAACATCGAAATACTAGTCCATTAAACGAACTAATTGCTGAGCAATCATTATTAAATATTATCAAATCAAGAGAATATTACAATTCAAACGAACAATCTTTCTCATCTATTGACATTACTAATCTATTAGCATCATGTTTGAAAAACTTAATTGTAAAAGATGGAATATATATAGAAAATAATTTACAACTATTTAATGAGTTAAAACAATATGTCAGTCAAAGAGAAAATAATGTACTAGATGCTTTTTATTACAGTTCTATAAATTTAATAATAATATTAAATCTAAAAGATTATACCTATCTAGATGCATATATAGAATTATTTACTACACTTATCAAAGAATATGGTCAAAACAATCCTAAATACATGTCTCTGTATTCTCATACCAAAGTACGCGAATATATATTAAAAAATCAGACAAACGAATTATTTTCCTTATTCAGGAAATTACATGAAGAATATCATAGTCAACTAGCACAAAGGAATTCAGGGTACTTAAAGGAGATGAGCTTATGAATTTAATATGGTGGTTACCAACTCAAGGTGATGGGAAATATATTGGTACAACTAAAGGTAACAGAAGTAACTCTTTAAATTATCATAAACAAATAGTAACTGCATTAGATATGCTTGGTTATGATAGTGTCCTAGTTCCTACAGGTAGGTCATGTGAGGATCCATGGATTTTTGCCTCTTCCCTAGTGAATGAAACAAAAAAACTTAGATACTTGATTGCATTGCGTCCAAGTGTACAATCCCCTACCTTAGCAGGGCGGTTAGCATCCAGTTTTGACAGAATTAGTAATGGACGTTTAGAGTTGAATATTGTTACAGGAGGTGTTCCAGCAGAATTACATGCTGATGGAGTACATTTAGAACATTCTCAACGCTATAAATACACTGAAGAATTCCTGGAAATTTTTAATCCAATCATGGAAGGTAAGGAAATTGATTTCGAAGGTGATCATATTAATGTGGAAAATGCTAATATTTTATTTCCTTCACTTCAAAGTCCACGGCCACCCATATTTTTCGGTGGCGCATCCGATGAGGCAATGGAGGTAGCAGTAAAGCATTCAGATGTATATCTTATGTGGGCTGAACCTTTTGAAAACATAAAAAACAGGATTATAAAAATTAAAGAACTAGAATTAAAGTATAATAGGACTGTTGAATTAGGAATACGCTTCCATATTATCGTCAGAGAAACAGAAAAAGAAGCAAGAAAAGCTGCAGCCAATTTAATTAAGTATGCCTCTCCTCAAGAAAGCATTAACCTATTAAAGAAAGATTATGATTCCGTCGGTCAATCTAGATTAGATGAAATTATGGAATTACATCCTGATGATTTCATGGAAGACAACTTATGGAAAGGAATTGGTCGATATAGAGGTGGCGCTAGTATTGCTATTGTTGGTGATCCTCAACAAGTAGCAAGTACCCTTTTTAAGTACCAATCTTTAGGTATTAAACATTTCATTATTTCCGGATATCCTAATCTAGAGGAAATTTACAATATACATGATTTATTATTTCCTCTGATTAAATCAAAAGACAATATAAACATCTCGGATTCACACCTAGGTAATAAGGTTCCATGGTTTTAAAACCCACAATATATGGTTCTGGTGCAAAGATAAAATGAAAACCAGTAAAGCGCATATATTCCTAACAGAATTGTATTTTATGCTACAGATTCAAACAATTGATGGATGAATTCTTGCTGATTTTGGACAGACTGGTCCTGTAAATCAATCTGTTCTTTTTTAATCATATGCATAGCTTCTACTCCAGAAAGAATGGATGTAGCTGTATCAAAGCATTTGAGCCCTAGCATAGAACGGATTCGTTTCTTTAGTTGTGTAGGATTGGAGTTTATTGTTTTTAGATTTGAATCGTGGACTATCATTCTGTTTCTTAAAAAAACGTGAAAAAGCATCTGTGAGATTTTTTAATGTGGATTGAAGAGCAATGCTATCTACTTCTTTTAACCAGATCGTATCCGGCTTCTTTTTTAATTGGGTGAGCTCGGCAGAGCAAGAAGGATAGGTTAATCCTTTTCCTGTTTCTTTATAAGTGTCATTCCAAAGCGCAAGAAAATGGTTAAATACAAAGCGACTGCAACCCCTCGTTTTAGCAATTAATATTTCTTGTTTCTTATTCGGATAGATACGAAATTTATATGCTTTATTTACTAACATAGGTTGCACCTCACTTTTTCATAGTATATCTACAGTATACAAAAAAACGTAGGCTTACGCCTACTGACATTCATCTCCCACCTAAAATTGGTGTTTCACACCTTCACATTTTTGAGGAAGGAGTCTTCTGTCAGAAAACGATAAAAAGGGCAACTAGGCATTAGTTGCTCTTTTTGCAGCTTGTTGAACTGCTGGCATGATAATTTGTTTAAAATAACCTAGCACATGTTTATTATCTTTTTTAAACACATTATCGTTACCCTTATCTAATTCGCAACCAATCTGTAAGCAGCTTTTGTAATCTTACTAATATAACATCTTGATTTTGCATAAACTCAGATACCGATATACCGATATTTTCTTCCACTAATCCACATAGAAAAGGAATTTCCTTACAGATTACCTTTAAATCATCTTCCCTTATTCCATAATGAAAAATATTATTGCGCAAACTAGGTACATAGAGGTTATTTGTTGTACTAATTATATTATTTATCTCTTTCTTTCTCTCAACTGCACCATAATATCTAGAACTTTGCTCATCTGTTCTTAGTAATTTCCCAAGTGCTTGTATACTTGAATAACAACAAATAGATACTATTCTTTTATAAAGGTTTGTCTCTTTTGACAACACCTGTGGCAAAATAACTAAAGCATAATTTATTCCACATAAAATATTGAACAAAATAATATTAATATCATCATCAATATCGTTTCCAAATAACGGAATCCTATCTTCTAAAGAGAATCTATAATCCTCATTTTTTACATTTAACTCTACTGCTGGAACATTTGTTGGAATTGATACATGATTTTCCATCAAATAGCTCACTTATCACCCTTCAAATACAAAAAAGCAACGTGCCATTTTATACGACAAAAAAAGATGAGATGAAAATCTCATCTTTTGTATAACTTTATTATTACTACACTCAAAAGCTTGATATTGTATCTAACTTTTACAGAACAATACAGTTATTAATATTTTCAAGCAATACTTTGATACTACAAGAGTCAGATCCTCTTGTAATGTCCACACAAAATGTTTCGCTTTCATATAGTTGTTATTGCGGCTTAAATAGGACAATCATTAATCTATAAAAGCAAACATTATATAAAAGTAAGTACCCATACCATAAGCAAGAAAAGCAACTATTGTAATGAACCAATTTTCTTTATACTTTTGTACATATTTGGAAAGTGACCATAGAAAAAGTAAGATGGTCAATTGAATAGCAACAGCTTTTGATACAGCCATTGGATTTGTTTCCGTAACAAAGATTATCCATATACCTAACAATATACGTATAGCTTGAATACTCAATAAAAACATATTCTTACTAATGCTTTCTTTAACGTTAATTAGACACCCCTCTTGAAACAAAATAATCAATGTTAATAAGGCACTCAAACTCAAAACTACAATAAAATCTAAAAGATCCATCCACACTTTTAGTTCTCCTTCTTCCCCCTATCTACGTTTTCTTATGGCATTAGAAGCACGCATAAGGTTTGCTTTTGTAGACTTTTTAAATGCCGCTTGTCTATTTTTCTTTGCTTTAGCTATCCCTTCTAACCGAGCACCAGGGGATCTTTTAATATGTTTACTTGGATTTTTCATCAGGCGTTTTGCATTACTTGTCACTTGTTTAATTAGAGGTTTAAGACTTCTTTTTTGGAAGAGGGCTCTTCCCACACCTCTAATAGGGGTTACATATCCCAATACTCGTCCTATTCCTGCCGATGCTACCCCTTTTACTGCTCCGACTCCTGCTGCTTTTAAACCACCTTTCCAAGTGTATCCCGTCTTCCGATTTTTGTATAAATACATACCTACTTCTATAGTAGCACCTACTGCTGCGCCTGCAAGCCACCATGCAACATGACCATCCGGGTCGGTCATCATAACTGGATTATTATCCGCATACGTATATCCATTTTGAGTGATTGGATCATCTTCATCACCTGAATCTGGGTCTACTGATAAGAATACACCGTGATCTGGGTTGTAGTAACGAGCAATCAAGTAATACATGCCAATTTCTTTATCGTACATGTATCCTGCATATCCAAATGGATTGTCTGCTGCGATACCTTTTGCGTCACTCTTTAAAACGTTACCCCATGCATCATATTCATAGTTTGCTACGACTTGTCCGTTTGCATCTGTCATCGCTACTACGTCACCACGTGGGCTATAGTGGTAGAATAACGTTTGGCCTTGTGATTTCATCGCAAGACGTACACCGTCTATTGAATATATATATTGACGAAGCACGTTTCCGTTTCCATCTGTTTCATATAATGGGTTGATACTGTCGCCATTATAGAAATAACGTGTTACTACACCCTGTACGTTCTTTTCGATACGTCGGTTATCATCATCGTATTTGTATGTTGCGAATGGTTGACTTTCACCTTTTTTCGTTAAGGCGATAAGTTGGTCTGCTTCATTCCATGTATATGTGAATTTGTCGTCAGATGTACGGTTTCCATTTGCGTCATAAGAAAGAGATTCATTTCCGAACTTTACAAGCTGATTTCCTTCGTTAAATGTTGCTGTAATCGATTTTGTTTCTTTTCCATTCTCTGTTACTTTTACACTTGTACGGTTTCCAAATCCATCATACGTATAGTCTTTAACCGTTCCATTTGGTAAAGATTCTTTCAGTAACTGATTAATTGGGTCATATACGTAATTTGTTTCTGTTACTTTTCCCCCCGTGCCTTCATGTGTAATTTTCGTACGGTTACCCGTTTTATCATACTGATATCGCTCTGATAACAGGAGTTGATTCGGTGTTCCAATGACTAGGTCAGACAATTTCCCTATATGATCATAGTTAAATGTCGAACCTGTTCCATTCGCAGCTGTATACGTACGCACATGACCATTTTCATCATAATCAAATCGATACGTAGACCCACCATCTGTTACTTTAACATTTTGATCCGCCGTGTTGTAATCATAAGAGACTTTACTCGTGTATCCACCATGTGTAAGGGTTTGTTCTCTTAATTTTACTGATTTACTATTTGCTTTATCGTGATACGCCCAGTCTACTTTTCCGCCTCGGCTATCTGTCATACTTGTAACGCGATCTGCATTATCGTATGTTTTATTTCTTTCCACGCCATTGACATGGTCTTTGATTTTTGTTACTTGCCCATTTGCGTCATGTTCAAATGTAAAGGTATCTTTACCATTTCTCTTTTCACTTACCTTACGATCTGCGGTATCATAGCCCCATTCAATTGTTGATCCATTTGGCATTTTTGTTTTTGTTTTGTTTGCATTTGCATCGTATTCATGCTCAATACGGCGATTTAATGCATCAATGAATAGTGTATTTTTATTATCTACGTCATATTCATATTTGTGTGTTTGTGTTTTCCCACCAAACATCACAGATTTTTCCGTTGTATTTCCGTTATGATCATAGCTATAACCAACCGAAGTTCCATTTTTAAGTGTAACTTCTGCTTGCAAAAAACAGTTGTTCAAAGAAAAAGCAAAAGAGCGCTATAAAATTGAAGCGAAAAATGGTGAACTCAAACATAGACACGGGGTATGTTGTGGCATCTTCCTCGGGTCTCGTTGGCATGCAAATGCAAGGGGCAATGACCATATTCGCAGTTAATTTAAAACGAATCATGACCTTAATGAAAGAAAAGAAGTAAAAAAGCATAAGAAAAAGTCGCCTTTCCGTTCAAAATTGAACGGAAAGGCGACTTTTTTTGTTTCACATATGTTTTACGGAATGAAAAACTTAAGTTTTTCATTGGCCTCAAGTAAAGCGGTATGGTTTTCTTAATATTGAAAACAACTTAAACTATTTCTTTTTGATCTATTATACATGATTTTTTAATAGTTTCGATCTAATGCTGATATTTGTTCAAAAAGTTGAGGTGTTTCGATAAAAATTAATTTAAAATGGATCTTGGGTCTATGCAAGATTTGAAAAAACATAAAAAAGCCGATTATTCGTCAGAAAAAATCCAAAAAATTGACTTATGTTCACACTTAACGTGCATATTATTATGAATTATACAAAAACTAATTTTGAGTTATGAGCAAAAAGTTTTTATTTGCGTCAGAAAGTTTTTGTTTTAAACTACTTAAATTTGTATCATTAATAATTATATAACCTGTTCTTTTAGATGTATCATCTTTGTCTCCTAATATATCACCCACTTTATTAAATATCTTAACCTCAACAATTCCACTAATATCCTTAAAATCATCCTCTTTAGAGATTTCTAATATTTCCCCGTTTTTATATGGGAATGTTATACACCCTGCATAACATTGTGAAAATTCATCTGAATCTACTTTAATTTTATTAATTTCTAAATCTACAAAACTTTCATATATATTAACATTATAAATTGATTTTATATTATTCCCTATTACTGGACCTCCACCGATTCTTGCTGCAAGTTCACTAAAAATTACTTCTCCATCTTTATCAATAAAAACCTCTAAATGGGTAATTGTATTTTCACAATTAAATGATTTTACAACTTTTTTATTGAATTCTTTTATTTTTTCAACAATGTCATCATTACTCTTATCTGGATATGTAATTACTCCTAAAGCAGTTTCTGAATTTACTGTATTAATTAAATTAGTTAGATACTTCCCAACCGTTGAAAAAATTACTTCTCCATTTTGTACTATCGAATCACATTCATATTCTTCTCCATATACGAATTCTTCAATAATATAATTCCCACTATAAAGACCTTTTTTATCATACAAGGATATTAACTTACACACTTCTTCTAATTTAGCTACATCATCAATTTTATATGTTAATTTTGTACCAGCGCCATCAATAGGTTTAATAATTATAGGGAACCCATAATTTTCTATAAATTTTTCTATTGATTCTTTTCCTTTTATCATTTCTACAGCAGCACATTTTATATTATGTTTTTCAGCCACTTTTTTCATCAAAAACTTATTTCTAACATTTAAACTGTCTTCTTCATTTAATCCCTGAATATTAAATCTAGTTCTTAAATAACCCGCAACCTCTACAAAATTTTCAAAAGTTGCATATATAGCCTTTATCTTATACTTTTTATTTATCTCTTCTAATACATCTCCAACTAATATATTATTATTAGCATCCTCTACCACAATAACTTCGTCATAAATTTTTTCTAATTCCTTTAAATTAATATTTTTTCTTCTTTTATCCAAAACTACTACCCTATGAAAACTATCATATTTTTTTATATATTCACTTATTAAATTAAAATCCCATAAAAATATTAGACTTTCCATTTTAAATCATCCCTTCATAATATTATTCTCAAATAATTCGTTAGATATACCCCTTTGAAAATACTTATCAGTTAATTTGATTATAGAATTGTATAATTCGGAATTTTCTTGGTTCGAATGTGTAATTATTTTATTCAAATAGGTCAAAGAACATATTGCTTTTAATTCACTTTCTTCGACGCTAAGATATAATTCGGTCGCAGTATTATATATTCTATTGGACACCAAATAATCTATGTATATTAATTTAGTACACTCTATCAGAAATGCACTTTTTATTTCAATTAAACGCTTTTCTAAATCATTAATCGTCAACTCATCAATACTTTTTAGAATGTCTAAAACAATAGCTGTATCAGAAAATAAATTTTCTCTAGTAATATCAACTGTTTTATCTATTAAATTACTATTAATTTGATTATTATTATCTTTAGTAAAAACCAATGATTTTTTTATAAATTTTAAATTCCTCTTTTCTAAAACTAGTTGTCCAGTAAAAATATTAATCTCTCCAGGCTCTATATTTAGCCAATTAGACATTAGTTGTAGAATCATACTTAATTCATAATAATTAATTACTGAGAAACCCTTTACTAAACTAATAGATCGAAAACAAGCATTTAAATGTAACTTGCCATCTTTATAAATGAATTGCCACCAATGCTGACAAGGTTGTCCATTTTTTTTCAACACATCAATATTTTCTTGAGGTTCTAAAAAACTCATAATTGCTCTTGAAGTTTGTAAAGATGTATCAAGAATATTATAAACTTCAAATAATTGATTTTTACCGTTCCAATTAAAGATTGCATTTCCTTGTCTTAAATCCAAATCTTCTAAATCAAGTAATAAGTTTCTTGGCTTGAAGTTTTTAATAATTTCATATCTTTCAGTATAACTAGTCCCATAATTGTTTATAGTCATTATGAATTCTATCAACGTATTTATATAATTAATCCCTAATAAAGGATTTGAAATATATTTTTTTTGAGTATCTTTAATATTTAATATAGCGGAGTATACTATCAAATATTCAGAGCCATTAAATTTTACATTATCCCCTTTTTCTAAAACCAATTCTACTGATTTCATAAATAGATTATCTACACTATCATCTGATATTAATATCACTATATTCGTCAACCTTTCTACACATATTTTCAGCTAAATATCAACTATTTTTACTAGAAAATCAATTATTTTACACCTTTCTGACAATAAGTTATTTAAAGTAATACTATCTATGCTGTCTTCAATATCAAAAGGAAAATTACTTGCGATAATATACTGAAGATAGTTATAAATACAACTTTGTATCAAATTATCATGATTTTCATAATAAGTATTTAAGAAATTAAAAAACAAATTATTATTAAAGTTAGAAAAAACAATTGCTGCCCTACATATTTCTACATCTATATCCTTATAACCCGCAAAATCAAAATCTATTACCTTAAATTGTCCATTAAAGTCTAACAATAGATTTTCAGGTTTAAAATCACCATGAATAAAAGCAAAGTTTACAGGACTGTAATCCTTTTTTAATTTGTCATTCAGAATACATCTTGATTTTAATAAAATTTCTTTATTATTCCTGTTAATATGTTCCGTTTTAATCAATTTAATATACTGATTTTCTATGTCTAAACATATTTCCCCATATTTTTTTGAATACCTTTCCCCTTTTATCCAATTAAACGAATTGAGCCTCACATGAAGCCTCTTTAAAAAACGACAGACATCAATATTTTTTAATTCATTATAAGAAATACATTCAATATGTATTTGTATAAAGTAAGAATATTTGTGATTTAAAAATGTTATTAACTGATTTTTATTATTAAAAATCAGTTCAGGTGTGCAATTGAATTTTTGATTTAACATATATTGAAACTTTATTGAATTAATAGTATTTTTTATGACTTCCGTATTTATTAACTTTATTATATATTTTTTATTGTTTATATCTGTACATAAAAATACTTTATTCAGGCTAACTACATTTAGTAAGATTAAATCTTTTATTTTAATATGATAGTTATTTTCTATATTTTCCCTCAAATTAAACATCATTTTTATTTCAAAATGTTATTTATAAAAGTAATAACATTTTCTTCCTCATATTTCAATAAACTTTTCTCAATAAATTCCAAATCCCCATTTTTTCTTATATATCTAATAAAGTATTCTAGCGCACAAATTTTATATACATTTGTTTCTAATCCAGTCATTATTTCTAAAAATTGATCATATTTTTCTTCTTTAAAACTTATATAACTTATCATTAAACATAAGCAATATTTAAGAAACTTACTATTAATTAAGGGGATTTTATATTTAATATCTTTGTAATTTAATTGATTTTTTGTAAATAACTTCTCAATTTCAAAGAACTTATTAAAATCTTCCTCAAACAATTCTTCCTGGACATCTACGGGAAGGGGATTCAAATTATTAAAGACGGAATATACATCATTATCAATTTGAGTTTCTAATATTTTTTTTGAACGAGGAAAATGTCTTTCAAATATTATCATATTTCCAACAAAGTGATTATATTTACCAACATCCAATCCTAACCAAAAACTTGCCATTTCTTGTAGCACAGTCCATTCAAAAAAATTAATTCCTGAAAATCCCCATATTAAGTCATTTGCTCTTAATGTAACATTCATACACAATTTATTATTCTCAATATAAAATTGAATCCAGTTATTGCATGGTATATCAATAATATTAGGCTCATTATCTTTACTTGGATCAAAAATTGTGATACATGCCCTCGCGGTATTAGGATTTTCTCTTAAGGCTTTTATACAATTTTTAAACTGATTTATTCCATTCCAATTCATTATTCTAGGACCATAGGCTCCACGCCATGTCTTTCCATCATCAGAAAAATCACTTGCTCTAGGTAAATAATTACTTAGATATTCTAAATCATTTCTTCCACCAATTACCCATAATGTTTCCGCAATTGTTCCTATAATGTTGTTATATCTTTTAGGTATTAATAAGCATCTTTCTTTTGGATTATTTACTTGTACCGCAATGGGATATACTTCTAAATAATCAAAATCCTTAACATGTGAAACTACTCCATTTCTGTACATATAATTTAATATGCTATAGAATCCATCTGTAATATTATTACTTTCAATTATAAAATTCATTTTTTCTCTCCTTAAAAATCAATCTATTCCCAAATAGTTTTCTCCTCAATATATTTAATAATAAAATTGATCCTTTCTCTTACCTCTTTTTCATTTTCACCTATAACTTCAACGTATGCATAATGATTCGCTATTCTTGTGGGTCCGTTATACTTTTCACCAATTTTGCCTTTCATAATGAATTTAGTACACCATTCAAAATCAATTGTATCTATTACGTCCTTAAGTATTCCATACTTAGGAGGAATAAAGTAATTAGCTGATAAAATATTTTGTTTAGTTAATATCTCGTTTTCTATGTCACATGTTTCTTTTACTAGATACTCAAATACATTAAAATTATAAGAAGCCTCTATTAAATTGCCTACATTTCCACCGGATGGTCTACTAGCAATTTCACAAAGAATTATTTCCTCTTTTTCTTCATCAAAAAACACTTCTATATGAAAAGCTAATGTGTTATCAAAAGGAAATTTTTTTATTAAGTCCTTGGTAAATTCAGTCATTTTATTTTCTAAGCTGCTTCCTTGTTTTAAAAGTAGAGAACCTACACCTTTTTGATTTTGATAGGATAAACAAGTATCTATATATTCGAACACAGAAATAAATCTAACTTCTCTCTCACCTACAATTCCATCTATATGGTATATTTTTTTATCTATATATTTTTCAACTAAGAAATCTTTAATTAAAGAAACACCACTAATATCATTCATATAATGATTTTTAGTCCAAGATAAAAGATCATTATACGACTCTATTACTGAAGTATTATTCGCACCAAAACCAGATATTGGTTTTACTATAACTGGATAATCGTATTCTAATGCAAAATCATATAAGTCTATCGGTGAATCAAGTTTCTTATATGGCGCTACTTTAATACCATTTTCTTCTGCATGTCTTTTCATTTTTATCTTGTCTCTAAAATAAACTGCATCATTTATTTTTTGTCCTTTTATATTTAAATAACTACGTAATTTAGCAGCTCTTAATATATCAGCTTCCTCAAAAGCAATTATTCTATCAAATTCATGTGTTTTAAATAAACTCAAAGCCTCGATTTCAACTGTTCCATTAGTCATCATCGAAGATTCAAATCCAAGTTTAACTTTAATATCTTTATAGTCCCTTAAAATAGTCCGATTTGAAAACATATACATTTCATCATTGTACTTTTCAAGCCATTTAGAAAAATCCATCTGTTCTTTTAAATATCTATCATTTAATATTAATACGGCCACATTTATTCCCCCCCAAGATTAACTAATATTCTGCTTTTTATTTAGCATTAATCTATTTGATGCTTTCCTACCTATAAAAATATAAGCAACACCTTGTATCAAAGCACACATAGTTAATAATATCCATAAGCTATTAAAATCGAAATTTGTTATAACCATGCCAGTTATAAAGGAACCCAACGCAAACCCTATTTTCCTCATAATAAATACAATTGTATTTGCTCTACCTATAAAATCTTTTTTAACATTATCTAATATAAATACATTTAGGTGTACGCTTAAAACTATTTCTGCAATGGTCAAAATAAGCGTGAACAAATAAGCTAAATATACAGATTTTAATCCTATTAAAAAAATAAATGATAGCGCAAATAAAAAGGAACTAATTATTAGATTTTTAATTTGGGGTATTCTATTAGACAATCTCTCTACTAATACAGATAAAGTAACGCATAAAATTGCGTTAAAAGAGAGCAATTTACTATAAATATCTAACCCTTCATTACCAAATCTTGATTTTAAAAATAAAGGGATTGAATAATTAATTTGTGATAAATATACAAAGAAAATTATTGAAATTAATAAGGAAATAATAAATTTTTTATTTCCTAACACATTAGTATTATTATTTTTCAAACTACTCTTATTTGAAATTTTAGATGTATCCTGATACTTATTACCTACAATATAAGTTATCAATAAAAATGCTATTATTGATGTAATGCCATCAATAATAAATAAAAGATATATGTTCGATTTAAATAGAGTTATTGCTATTAATGGTGCAATTGCAGCTCCGATATTAAATGATATATATAATAATGTGAATCCAATCTTTTTTTTCTCTGGGTCTTCTTCACAGGCGATCATACTGTTAAATGCAGGTCCAGTAATTGCAGCTGAAAATGTTCTTAATAACAAGATAGCAATGGTTAAAATAGTATTTTCATATATTATTAATATTAGAAAGCTACAGAGACATGAAAGGAAATACCATAATTTGTATGTTCTCTTAATTCCGAATTTATCTGTTAGTATCCCACCTAATATGGTCCCAATTAAGCTTACTATTCCATTAGTCATTACTATAATTCCAGCAATTACTATGCTGATTCCTAATTTGTCGGTTAAGAGGACCGTGAATATCGGTAATATTAAATTGCCTACATTATTTACTGTATTCGCTAAAATTATGATATATAATTCTTTTGATAATGATAGGTATTTATTCATGAATCTGAGAACTCCTCCATTTACTTCTTGTTTACTAAAATTAACTCTTTTAACTAGTTATTGTTGAAAAACTTATTTTTCACTATATGAAAACAAAATAACAAAATAAAGTTTATAATTGATCCTTCAGATGCGATTATAAACAGACATTCACAATCGATTTTTTTTAAATTACATAACAATATTTTGTCTTCATTCTTTATCAATATAAGAATATATTCTTTTTGCGCCTATTAACCTAAATCCTTCATTATAAACCTTTGCTTTTAAAACACGCTTTACATTTAAATCTCCAATTTCTTCATTAAACGCATTTATCTTAATGTCTCCTTCACCAATCCAAATATCCCCCCTAGAATATTGATCAGCTACAATTTCAACTACTTCATGTACTTCTGGTTCGCTTGATTCTGCAGAAGGGAAATGCCTAATCACAAAAAGTGAATTATTCACTAATTCTTCTTTGCCTAATTTTTCAATTAATTTGATTTTGCTACTTATATGGATTTTCGCATTAGAACAAATAGACTGAAGTCTTAAACCTGGCCTGTATGAACCAATTATAGGATTATAGGCATTAGGAGCAGAAATTTCAATTGAACCTATTTTTTTCCCAAATCCTAATAGAAAACCTCTTAATAAAGAAAAATCTTTATCTACCCAAACATTTGTTACATACCATCCAATTTTTCCATTTATTGAACACCTAAGTTTAATTAAACATTCCTTAAATTGTGATTGTCCGGGAGATAGAAACATATCATCCTCATTACTTACAGAGGTCATTGAAACCATATTTACAGTTACAATTGGTCCTTCTTCTGTCATTTCAAATGGATACGGTAAAAATCTTTTAAAATCTTCAATTTCTGTCTCAAATTGCACTTCCAATGCACTTCCCCCAAAATACCATGGAGGTGGAGTTACGGCAGAAGAGGTACCATTAGGAGTCATTGGTAGTGTATATCCTTTAAGCTTATTTTGTTTCATAATCATATTATTCACCTCATAAATGAATGTATTATATTTTTTAATACATCTTTTAACTTAATAATCATTTTTTCATCAGAGTCTAAAGGTATTGTTACTCTGATACAGTCTAGGGAATCTATTTTTCTTGTTATTATATTATTTTTAACTAATATATTGAAAATTTCGTCTGTCGGAATGAACTTATGTTTAAAACTAATAATTAAATTATCTTCTTCATAGCTAAATAACTTAAAATCGTGACTTTTCAAGAATATTTCGAAATCTTCTTTTTTATATAGTAAGTTTTTAAAATTATCCCTTATGGAAAAGTAATAATTAATTGCTTCAGAAAAACTTGCTAATACTGGGAAATTAATAGTTGAAACTTCATATTTACTAGCATCTATTTTTAATTTTTGAGGATTTTCATCTAATACAGAGGCCCAACCTGTAAAACTTGTTTGCACAGTGTTATTGATAATATTTTTTTTATTTATATATAATCCTCCTGTACCAGTTGGACCATTTAACCATTTACCTCCTGTAAAACTATAAAAATCACAAATTGTTTGACTAAGGTCAACATTAATATGTCCTATTGTTTGTGCTCCGTCCACAAAAGTTAAAAACTTATATTGATTGGCTACTTTATCAATTACTTCTAGAGGCATTGTAATGCCATTCGTATACAAAATATGTGAAAGGAAAAAAAGCTTTGTTTTCTCTGTGATTACTGCCTTTAACTCGTTTAAAAATTTATTTTTATCAATTTTCCCATTATGTCCCAAACAGGATTCAATTTTTAACATTTTAATTTTAACTTTGGGCTCTAATTGATAAATAGGGACCAAACAAGAATAATGTTCATGATTTGTTATTAGTATTTCATCCCCTTCTTTCCAATCCAATCCATTTACCACAATATTCAATCCATAGGTTGTATTAGGGGTTAATACTACTTCTCCTTCACTACAGTTTAGTAATTTTGAAATATTCAAGCGTGCATTTTTCACAATTTTTCCTTTTTCTTTTAAAATATCAGGATGTCCCCCACCTAATAACATTTCCTTCTCTAAAAAATGCAAAAATTTCTCATATGATTTCTTGTTTAATCTAGAAGACATACCAGAATTCAAATATACGATTTCTTTCATATCACCAACTCCATAACAAATTTCCATACTCTCCCTAAATTATATATATTTCCATTTAAATTTCAATACTAAATTATAGAAAATAAAATATATTCTAATTTTTTAAATTATATATTTATTTTTTTTTTTTTATTTGTTATTATAATTCCAGTATGTTTTACCAATTTAAGTTAAAAATGCAAGTAGGGATGAAGGGTGGTTATTTATGAATGATCATATTCTAAAAGAAAACAAAAGTATCGTGACATTAGGACCAAGAGGTACTGATGCAGATGCTGCAGCAAAACTAATTAGCAAGGATAAAGTCTTATTTGCTAATTCTTTTCCAGAAGCAATGAAATTAGCATATGATCAGGATTTATATGCATTAATATGTTGTGGTTATAAAGGGGATATTTTTGATAATCAACAAGAAGCATGGGTTGATCTTAATTTCAGATATCATGGGTTGATGAGTATCGTTTCAATTTATAAATTTAGAACCAAAAAAATGGGTTTGGCAAAAAGAATAGATATAGGAAAACCTAATCAAATTGCAATTCATCCATCTACAATGGAGTTATTGAAACGTTTTTATAAAGAACCTATTGATGATTTACATGGGATTGAATTTATAAATAACAAACCTACGGTTGTTGAATTAACAGCTAAAAAATACTTTGATATGTGCATTGGTTCTCTAGATGTAATATCTCAATATAAGAACTTGGAGGTTATAGCAGAATTTCAACCGGAAATGATTTGGACGCTATATGAAAAAATATCCTAAAAGAGCTATTAAACAAGAATAATTGTAAGAAACTAAAGGAATTAAATTCTTTCTATTAATAATAAATTAATTAAGAAGGTATAATTTCAAAAAAACTATACTATTGATGCAGCTCTAGGATTAAAACTATTTTATAAAATGCTTAGTGGAACAACCCTTGCTGTCTTAGCTAACATTATTAATTTTGTTAAATTAATTCTTCTTTATAAATAACGTTCATTAAAATTTTTAATAGGAGAGAATGGATGTGGGATTCTAATGGCTAGATTTTTTAAACCATTAAAAACATTATAAAAAGGGGATTGTATAATTATGGAGCATTTTATAGATATATTCAAAAACAGTAAATACTTAAATAAGTTTACTAAAGATTTGTTTAATGAAGATATGTATATGTTCTTTTATAAGATTAATAAGTATTTAAGTTCAGAAAATTTAGAAGTTAATTTATATTTAAGTGGTTCTTTAGCAAGACAAGAGCCCTCTATTTATGTAGAAGGTCATAGAATGGGGCTCTATTCCGATATTGATTTTATTCTGGTTTCAGATTCAGAGAAGCCTGAAAAAATTAATAATTTTAAAGAGTGGCTTTTAAAAACTCGACCCGATATTAACAGTACAATCCAATTAGTCTATAAAGAGAACTTTAACAACATACAAGGCTGCTTTGTTACAGACCTCATGCAAACAATAGACTATCCTATTTTTAAGAGTTTCAAAATAGATGATTTCACTTTTAAAAAAACAAATAAAGAGCATTTATTAGAAAATATTATTCATCAAATCTCTGGGTATTTGCTATATCCACCTGTGAGTAACAACACTTCATCCTTTTTTAGAGGAAATAAAGCGTACCATCATTATAAATTGATTTTAGAATGTCTGAGGGCGCAATTAATTGATGAAGAACTTATTGGTTCTGGATATCATCAAGTTTATAAAAATAGGTTCACCCCTTATATATCAGAACTTATGTCCCCAAAAGAAACAGAATTCTTTATTAAAAGGAGAGAAATATTTACATTTGAAGGGATAGAGGAATTTCCAGTTTTTGAGTTTTTAAGAAAGTCCTTGTTGATACATTTAGATTTAAGTCCACTTAATAATAATTTCAATGAAATTTTCAAAAAACTTGAGAAACGCATTCAAAGTCATAACACGGATGAATTAGATTTATATAAAACAAGTTGCATTATTTTCTCACTTATTTTTTCGTGTTCTATGGAGGAAGAGAAAGACAGTTTATTTGGTTTATTCTCTACATTATTTATAAACATCGATAAAGTAATTTGGGATTTTCCGGATTTGAATAAATTTAATGATTTTTATTTTTTACAAAATTCATATAATTATTATTTAGAACATGTCTTAGTTATATTTAGAAAATTCCATTCCATTTATTTAAAAAAAATGACCGAAAGAAACCTAGGTTATCTACAAATGAACTAATTTTTAAATAAAGTCAAAAATGCAAAAGGAGAATGAATAATGAAAATATCTTAGTGGTTACCAACACAAGGAGACGGTAGATACATTGGTACAAGTATTGGAAAGAGAGAAATTGAATTAAATTATCTAAAACAGATTGCTGAGGCTGTTGACCTTCTTGGATATCATAGTGTACTAGTACCTACTGGAAAAAGTTGTGCGGACCCATGGATTATATCTTCTGTACTTGCAGCAATAACAAAAAATATTAAATTTTTAGTAGCAGTACGTCCAAGTGTCCAAACGCCTACAGTTTTGGCAAGAATGGCATCCTCATTTGAAAGAATTTCAAATGGCAGATTACTTTTAAATATTGTTTCAGGGGGAGTTCCCTCAGAGTTAGCTGGTGATGGAGTACATTTAAATCACGATCAACGATATTCATTAACTGATGAATTTTTAGAAATTACTAAAAATATATTGAGAGGTCATTCGGTTGACTTTGATGGAGATCACTTCAAAGTTAAAAATGCTGAACTACTTTTTCCTACATTGCAGCAACCACCTATATACTTTAGCGGAGCTTCACGGTCTGCAATGGAAGTTGCCGCTAAGTATGCTGATAAGTATTTTATGTGGGGGAACCCCATGCCTATCAACTTAAAAATGGAAAAGTAAGATTCCGTTCAAATGAATTAATAAACTCTTAAAATAGTTTTTTCATCAGAAAGAATATCACCAAATAAACCCATTTAATTTTACTTTTTTGGATTATGCTACATAATTGTGATATACAGAAAGACTGTATACGGCACCTAAGATATCAAAGACTGTTTTCTGCTCATACCTATGGGATTTCCGTCTGTTTTTCTGTAATAGATTGAACAGACGAAACCGTATCTTAGTTTTGGTGCAAAAATAAAATATAAGGGAATAAAGTGCATATATTACTTCTGAAATCACATCTTATTATACTGCAAGTCCAAATAATTGATGGATGAATTCTTTCTGATTTTAAACAGACTGGTCCCGTAAATCAATCTATTCTTTTTTGATCATATGCATGCCTTCAACACCACTCAATATAGAAGTTGCTGTTTTAAATGTGACTTGAATCCCAACATAGAACGCACATGTTTCTTAATAAAACGATGATCTTGTTCCACTATATTATTGAGATATTTAACTTGCCTTAGTGGTATTCCCTCAGGCATATGTTCCTCTTTTTTTAACTCTTGAATTGCTACAGGATAGGCGGGATTCTTATCTACTGTTACCACACGGGGTTTAGAAACATATGAAAAGGACAAGGATTTCTTGAAAAAGCGCTTGACTACTTGTTTATCCCTTGATTGACTTAAATAAAAATCAATTGTATGCCCTTCTGAATCGACTGTACGATATAAATACATCCATTGCCTTTTTACTTTCATATAAGTTTCATCAACTCTCCATAAATCATTTGTGGATTTAAGATGATGTCGTACTTTTTCTTCTAATTGAGGTCCATACTGATGAACCCAACGCATAATCGTTGTGTGAGCAATTGATAAACCTCTTTCACCAGGTTACGAAAGCTCAAATTATACCGTAGGTACCATCTCACTGTTAATAAAATGAGTTCATGCTGATAATGCTTCCATTTGAACAAATTTTCCTTTTCCATACTGATCACACACCTTTGTTAGAGTCATACTATCAGTATGTCCAAGTGTAGAAGATTGCTTACGAGGGGCTGTGAGTTTTTGCACCAGAACCCCTATTTTTATTTTCATCTTAATCCCCTTTCTTTTATTTAATAATATATGTGTTCAATTGGTTTTGATTAAGATTTCTTCATTTTAAATAAAATCCCTTCATTTATGCTTTCATAAGCTATGCCCCCCAAATGTACTTTCCCCCTTTTTTAAAACTTTTAACTCATATTTTTTAATTCTTTCCATTTCAAAAGGTACACCTTTTAATGTGATGTAATTTCTATGAAAAATAATGTGTCAAAAAGTTCGAGATAATATTTTACAGTACTTCAAAAATACATAGACCTTTTGAATCATTTATGAATTGCTGTAAATTAGTATCCCAAAACCGATTATTTTTGAGATTCTCAAATATCGAGCAATTTTTGCTGTTGTTTTTTCGAAAAACTAATCCAAAACAAAAGAATGTAAATCTTCTCGTTTTGGGGGTATTTACATTTCTTAGCTTGATAGTGATGTGCTGGAACCCCATAGCCATCAAGCTAAGATTAAGTAAGAAGCCATTCAACTAGATTTTTTTCTGTTTACTAAAAATTTGATATGAACTATTTAAAAAATTGCATATGAAATAAACCCTAGTATAAAATCCTTGTTTTTTTAAAAGAAGGTATTGGAGTTTATCTTTTCATCATCATTTCATTAAAAAAAGACAAATAGATGCCTCTGGGCATCTATTTGTCTAAAAACGACTACTTAAAATTATTTTACTTCTACCGTATAATTCCCTGCTCCACCGCCATATTTATATACACTTAAGTAATATTTCCCTGGCTTCGCATTATAATTTCCAAGCAATTTGTTTCCGTCACGTTTTGTTGCATAAGTTACATAATTATTTAGATCTGATTCAGAATATAATACCCAGTTCAGTCCAAGGTTTTGTTCGTTCGTAACGGTAATCTGTAAATCTTTTGGGTCCTTTACATCAATAACAAACCGGTCAACCTGATCTTGATCACTTAAGTTTCCTCTTAATAACGTGTTCAAAGATAATAGATTCGCTGTATCAAATGAATTATTCGGTTCTTTTTCTACAGCAGTACCTTCTTCCGTATTCACTCCGCTAAACACAACATCATATTCAAATTGTCCAGCATCATTAACACGATAATTTACAAAATAAGCAGTCAATGTTTTGTATCCACTCCACCCTTTTTCTGAGAGATGTTTTAGCATATCATTTGTTGCTTGGTTCATCACTTTCCAATCCTCATTCTCCCCTTTTGCCGCACTCCCTGTATATGTTCCTTGTAGTGTGAAGGTATTAAAGAATTGTGATTTATTCTTTGTTACCTTCACATTTTTCAACTTCGCTTCATTGGTGATATCTGACGCAACATCTGAAAGCGGTTTCGGAGCATGCTGTGCTACATAATCATCTGATACTTGTGGAATTGTATACTTATCACGATTATCAATAAGCATTTGCATATAAGATTGGTAGTCTTCATTTAATTTATTGTCTTTACTTAATGCTGAGCGGTACGCATCGTAATTTGCTACATCATTTGCTCGAATTAAATCATGCACTTTATCAAACATTTCAGGACGGTTATTATACATATAAGATTGTAATGCAAACGAATAGTTATAGAAATCCCACGTTCCATATTTTGCATTTAATGTTTGTGCTGCTGTATAACGTTTCGCAGGGTCATATGACAATCCACCAATTATGCTTTTTCGTGGTACTACACTGTCCAATCGCGTTGAACCTGCAAAGAACTCCGCATTCCCTTCTTCAAACCATGTTAAACGTTCATTTTGATACATTTCCCCTTGGCCCCATAATCCTGGAACCTCGTATCTTCCCTGTAAATAGTGTGTAAATTCATGGCGGAACAATTCTTCCAAACTATAAATACTTTGCTCTGGTGTACGTTCATATGTAAAGAACGTTCCGCTTCCTTCAATGTAAATTCCACCATTATTCGTTTCATAACCATACAATTGACGGTTAAATTGATATTCGTCGGGACTATTATAGATGACCATCGTTAACACATCGTCAGTGTGTCCACTTTCAAGTGGTTTATCACTACCAACTGTACGATAAAATTGAGAACGTACTTCTTTTGCCGCCCAGTATAGACGTTTAATTTTCTCTTCACTAACTTTATCCCCTGCTTTAAAGACAATTGCCCCATCATCAAATGTATAGGTTTTCGGTAAATATTTCTTTTTACCCTCTTCTCTAATTTGATCTAAATTTATTGTTTTACCGGTCGCATCTACTCCTCCATAATTTGTAGTAATTTGTTCTGCTGCAACAAAATATTGCTCACCTAAATATGGATAAATTCGCATTGCATCTGTAACAACTTGCTGTCCTTTTGTTGGCGTACTATGAAGCTTACCCAATCGGCCAGCATAGTAAATTCCGTTATTAATTAACCATCCGTTTTTATCTGTTACAGTACCAATTAGCGCGAAACGACTAATTTCATTAATTAAACCATCGATGTTTCGATACCACATCGTATCTTTTGCTTCTTTTCCTGTATTATACATATACGCCTGAATGTCATAATCAATCCCTTTCATCAACTCATATACAGCATTTCCTTTTGTATGGTCTTCAACGAAAGTTGCAACATTATCGTTATATTGTTTGAAGATTTCACCTGCATATTGAACAACCTCAACATCAGCTGATGCGTTTCCAATCAGCATTCCATATGATGAAATAACTTGGTTTTGTTCCGGTGTACCAAGTTTAAAATTCGGATTCTTTGCAATTGTCTTTAAAGCCGGTAAACATTTATCGTGATAGCTACGCTCATTTAGTTTGCTTAATTCATCATGATAAAAACCTAAATAAAATGCTGCACGTAGAGTTTCTACTAATGTTTCAATCCCTTTTGTATCATCTCTCGTATAAGCTTGTCCCTGTTCTACTAGCTTATCAATTATCGCTTGCATGCGACTATCATCTTGATAGAACTTGAGACTATCACTATTAAATTGGAATAATTCCGGAATTTGATACCATTTAATCGTCACAAGAAGATCAGTTAATTGTTTGTTGCTTAATTGATTTAATTCGGCCATCGAATATTTTTTTTCTTCAGCTAACTGTTTTACATTTTCATTCGGCGCTAGCGGACGTTGCGATAAATCTGCTAACTTTAATCTTTTTGTAAAAGATGCATTTTCTTGTACTTTCGAAGAGTGCGCCAACTCATCAACGGATTTCTGTATTCCTATCGGCTCCATTTGTAGTACATTTTTCTCATTTTTCTCTTTTGTCTCTGCTTGAATTTGCAAACCATTACATGATATTGTCACTAGTCCAACACCAAGAATCAGCTTAGAAATTTTCGAATATTTAACCATACTGTTACCCCCTAATAATTTGAAAGAAAATTCTGAATTTTATAGTCAGAACATTCTTATTTGTACGTATTTACGGTCCCCTATAAATACAAGTAAGATCAATAATGCAATAGTAGATAGTTTTTTACTATTACTTATACAGATTTCTTAAATTCAATCCTCCTTCCTTAAATTTAATACAAGCAAAAACCGTGCCAATGTTATTTCTTATGAATAGAAAACATTCCTTTATTAATACTGTAGTATAAAATATACACAAATAATTCAACAATGTATAAATAATTTGACAATGTACAAATTATTTGGCACAAACTCCTCCCCTTTGTCCTCAGCCACCTTTAAACTTCCTAACAGTAGATAGTTACCAGTTCCAACTGCTGATTTACAATAAAGTTTAATTTTTAAAAATTCTATCCCTATACAACCATTACTATAATCTTCCATGCAATGTCCGTAAAACTCTCAAACTGGCAATCGATAAATATCCATATCCTCGCTCGAAAACGTTTAGACGCAAAAACATGCTGTAGAGAAAAATTTCTCTACAGCATGAGAACAAATCATATATAAGCTAAAATACCATTTCTAATTTCATCATTAACTTTTTTACATGAATTATTTATAAATTAGGTAATCAAAAACAATTCAGTAATTCCAACTTTTATTTAATTAACGTACAAAAAGGATTGCTAATTACTTGCAGCCCTTTTTGTACGTTACTATTCACTTATATTTAGTACTCTATTTAAACCTAACTATTATTTTATGCGCCTAAACAAACTACCCGTTTAATTTCCTTTTGGTTTATAACCTTCAGCTTTTAACGTTTTATTTGTGCTACTTCGTTTTTTGGAAAGAATCCAGTAATCAATAACGCTATTATCCATGCCATTATGAGCATTATATTTATTCTATTACTTACACTTAAACTTAAAGTACTCCACATGTAGGTGCGACAAAACAAGTACAGAGCAATACTAAAAAGTAGAATCGTTCTAACTCCAACTCTGATGTAAGGCTTTTTCTCGTGCTTCAAAATGAAAGTTCTTTTCCCCTTGTTCAAACTAATTACAAATAGTAGCAAGTATATACCAAGTGTTGCCCCAACAACAACGGATATAATAGCATTGATTTTTCTTTGCTCTTTGAAGGCGAAGTAACTTTCAGGGAACTTCCCAGTCTCGTGTTTTATCCATTCGTGGTAAATATCCTGTCTTAAGTCTTTACCATTCTCACCATTCGTGAGAATGACTAATCCATCCTTTGCATTCGGAATGTAGCCATAAAAGGAATGCCACCCTCGATTATCACCAGAATGATACATCATTTTCCATTGATTAGATAACTGACTCTCAAATATACCTAAACCATTCTCGCCTAATACCGGATTTTGCATTTCCTCCACACGTTCACTTTTGATAACCCCATACCCCTTACCTTTATGATTATTAGTGTCCATACTTGCAAGTATGAAAGTCATCATATCCGTAACATTTGTTTTGAGACCTGCAGCGCTCTGTTCTGTATATTGATAATTCGGAATTTTCTGCCCAAAGTATCCATATGCCTTCGAAAGATTAGAGCTCTCCAAATTTTGTCGGAATAAGCTAGATTTCATCCCTAATGGTTTCATAATTTGTTCCTCCATGTAACGATCAAAGGGTTTCCCGGTCACCTCTTCAATAACAAGCTGTAAAATCGTATAGCCAATTCCAGAGTATATCGCTTCTGAACCAGGTTTCTTAATTATTTCAACCGGAGCATTATGCCATCCTTTCCCAGACAGTGATTCTTTAATAGAATCAAGCTGTTCCCCAGGTACCACTCCTAAATACCCTTTATGTGTGGGTAATCCTGCCGTATGGCTTAGTAATCTTCTTATCGTGACTTCATTATTATCGAACTTAGAATTTGGTAATTTCCATTTGTTTAAATACTTGTCAACCGGATCATCTAATGATAAAAGTCCTTCGTCTGCAAGATGTAGAACTCCCCAAGCAGTAAGACTTTTGGACACCGAACCCGCCTGAAATAAAGTATTATCATTCACTTCTTTTCTCTTCTCTTTATCTGCATAACCATAATTAAGTGTATAAGCAATACGCCCATTATGTACAACTCCTATTGCAACCCCTGGTACATCATAGTTCTCCTGCCATTTAGGTACTTGCTCATCCATCTTTTTCTTAAAGTTTTCTATGCTCCTATCAGCCAATATGTTCGATTCTGCCCTTGCCACTTTCGTAGAAGTCAATTCACTCATAATGAATATAAAAATAAATATGCATACAACATTTTTAAGAAAACTAGATGTTCTTTTACTTTTCTTCATCCATCCACTCCTTTTTTTCAGAATTTTCTATACGTTAACCAGGTTACCTTATTTAAACATCCAATTCTATCGATTCCTATTACATAACCTTACAAATTTGTAATAAACATCAACATCACTAATCACTTTCCATCATCAGTAGATAGTAGAACTTATTTTTGCGGAGCATTATGACCATTAAAAATAAAAATGGTATGAATAATTTCATTTCCATCAGTAGAATTTCCAATCCTATTAACAAATTCTCTTGGAATTTTTAAGGTATCAATTGGATACAAAGGAAGATATGCTAATGAAGAATATCCTGTACCAATACTAAATAGATTGCCTTATATCAGTATTTGATGTATGCAAAATTACATATCAATCTCTATTGAAAACCATTATCGTTGTAACTATAATAGTTTCAGAAGTTGATATTTTCACTTCCTTTTCAAATTTCACAACATATTAAAGGAGGAATTAGTATTATGAAAAAAGTTATTTTAGCAGGGGCACTAGGGATTGGAGTACTGTCAGGTATCAACTTACCAGGGGCAGAGGCACCAAAAGCAAGTGCAGCAACTACGAATTTAGAAATTCAAGAAGTTACAAAATATTACTCTATGAGTTCTTATGAAGTCTCTCAAAAGGAATCATTTAATCTAAAAAGAGGAGAAGAATTTACAGTCTTTGCACAAAATTCAGGGTTTCCAATTTCTTATACGGTCTTTGATGCAGATAACCAAATAATTGGCACATACAATGCTAATTCACCATATGGTCGCGTATTCAAAGCACAGAAAGACGGTAATATTTCTGTACAATTTCAAACAGGTGCAAATTCTTCTTACATGAAGAAGATGAATTTTACAGCTAAATTTGCTGTTTCTAAACTCAACTAACAATAAAAATTAAATTATCCTCTTTAAAAAAATTAAAAAGGTATATCCTTTCAATGGGATATACCTTTAACTTTAGTGAATTTTATATTGACCTGATAATTGTTCTTGCGCCATACGAACTAAGCGTTTTGTAATTTCTCCACCCACTGAACCATTTGCTCTTGCTGTTGAATCTGGTCCAAGTGTAACCCCAAACTCCTGAGCAATTTCATATTTCATTTGCTCAATAGTACTTGCTGCAGCTGCTATTAAGATCTCGTTTGAATTATTATTTTCACGAATTTGCATTTCTTACACACTTCCATTTAGCTACCAGGAATATAGTATTTCTTACGCTTCTTTTTTTCTTTTCTCTCTCTCCTTTTCTTTAGCAATCTCCTGTAAATCCGCTTTCCATTGTCGTATTAAATCTTTTTTTCGCATCGGACTGTGTTCCCCTTGAATTGAATTAATCACCAAAGAGATATATACACTTTTCAATCCAATTGTCTATCTTATTCACATTACTATTTATTCTGTAATTTATATATAATAAAAAACACCCGTTATGGGCGCCTAACTTTTTTATCATAACAAAGTCAACATCATCTTTATTAGTACTTTCAAAAACTAGGTCATTCCTACTTTCTATTGAAAGGTTCGGCTTTTGTTTCCTTTTTATTATTAAAAGTTCACCACACTCATTCTCACCAAAATATTTTCAAAATCCTTCATTGAATACTTATAATGCTTTTAACAGATTAAAAATAGAACCGATATAGCCTGCACCACCTAAAACTAAAACTGTCATTTCGTCATCATCTCTCGATTTACGCTTTGTAATTCTTTGATAAAGCGATCAAACCCTGTTCTACCATCTTTATTCATCTTATAAACACCAGCATCTTCTAAGACTCGTTCAAATATTTTTGCAACTTCAGTTTGAAGAAAGCTTTGGATGTTCTCTTCCGTATAGCCGCCCTGGGCTTTTAATTCATCTGCCCATTTTTGATGGATTTCAAGAACATCAGCTTTCTTATCTAACAAGTACAACTCAACTTCATGAAGCTCCTCAATCAAACGTGGAGGGAGAACCGCAAGGCCCATGACTTCAATAAGTCCGATATTTTCTTTCTTAATATGCTGTACATCTGGATGTGAGTGGAAAATTCCATCAGGGTATTCTTCACTCACATTATTATCACGCAGTACAAGATCAATTTCATACTTTCCTTCGGAACGCCGCACAATTGGTGTGATCGTGTGATGTTTTGTACCATCTTTTGATTGCGCACGAATTTGTAAGAATTCATCTGAATAGTTCTTCCAACTTTCATGGATGTAGGTGCTGGCATTAATTAGTTCTTCTTTATTTAAAGAAGAAAGGCGAATCACACTCATTGGCCAGTTGACAATACCGCAAGAAATATTCGAGTAGTCAGATAATTCAAACGTTTTAAGAACCTTAGCCTTTGCCATTGGAAAGTTATGGCGCCCAGCTTGATAGTGATCATGACTTAAGATAGATCCTCCTACAATAGGTAAATCCGCATTTGAACCAATGAAATAATGTGGCATGATTTCTACAAAACTAAATAAACGGGAGAATGCCTCACGAGAAATTTTCATTGGTCGATGCTTCTTAGATAATACGATGGAGTGTTCATTAAAGTATGCATATGGTGAATATTGAAAACCCCATTCTTCTCCATCTAGCTCGATGTTAATGATTCGGTGACTGCTTCTACCTGGATGGTTCCAGCGACCGAAATACCCTTCATTTTCAATACAAAGTAAACATTTTGGATAATTACCCTTCGGTGTATTTCTTGCCGCTAAGATCTCTTTTGGATTTTTCTCTGGTTTGGATAAATTAATAGTAATCTCAAGTTCACCATATTTTGATTTTGCTACATAATGAATATTTTTTGCAATCGCACGGGTCTTTATATAATCATTTCGTTTACTTAGTTCAAAGAAATAATCCGTTGCTTGTTCAGGACTTTTGCGATATCTCTCCTGAAAATTCGCATTGACCTTGGATGGAAGTGGTGTAATCACATTCATTAAAAGTGCTTCGAACATATCACGATTGGCCTGTTTTTTAGAAATAGTAAGATTTTCCCTCGCTTTATCCAAAAGCGTATCTAACAGCACATGTGGGTCCGTTTCGACTACACTAGTAATCTCCTCCATTTCCGATTCACCAAGCAAACGTAATAGTTGATTGTGCATATAAATTCGGTCATTTTCTTCAATGGTTCCATTTTCAATTGCAAGTGTAGTAAAATCATAAATTGCTTGACATGTGTTCATCGTTTCCACCCCATTCATCATCCAATCACTGTAGTTCCACTACCAATGTGTGCCACATAAAAGACAGGCGCATATCCTACAACTTTGATATATTCATCATAAACATTGTTTTTAAAAGTGTGGGTTTCACTTTCTTTTACTAATGCGATGGCGCATCCCCCAAATCCTGCTCCAGTCATACGGGCTCCAAGCACACCCTCTTGTATTTGCGCAGTTGCCACCAATGTATCTAATTCAATCCCGGTTACTTCATAATCATCTCTTAAAGATGTATGAGAAGCATTCAATAGCTTTCCGAATTCTACTAAATCACCTGCAGTAAGAGCTACTTTGGCTTTTTTTGTGCGTTCATTTTCGTAAACTGCATGCTTCGCGCGTTTAATTAGGACCTCATCTCCAATAAGATTTTGATTTCCATCAAATTCTGCTTCGCTTAGTTCTCCAAGTGCATGAATCTCTAACTTCGTTTGGAGACGTGCGAGTGCTTCTTCACATTCAGCACGTCGCTCATTATATTTTGAATCTACTAGTTCACGACGTTTATTAGTATTCATAATTACAATAGCATAGTCGTCCAAAACCACTGGAACCATTTCATACTCTAACGTATTGGTATCAAGGAGAATCGCTTTGTCTTTCTCGCCAAATCCAATGGAAAATTGATCCATGATACCAGAATTTACACCAATGAATTCATTTTCAACTTTTTTACCCATTTTCACTAATTCAAGTCGCGTTACGTCTAAGTTGTACAAGTCTTCTAATACTACCCCTACAAGTAATTCAAGTGAAGCACTACTTGAAAGTCCCGCTCCGTTTGGAATCGTCCCTTCAACTAGCAACTCAAAACCACAGTCTATTTTATGACCTGATTCTTTCAGTGTTAAGATAACTCCTTTTACATAATTTGCCCAATTCGCATTTTTATCGTAATCCAGTTCATTCAACGTGAATCTAATTACTCCAATTTCTTTAAAATTCGTTGAGTAAACTAATACTCTATCATCCTCACGACGTCTAGCTACTCCGTATGTTCCATAAGTAATCGAAGCGGGGAATACATAGCCACCGTTATAGTCTGTATGTTCTCCGATTAAGTTGATACGTCCTGGAGAAAAATATTGAGTTGTTTCTTGAGGTCCAAATACCTCAGCAAATTTTAAAGCTAGTTCACGTTTCTTTTCCATAAGTATAAACCTCTCTCTTGCATTCATTTTAAATAAGAAAATCAGCTCAGTATTCACTGGCTCACTTGTAATAGTTCATAATTATTTCTAGACACAATATCGTATTTTCAGTAAGTTCTAATAGCAGTATCTAATTTTTTCTATACATGTTTCTAATGTGGTATAAAGAATCCTTAGAATTTATTCGAAAGTTTATATTGAATTCTGGCTCTTTAAAAAACATGTCTAACCTGTATGATGTTTCTTATCCAACAGTACGTGCCAAATTAGATAGGTTAATACAAAAAATTGAAGTACATAGTAAGGAAGGAAGATGATGTAGAGTTTGTAAATATGATTAAGGGCTTTGTTATTGATGAACGAATTAGTCTAGACGTCGCTAAAATCATCATAGAAAAATATAAAAAAGAAAGGAATGTTTAATTATGAGTCCTGTAGTTGGAATAATTGTTGTTATTATTATAGTTACTCAAAGCTTTTTATCATCTCGAAAAACCCCTTATTTAGGCGGAATTCTTCCTGTAGCATACATAGGTTTTATTAGCTTCTTTTTTAGTAAACTAATAGCTAGTGGTGATTATTTCTCTACATGGCTAATGATAATAGCCGGTTTATGCGGGCTTTTAAGTATATGGAATTCAGGCAGAGAACGTTTTAAAAGAAATAGACAAAAAGAATTAGATCGAATTGAGTTACAGAATCTCTAATTTTAATTTTCTTTTTGTCCTACGCTTTTTATTCCACGGTTCCCTTGACCACGAGCCTCTACCCCCTCATCGTCAAGGGACTTTCGCGGCATAAATGCATAAGACTTAGTGATTCCCCCAAATCGAAACTACTTTTAGTAGTTTCGAGATCGTAACTGCTAATAGCAGGAAAAATCATTTATGATTGATATAGCTTTGTACGTTGTTTTACTTGATTAAAATAAAATCCTACAAGTTGAAGGCAATCTCCTCTTTTTTCTTAAATTCTGGAAGCCACTCTCCATGTGCCTCTATTAAATCATCACAAAGGGAAACAATATCATCCAATGACAATTCTGCGGCCGTATGAGGATCTAGCATCGCCGCCTGGTAAATATATTCTCGATTACATGTAATGGCAGCTTCAATGGTTAGCAGCTGCGTATTAATATTAGTACGGTTTAATGCAGCAAGCTGCTCAGGGAGATCTCCAACATACGTTGGAGTTATGCCACTTCGATCC
>Ga0213824_1000205_pt1 | contig 52076 bp, 55 predicted proteins | sample MC6MC0906MG_FD_179892 | JGI IMG/M metagenome (GOLD analysis project Ga0213824, IMG submission 179892) | Enriched soil aggregate microbial communities from Iowa State University, Ames, United States - MC6-MC0906-MG | ecosystem: Environmental > Terrestrial > Soil > Unclassified | place: USA: Iowa...
TTACTACTCCCTCCTCGCCACTCTTACACCATTATATCAGAAGAAGGGCTTCTGTCAAAAGAAAAACAATAAAAATAAATTGATAATTATTCTCAAAAAGTATTTATTGTTTGTTAATAGCCTCCACGACTTCTTTCATTAAAACTGGCGATGCATATGCCTCAACACTAGAAGCAAGAGCTAACACCGCTCCGATCACTAGAAAGAAGCATGTATAACGAATTAATAATGGTAATAGTGGCTCGGTTATTTTCCTAATAAACTGATGCCTAATCATGCGTAAGGAAAAGCTTGCAGCAATCGTTGTCATAATGAGAAATACAGGAATTATAATTAAATTTTGCGGCAATACAGACACAAACGCTAACAATAATCCATTCCATCCGTGCTGACTTACTAAAAAACCTACTGTAAATCCAACAACCACTCCTTTTAAAAATAATAAGATGAAAATGAGTGGTAAACCAATAATCGAAATCCCCAAAATCCAAATAAAGCCGATGTATTTTAATTGCGAAAAGTAACTTTCTCGAAACATTTCGCCCGCGATAGCAAATTCTCCTTTAGAAACTTGTCCAAAAAAACGTTGTAAATAAAATGATAAATCTTGCTTTTGGTTTATTTGTAAACTATTCACAAGAATCGCTCCAAATATTACTCCCATCAATAATAAAACAGCATTAAATATATATAATGAAGAGTTTTCCTGTATGTGAGACATTACACGGTCTTGCCAAGTTTTTCGCCACATTTTCCTTCCCTCCGTTCACACTCTTACTAAAAATGTATGAAAGAAAGAAAAAAAGTATGACGAATTAACATTGAAATTCCTCTCTACTTTGCTAAACTAAATAGTAGAGAATAGGAGGGATTTCTCTTGAAACCATTATTATTAGATTTTCCAACGTTATTTCAAACTGAGCGCTTGCAAGTACGTAAGCCGTTTCCGGGTGACGGTACAGAAGTATATGAAGCAATCCAAGCTTCTCTAGAAGACTTATTACCGTGGATGCCAATTACAACTGAAACAGAAGAGAATGCGGAAGAAATTGTTCGCGAAGCTCACGGACAGTTTTTACTTCGTGAAACACTTGATTTTCACTTATACGATAAAGTATCTGGTACATTCATCGGAGCTATTACTCTTAAGCCTGAAAACTGGGACATTCCAAAGTTTTCACTTCACTTCTGGTTACATAGCGCCTATACAAAACAAGGCTATATGACAGAAGCTGTTAAAGGTGCGATTCAGTTCGCTTTTGATAAGCTAGGTGCTAGAAGAATTGAAATTCGTACTGATGCAACAAACGTGAACGCATGTAACTTAGCAGAACGTCTAGAATTCATTTTAGAAGGTACTATGGAAAATGATTTCCTAGCACCAGATGGTAGCTTACGCGATGCACGTGTATATGCAAAAATTAATTAAAAAAACACTCGCCTAAGGCGAGTGTTTTATTTTTGTAATTGTAAATATTGCACAGCGAACATCGTCTTCGCATCATGAATACGAAGGTCTTTCATAAGATCAATCGCTTCTTCTAATGACACTTCCATTAACTCCACAAATTCATCTTCATCTAAAGCTGCTTTATTTTCTTTTTGTTTTAATCCTGTCGCCTTATATACATATAAAATCTCATCTGCAAAACCAGGTGATGTATAAAAAGATGTAATAAGCTCCATATTTTCACACACATATCCTGTTTCTTCTTCTAATTCACGAACTGCTGTTACTTCTGGCTTTTCTCCAGGTTCTAACTTTCCAGCAGGGATTTCCACAATTGCCTTTTCAAGAGCTTTACGATACTGCTCGACAAGTACAATTTTCCCTTCATCAGTAATAGCAATAATAGCAACTGCCCCAGGGTGATTTACGATTTCACGTTTACTCATTTCTCCATTTGGTAATACTACTTCATCAACACGAACTTTTATAACTCTACCATCAAAAATCGGTTCAGTTTTTACTGTTCTTTCTGCCAGATTACTCATACTACTTCATCTCCCTGTTCTATTTCCTAATCGTTCTTCATACATTTTACCACATTGAAAGGAGCGTGATAGAAATGAAAGTTTATATTTTACCAAATCGCGTCACTTTAGTCGGCAAAGCGTGGCAAATTCGTCATAAGCTAAAACAATACGGAAAAGAGTATACAACTGTACAAGAGTGGATTACAGCAAATAAAGTGAAACTTTAATCAGAGGGGGGGCCATCCCCTCTGATTATTAGTTGAACGAATCGGGCTTTTACGGGCAGTTAATCTCCCACCTAACTTCCTCGTATGAGCCGAATTTTGAGGTGGGGGTCTTACTGCCCGTTAAAGCGAGGTAAAAAGTAAACGTTTGTCAACCTCCTTCCCCTTTCGTACAATAAAGGTAAGGAGGTTGACCTATGAAAAAACGTCAATTAGGAAACTCAGATTTATATGTTACGGAAATTGGATTTGGCTGTATGTCTCTCGGTACATCTGAGGCTGAAGCTATGCGTATTATCGATGAGGCTATCGATTTAGGAATTAACTTTTTTGATACAGCGGACTTATACGATTATGGATTAAATGAAGAATTTGTCGGCAAAGCTCTGAAAGGAAAACGAGATCAAATTGTCCTTACAACAAAGGTTGGAAATCGATGGACAGAAGAAAAAAACGGCTGGTCTTGGGATCCTTCTAAAGCTTACATAAAGGCTGAAGTAAAAGAGAGTTTACGTAGACTTCAAACAGATTATATTGATCTTTATCAACTTCATGGCGGAACGCTGGAAGATCCGATAGATGAAACCATTGAAGCTTTTGAAGAATTGAAAAAAGAAGGTATTATTCGCCATTACGGTATTTCTTCTATACGTCCAAATGTCATTCGTGAGTATGCAAAACGCTCAAATATCGTTAGTGTATTAATGGAATATAGCCTTTTAAATCGTCGTCCAGAAGAATGGTTCTCACTTCTTAATGAACACCAAATTAGTGTCATTGCTCGCGGACCACTTGCAAAAGGAATTTTAACTGAAAACAATGCAAGAAAGATAGAAAGAGTAAAAGAAAAAGACTATCTCTCTTATTCTTACGATGAATTAAATACTACACTCGAGAGTGTAAAAGAAGTTATTGGGGAAAAATCTTTAACAGGAACAGCTATTCAATATTGCTTACATAACGAAACTGTTGCAGCTGTTATACCTGGTGCAAGCTCTATTCAACAATTACAGGCAAATGTACACGCTTGCCAACAGTTACCTTTAACAAAAGAAGAATATGTACAACTTCAAAAGATTGTTAAGTATGATTCATATGCTTTGCATCGCTAAAATATTGATACCGATAAAAGCAAAAGACTGCCCCAACACTAGGCGGCAGTCTTTTTTTATAACGTATCATATTTATCAGGATTCGTTCCTACATGTAAATTACGATTTAACGTATTAATTTGAGTCATCTCTTCTTCTGTTAGTGAAAAATCAAAGATAGTAAAATTCTCTTTAATACGGGATGGTGTAACAGATTTAGGAATTGTCACTACCCCGCTTTGAATATCCCATCTCAATATAACTTGCGCAGGTGTTTTTTCATATTTGGTAGCAATAGCCTGAATAATCGGGTGCTCGAATACTTCTCCGCCTCTCATTAATGGGCTCCATGCTTCCATTTGAATTTGCTCACCTTGACAGAAATTGCGCAATTCAAATTGCGCTAACATCGGATGAAGTTCCACTTGGTTTACCATCGGCTTCACCTTACAATTTGGCAATAACAGTTCTAAATGATGTTTATGAAAATTAGAAACACCAATTGCGCGCACTTTACCTTCTTCATACAGTTTTTCTAACGCTCGGTACGTATCGACATATTTCCCTCTTATTGGCCAATGTATTAAATATAAATCTACATAGTCCATTTGTAATTTCTTTAAGCTTTTTTCAAACGCCTCAAGTGTTTCCTCATATCCTTGATCATCGTTCCAAACTTTGGTTGTAATAAATATGTCTTCTCTTGGAATCCCTGATTCACGAACCGCTTCTCCGACACCGCTTTCATTTTCATATACAGTTGCTGTATCAATCGAACGGTATCCAACTTCTAACGCTGTTTTTACTGCTTGTTTTACTTCGTCGCCTTCTTTCGCTTTATAAACGCCTAGACCAATCATCGGCATTTTTACGCCATTATGAAGTGTAGTTGTTGGAATGTGCACAGTCGTCTCCCTTTCATTCTTACATTTTTTATAAGCCACCACTTTATTTGAACAAGATTCAACCAAAAAGTCAAAACATATGTACAGTTTACATAATAATTTTATACCCCTTTAAAAAGCAACATGAACTCAGTTGTTCACGTTACTTTCTTTCCATTCTTTCGCTTTTTCATCAACATCACGTACAAATTCATTTTTTCCTTCTGTATACAACGTGCCATCATATGTATATTTTTCAGCTAGTTCTTTCTTTAAAGTCGCATACGCCTCTGCTTCTTCACAATGAACCATCATATAATCACGAAATGCTAAATGCCTTGTAATCTCAGGATTTCCTTTTTCAAATACATGCAGATGATACGAGCGTTTCTCCTCAGTTCCATGAATAAAAAAACGACGACCTGAAATACCATTTTCTCCTTTCACAATGTAACCAAGCTCATCAAATTTTTCATTCCAATGATCTACTCTTGCAATATTATCTACTTCCATTATCATATCAATGATAGGCTTTGCCGCAAGTCCTGGCACTGATGTACTACCAATATGATGGATTTTCACCGTTTCTGGCATCGCCAATTTTAATCTTTCGGCTTCCATTTGAAATTTCTCACTCCAATGATTTTCATACGGAACGACTACAATCTTCCTCATTCTAGCACCCCTTTTTTACAAACTCGTCAAAAAATGATCAGTGGCATTTCACTGATCATTTTTTATTATTTAAAGTCTTTCCAAGTAAGGCTACTTTCACTTAACAGTTCTTCAAATGATTTATTCTTTTCACGTTCTTTTTGTTCTTGGCGCTTTCTTTCCAGTTCAGCTGCCTCTTTTTCTTCCTCTCTCACTTGCAATTCTTTCTTCTTATTCTTTAATTGCTGCATGAGTGAATCATTTAATTGATCGCCTAATGTAAGCGACTCTTTCTCTGGTTTATTCACTTGCGATTGTCTTTGTATTTGTCTTTGTTTCTTTTTCTTCATGCTACTCACCTTTTACTTTTTTCTCCATTATAGTAGATACACAATGAACTCGACAATAAAAAAGGTTCTTTACTCTATTATTCACCTTTTGTAAATATGTTAATTTTTCGAAAAAACTAAATTTTTATATAGATATAATCCTATAAATCTATTAAAATTATGTCGTATGATGTCAGATTATAAAAAAAGGAGAATTACATTATGTGGAAAAAAATCATTCCTGCTGTTGCCGTTTTAAGTACTATTACTTTTTCAACCGTATTTGCCGCTCCCCCATCCCAGACTCCAACTGAACAAAACCGCTACGTAGACGTACAAATGCTTGGTATTAATGATTTCCATGGACAACTAGATACTGTTAAAAAAATTAATAATAAAGAAGCTGGTGGCGCTGATTACTTAGCTACTTATTTAAAAGAACGTAAACAGCAAAACCCGAATACACTCCTCGTACATGCTGGTGATATTGTCGGAGCTAGTCCACCAGTTTCAGCATTATTACAAGACGAACCAACGATTGAATTTTTAAATGACTTAAAGTTTGATGTTGGTACAATCGGAAACCATGAATTTGATGAAGGTATCGATGAAATGAAACGCCTCATTTACGGTGGATATCACGAGAAAACTGGCAATTTCAAAGGTGCTAACTTCCCTTATGTCGCTGCTAACTTCTATAACAAATCAACTGGTCGCTTATTTTTACCACCATTTACTGTGAAAATGGTAGATGGTATTCCTGTAGGATTCATTGGCGTTGTTACAACTGATACGCCAAATGTCGTGATGCCTACTATGCTTAAAAATGTACAGATCACTGACGAAGTAGAAGCAATTAATAAATCAGCGCAACAATTAAAGCGTCTCGGTGTTAAATCTATCGTCGTCCTTGCCCATGTCGGCGGAACAACTGATGAGTCTGGCGTGACAAATGGCGACCTTACTCGCATTGCAAATGAGACAGACCCGGAAGTTGACGTTATTTTCGGTGGACATAGTCACACGTATGTAAATGGTACTGTAAATAATAAACTAATCGTCCAAGCGAACTCTTATGGAACAGCTTTCTCAGACGTAGATGTAACAATTGATCGTAAAACAAAAGATATTGTAAAGAAAAAAGCTGAAGTGATTACAACATATCATGAAGGTGTGGAACCTGATAAACAAGTAAAACAAAAAATAGATCAATATAAAGAAAAAATCGCACCACTTGTAAATGAAGTGGTAGGAAAATCTACAGCACCTATCGACCGTAAACAAAATGATGCTGGTGAATCTACTCTTGGGAATGTAATTGCCGACGCACAACGTCAAACGATGCAAGCTCAAATCGCACTTATGAATCCTGGTGGCATTCGTAATGACTTAGATGCTGGCGATATTACATGGGGCGAATTATACGGCATCCAGCCTTTTGGAAACCAATTGATTAAAGTAGATTTAACAGGCCAAGATATTCGCGATATTTTAAATCAGCAATGGCAAAAAGGTACGACGAGAATGCTTCAAATCTCAGGTATTCAATATACGTGGGATGCAAATAAACCAAGCGGTGAAAAAGTTACCAATATACGTTTAACAAACGGAGAAGAATTATCTCCATCTAAAACGTATAGCGTAGTTGCAAATGCCTTCTTAGCTTCTGGCGGTGACGGATTCGTATCATTTAAAAATGGGAAGAATTCAGAAACTGGTCCAAACGACTTTGAAGCGCTAGTCGATTATGTAAAACAATTAAAAGAACCAATTCAGCCAGTTATTGATGGAAGAATTCAAAAGGTAAATTAAGTATTTCTCTAATATTCGATCCAGATCTTTATCGTAAAGGGTACGCCCTTATACTTACTTAATCCACAATATTAGTAAACCTAAAAAGGATACTCGTTCTTACAATGAACATAGTATCCTTTTCTTTAGTTATCAAAATGGGCTGTTTTGTTAAAATCATATTGTTGTAAAAATTGTTGTAACGCCTCTTCTACAAGTTTAGATTTCTGAATTCCTTTCGATTCTGATATAGCGTCTAGTTTTGCTAATATTTCTTTATTAATAGAAAAAGTACGTTTCTTTTTTTCTGTACTTATACTCATAGTTGGCGCGATCACTTCTTCTCTCTTGCTTAATAATTCATAAATACTTTGTAATTGTTCATAAATTAATAATTGATAATCCGTTTTCGCATATTGAAGGGCTGTCGCTTCTTGGAGTTGTAAGTGACGAGGTTCTTCTCCATCTCCTACAAAAATACGTTTCTTCTGTTCTCCATCATATTCGTATCCAATCAATCTTAATTTCTTTGATAATGTATACGGGCTTATTTCAAGACGTTTTGCTATAATAGCGATGGATTCACGTCTATTTAAACAATCTATAATTTCTCCAATCGTCACAATTTCCCTCCTCCCATGTTGAAATGACACTAGTATGGTATGTTACAATGATTTTCTAACAGTATATGCAAAACGAATAGCCTGTGCGATTCATTCGATTTCAGAAAAGGAGGTTTTCAATATGCTTTTTCGTAGCTATACCCCACAATTTTATAATGAAAATAAACAACTCATTCCTAATAGTATCGCTACGATGGAAAGCGTTATGATTAATAATCGAAAACAAACTCTCCTTATGCGCGGGCAAAACGTAGAGCAGCCTATTTTATTATGCTGTCACGGCGGACCTGGCATGGCACAAATCGGATTTATTCGTCATTTCCAAAAAGAATTGGAGAAACACTTTATCGTTATTAATTGGGATCAGCGCGGGGCAGGTAAATCCTTTTCAATGAAAGATTTCGGAGCAAATTTTACAATTGAACAATTCGTTTCCGATGCAAAAGAAGTTATTCAATATATACTTAAAAAATTCAATAAACAAAAACTATTTCTCGCTGGTCATTCTTGGGGAAGTATTATTGGGCTTAACATAGCACATCAATATCCAAAGTATATCGAGGCTTACATCGGTATTGGGCAGATTGTACATATGAAACAAAACGAAGAATTGTTATATCAGCATTTAATTCGTTCTGCCAAAAAACATGATCATAAAAAAGCATTAGCGTCCCTTTTAAAATTAGGAAAACCGCCATTTTTGGATACGCGACGTCTTATTATTCAAAGAAAGTGGCTTGGCACATTCGGAGGAGCAATCCAAAACGGATCTTCCTTTTCTTTCATACGAAAAGGCTTCTTTTCTCCTGAATATACGCTATTAGATTGGTTCAAATTTCTCGCTGGAAATTTAAAATCCGGCGTTTTATGGGAAGAAATGCTAAAAATAGATTTTTTTTCTTCTATTTCAAATTTATCCATTCCGGTTTATTTTTGTTCTGGTCGCTATGATTATCAAACTCCTTATGCACTCGTTCAGGAATATTGTGATGTGATAGAAGCACCCATAAAAAAGATGATTTGGTTCCCAAATTCAGCACATTCTCCTGATTTAGAAGAACCAGAATTATTTGCTAATTCTTTACAATCAATTAAACAAGAGCTAGCTTTTCAGCATTAGTAACAAAAGGCTCTTTTACATTTCATAGAAAACATTTTATAATAATATGTCGCAAGTATGTATAAATATAGCAAAGCGCTTCATATTTACTTGCCTTAACAGAATAAAAATTTAGGGAGATTACATTTATTATGAACGCTGTACTCGTCGCAGTAGCAGTTATGCTATTGCTTAGTTTGTTACGTGTCCAGGTCATTGTCGCCATCATTGTTGGAGCTTTAACAGGCGGAATTATCGGTGGACTCGGTATTTCAGAAACTATTAACACTTTTACAACTGGTCTTGGAAACAGTGCTCCAATCGCTTTAAGTTATGCTATGCTTGGCGGTTTCGCTATTTCCCTTTCCAAAACAGGACTTCCAGATGCCATGATTCAAACTGCATTAAAATGGATTGGCAATGAACAAGACACGAAAAAACAAGTTTATTCTAAAATACTTATTTTATTCATCATTTTAACGATGGCTTGTTTCTCACAAAATGTGATTCCTGTTCATATCGCTTTCATCCCCATCTTAATTCCAGCACTTTTAAAAGTATTAAATGAGCTGAAAGTGGATCGTAGACTTGTTACATGTATTATTACATTCGGATTGATTACTCCTTATATGTGGATTCCAGCAGGATTCGGAAAAATTTATCACGACGTATTACAAACAAATGCTGCGCAAAGCGGTCTTACATTTGATGTCGCGCTTATCCCAAAAGCAATGACTATTCCAGCAATCGGTATGATTATTGGATTAGGTGTAGCGGTATTCGTTACGTACCGAAAACCTCGTACGTATGAAACGGAACAAATTCATACTACCGCAAATGAAATCGTTCCCTACACAAAACGTAGCATTACTTTCGGATTATTATCTATCCTAGCCACATTAACTGTTCAATTAGCAACAGAATCAATGATTTTCGGTGCTTTAGCGGGGATTATCGTCTTATCAGTAAGTGGTAGTCTACCTCTTAAAGAAGCAGATGCGATATTAACAAGTGGAATGCGCATGATGTCTTTTATCGGCTTTGTTATGATCGCTGCCGCTGGATTTGGCGCTGTTCTTCGAAAAACAGGACATGTTGAATCTCTTGTGCAAACGAGTGCACATATAATTGGAAATAACAAACCACTCGCTGCATTTCTTATGCTTGTTATTGGACTTCTCGTTACGATGGGAATTGGTTCATCCTTTTCAACCATCCCTATCTTAACAACAATTTTTGTACCTCTTTGCATTCAGCTTGGATTTAGTCCAATGGCTACAATTGCAATTATCGGTACAGCCGGAGCGCTAGGCGATGCAGGATCTCCAGCATCAGATAGTACACTTGGACCAACATCCGGTTTAAATGCTGATGGTCAACACCATCATATATGGGATACATGTGTACCAACTTTTCTGCATTATAATATACCGTTACTTATATTCGGCTTTATTGCCGCAATTACATTATAAAAGGTGCGTTTTATACGCACCTTTTACTTTTTTATTTTTCCTTTTAATTGTTGCAAAGCTATTTTCCCATTTTCTTCGACACAACTTTCAATTTTCATTAATGATGGGCCTATCCATTCACTGCCTATGCTCCCGTTCAGTCCAATAATTTTCAATTTATCCGGTATACGGATATTTAAATTTTTCGCTGCTCGAATTAACTCAACAGTAATCTTATCACTTGAAGTTACAATTCCATCTATATACGGATAAGTTTGCAATAATGTAATAAACTGTTTATTCGTATACCCTTGTACACATACTTCTCTATAAGAGATTCCACCCTCCCAAACAGCGTCTAAAAATCCTGATATGTGCTCTTCTATTTCTTCACTATCTTCTCTCTCATCGAAATAAGCAAGAAAGTGACAGCCTTTCTCTTTTAATAAAGAAACCGCTCTTTGTCCACTTTCATAATAATTTACATGGGAGTTTTTTTCATCAATCACAACAAACGGAAGTGAAATGTCTCCTATACTTTTAAAAACTGATCTTGTCAAAAGAACACCTGCAACGTTATTTTCCTTCAACATATGTATATATCTATCTTTATTCTCTATATTACAAACAATAAGTTGATATCCTTCTTTATATGCTATTTCCTCAATACAATGTAGCAAAGTGATGTTTGATGGGTTATATAAATTATCTACAAGTAATGCAATTATCGTTGAATTCTGTTTAAACAATGGCTTTGCTGCACTATTTGGCCTATAATGTAATTCCTCAATTGCTTCCTTTACTTGTTTTATTGTGTCCTCATGAACGTATCCTTTTTCATTAATAACTCGTGAAACGGTTGCGACTGAAACACCTGCCAATTTTGCAACATCACGTATAGTTGCCACATCGTCACCCCTTAATATGGTAATAGATTACAATTTTACGGTAACCTAAATTGCAATATTCGTCAAGGTTAATAACTTATATTTCTGAAAATTGTTACATCAATTTATTAAACGATAACCCAACTGAATTTCATGTAAAATTGGGATATTATCATATCCGATACGTGGAATTTCTTTCTTTATTTTTCGTGCCTCTTCCACTGCATTCACATATAAATTGGTCATCACAAACTTACGTTTTTGGTAAAAACGTAACGCATTCATATTATCATTTGTTGTAATAAGCCAAACCTGTTTGCACCGTTCTTCTTCTGCAACTTGCAATACACAATCTACAAGTTTCGTCCCTATTCCTTTTCTTTCTTCAAAGCTATCTAAAGATACAATTTCGCACATATTTCCGGCCACTTCATACGTTATAATTCCAATTATTCTGTCATCTGAGAGCGCAACAAATCCTGGCAACTCTTCTAACTGATGCCCCTTACCACGCGAAACCATCAATGAACTCCCCCAGTTCTCATACATGAACATTCGGATTGTTTCTTTCATCGCTGGCGTAATTTTTTGTATATACACCATTTCCTATTTCTCCCCTTTTCTATCATTGTGATACAATGTAAGTGTATCACATGTAACGGTATTTGGAGGATGAGGTAAAGTATGAAACGTTTTTTTGCAGCATTGTTTACTATACTAGGTGCGATAACTGCCCTTGGGATTTTCTTTACAAATAAAGTGATGTACTTAAAGAAAAAAACAGAGGAAGAAGTACTCGAAAGAGAAACGAAAAAACATTTTCGTATAGAGGATTTTGATGCTCTTCATAAAGAAGAAATTCATATTTCTTCACAATTCGGATATGATCTTCACGGATATTACATTCCTGCTGGTCATTCCAATAAGTTTATGATTTTTTGTCACGGCGTAACTGTAAATAAAATGAACTCTGTAAAATATGCAAGGTTATTTTTAAACAGAGGATATAATGTCGTTATTTATGATCATCGTCGTCATGGTAAAACAGGTGGTAAAACAACAAGTTATGGATACTATGAAAAACATGATTTAAAATCCGTAGTTGACTGGCTAAAAAGTCGGTTTGGAACAAATATAACACTCGGTATTCATGGTGAATCTATGGGAGCTGCAACACTTCTTCAATACGCAGGATTTGTAGAAGATGGTGCTGATTTCTATATTGCAGATTGTCCTTTTTCTGATTTCTACGGGCAATTACAGCACCGTTTAAAGGTTGAATTCCATTTACCTAAATGGCCTTTATTACCTTTAGCAAATGCTTTTTTAAAAGTGCGTGACGGTTATACGATTCGCGAAGTTTCACCAATCGATTGTATAAAAAACATTAACAATCCCGTTCTCTTTATTCATAGTAAAGATGATGATTATATTTTAGCTGATATGACGAAAGCACTATATGAAGCAAAAGAAAACAATAAACAACTCTATATTGCAGAACGCGGTGCACACGCTTGCTCTTATAACGAAAATAAAGAAGAGTATGAATTAGCCGTTGATCAATTTTTAAACTCATATGTAAAAGAAACAAAAAACAGGCTTGCATAAGCCTGTTTTTTTATTGCGCTAAAACGTCTGTAACTTGTTCCATATTTTCAGAAATCCATTGCACTGCATCATCTAACGTTGGAAATTCTGTCGTTTGAAATGTTACTTCATCTTGAAGTAACCAAACATCCTTTGCCTCTTGCCCTACACCTGCAATGGACCAATGTAATAAACTATATGGATGATTATCATTCAAAAATGATGCCCACGTGCGCTCATTTGCAATGTTTCGTAATGTATGTAATTGTTTGTCCATCTCTCGTCACCTTACTCTAGTCAGTTATGAAAACTATTATAACACTCTCTTCTTTCTCAAACAAAGTGCTCTTTTTGCCCCGCATTAACGGGCAGTAACACTCCCACCTCAAAATTCGGCTGAAACAAAGAAGTTAGGTGGGAGATTAACTGCCCCTAAAAGCCCGATTGGTTCAACTAATAATTAGTGGGGGATGCCTCCCCCACTAATTAAAGTTTCACTTTATATTGTCAAGCACTTCTCTTGATTATATGATGAAATTAAGCGTTTGGGAAGGAGGGATAACGTTGGCTAAAGTACAAATTAAAGTAAATGATAATGGCTCTTTTCGCGTTACAGGGGACGTGGAATTAGTCGATTCACAAGGGAATGTATTCCCAGCAAAACCGGCATTTTCTTTATGCCGTTGTGGTTTATCAAAAAATATGCCTTATTGCGATGCTTCGCATAAAGGGAAATTCGAATCTGTTGTTAGAGCACCAGAGGCAGAATAATTTCACATGTGACATGCACATTTTTTTGTGCATGTTTTTTCTTTTTAGCAACTCCGTTATATCCCTTCTCCTTACAACATTTCTCATACTTTTGTCCTCATTCCAGCCTACATATATTTTCACACAATTCTTCACATTCGAATATTTTTTCTAGCCTTTTATTTTTTTTATGCTATAATTTGAGCAAACAACATCCTTCGGGGTCGGGTGAAATTCCCAACCGGCGGTGATGAAGTGCAAACTTCTAAGTCCGTGACCCGTTTTCAACTCGAAAACGGTGGATCTAGTGAAACTCTAGGGCCGACAGTATAGTCTGGATGGGAGAAGGATATGTTTTCTAGTAATTTTATATAGCGAATACACTTTTATTTCAGTATGCATATTTTTAAAGTTTCGTTTTGAATCTTTATATATGTTTTATTTTGTATACTTATGTTTCTATACTGAAATAAAAAGATACGACTAGCGTTTGAAAAATTCGATATTTTGCTAGGTTTTTTTCCTTATGCAAAAATATCAATCATCGTTAGGTTTCTTTCCTGTACTTTCGTATTCGAACTATATTTCTAGAAATCACGTCTCCCAAACCCCAAGGATATAAAATCCTTGGGGTTTTTTGATTTTTTCAGGAGAGGTGAAGAGAATGACAGATCAAGAATATATGAGGATTGCCCTGCAGTTAGCAGAAGGGACATCTGGACAAACAAGTCCAAATCCTATGGTTGGTGCTGTTGTTGTAAAAGACGGAAACATCGTCGGTATGGGAGCTCATTTACGTGCTGGTGAAGAACACGCAGAAGTTCACGCTCTTCATACGGCTGGTGAAAAAGCAAAAGGAGCTACCGTTTATGTAACACTTGAACCGTGTAGCCATTTTGGAAAAACACCACCTTGCTGTGAATTGCTCATCAAAAAAGGAGTCAAACGGGTTGTAATTGCTACTCTTGATTGCAATCCTCTCGTTTCTGGTAATGGAAAAAGGAGATTAGAAGAAGCTGGCATCGAAGTAGCTACCGGTGTTCTTGAAGCAGAAGCCGCCTTATTAAATCGTTTCTTTTTTCACTACATGAAAACGAAACGTCCATTTGTAACAATAAAAACAGCGATGAGCTTAGATGGAAAAACAGCAACTGTCACTGGTGAAAGTAAGTGGATTACAGGTGAAGCTGCACGAGCTGATGTTCACCAATATCGTCATACACATGATGCGATTCTCGTTGGAGTGAATACAGTTATAGCTGATAATCCGCATTTAACAACAAGAATTCCTAACGGGGGTAAACATCCTATACGCGTTATTTTAGATACCCATTTACGAACACCGCCATCTTCTCATGTCATAACAGATGGTTTAGCACCGACATGGATTATTGTCGGTAAGGATGTAAATAAGGAGAAACTAGCTTCTTATGAATCTAAAAATATACCTATATTCCAAATGAAAACGAAGCAAATTGAAATTGAGGATCTCCTTTGCTTTCTTGGAGAGAAGCAAATTCTTTCTCTATTCGTTGAAGGTGGTCAAACAGTTCATGCAAGCTTCTTACAAACAAAGCATTTCAATGAAATTGTAACTTATATAAGCCCCAAATTAATTGGTGGGAAAGATGCCCCTACTTTATTTGGCGGAAATGGTTTTGCAGCATTACAAGATGCACTTTCCTTGGAAATTCAAGAGATGAAACAAATTGGCGATGATATAAAAATCGTTGCGAATGCCCGAAGCGAGGTGACGGAATGTTTACAGGAATCGTAGAAGAGTTAGGAACGATATCCAGCATGACTCAAAGTGGTGAAGCAATGAAGCTAACTATTAACGCAAACCAAATTTTATCAGATGTCAAATTAGGCGATAGTATCGCAGTTAATGGCATTTGCTTAACAGTAACTACTTTTACGACTACTTCATTCACTGTCGACGCAATGCCTGAAACAATGAAAGCAACATCACTTCGTATGCTAAAGCCCAGTGCCAAAGTGAATTTAGAACGGGCGATGGCTGCAAATGGACGATTCGGTGGACATTTCGTCACCGGACATATCGATGGCATCGGTACGATTTTAACTAAAAAACAACATTACAATGCCATCTATTACAAAATAGCAATTTCTGATGAATTACTACGCTATTGTTTGCATAAGGGATCCGTTGCTGTTGATGGCACTAGCTTAACAATATTTGATATAGACGAATCTTCCATTACAATCTCACTCATCCCACACACAGTAAGTGAATCTGTCATCGGAGAGAAAAAAGCCGGGGATATCGTAAACATTGAGTGTGACATGATTGGTAAATATATCGAACGTTTTATTTCAAAGCCAGTAAAAAGAACAGGGGCAATGACCGAAAACTTTTTACAAGAAAACGGATTTCTATAAGGGGGAAGCATTATGTTTCATCGTATTGAAGAAGCTCTAGAAGATTTAAAACAAGGAAAAGTCGTTATCGTATGTGATGATGAAAACCGTGAAAATGAAGGCGATTTTATCGCTTTAGCAGAGTATATTACGCCAGAAACGATTAACTTTATGATTACACATGGGCGTGGCCTCGTTTGTGTACCGATTACGGAAGGCTACGCAGAGCGTCTACAGTTAGAACCAATGGTAGCTCATAATACAGATTCGCATCATACTGCATTTACGGTGAGTATTGATCACGTTTCTACAACAACAGGAATTAGCGCTCATGAACGTGCAACTACGATACAAGAATTGTTAAACCCTGCATCAAAAGGTGCTGATTTCAATCGTCCTGGACATATCTTTCCATTAATCGCGAAAGAAGGCGGTGTACTGCGCCGTGCTGGTCATACAGAAGCTGCTGTCGATTTAGCACAGCTTTGCGGAGCAGAACCAGCTGGAGTTATTTGCGAGATTATCAATGAGGACGGTACGATGGCACGCGTACCTGATTTACTACAGTGTGCAAAACAATTTGATATAAAAATGATTACAATAGAAGATTTAATTGCTTATCGCCGCCACCATGAAACACTAGTGACGCGAGAAGTGGAAATTACATTACCTACAAATTTCGGTACTTTCCATGCAATTGGCTATTCGAATTCATTAGATACGAAAGAACATATCGCACTCGTAAAAGGTGATATTTCAACAGGAGAGCCTGTACTTGTACGCGTTCATTCAGAGTGCTTAACAGGAGATGTATTTGGCTCGTGCCGCTGTGATTGCGGACCACAACTCCATGCTGCACTTGATCAAATTGAGCGGGAAGGAAAAGGCGTTCTTCTTTATATGAGACAAGAAGGACGAGGCATTGGCCTTCTTAATAAGCTTCGTGCTTATAAGTTACAAGAAGAAGGGCTAGATACTGTAGAAGCAAATGAAAAGCTTGGGTTCCCAGCTGATCTTCGTGATTACGGTATTGGCGCTCAAATTTTAAAAGATTTAGGTTTACAACATTTACGATTATTAACGAATAACCCGCGGAAAATTGCTGGCTTACAAGGTTACGATTTAGAAGTAACCGAGCGTGTACCGTTGCAAATGCCAACAAAAGAAGAAAATAAAACGTATTTACAAACGAAAGTAAGCAAATTAGGACATTTACTAAACTTATAATTAAGGGAGAGATAAATTATGGTATTCGAAGGTCATTTAGTTGGTACAGGATTAAAAGTTGGGGTTGTTGTTGGACGTTTTAATGAATTTATTACAAGCAAGTTACTTGGCGGTGCTTTAGACGGATTAAAGCGTCACGGTGTAGAAGAAAATGATATTGATGTTGCATGGGTTCCTGGTGCATTCGAAATTCCTTTAATCGCTAAAAAGATGGCTAGTAGCGGAAAGTATGATGCTGTTATTACATTAGGTACAGTAATTCGCGGTGCTACAACGCATTATGATTACGTTTGTAATGAAGTAGCAAAAGGTGTTGCATCCTTATCACTACAAACAGACATCCCAGTTATTTTCGGTGTATTAACGACAGAAACGATCGAACAAGCGATTGAACGTGCGGGCACGAAAGCTGGTAATAAAGGCTATGAATCAGCAGTTGCTGCCATTGAAATGGCTCACTTATCAAAACAATGGGCATAAAAAAATAAAAAAGAGGCTGCGGCCTCTTTTTTATTTTTTTACTTTTTTTCGGACACCTTTTATTAATTCATCCATTGTTTTTCCTTCTGTTTGTATACGAAGTGTTTGTGCTGTTCTCCATACATTCTCTCTTTTTTTCGCTTCTTCTATAATAGAAATTTCCTTCCTCACTTCTTTTAAATCTTTTCCTTCTGTTTCAAGTCCAAAATGTTCAGCTTTCGTTCGAAAATGTTGTTCAATTCTTTGTTGCATTTCTTTTTGTTCAGGATTTTCAGCCGCCTTAACTGGATCAGCACTTATCGCTTTTATTAAAATCAGACAAGTCATAATGGTTAATATGTGTTTGTACATGTAAAATCCTCCGCCCCGATATAAATTACATTTTTACTATGTACAATTGGGGCTTGGAAAATTCGTCCACAAAAATTATTTTTTCCGTTCAAAAGCCACTACTATCAAGCCTCAACGGCCTTTTATTACATTTTATTTACAAAAAAAGCAAACCCTTTAAAGAGTTTGCCTTTCATCTATGTTATAGCGCACATTCTTCAATCTCAAAACCTAAATCTTCAATCATACCCCAGTCCGCAGTCGGTTCTTGTCCAGCTGTTGTTAAGTAATCCCCTACGAAAATAGAGTTTGCCGCAAATAAACCGAGTGGCTGTACAGAACGTAAATTAAGTTCTCGGCCGCCTGAAATACGAATTTCTTTTGTTGGGTTTACAAAACGCATCATTGCCAGCACTTTTAAGCATTCTACAGGCGTTAATTCTTTTTGTCCTTCAAGTGGCGTACCCTTTACAGCAACAAGGAAATTACATGGAATAGAATCCGCATCTAAGCGTTGTAATTCAAATGCAATTTCAGCGCGCTGTTCAATCGTTTCTCCCATTCCGAAAATCGCCCCTGAGCATGGTGAAATGCCAGCTTGCTTCGCTTTTTGGACTGTATCAACACGATCGTCATACGTATGCGTTGAACAAATGCTATCGTAATTATTTGCATGTGTATTTAAGTTGTGGTTATAACGATGCACACCAGCATCTGCTAAACGCCCTGCTTGATCTTCATTTAAAAACCCTAAACAACAGCAAATTTTCAAATCTGTCGTTTCACGAATTTCCTTAACTGCTCCAATAACGTGATTTACTTCTTTATCTGTCGGACGACGACCAGATGCAACAATACAATATGTACCCGCTTTACGACGAATTGCTTCGTGTGCCCCCTCAACAATTTTCTCTTGTGTTAACCATGCATATTTATCAATCGGTGCTTCTGAAATAATAGACTGTGAACAATAACCGCAATCTTCAGGACATAATCCTGATTTCGTATTTATAATCATGTTCAACTTTACTTTCTTACCAAAATGATGATGGCGAATGATGTAAGCTGCATTCATAATTTCTAAAACTTCTGTATCATCAGCTTCTAATATTGCAATTGCATCTTCTTTCGTAATCATTTTTTCTTCTACTACGTCGTATGCAAGTTTTTTCCAATCCCTTTTTGTTTGTACCTGTTTCATTTCATCTCTTCCCCTCTTTTGTTATATACGCAAATAAAGCATGATATGTTGCCATTATCCCTTCTTTTCCCGTGAAGTCTCTTTCGTATATACGAAGCATCGTACGAAAGAGTGAAGGGCTTTGACAGTAAGACTCTTCATTGCTATTGGTTGCCCCTACTTTTCGAATAGAATGTAGAAACTCCCTAACTTCTGTAAAGCTTTCTATGTAACATGTTTCAGAAACATGTACATTTCCTAATGGATTTTTGCATATATTCACTAACTGCTCTTTCGAAACGAATCGTTGTCCTATTGAAGTACAATTGTGTATCCCCTTTTCTTTCTTAGCACGCTGGAAAGACGTATGTAATTCTTGAAAAGTCGTATTACCAAACGTTGAAAATAATAATATTCCTTCTTCAGACAACTGGTTAAATAAATTTTTCACTGCCCCTTTTAAATCATTAAGCCATTGAAATGTGGCATTTGAAATAATGACATCATATGAATCTTCTAATTTTAATTGTTCAATATCTTCACATCGAAACATCACATTTTCCACGCTATTTCTAGTTTTCGCGACTGCAATCATCTCATCAGCAAAATCAACAGCTGTAATATGTGCTTTCGGAAATGAATTTGATAATTGCTCTGTTACATATCCAGTTCCGCATCCAAGTTCTAAAATACGTATCGATGATGTTTCACTATATCGTTCCTTCAATGTAGAAAGTAACGAATGCGCCATCTTTTTTTGTACATTTGCATATTGATCGTAAGTTACAGCCGCCCCGTTAAATCTTTTTTGCAGTAACGTTTTGTTGATCATGTCGTATCCCCTCTACAAATTGAATAATTTCATTTGCGCAATATTCAAAATTTGTTACGCATAATGCATGCCCTGCCTCGCTTACTACTTTTAGCTTAGCATTCGTATTCTCTGTCATACTATGAGCTGCGGATAATGGACATATCACATCCTGTTCTCCATGAAGAAGTAACAACGGGACTTTGACATCTGTTAATTCGTTTCTCATATCTGTTTCTATTAAATAATCTAAGCCTAATTGTAAAGACTGAATCGAGTCTCCTTTAAATTGCATTGCAATCTCTTCAAAACTCGTATTCTCCTTCAGCTCACTTTTTGTAAACATATTTTCATAGAAACGCTTCAAAGTATCTTCTTTCTTTCTCGTTAAATTCTTTTTCATACGTTCTACATGCAAGGAATTCCATCCACTTGTATAGTCACTTGTATTCGTAAATTTAACGGTACCACCAATTAGTACCATACCTTGGGCCTTAATTTTTTTATAAGCTTGTACTGCTGCTAACGCTCCTAGTGACCATCCAACTAAAATTACATTTTCATCCTGTGCTACATCTATTATTCGCCCCGCAAATTCACTTTGTTCTTTCACGTTACGCCAATCTATGCATTGAACAGAATATCCTTTAAAATACGGCAAAACTAAAGTCCAAACACCTTCTTCCATTCCCCATCCTGGAATAAAAATAAGCTTTAGCTCTTTCATACTAAAAACCCCTCATCTTTACCAATGCGTATAATATGCTGAATAGCCCATTTTAAATCGGCTATTGTATGTTGTGACGTAACTGCAAAACGGATTCGAGAACTACCAACTGGAACAGTCGGTGGACGAATTGCAATAGCTGCGATACCTACCTCTTGTAACCTTTCACTAAACCGTAAAGTATTTTCATTTGATCCAACTACAATCGGTACAATATGAGTTGAGCTATTCCCAATATCAAAACCAGCTTCTTGTAAATGCATCCTGAAATATGCACCATTCTCTATAAGTCGCTCTCTTCTTTCGTTATCTTCTTGCACAATTTCAATTGCTTTTCGTATCGTCCCTAATGTTCCTGGTGGTAAAGCTGTAGTAAAAATCAAGCTTCTCATCATATTTTGTAAATACTCTATATAAATGGAATCACCCGTTAAATACGCACCATAACACCCTAAAGCCTTACTAAACGTCCCCATATGTATATCAATTTTTTGAGCGATATCTTGTTCTATATGAGATAATCCAGCTCCACTGATTCCATATATTCCACTTGCATGTGCTTCATCAACTATAATGATTGCCCCGTATTTCTCTTTAAGTTGAACTAAACCTCTCAAACATGCAATATCTCCATCCATACTAAAAACCGTATCTGTTACGATTAATTTTCTCTTTTCTGGTGACGATATTTTCAACAGCTTCTCTAAATGATCCAAATCATTATGGCGATATCTTTTATGCTCTGCTCCGCTTAATATAATCCCATCAACGATACTTGCATGATTTAATTTGTCACTAAAAACAATATCGCGGCGACCAACTAACGAAGAAATCGCCCCAACGTTCGCGGTATATCCACTATTTACAATTAAGGATTTTTCAGTGCCTTTCCAATCGCATATACTTCTCTCAACCTCTTCATACAGTGGATAATTCCCTACAACGAGACGAGATGCTGTCGCTCCAGTTCCATATTTTCTTGTACAGGCAATAGCGGCTTCTTTCAACCTTTCATCTCCAGCTAACCCTAAATAATTATTTGATGCTAAATTTAGCATCTTTTTCTTATTTCGAATAAGCCATGTCTCTTCGGATTGCTCTGTTACATGTAAATTACGATACTGCCCTTGCTCCTTTAATTGTTCTACTTTAGATTGAAGATGCACGTGCCACATTTGATTCATTTTGGATGAGCTCCTCTAATTTTGAAATCATAATATGCTCTTTTGCCGATTCTAATAATTCTTCCTTTGTAAACTCTCCTTCAAGGAATGGTAATAATCCTAAAACCGGCACTCCACTTAACTCCTCAATCATTATTTTATTTTCTTGTACTCTTTCTTTTTCATATTCTTTACATCCAGATAAAATTACACCTGCTACTTTTAATCCATGTGTTTTTGCATAAGAAATTGTTAAAATAGTATGATTAACTGTCCCAAGGGTAGGACGCGCTACTACAATAAGAGGAAGCTGTAATTCTTTTGCAAAATCAATCACTAAAGCATCTTCTGTATATGGGACAGCAAGCCCACCAGCCCCTTCTACAAATAGGCTATTAAACTCTTTTAATAGTTCATTATAGTGATCAGTAATTTCTTTTAACGTTACTGCCCTTCCAGCTCTTTTCATAGCAAGTCTCGGAGCAAGTGGTTCTTCAATAGAGTAAGGACAAATTTTATCTTCTTTTGTCGGTACACCTGATAACACTTTTAATCTTGCTGCATCACCCTCAGGATTTGATGCAACATGTCCACTTTGCAACGGTTTATATACACCAACATTATGTCCACGCTCTCGAAATATACCTGCCAATGCTCCTGTCACTACCGTTTTGCCAACTTCTGTATCCGTTGCTGTTATAAAGAAACCACTCATTACTCTCCCTCCGTAACATCCGAGATTGCTTTATATAAAATGCGTAACATCTCATCAATCTCAGCCACCGTAGATGCAAGAGGAGGCATAAATACAATAGTGTTACCAAGTGGACGTAAAATCATCCCTAACTCTCTTGAGCGTTTACACACTTGAACACCGACTCTTTCTGTCCATTCAAATGATTCCTTCATTTCCTTATTCTTCACAAGTTCAATACCAACCATTAGCCCACACTGACGAATATCTCCTACGTGCTTATATTCATTAAGGGGTTCTAATTGTGCTGCTACATATTCTGCTTTATGCGCAACATCTTCTATTAAATTAGTTTTTTCATATAGTTCTAAATTTGCAATTGCTACGGCACAACCTAATGGATTTCCTGTATAACTATGACCATGGAAGAATGTTTTTTGTTCTTCATAGTCCCCTAAAAAGGCATTATAAATTTCATCTGTCGTTACCGTAATTGCCAGCGGTAAATAACCACCTGTTAAGCCTTTTCCTGCAGTTAAAATGTCTGGCGTCACATCCTCGTGTTCACATGCAAACATTTTCCCGGTACGCCCAAATCCAGTCGCTACCTCATCTGTAATAAATAATACATTGTATTTTGTACATAAATCGCGAAGCCCTTTTAAGTATCCTTTTGGCATTGTAATCATCCCACCAGCACCTTGCATTAATGGCTCCACAATAATTGCTGCTACTTCTTCATGTTTTTCTTGTAGCAATTCTTCCATTTCTTCTAAATGTTTCTTTACAATTTGTTCCTTATTATTTCCATAAGGAGAACGATATGTATATGGATACGGCATTTTAATTGCCTCAAATAATAGTGAACTATACACTTGGTGAAACAAGTCTATTGCTCCTACTGAAACAGCACCTATCGTATCACCGTGATATGCTTCTTTTAATGTAACAAATCTTTGTTTTTTCGGTTTTCCTTTATGCTGCCAATATTGAAAAGCCATCTTAATTGCAATTTCAACGGCGCTAGAACCAGAGTCTGAATAGAATACTTTCTTCAAGCCTTCTGGTACAACATCAATTATTTTTTCTGCTAATAAAATAGATGGAACGTTAGCAAGTCCTAACATAGTAGAATGGGCAATTTTATTTAATTGCTCACGAATTGCCTCATCTAGTTCCGGTACTTGATGCCCATGAACATTTAACCAAATAGACGAAACACCGTCCCAATATTCATTTCCATTTACATCGTATAGCTTTCTTCCCTCTCCACGTTCAATAATGACAGGATCTTCTTCTAAATAATCTTTCATTTGTGTAAATGGGTGCCATACGTAATCTTTATTCTTCTTCGATAATTCTTCATATGTATAAGACGATTTTTCACTCGTGTTACTATTAACAGCCACAATTGTCACCCCTAATGTTAACTTGTTTATAAATATAGTTAACATTAAAAATAAATGACTGTCAATTATTTTTAAATCAAATAGTTCTTAAAAAAGAACAACTTATCATACGATAAGTTGTTCTACTTTCCATGTTGTATCTTTCCAATTTCTAAAATGATCTCTTCATCTTTTTTTCCTTCTGTATCAATTCCAAGTTGCTTAGCATGCTCAATTAACAAATCATGGCGCTGCTCAAATCTAGCGGTATCTACTTCTTTTGTAATCTCTTCTTTTGTTTTCCCTTCAGTAGAAACTCCTAGTTTCGCAGATACTTTTTCCATCGATTTCTTCTCTTCAGTTTCTTTCACTTTCTTCACTTCTGACTGCTGTATTTGCTTTTGTTTCGACTGCTCTGATTCAGCTGCAAAAGCTGTGTAAATTCCAGCACTTCCTCCAACGACTAGTAAGGTGATAAAAAGAATTATTTTTTTCTTCACTCTTTCCTCCCCTTTCAAATTCATTATAACGCACATTTTTGCAGTGTTAAAAACATTTCTCCTTTATTTCCCTAAAAAAATATTGAACATTTTTATTGACATATAAGCTGAAAATGTGATAAAAATTTAACTAACATCATATGAATCGGCATTGATAGGATTTAGTAGTATTTCGATTTCTGATTTCAGAGAGCTGGTGGTCGGTGCGAACCAGTACAGAGCGAATTATGAATTACCCCCTGGAGCTTCTTTTGCGAAACGTACGGAGTAGTGAAAGACGGTTATAGACCGTTATATCTAAAGAGTGGTGAAACGACACTGTTTCACAATTTAGGGTGGTACCGCGAATTTTTCGTCCCTGCATATATTGCAGGGGCGTTTTTATTTTATTAACGCATATCATACGACCCTTTATTTTGTGATACATTCATTTCACAAGCTAGGGTGGTACCGCGATTTCTTCGTCCCTGCATAATTATATGCAGGGACGTTTTTTTATCCAATCATTTCCGTATCATATTGAAGGACCAACAATTACCGGTAATTTGTCACAAAATTCTAAATTTTAGAAGGAAATATACAATATTGGCGAATTTTATATAAAAAAGAGCTATTTTAAATTACTTAGGAGGGAAATACAATGGTTTCAAAAATCGAATCTGTTCTTTTAACATTATTTATCTTTTTCTGTATTGGCTTTAGTGTTATCCAATTAGAAGTTTCACCACACATCCCAATTTTATTTGGTATCGTTCTTTTATTAGCATTTGGATTTATGAAAAAAATCTCTTGGTCTACTATGGAAAAAGGAATGATCAGTAGTATTTCAGCTGGTATTCCATCTATTTTTATTTTCTTACTTGTAGGCGTATTAATTAGTGTTTGGATCGCTGCTGGAACAATTCCAACTTTAATGGTATACGGCTTCCAGCTTGTATCTCCTAAAATTTTCGTTCCAACTGTTTTTGTTGTTTGTGCAATTGTTGGAACAAGTATCGGTAGTGCCTTTACAACTGCCGCAACTGTAGGACTTGCCTTTATGGGCATGGGTAGTGCTCTCGGATACGATCCGGCTCTGATCGCTGGTGCAATTATTTCTGGTGCATTCTTTGGAGATAAAATGTCTCCTTTATCTGATACAACAAACTTAGCTCCTGCTGTAACGGGTGTAGATTTATTTGAGCATATTCGTAACATGCTTTGGACAACAGTTCCAGCTTTCATTATTGCTTTTATCGCATTTTTCATTTTAGGAAGCGGCACTAGTGGAGACGTTGACTTCACAAACTTTATTAGCACGTTAGAAAAAAACACAACGATTTCTATCGTTACACTTATTCCAATTTTATTACTGTTCCTATTCGCATTTAAAAAAGTTCCAGCAATTCCAACATTACTTGCAGGAATTGTGGTAGGAATTATTATTCTCTTTATTTTTAATCCTAGCACTTCTTTAGCTGATTTAATGAAAATTATGCAAGACGGCTACGTTTCTAAAACTGGTATTAAAGACATTGATAGCTTGCTATCTCGCGGTGGTCTACAAAGTATGATGATGTCGATTGCACTTATTTTCCTAGCTCTTTGTATGGGAGGTTTATTACAAGGAATGGGTATTATAGCGCAGCTGATGAATATCATCTCTAGCTTTGTAAAAAATAGCACACGCTTAATTATTTCTACTGCTTCAACTGCAATTGGTGTAAACTTCTTACTTGGTGAGCAGTACTTATCAATCGTTTTAACAGGACAAGCATTTGCTAATAAATACGATGAAGTCGGTTTAGAACGTCGTAATTTATCACGCGTATTGGAAGATGCAGGTACAGTTATTAACCCACTCGTACCATGGGGTGTAAGTGGCGTATTCTTAACAAATGTCCTTAGCGTTCCGACATTTGATTACCTTCCATACGCAATCTTCTGTTTAGCTTGCCCAGTCTTAACGATTATCGTCGGCTTTACTGGATTTGGCCTTTCATGGAAGAAAGAAAAAGCAGTACCTGTTTCATAATATACACATAAAAAAGGATTACCGTAATCGGTAATCCTTTTTTATGCTTTACTATCTATTTGCTTTCTTTCTTCTAAATAACAGAAGTAATCCCGCTCCAACAAACGCCAGACCTGCTCCAATTGTAGAAACAACACTTGTACCTGTTTTCGGTAAATCACGTTCTTCTTTATTTTCACTTACAGTTGTTGTTTCTTTTGAGTTTTGATTATCCGTTGTAGTTTGTCCAGATCCTGTATTATTTCCATTATTACCTTCACCTGTTGGTGGTGTCGTTGGATTTTCTCCGTTATTGCCTTCACCTGTTGGCGGTGTTGTTGGATTCTCTCCGTTATTGCCTTCACCTGTTGGCGGTGTTGTTGGATTCTCTCCGTTATTGCCTTCACCTGTTGGTGGCGTCGTTGGATTTTCTCCGTTATTGCCTTCACCTGTTGGTGGCGTCGTTGGATTCTCTCCACCAGTTTCCTTATCATCATTCTTCTTCGTTATATCAATTGCATATTTAGCAAATTCATTTTCAGATGGTCCAACATATGATATCTTTCCATCTTTCTTTATATGGTTTTGTGCATTTGGTGAAGAATCAAATGTTGTATTTAATTTATCTGCAACAATCGGCTTAAACGTCCAATTTTGATCTGCTGCTGGATCAATATCTTTTATTTTTTGCATATACTTCACAATGATTTGACGCGTTTCATCTTGTGATTGGTATACAACTTCCCCTTTACTTACACCTGGGAACGTTTGACTACTTCCACGATAGTTATTTGTAGCGACGATGAACTTTTGATCATCAGCTACTGGCTTACCTTCATATGTCATATTTACAATACGATTCGTATTTGCATTTACAACTTTTCCATCTTTATCGTATTTCGCCGGTTGTGTTACATCAATTTCGTATTTTAAGCCATCTAAAATATCAAAGTTATATGTAGGATAGCCTATATTTACTAACGGTTGTTCTTCTGTTTTCTTTTCTGGATAAATTTGATTAAACTGACCTGCAGACATTTCAAGCCATTCTTTCACTTGTGCCCCATTTACTTTTACAGCATATAACGTATTTGGATACACGTATAAATCTGCAACGTTTTTAATTGCTAACGTTCCAGCTGGAATATCCGTATAATATGTTGCACCGTTTCGGCCACCTGCTTTAAATGGTGCGCCTGCAGATAAAACCGGAATATCTTTAATCTTTTCGTACTCTGGTTTTTTAAGTTCTTGTTCTACATACCATTTTTGCGCATTTGTCACAATTTGTACGGAAGGATCATCTTGTACTAATGAAAAATAACTATTAATTGGTGCTGTCGTTGTACCTACAGCTGTATTTACATAGTCGATTGTCGCTTGATGATCATCTTTAATTTCATTAACTAATTTTTGATCAGATTCTACTAATGGGGTACCTTTACTATTAGCAATCGGGCGAAGTTGTGGCTTAGATTGATCTTTTTGTACTTCCCATTTTCCGTTTACCTTTTTCAATTGCATATCAATAATACCTAAGTTACTACCAAAAACACCCGGCATTACAACTGGAACACCATTAAATACATCCTTCACTTCAGTATGTGAATGTCCCATTAATACTGCATCTACGCCTGGAACTTGTGTTGCTAAATGATATGATGCATTTTCCATTTTATTCGCTTCTTTATATTCGCTCTTATCGACACCTGAATGAGCCAATGCAACGATAATATCTGCACCCTCATCTTGCATTTTTTTCACCATTATTTTTGCTGTTGCGACGATGTCTTTCGCTTTTACTTTTCCTTCTAAGTTCGCTTTATCCCAGTTCATGATTTGTGGTGGAACAAATCCCATTACACCAATTTTCACTATTTGTTTTTGGCCTGCTTCATCCACTACTTCTTTCTTTAAAATATGATATGGTTTAAAATAATTTTCATCGTTCTCTTCCTTATCATCATAGTCAACTTTATAGACATTCGAGTTAATAACCGGGAAATCCGTTTTTTCAATCACTTTGTTTAAATAATCTAAACCGTAGTTAAATTCATGATTCCCAAGAGAGATGACGTCATACTTCATTAAATTCATTACACGATATAATGGATGTGTATAACTAGGATCCACACGATTCTTCGGATCTTTTATTTTATTTGCTACATAATCTCCAAGCGGTGTCCCTTGTAATGCATCCCCATCATCAAATAGGACAGAGTTCTTCACTTCTTCACGTGCTTTATTAACGAGTGTTGCCGTTTGTACGAGACCTACTTTATTATCTGTTTTCGTTTGATAATAATCGTAATTCATTAAGTTAACGTGAATATCCGATGTTTCTAGAATTCGTAATTTAACTGTACTCTCCCCAGTGTTCTCATCTGCATGAGCTGTTGCTGGCATTACTTGCGGTGCTATAACACCAATCGCAAGAGTTGCTCCAGCTAGCATTTTTTTTGACTTTTTCACAAAAAATCCCCCTTATACAATTACCAGAAATAATGAAATGAATCCCTATCTGTCTCTAACTACATACCTTTTTTCTTCTATTAGAGACACAATTTTCATTTCACCCTGCGCTAACGAGTAGTCCCCTTAAACGCCCGATTGATGAAGACTAACAATTAATAGGAAATAAAGCTCCCACTAATTAAAGTTTCACCTTATCTGACATTATCATATATAAAGTTCTTTCATATCGTCAATATTTTTTGACAAACTTCAACAAATTTTCTGTAAAGTTATTATAAACTTTTCATAAACATATAATATGCCCTTACATTGCTAATACTGCTGAATATGATACAATTACCAATTACAAGGAGGATGAATTTATGAAAAAAGTCATCTTAACAATTGTTTGTCTCCTCCTTCTGATCATTTCTTATTCTTATTTTGAAAAGAACGACGAGACAAAACAAAAAGAAAATGAAGGAAAAACAGAAAAAACATCTGCCCCAAATTGGATTGATAAACAAACGAACGACTCTTTTTATCACCTCGTATTAGGTGATTCACTTGCAAAAGGATACGGCTCAACACAAGGGGGATTTGCCGAATTAGCCTCTAGACAACTAGAAGGACAAATTCATAAACCGATTACGGTAGAAAACCTCGGTGTAAATGGCCTCACTACAGATCGTCTCGCTAAAAAAGTCCAGTCAGAAGAAGTTCAACAAAAGATTAGGGAAGCAAATATAATTACTATTAGTATTGGAGGAAATAATTTATTCCGCTTAAATCGTGATGTAGGTGTTATAGATGGTATTAAAATGTTAAATAAAGAAAAAGCCCGTTTTGAAATGGATATAAAAAACATTGTAAAGACCGTTCGAGATCAAAATCCGAATGCTTTACTCATTCTATCTGAACTCTATAACCCTTTACAACTAGATGACTCCATCTCAAGTTATGCAGATATGTTCTTAGATGGTTGGAATGATTCTGTGTATTCTATTTCAAAAGCAAATCAACCGTCGATCGTTTTACCAATTCGCAAATTAATATCGAATGATAAAAAAGATTTACTATTTGACCAAGTACACCCAAATGATAACGGTTATGCGATTATTGCCAATACATTTACAAAACAAGTGTTATCCTACAAATATTAAGGCTTCCATGAAACAATTCTATTTTTATACCTTGTCTTTTTTGTTACAATGATAGTGGAAGGGGGCCGTTATATGGAATCACGCGAGTGGGAACGTATTGTTGATCATCTTCTTTCGCTAGTGCCTCTTTTTTATCGCAAATTTATGCTTCCTGGAGAGTTTTCTTCTCAAAGACATATGCCGCCATCACATACGCAAGTGTTACTGCTTTTGCATGAAAATGGTACATTAGCAGTTTCAGAAATTGGCAAGCGGCTAGCGATTTCACGGCCTAACATGACCCCTCTATTAAACAAACTTATTCAAGAAGAACTAATAGAGCGTCATTATAGCGAAAAAGATCGACGGGTCATTTTAATTTCCCTGACAACTGAAGGGAAATTACTAGTAAATCAATATCAACAATTCATTTTAGACAAACTAAAAGAAAATTTTCAAACATTATCTGAGGAAGAGCGTGAAAAGCTCATTCATTCTCTTAAAACCATTCAAAATTTAATTTTGAAAACAAACGCATAAAGCTGCTTCTAAATAGAAGCAGCTTTATGATTCGTAATAATTACCATAGTATACATTTGAATACGGCCATGTCATTAAATACGGCTTTCGTTCTTGAACAGGTTGCTGCTCGAGCTGTTGTATTTGTTGTATTTGTTGTATTTGTTGCATTTGCTGTATTTGTTGCTGCGGATATACGCCGAATTGCTGCCTCATATCATTTACAGGATAATAATTTATATATGGATATACTTGAGGTACATAGTAATAATACATTCATTCTCTCCCCCTTTTTCTTAAACATATTCAAAGGAGAAAATGAATGTGACATTCTTTATATTTGCACAAGTGGTTCTCTCACTTGTTTCTTTCTTTTCTTCAAACGTAACTTACGATTCTTTTCATATAAATAATGCACAACGAAATATGAAATTACCCCAAACACAATTCCTATTATCGTCATACCAATTAATACATATACTTCACTCTGTAATAAGCTCTTTAACATCGTAAAAATATGGCTCGAAAACAAATCTGATATCGTAAATGGTTCATGATGTATTTTCTGTACATGAAATGGATAAATCATTTTCCCTAACGCATAAGCAAACGGAAATAAAAATACTGGGAGAAACGATATTTTCCCAATAATATTACCAATGACTGCGGCTGGAAAAGATCCTTTTGCTAACCTGACAATTGGATAAAATATTAAATATACGAGCGATGCCGTATAAATTACCAACATTTCTAAACCAAATCCAATAGCAAAACCTAATGACACTTTCTTTGCTCCTTCTGGCGATCGAAGCAACTTATAATATTGAAACTTTAATATTCTCCACATCCGCTGAAAAAACGAATATGTTTTCTTAGTTGTTTTCACTCTCATCATCTCTTTAACTATATTTTTATATGTAGTATGTCCTTACACGCACTGAATAACAAATTTAGTTTTCTCTTTCTATTATAAATGATATAAAAATGATTAACCAAATATACATCCGACATTTTAATATAAAAAACCTTCCGTTTAGGAAGGTTCTTCTACATTTTTAAATAAACTTACTAATAATGCTTTTTGAGCATGCAATCGATTACCAGCTTGCTCAAAAACGATAGACTGTGGTCCATCTATAATTTCTCCTGTTACTTCTTCTTCACGATGAGCAGGCAAACAGTGCAGGAAACGATATGTTTGCTTTGCATGTATAACAAGCCCTTTATTTACTTGGAACGGTTGGAATAAAGTATATTTTTCTGCTTCTCCTTCTTGGCCCATACTCATCCAAACGTCAGTATAAATAAAATCCGCTCCACTTACCGCTAATTCAGGATTATGCAAAATTTCAATTTCAGCCCCTGTTTCATCTGCAATTGCTAACGCTTTTTTAACAATTTCTTCATTCGGCTCATACCCCACAGGCGTTGCCACAGTCATATTCATTCCGACTTTCGCACTCGCTAACAACAATGAATGACATACGTTATTCCCATCACCTACGTAAGCCAATTTAATTCCTTTAAATGTCTTCACTTCTTCATAAATTGTCATTAAATCTGCCAACGCTTGACATGGATGATGATCATCCGTTAATCCATTAATTACAGGTATGCTCGATTCTTTTGCAAGTTCTTCTACATCGGCATGTGAAAATGTACGTATCATAATCCCGTCAATGTAATGAGATAACACTTTCGCAGTATCTGAAACGCTCTCCCCTCTTCCAATTTGCATCTCTTTCCCACTTAAAAACATGCCATGTCCTCCGAGCTGTACCATTCCTGCTTCAAAAGATACACGAGTACGAGTTGAATGTTTATCAAAAATGAGCCCTAATATTTTTCCTTGTAATAAAGGCTCTTGCTTATTCTTTTTTAAATATATAGCAAACTTAATTAAAGAAATAATTTCTTCTTGCGTCAGTTCTTCTAATGTTAAAAGATCTTTCGTATTTAATTTCGGTACTTGTACAGTTGACATGAAACTTCCCCCTTATATGATTGATACGTTTTTTGTACAAACTACTTTTTTTATCATATATACTGCCTGTTCTAACTCTTCATTCGTCACAATAAGTGGTGGTAATAGTCTTATAACATTAGGTCCTGCTTGTAATACGAGAAGACCTGCTTTTTCTAGTTGTTCTATGAAATTCACAACTTCATGCTTACATTCGATTCCAATCATAAGTCCTTTACCACGAATGTCTTGAATACATTCGACATGAAGCAGTTCTTCTTGCAATTTCTTTAATGCATACTCGCCCTTTTCCTGTACCTCTTTAAAAAACGATGGTTCCTTAATGAATTGCAATACTTCTTTCGCTGCAGTCATGGCAATATAATTCCCACCGAAAGTTGAACCGTGTGATCCCGCAGTAAAAGAAGAGCCAAGTGCTTTCCGACCAATCATCGCTCCAACTGGAATACCATTCCCAAGTGCCTTTGCGATGGTAACGATATCAGGCCCTATTCCCATTTGCTCATAAGCGAATCGTGTTCCTGTTCTGCCTATTCCAGTTTGTACTTCATCTATAATAAAAAGAGCATTGTACTGATTACATAGCTTTTCAATTTCCTTCAAAAAATCTGGATCAGCTAATAGTACTCCTCCTTCTCCTTGAATAACTTCTACCATTACCGCTGCAACTTCTTCATTCATTACTTCCTCTAATGCTTGTATATCGTTAAAAGGGATATGTAAAAAAGATGGAAGTAATGGACCAAATCCTTCTTTCACTTTTTCTTGCCCAGTTGCGCTCATCGTTCCAAATGTTCTCCCGTGGAAAGATTGCTCACATGTTACTACGAGAGATTTCCCAGTATGCTTACGTGCTAGCTTTAAAGCCGCTTCATTTGCCTCCGCCCCGCTATTACAAAAAAACACATAATCTAATGCTGTATCTTCTGTTAATAACGATGCGACCTCTTCTTGTAAGGAGTTCGCGAATAAGTTAGATATATGCCATATGTTTCCGAGTTGTATTTCTACTGCCTTTACAACAGTAGGATGACAATGTCCTAAGTTACATACTCCAATACCAGAAGTGAAATCTAAATATTGCTCACCATTTTTATCAATAACTTTCGCCCCATTGCCCTTTACAAACTCAATAGTTCTTCTCCCATACGTTTGAAAAAGATGACTTGTCATACGATACTCACTCCTTTCGTTATCGTCGTTCCAATACACTCTCCGGTAACTTCAGCAAAGTCTTTTGTACCATTCACAACACTTACCTTTTGCACTCCCATTTTTAATGATGTCAGTGCCGCCTGTACCTTCGGAATCATCCCGCCTGTAATGACACCTTTTTCTATAAAAGTAACAATTTCAGATTCATCCGTTTTCTTTACCAATTTTCCTTCATGTAATATCCCATCTACATCCGTAATAAAAATGAGCTCTTTTGCGGATAGTGCGGCCGCAATCCCAGCTGCAGCGGTATCTGCATTTATGTTATAAATCTCATTACCATTTATCCCGATTGAAGCAATCACAGGAATATAATTCATATCCATCAATCCTTTTAATAAGGCTGTTTCTACATAACTTACTTCTCCTACATATCCCATCTCTTCGCCAACAGGTTGAACTTGAAGTAAATTACCGTCACATCCCGAAAGCCCGACCACAAGTAAATCATGTTTTTGTAAATTCATTACGAATTTTTTATTCGTACTTCCGCATAGCACCATTTGAACAACATCCATAACCTCTTTTGGCGTTACTCGTAATCCATTTTTCTTTTCTACCTTGATATTAGATTTTTCTAACTTGGCATCAATTTCTGGGCCACCGCCATGGACAATAACGACCTTATACTTATTTTGCAGTTTTTTTATGCATTCAAAAAACACACTATTTAATCGATCCAACATACTACCGCCGCATTTCACTACAATATAATCGCTCATCTTCCCTCTCCTTATGTACGATAACAAGCGTTTATTTTCACATATTCATAGCTTAAGTCACAGCCCCAAGCTGATCCGTTCTCTTCTCCTAAATGTAAATACACATCAATAATAATTTCATGTTCTTGTAATTTCTTTTTCATTTCCTCTTCAGAAAACATTTGAGGTTCACTATTTTTTAACACAGCGATAGATTGAAGAGTAATATCAATTGTATTCGGATTAATCTCTACTTCACTTTGTCCAATACTGCTAATAATTCGCCCCCAATTTGGGTCTTCACCATATATCGCTGTTTTCACAAGACTCGAACCGACTATTTGCTTTGCAATTTTCTTTGCCTCTTCATTTGTTTTAGCGCCTTGCACATTTACTTCTATTAACTTCGTAGCCCCTTCACCATCTTGTGCAATTTTTTTTGCTAAATCTTCACATACCTTCTGTAAAGCGAATACGAAAGTTTCCCAGTCTTTATGTTCCATATTCATCGTTTTCGTTTCTGATAATCCACTTGCCATAACGATGACCATATCATTCGTAGAAGTATCCCCATCCACCGTAATTTGATTAAACGTATGATTCGTAACTTGTGATAATGCTATTTGCAATACATCATGCTCTATGTTGATATCTGTTGTAATAAAACTTAGCATCGTTGCCATATTTGGATGAATCATCCCTGAACCTTTTGCGACACCAGCAATCGTCACTTTCTTCCCATCAATGATCATCTCATAGCAAGTTTCTTTCGTTATAAGATCCGTCGTTAAAATCGCTTCAGAAAAAGAATGTGCTTCACTTACTGCCTTCGCCGGTGTAAGAGTCGAAATTCCCTTTCGGATTATATCCATCGGTAAAGGCACACCAATTACACCTGTTGAGGCTACTGCAACATAAGTTTCTTTCACTCCAAAATGTTCCGCTCCTAATGTGCGCATCTCGTATGCATCTTGTAACCCTTGCATTCCAGTACAAGCATTTGCATTTCCGCTATTGACGATAATTGCTTGTAATTTCCCCTCAGCCGCTATACTATCTTTCGTTACTTGCAGGGGTGCTGCTTGTATTTGATTTGTTGTATAGACGGCGGCGCATGATGCTGGCACTTCACAAATGATTACACCTAAATCCCTTTTTTCTTTTTTCAAACCATTTGCAGTACCGATTGCCGAAAAGCCTTTTGGCATTACAATTGAACCATTTTCTAATTTTGTAATAGACTCTACTTTAATCATCATGTCCCCCTTATGGATAAAGCGGCATATGTTGTAAACCTGTTGTTTCTTCTAGTCCCGCTACTATGTTTGCATTTTGAATCGCTTGCCCAGCCGCACCTTTCATCATATTGTCTATAACAGAAACGACCGTCACTCTTCCTGTTCTTTCATCGTAAGCTATCCCCATATCACAATAATTTGAGCCCCTCACTTCTTTCGGACTTGGAAACTCTCCTTGTGTGCGAATTCGAATGAAAGTCGATCGTTCATACGTTTCTTCATATAATTTTTGAAGTTGTTCTACTTCCATTTCTCGTTTTACTTTCGCATAAAGTGTAACCATAATCCCCCGTGATATCGGTATTAAATGTGTACTAAACGTGATTGGATTCGTTTCCCTATTCCACTCTGCAAGCATTTGCTCAATCTCAGGAACGTGTTGATGCTCATTTACTTTATAAATGTGCAAGTTATCGTATAACTCGGGAAAGTGAGTCATTGTTGTTGGCGTTTTGCCCGCTCCAGATACTCCTGATTTCGCATCAATAATAATTGAATCTTCTTCAATCATGCCGCTACGTACTAACGGCAATATCGCTAATAATGCAGCTGTAGCAAAGCATCCTGGGTTTGCAATTAAATTAGCATTTTGAATCTCGGACCTTTTCCATTCACTTAACCCATATACTGCTTTCCTAAGAACTTCTTCTTTTGCAGCTGCCCTTTTATACCACTGTTCATATGTCAAAGGATCTTTCATACGAAAGTCTCCAGATAGGTCAATTACTTTTAAACCTACTGCTAATAATTTCGGAGTTAACTCTGCGGATACTCCTGCTGGGGTTGCTAAAAATACAATTTCTGCTTTCTTCTCTATTTCCTCCGCATCAATTTCTTGTAACGTATGGACAAGAACATTTTGAAAATGCGGATATAAATTTGTTATACACTCGCCAACTTGCGAAAAAGAATGGAGAGATGCTATCGAAAAATATGGATGTTTCTCTAATAACCGAATTAACTCAATACCTCCATATCCAGTTGCTCCAATAATTGCGACTTTCATAAGCTCCTCCTCATATCTATTCTTTAAATTAAGTATGATTATAATATTGCATAATTATAAAGTCAATTAAATATTTATAATTTTTAAAAACTTTAAAATATTAATTTCACTATAAAAGCAATATACACAAGTGGATTTTTATGCAAAAACAGTGCATGTTAGTATTTTCATTTCACTTCAAGTACAATAAAACAATACATGTATACATACAGGCGGGGGAAAACATGAATGAAAAATTAATTGAGAAAATGATTACAAAAAGTTTTCGGCAATATCAATGTAATCCTGTTTCAAAAGAGGATCAGGAAATGCTAATTAAACATATTCAAATGATAATTCATTCAAATACTGAAATTGATGTATACGAGGCAGTTGAGGATATCGTTTACGATTATGTGACTGGAAAATAAAAAAATAGGAGATTTCCATATGGAAATCTCCTATTTTTTACTTAATGATTTGCCTGCAACACGTTCAAATAAACCTGGGAATAATGCGTAGAGCTTTGGCCCAATTCCCATCCACTTCGGCAAGTTTACTTCACGTTTTTTCGTTTGCATCGCCTTTACGATTTGTTCTGCTACATATGTTGGTTTTAACATGTAACGTCCCATATTTTTTACATATGTACCTGACTGATCGGCTATTTCAAAAAAGTTCGTATCTATCGGTCCTGGATTAATTGCTGTTACAAAAACATTTGTATTAGATAACTCCATGCGTAAACTATTTGTAAATCCTAATACAGCATGTTTCGTTGCAGCATAAGCACTAGACTTCGGAGTTGCAATTTTTCCAGCTAATGAAGCAATATTAATAATTTGTCCTTCGTTCTTTTTTACCATATAAGGTAATACCGCTTTCGTACAAGCTACTAATCCAAATACGTTTACTTGAAACATATCCTTTACTTCATCCATTGATGCATCTTCAAACGTTTTAAAAATACCAAATCCCGCATTGTTTACCAATATATCAATACGTCCTACTTCTTGTAATACCTTTGAAAAAACAGATTGTACCTTCGTTTCTTCACTTACATCTAATACATAGTAATAGCAAGGCGTATTATAAGTTGCTTTAATTTTGTCTGCTAATGCTTGTAGCTTCTCTTCTGTTCGAGCCATTAATACTGGCGTCGCCCCTTGCTCCGCAACCTGCATTGCAACTTGCTCCCCAATTCCACTAGAAGCACCTGTAATGACGATTACCTTTTCTTGTAAACGTCCAGTCATTGCTGTCACCTACTTTGCATAATAAATCCATTGTTGTGAAGATTCATCAATCATCACTTGTTGATTATATGCTAAAAAGTCTAATTGTCCAACAGTTTCTGAGATAGTAAGTGGCAATTGCTCTTTATATAATACCGGAAATAATTTTACACATACTTCAAATGCTGTCATTGGCTTTTCCTTTAATAGCTCCAGCACTTTAAAAGCACGTGTCTCTTGCTTTTGTAATCTTGTTTCAATAAGTTGTTTCACATTCAGAACATCTTCCCCATGCCCGGATAAAATACGTGAAATATTCATTTCACTTAAACGTTTTAACGTTTGATTGTACTGCAATAAAGGACGCGCTCTTTCTGTTTGCCCTTCATATGGTGGTTCTAATATTGGATTTGAAGAAATATGACTAATGAGAGCATCCCCACCAATTAATATTCCATCTGATTCTCTATATAATGAAATATGAGTGGAAGCATGACCTGGGGTTTCAATCACTGTAAATCCAGGTAACGAATCTATACGATCTCCCTCTCTCACAGTATGTGTTAACGACCTATTACAAGAATATTTAAGTGTCTTCGTCGTCAATAACGCCTCACCATTCAAAAATGCTGCTGGAACGCCGAACTGCAAGGCCGTCTCTTTAAAAAATTCATGATACCTCTTTAAAAATTCGGCATTCTGCGTGATCCACGGTTCATTCCAAGGATGTCCAATAATCTTTACTTTTTCAGAAAATGTATTTAAAAGTCCACAATGATCCGCATGGTGATGTGTAATCACTACTGTTTCAATATCTTCTATCTTATACCCTAATGCACCTAATTGACTTTCTAGTGCTTTCTTTGCTTCTTCTGTATTTGTCCCTGTATCAATTAACGTTAGTGTTTCTCCCTCAACTAAAAACACGTTCACTGTCTCAACTGCAAATGGAACAGGAATCTCCATTCGATGAATCGCCGTCATGCTTAGCCCCCCTGTCTTTTTCCGGTTCAAAAATGAATACCTCTTCAGTTTACAACTTCCCTATAAATTTGTCATTATTTTCAGATAAAAAGAGGTGTTTTCCGTAAAAAAACGAATGTATGTACATTTATAAGCATTTCTAACCAAATTTAAAGGAGGAACATCATGTCTATTCAAAACATTTCCTTTCTCGGTGCAGGCTCTATTGCCGAAGCGATTATTGGTGGTTTATTAAACGCAAATGTAGTTAAAGGGGAACATATTACTGTAAGTAATCGTTCTAACGAGACAAGATTACAGGAGTTACATACAAAATACGGTGTCAAAGGTACACATAATAAAAAGGAATTACTTGCTGATGCAAATATTCTTTTTCTAGCTATGAAGCCAAAAGATGTCGCAGAAGCGATGATTCCTCTTAAAGAATACATACATAATGACTTGCTTATTATTTCGTTATTAGCAGGTGTTTCTACTCATTCAATTAGAAACCTACTTCAAAAAGATGTTCCGATTATTCGTGCAATGCCAAATACATCTGCGGCCATTTTAAAATCCGCTACCGCTATCTCACCTTCAGAACACACAACGGAGGAACATATTCGCATTGCAACATCGTTATTTGAAACGATTGGTCTCGTCTCTGTTGTAGAAGAAGAAGATATGCATGCTGTCACTGCATTATCCGGGAGTGGACCAGCTTATATTTATTACGTAGTAGAGGCAATGGAAGAGGCCGCAAAAAAAATTGGTTTAAAGGAAGATGTTGCAAAATCACTTATTCTTCAGACGATGATTGGCGCTGCTGAAATGCTAAAAGCAAGCGAAAAACACCCTTCTATTTTGCGAAAAGAAATTACTTCTCCTGGAGGAACAACTGAAGCAGGTATTGAAGTGTTACAGGAGCATGATTTTCAACAAGCATTAATTTCCTGTATTACACAAGCAACGAAACGATCACACGATCTCGGAAAAACATTAGAAAAAATAGCAAAAGAAAAATAAAAAACGGAGCTCAACTTTATTTGAGCTCCGTTTTTACTTTAATCATATGATATGCTTTTAGTTATTACTCTTACCAAAAATCTCTTCTTGCAAACGACGACCTGTCGGTGTTGCTGCAAGTCCACCTTCTGCTGTTTCACGAAGTGCTACTGGCATCGTTTGTCCAATTCTAAACATCGCCTCAATGACTTCATCACATGGAATTGTACTAGTTACACCAGCTAATGATAAATCAGCTGAAATCATGGCATTCGCAGCTCCTGCTGCATTACGTTTTACACAAGGTACTTCTACAAGCCCTGCAACAGGATCACATACTAAACCAAGCATATTCTTTAATGAAATCGCCATCGCTGTAGCTGCTTGATCTTGTGTTCCACCAGCCATCTCAACTGCTGCTGCTGCTGCCATTCCACTTGCTGAACCTACTTCAGCTTGGCAACCTCCTGCCGCGCCGGAAATACAAGCATTATTCGCAACAACCATACCGAAAGCTCCTGCTGTAAATAAAAATTCAATCATTTCTTCGCGTGTCGGCTGTAATTTTTCTCGCAGTGCAAAAAGTACACCTGGCACTGTTCCAGCAGATCCTGCTGTTGGTGTTGCACAAATGATTCCCATCGCCGCATTTACTTCATTTGTTGCGACAGCTTTACTCACTGCGTCCAAAATCGTTTCTCCAGATAAGCCTTTTCCACTCTGCATATACGCTTGGACTTTCACAGCATCCCCGCCAGTTAAACCAGTTGGTGATTTTACACCACGAATACCGCGTTCTACTGCTTGTTCCATCACGACTAAATTCTTTTCCATTCCAGCAATTACTTCTTCACGTGTGATACTTCTTGTTTCCATTTCACATTGAATCATAATTTCTGCGATTTTTACATTTTGTTCTTTAGCTTGCGCCACTAGTTCCGCTGCGTTCCGAAACATGGTGTGTCCCCCCTGCAATTAATCCATAATAGTTACTTGACAAATATTTTGTTGCCCATTTATTTCCGCGATTACTTCATCTGCTAATAATTCATCTGTTTCAATGACCATAAGCGCTCTTCTTCCTTTTTCTTTACGAGAAACACTCATTGTACTAATGTTAATCTCGTGTTTTGCAAGGATTGAAGCTACAGCTGCGATAGCACCGAAGCGATCGTTATTTACAATAAGTAGCGCTGGACTCGTTCCTGATAGTTGAAGATCGAATCCATTTAATTCTACAACTTCGATTTTACCACCACCGATTGAACAAGCAACGACTTCAATTTCCTCTTCTCCTTTATACAGACGAATTTTCGCTGTATTTGGATGAGGAGCATTTGCATCTTCCTCAATGAATTCCACTTCAATTCCGCGTTCTTTTGCTATGTCTAGCGCCTCTGGAATACGTAAGTCATCTGTTTCAAATCCTAATATTCCACCGATTAGCGCTACATCCGTACCATGTCCTCGATAAGTCTTTGCAAATGATCCATATAATGAAATACTTACTCTTTCTGGTTCATGACGAAACAGCTGGCGAGCAACTTGCCCCATTCTTGCTGCGCCTGCTGTATGTGAACTTGATGGACCAATCATAACTGGACCAATAATATCAAATACTGAGCGATACTTCATCATAACTCCCCCTAAACCTCTATGAAAAATTTTTTTACTATTCTATTAAGCTACCGAATCGGTTGCTGTTCCAGTCGTACCACGAATTTGTTCCGCTGTACGAATTGGATAGTTTTTGAATAACAGTGAAGCAATATATCCTGAAATAATACCAGTTATAATAATAAATAAGAAACTTACCATTACCTTCATTTAAAAATAATATAAGATAATCCACAATAAAGTCTGGTAGCAATCCAAAGTTTAACACAGAACCCCTTACAAGCATAGCATAAACAAGTGAAACTCCCATTGCTTTCATATCTTTTGGTGTTTTAAAGCTAAAAAGTGAAAAAAGACTTAGTACAAATAATAGTAATATCCTTCCTATTATAATTTCCATGTTGCTCTCTCACGATTTAGTCAACTTCACTTGTTATGACAAATAGCTAAAACGCATGTAGCCTACATAAATTATAATCTGCCCTCATTATAGCTTGTTTTTAATAAAACGCTTACTTTTAATGAATTTTAAAAGTTCTGAATAAAAATCCATTTTTGCTATTTGTACCACTTGTATGTCGTCTGACTTATATAACAGTTTTTCTAAATGATCAGTATTATGTATTTTTATCCTATACCTTCACATCATTAAAACTTTCTGTGTCATCCAATATAAAAATAAAATGATAACAGTTTTATTTTTAATTTTTTTTAGAAATAAAAAAATGGCAACCTTTCGTCACCATTTTTTCACAACATTATTATCTTTCTACTGGAAATGATTTTAAATCCGTAGCTATTTCTGTATTAGAAAATAGCTCCCTTGCCTCTTTCAATAATTCCTTATATGTATCTCCTTGATAACGAGAACTAATATGAGTCAATATTAAGCGCTTTGCATTTGCCTGAAGTGCAATACTCGCAGCTTGCTTAGATGTGGAATGAAAATAATCATACGCTTGTTGTTCATCTTCTGCCGCAAAAGTTGCTTCATGAACAAGTACGTCAGCGTATTGTGCCAGCTCTCTACTCGCTTCACAATATCTTGTATCCCCTAAAATAGTAATGATTCTTCCCTTTTGAGGCGGACCAATAAAGTCTTTTCCATTTAGTATCGTACCATTTTCTAATTCAACTACTTCTCCATCTTTTAAACGTTTAAAGAGTGGACCGGGTTTCACACCCATCTCCAGCAGCTTATCGACTAAAAGAGCACCTTGTATATCTTTCTCTACAATACGATATCCGAAACATTCGATTCCATGTGATAATCTTTTTGTTTCTACATAGAATTCATTATCCTCAAACACAGTACCTTCTTCCGTTATCTCAACGATTTCAAGTGGATATTTCACATGTGTCGTACTTACTGATAATGCCACTTCAATAAATTGTTTAATTCCTTTTGGTCCGTACACTGTTAACGTTGTTGTTCCACCTTGAAACGAACGGCTTCCCAATAAACCTGGCAATCCAAAAATATGATCGCCATGTAAATGCGTAATAAATATTTTTTCAATGCGTCTTGGGCGCACAGATGTATGTAAAATTTGATGCTGAGTCGCTTCACCACAGTCAAATAACCAAGTCTGTCCTCGTTCTTCTAACAATTGTAAAGCAATTGCTGAAACGTTCCTTCCTTTCGAAGGAACACCTGCACCAGTTCCTAAAAATACAAATTCCACTTTCTTTCCTCCAGCTCTTTATATAATCTACCTTTCATCTTACGGAATGTTATTTCAAATGGCAAATCGAATTTACATAACCAATCATCTAGACAACTATATAACACGAACATTATACTTTAAAAATTTAGCTATCGTTCGTGTTTTATGTTAAAATGATTATACTACATTTTAAGGGAGCGTTTTATTATGAAAGAAGCATTTCGTTTACAAACTGATTTTTCATCTTCATTTGATCGCTGGGTAAGTTCTTTCGTGTCTGATCACCCAGCACAATTAGAATGGACGACTTTGAAAGAATTAATCCATGAATATACAACAACACATACAAATGATTCGTTACCAACATATATTTCTTCAGCTTTAACATATTACGCACAACGCGTTTCAACAACAAACAGTTCAGAAATTGTTATTTTTGAAAATACTACAATCTCATAATCTATAATAAAAAGCACTGTAATCAGTGCTTTTTATTTATGTTCATTAAAGTATTTATTTTGCCGCCTTATTTCAAAAAAATCCGCTTATTTCCTACTATATAGCCATCATAAATCTATTTAATTTTTCAAAAAAACAGATTAAATAGATATTGACACTACGATTTTACAGTGCTAACATTCAACTTGTAATTGAATATGGTCTCTGTTAGGTGAGGCTCCTGTATAGAGAAACGCTGCTGCCCAAAAATGTCGAGAGACGCCAATGGGTCAACAGGAAAGGTCGGAATGAAGGCCTTTCTTAACGTAGCTGGTTTCAGTACCTATGCTATACAGTGCTAAAACTCAACGAGGGAGAGGTGCGTATGTTTTGTCATACAAAAAAACTGTTTTTATCTATGTTTACTAACAGTCTTTGTTGTTGACTCTTTTTGACTACGAATTCAGACCTTTACTCGTTTTGAGTAAAGGTCTTTTTATGTCTTTATGCACCTTACTATGAAACAAACATAGCATATTCAGAAACTACTAATTGTACGGAGGTGAGGAACAGTGGCAAGTGATGATTCGGCCCAGATACCCATATGTTTTACGTTAATATTTCACCATGTAGGTAGGAAAGAAACTGTTCCTCCCAATTTTAAATAGTCGAGTAACAGATTGTTTCCTCCTTCATGAAAAAGGAGGAACTACCAATGTTAAATTTACAAAGACAAGAAACGAAGCATGCTTACGATCAAGATAGTATGAAAACAAATAACGAATTATTAGTGGAAGTTGCAACACAAGATGTAAACTCTGCGTTAAAACTTCTAGAAACAACACAAGATGGACTCTCTAAGCAAGAAGCGTCTCGTAGACTTTCTTTATACGGTCCGAACGAAATTGCTCATAATAAAACATTGCCGTGGTACATTCAATTTCTACTGGCATTTAAAAATCCATTTATTTTTGTTTTATTAGCTCTTGGAGCGCTCTCTTTTTTCACAGATGACATGCAAGGAACAATTGTCGTATCTGTAATGGTACTGCTAAGTTCAACGATTCGCTTTTTACAAGAATTCCGCTCTCAAAAAGCCGCGGATAAGTTAAAGGCTATGGTTCGAACAACCGCGAGCGTCTTTAGAATAGATGGATTTGTACACGAAACAAAAAACGTAACGAATTTAAATCGAAATTATACAATAGAAATTCCAATTGAAGAACTTGTACCTGGCGATGTTATTTCACTTTCAGCCGGTGACATCGTTCCAGCTGATGTGCGTATTTTATCGGCTAAAGATTTATTTGTTAATCAGTCTTCCTTAACAGGCGAGGCTCTTCCCGTAGAAAAATATGAGAACTGCTACCATACGGAAAATAAACATATGTTACCGAAAAACATGAAAAGAAATTACAATCCGCTCGATATGGAAAATCTTTGCTTTATGGGTACAAATATTGTAAGTGGTAGCGCAAAAGCTGTTGTCGTCTCAACAAGTACCGATACGTATTTCGGCTCTTTAGCGAATAAAGTAATCGGAAAGCGCGCAGAAACAAGCTTTGATAAAGGTGTAAACAAAGTAAGCTGGCTCTTAATTACATTCATGCTTATTATGGCCCCCATTGTCCTTCTCATTAATGGATTCACAAAAGGTGATTGGCAAGAAGCTTTCTTTTTTGCTATTGCCGTTGCAGTTGGTCTTACACCTGAAATGTTACCAATGATTGTAACTGCTAATTTAGCTAAAGGTGCCGTTAACATGTCTAAACAAAAAGTAATTGTCAAACAACTAAATTCTATTCAAAACTTAGGTGCGATGAACATTCTTTGTACAGATAAAACTGGGACGTTGACAGAGGATAAAGTTGTTCTTGTCCGTCATTTAGATCCTAACGGTAATAAATGCGATCGTGTATTACACTTTGCCTATCTAAATAGCTTCTATCAAACTGGATTGAAAAATTTAATAGATAAAGCTGTTATTGAGCATACAGAAGAAAAGCAAAAGTTCGACCCTTCAATGTTTCAAAAACTAGATGAGATTCCATTTGATTTTGCTCGCCGCCGTATGTCCGTCATCGTCAAAGACATTTCAGGTGAACATACAATGGTTTGTAAAGGAGCGGTAGAAGAAATTTTATCCATTTGCAACTACACTGAAATGGATGGACAAATTGTTCCACTTACCGAAGAAATACGTTCAAATGTTAAACAACTAAGCGAGACATTGAATGGTGAAGGTATGCGAGTAATTGCTGTAGCTTATAAAAAAGATAGAAAAATAAATGATAAAGAATACGCGGTAAAAGATGAAAATGATATGATTCTCGCTGGATATATTGGCTTTTTAGATCCACCGAAACCATCTACAGCTGCTGCAATTCAAGCATTACAAAAACATGGTGTACAAGTGAAAATTTTAACGGGCGATAACGACATTGTTACAAGAAAAGTTTGCAAAGAAGTTGGATTAAATATAGGTGAGCCTATCCTTGGTTACGAAATCGATTCTTTACCTGATAAAGTATTAGCACAACTGGCCGAAGAAACAACTGTATTTGCTAAACTAAATCCAATGCAAAAATCGCGCATTATACGAGTATTACAGGGAAATGGTCATACTGTAGGATATATGGGAGATGGCATTAACGATGCTGTAGCATTACGTGACGCTGACGTTGGAATATCTGTTGATACCGCTACCGATATCGCAAAAGAATCTTCCGATATTATTCTGCTTGAAAAAAGTTTAACTATATTAGAGGCAGGTATTTTAGAGGGACGTACTACGTTCGGCAATATTTTAAAATATATCAAAATGACGGCGAGCTCTAACTTTGGAAATGTATTTAGTGTATTAGTAGCAAGTGCTTTCATTCCATTCTTACCGATGCTTGCAATTCATCTACTAATTCAAAACTTGCTTTACGATATTTCACAGCTTTCAATTCCATGGGATAAAATGGATAAGTTTTTTTTAGAGCAGCCTCGAAAATGGGATACTGCAAACTTACGTAACTTCATTATTTGCATCGGTCCAATTAGCTCTATATTCGATATTATCACATTCGTTGTCATGTGGAATGTATTCGGTGCAAATACACCTGGAGAACAATCGCTATTCCAATCTGGTTGGTTTGTCGTTGGATTACTAACTCAAACATTAATTGTCCACATGATTAGAACACAGAAAATTCCATTTATTCAAAGTACAGCATCAGTACCACTTCTTTTATTAACCGCTTTTATTATGGCAATCGGAATTTATATTCCGTTCTCACCACTTGGTGCAGCAGTTGGTTTACAAGCATTACCACTAAGCTACTTCCCGTGGCTAATAGGAATATTATTAGGTTATGCTTTCTTAACACAATTCCTGAAAAAAGTTTACATTAAAAAGTTTCATAGCTGGTTATAAAAATAAGAATGAGTGGGTACTCCCCACTCATTCTAAAAAACATAACACAGACTTATATGTATGGAGGTGACCATGATGGTATGGTATGACATTGTATTGAGATTATTTATAGCAATCATTGTAGGAGCTTGCATCGGAATGGAGAGACAATGGAGACATCGAATGGCTGGTTTGCGGACAAATGCTCTCGTATCACTTGGTGCCTGTATATTTGTTTTATTATCCGTCATGCTTGATCATGATGCTAGCCCATCACGTATCGCTGCCCAAGTCGTTAGTGGGATTGGCTTTTTAGGAGGCGGAGTTATTATCCGCGACGGTTTTAGTATTAGAGGACTAAATACTGCGGCTACTTTATGGTGCGCAGCTGCTGTTGGCACTCTTACAGGGGCTGGCTTCCTTCTTGCAGCTATGCTAGGTGCAGCCGGCGTTTTACTAGCAAATATACTACTTCGCCCAATCGCTCTATTTATGAATAATAAATCAAAAGAAGATTTACCTGAGCAAACAAACTACTTACTTTCTCTTACTTGTTCAGAAGAAAATGAAGCGCATATTCGTTTTCTTCTCATGCACATGGTAAGTTCAGAAGGTATCGGTTTAAAAGAATTGTACAGTGAAGATGTTGATTCTAACCAAAAAGTATCTATACAAGCTACATTACATTGCAAAACAAATACAGCTGTCTTAATTGAAAAAATAGTAAGTAGGATGTTATTAGAATCTGGCGTTACTGCCGCAGGTTGGAAGACTTCTTTAGATTTAGAAGCGAGTTAAATATGAAAGGGGCCATGATATTTACTACTTCATGACACCTTCTACATAAACTTATTTTCTAACTTTTGCTGAAACGACTTCTCTTGCTTACGTAGTAATTGACTACCTCGTTGTAAAAGCAGTGTTCCATACTTATCATTAATTTGATCCATGACAGCAAGTAGTGGCTCTTCTTTCGCATCTTTTTCAAATGAAAACAAATCTAATTGTTTCACCGATTCTGTTTTCCACTCTATTTCAGTAGCCGTAACACCTAACAGACGAACAGAATCACCATCCCAATGTTGCTTCCATAAACGTGATGCCGCTTGAAAAATATCACGTTCTTCCCAAATTGCATTTTTCAATTGCTTACTCCGTGTAACCGTCCGCCTATCATGGTATTTAATCATAATTTGAATGTTATAACTAACGAGCGTTCGTTTTTGTAGCCTTTTGCTTACTGATTTCGATAATTTTTCTAACATATCAAGTAATTCTTTTTCTTCGTCCATATCCTTTGAAAAAGTCATCGAATTGCCAACGCTTTTATGCTGTCCTATTTGATCCGGATCAACTTCCCTATCATCCATACCTTTTGCACGCTTTTGTAAATCAACACCGTGCTTTCCAATTCTAGCACGAATGATATGCTCGTCTCCTTTTGCTAACTGTTCAATTGTATGTATATGAATATCTTTTAGTTTTTCAGCTGTTTTTTCTCCAATTCCATGCATCTCTGCAACTGATCGTGGCCAAATAATTTCTGGGATATCACGTTTGCGAAGTACTGTAATACCAAGAGGTTTTTTCATATCTGAAGCAGTCTTTGCTAAGAAAAGGTTTGGAGCGATTCCAATGCTACACGGAAGCTGTAACTCTGTTAATAACGCCCCTTGAATCATCTTCGCTATTTCAAGGGGCGAACCGAGCGCATAGCAATCTGTAATATCTAAATACCCTTCATCTATAGAAACCGGTTGTATTTTTTCTGTAAAACGGGAAAGAATTTGAAACATTTGAAATGAAGCTTCTCGATATAATGTAAAATTAGGACGCCTCACAACTAATTGCGGACATAATCGCTTTGCTTCCCATAGGGGCATCGTCGTACGTATTCCATATTCTCTCGCCTCATAACTACATGTTATGATAATCCCTTTTCGCTCTTTTTCATTCCCGGCAATCGCTAATGGCTTTCCTTGTAATGATGGGTCATGAGCAATTTCAACAGATGCGAAAAAACAATTCATATCTACATGTAAAATAACACGACCATTTTTCGGATACATTTCTCGCATACTACTCACCCCTTAAAGAACATTTGTTCCTTCATTATATCAAATTTCTTTACACGTTATAATAATTATTGGCTTTTCTCTATCTATTTTTTGTTATACTGTACGTAACAAATGGATATTATTGTAAAGGAGATGAATCGTTATGAAACAACATAATAAACTCAATTATGTATTTATTATTATTATAGTAATCCTTGCGATTAATTATTTGTTACTTCCTCTTTTTAACATTAACATTTACGCTTTAGGAATCTTCTCTCATTTCATACGTTTTACAACAACTTATGTACTTCCGTGGGTCTTCTTATATTGGCTTATCCGTCTTGTAAAAGCAATTGAATCAAAATAAAAAGCGTGTAAATCAATTATGATTTACACGCTTTTTCTATTACATTACTTCGCTACTTCTTCAATAATAGCTACAACTAATTCTGCTGTTTTCGCTAATTCTTCAACAGGAATTTTTTCATTCGTTGTATGAATTTCTTCATAACCAACTGCTAAGTTAACTGTTGGGATACCATGTCCTGCAATTACGTTCGCATCACTTCCGCCACCACTTTGGTGAAGAGAAGGTGTACGGCCAATGTTTTCAGCTGCGCGTTTCGCAACTTCTACAACGTGATCCCCATCAGCAAACTTAAAACCTGGGTACATAACATTTACTTCAACGTCTGCATGACCACCCATTTCTTTTGCAGTTGTTTCAAATGCTTCTTTCATTTTTGCAACTTGTGCTTCCATTTTCTCATTGATTAAAGAACGAGCTTCTGCAAAAATTTGAACATGATCGCAAACGATATTTGTTTGTGTGCCACCTTCAAAACGCCCAATATTTGCAGTTGTTTCAGAATCGATACGACCAAGCGGCATCTTTGCAATTGCTTTTGCTGCGATAGTAATTGCAGATACACCCTTTTCTGGTGCTACGCCAGCGTGCGCTGTTTTCCCACGAATAATCGCATTCACTTTCGCTTGTGTTGGCGCTGCAACTACGATTTCACCAACTTTTCCATCGCTATCTAATGCATAACCGTATTTCGCTGTAATGCGCTCGCGATCCAACGCTTTTGCACCAATAAGACCAGATTCTTCTCCAACTGTAATAATAAACTCAATTTTACCATGAGGGATGTTTTTCTCTTTTAAAACACGAATTGCTTCAAACATAGATGCTAAACCAGCTTTATCATCCGCTCCTAAAATAGTAGTCCCATCTGATACGATATATCCATCTTTAATAGAAGGCTTAATTCCATTACCAGGAACTACTGTATCCATATGAGAAGTGAAATAAATTGTATCAACACCGTCTTTTGTTGCTGGTAAAGTACAAATTAAGTTACCTGCACCATGACCAGTCACACCCATCGTGTCATCCTCAAATACTTCTACACCTAAAGCAGTAAATTTCTCTGTTAACACTTTGCAAATTTCTGCTTCAAATTTTGTTTCAGAATCTACTTGTACTAACTCCATGAATTCATTTACTAAACGTTCTTGATTAATCATAAGACTGCGCCTCCTGCACTACCATTATGTATGTAACAATATTAATTATAACAGAATTTCGCAAAAGTTTCGAAATACAAGACAAAAAACAGATGGTTCATACATCTAGATACCCATCTGCTTTCTATTACTCGTTTAACAACACCCAGCGCATATGATCTTCCCAAACACCATTAACCATTAGCATTTTCCGAGATACACCTTCATATTGAAATCCTATTTTCGTCACTACTTGTATAGATGCTAAATTACGCGGCATGATCGGCGCTTCTATACGATGTAAATGAAATTCTTTAAAGGTAACTTGAATTGCTTTTCTAAGCGCTTCTGTTGTGTAACCTTTATTCAATTCTTCCTTATCTAATTTATAGCCAAGTACACAAGATTGATAAATTCCGCGAACAATTAGATTAAATGAAATACATCCAATAATTTTTGTATCATCACCCTTTTTAAAAATCCACAGCCTGATGATCTTACCTTCCGCGAACTCTTTTCTATCCTTTTGCAACTTTTTCTTTTGGTAATCTAACGTGAAAAAATCATCCGGTCTATACTCTTCCCACGCTTTTAAAAACTCACGATTTTTGTCGTAATATTGAAGAACTTTTTCCGCATACGACTCATCAATTTCTCTTAAATGTAAACGCTCTGTTTCGTATATTTTCATCATCGTATCTCCATTCTTCATGCTTGCATAACAAAAACTAATAATCTACCTTTTAACATATTCTCTACGTATGCTCAAATTTCCTGTTATATTTTGCAACCCCTTCCCGAATTTTGTCCTTTCTCTCCCCTTGTCCACAATTTCATTTCTCGTTACAATGAAATTGTACTGATTTGCAAGGAGGTTTAACGATGCATAAAAAAGCTCAAAAAATTATGGTGTATATAATGCTAATTTCTATGCTTGTAACAACACTACTTACTGGCGCAAGTATGTTTTGGTAAAAAGGACGATTCACTCGTCCTTTTTTTACTGTTTACACATACAAAATAGACCATCTCGAAATCGAGATAGTCTATCTTCTAATGAATATTTTATTTTATATATAGTACAACTGCTACAATACTAAAGGAAAAAGCCATTACAAGCGCTATTACAAAGCTTGTATATTGTTTCTGCTGAAATGCCCCAATAACAAAAGTAAGATTGAGTAATGCCATAAATACAATCGCTACAACGTAAGAACATATATTAAAAGTTGCCAATATGAATATAATAACAAATAGAAAACCCACAAAAAACTGCATATAAGAAATTTTTGGATTCAAATACATATGAGCAACCCCTTTACCTATTTTTATCCCGCATTAACGGGCAGTAAGACTCCCACCTCAAAATTTGGCTAGGGCAAAGCAGTTAGGCGAGAGATCAACTGCCCGTAAATGCCCGATTGGTTCAACTAATAATCAGCGGGTAATAACCTCCCACTGATTAAAGTTTCACTTTATCTTTCTATATTTTCATTAACGCATGGTTATGTACACATGTCAAGACAACTTATAATAAAAGAAAAAGCCAACTTTTTGATGTGCACCCAAAAAGTTAGACAAAGAATTTAAGCGGCCGATGGGATGTGAGTCCGGTATTGCACTGGACTCATTCCATTTAATTTTTCTTTAATTCTTTTGTGA
>Ga0213824_1000209_pt1 | contig 51469 bp, 22 predicted proteins | sample MC6MC0906MG_FD_179892 | JGI IMG/M metagenome (GOLD analysis project Ga0213824, IMG submission 179892) | Enriched soil aggregate microbial communities from Iowa State University, Ames, United States - MC6-MC0906-MG | ecosystem: Environmental > Terrestrial > Soil > Unclassified | place: USA: Iowa...
ACACCCAGTTCGATCAGGCGCTGCGCCAGGCGGTTGGCCTGTTCGTTCAGCGCCTGGTAGCTCAGTGCCTGGTCAGCGAACACCAGTGCCGTGGCCCCTGGCGTGCGCTGTGCCTGTTGCTCGAACAGTTCATGCACATGCGCTTCGGCGGCATAGGCGATTGCCGGAACCTCGTTCCAGGTCTGCAGCTGCAGTTGCCGCTCGGCCGGCATCAGCAGTTCCAGCTCGGCAACGCGTGCCTGCGCCGGCTGCTCGACGATCTGCAACAGCAGGTTGAGCAGGTGCTGGTTGAGCTGGCCGATGATCGCGCCGTCGTAGTGAGCGCAGGCGTAGCTGTAGTGCAACGACAGGGTCTGGCCCAGGTTGACGGCCAGGGTCAGCGGGTAGTTGGTGCGCACCACGCTGGTGATATCGCTGAATGCCAGACCTTGCGGCGCGCCCTGCTGCAGGGCTTCGGAAATCGGGTAGTTCTCGAACACCAGGATGTTGTCGAACAGCGCCTCGCCCCCCTGCCCGGCCCAGCGCTGGATGGCGTTGAGTGCGGTGTGCTCGTATTCGCGTGCCGCCAGGTTGGTCGCCTGCAGGTTTTGCAGCCACTCACCCAGGGCCAGCCCAGCTTGCGGCGTGCCAAGCACCGGCAAGGTGTTGATGAACAGGCCAATCATCTGCCCGGCGCCGGCCAGCCCGGCCGGGCGCCCTGCCACGGTAGCGCCGAAGGCCACGCAGGCCTGGCCGGTGTAGCGTTGCAGCAGCAGCTGCCAGGCGCCCTGCACCAGGGTGTTGACGGTGACCTTGTGCCGGCGCGCGCAGGCCTGCAGGCGCTGGGTCTGCTCGGCGCTCAGGCGGGCATGGAAATCGTCGTGGCCGGTGCCGGCCTGCACCTGGTCAGCCACGGCTTCGGCCAGGCGCGTGGGGGCTTGCAGGGCCTGAAGCTGGCCCTGCCAGAACGCCTCGCACTGCACCGGGTCCTGCTGCTCGAGCCAGCCGATGTAATCACGGAAGCGCGCCGGGGCCCCGGTGGGGGCCTGGCCACGGTAGTGCTGCAGCACCTCGCCCATCAGCTGCGCGCTGCTCCAGCCGTCCATGAGGATGTGGTGGCTGGTGTAGATCAGGTGGTAGTGATCATCCTCGGTACGGGCCAGCACCAGGCGCATCAACGGCGCGCAGGCGAGGTCGAACCCGGCATCGTGCTCTTGCCGGGCCAGGGCTTGCAGGGCCGCGTCGCGGTCATCACGGCCACGCAGGTCTTCGATGCGCATCGGCATCGGCAGCGACCGGTGCACCAGCTGCAACGGCCGCTCGCCGAGGTTCCAGAGGAAGCTGGTACGCAGGATTTCATGCTGTGCCAGCACCTGCTGCCAGGCGCCCTGGAAACGCTGCGGGTCCAGGCCGCTGACGTTCATGCGCATCTGGTTGATGTAGCCGCTGGCACGCTGCTCGTAGAGGCTGTGGAACAGCATGCCCTGCTGCATCGGTGACAGCGGGTAGATGTCTTCGATCTGCCCCGCCGCGACCGGCAAGCCATCGAGCTGGGCTTGCGTGAGGCCGGCCAAGGGGAAGTCCGAAGGGGTGACGCCAGCCTGCTCCGGCTCGGCGCAGTGAGCCACTAGTGCCTGCAGTTCGTCGGCATACTGCGCGGCGAGTTGCTCGATGGTCGCGCTGTCGTACTGCGCTTCGCTGAAGTGCCAGCCCAGGCGCAGTTGCCCGTCGTAGACCTGGCCGTTGATGGTCAGCCAGTTGCCCAGTGGCGCCTGCTCGCTGTGTTCGGCACCTGCCGGTTCTGCGGCGGGTGCCCACAGCTGGCCTTCGCTGCCGTCGAAACTGCTGTCGAATTGGCCCAGGTAGTTGAACGTCAGACGCGCAGCGGGCAGTGCCGCCAGCGCCGCACGCGTGGCAGCATCGCCCAGGTAGCGCAATACGCCAAAGCCCAGGCCCTTGTCGGGAACGGCACGCAGCTGTTCCTTGACCTGCTTGATCGAGCCAGGCATGTCTGCGGCGGGGGTCAGCAGCACCGGATAGACGCTGGTGAACCAGCCGACGGTGCGGCTCAGGTCGATGTCTTCGAACAGCGCCTCGCGGCCATGGCCTTCCATCTGCACCAGCAGCGAAGCCTCACCGGTCCAGCGCACCATCACCCGTGCAAGCGCGGTCAGTAACAGATCGTTGACCTGGGTCCGGTAGCTGCTGTTGCAGGCCTGCAGCAACTGGCGCGTGGCCGCGGCATCGAGGCGGGTGTGCACATGCTGTGCGCGGCGGCTGGCCAGGTCGTCGCTGGCGCGATCGCGCGGCAGGTCGAGCGGCGCCTGTTGCAGGCTGGCCTGCCACTGCTGCACCTGGGCCTGGCGCGCATCGGCCTGCGCCCAGTCGCGCAGGCGCTCGGCCCAGGTTTTCAGGGCGCTGGTCTTAGCCGGCAGCGCAGCCGGCTGGCCGGCCAGGTTGCGCGCGTAGGTGGTGCCCAGGTCCTCCAGCAGGATGCGCCAGGACACACCGTCCACGGCCAGGTGGTGGATCACCAGCAGCAGCCGCTGCTGGCCATCTGGCAGTTGCGCCAGCATGGCCCGCAGCAACGGGCCGTGGGCCAGGTCGAGGCTGCGCTGAGCGCGTTCGCAGGCTGCCAGCAAGGCGTCGGCATCAGCCACTTCGACCTGCCACAGCAGGGGTTGCGCCTGGGCCTGCTCGACGCTGCGGTAGTTGGCCTGCCATTGCCCGGCCTGTTGCTCGAACACCAGGCGCAGGGCGTCGTGGTGACGCAGCATCGCCTGCAGGGCCTGTTCCAGGGCCTCGGCATGCAGGGGCTCGGTGGCCTTGAGCAACAGCGACTGGTTCCAGTGCTGGCGCTGCGGCACAGCGTCTTCGAAGAACAACTGCTGCACCGGCAGCAGCGGGGTCGGGCCGACCACCGGCGACTGGTCGATCAACAGCACCGGCCCGCCCACCTGGGCGACCCGGGCCAGGCCCAGCACCGTCTGGTGCTGAAACAGGTCCTTGGGCGTGAAGTGAATGCCTTGCGCCCGCGCCCGGCTGACCACCTGGATGGACACGATCGAGTCGCCACCCAGTTCGAAGAAGTTGTCCGCCAGCCCTACCCGCTCAAGTTTCAGCACCTGCTGCCAGATGTCGGCGATCTGTTGCTGCAGCGGCGTCTGCGGCGCCTGGTAGGCCTGCTGCAACGCGCTCAGGTCCGGTTGCGGCAGGCGCTTGCGGTCGATCTTGCCATTGGGTGTCAGCGGCAGGCTGGCCAGCACCTGCAGGTGCGTCGGCACCATGTAATCGGGCAACTGCTGCTTGAGTCGGGCGCGCAGGGCTTCGCGCAGCTCGCCCTCGCGGGCACTGTCGGCCAGGATGGCCTCGGCCGCTTCCGGCACCACATAGCCCACCAGTTGCTGGCCGCTCGGGCCTTCGCAGGCCACCACCACAGCTTCGCGAATGCCCTCGCCTTCGAGCAGCCGCGCCTCGACCTCACCCAGCTCGATACGGAAGCCGCGGACCTTCACCTGGCGGTCGATGCGCCCGAGGTAATCGATGATGCCGCTGCCACGCTGGCTCACCCGGTCACCGCTGCGGTACAGCCTGGCACCCTCGCCGAACGGGTCTGGCACGAAGCGCTCGGCGGTGAGTGCCGGGCGCTTCAGGTAACCACGGGCCAGGCCCTGGCCACCGAGGTACAGTTCGCCGGGGATGCCCAGTGGCAGCAGGTTGAGGTCGGCATCGAAGACATACGCACGTCGCTCGCCGACACGGTCACCGATCGGTGCGTAAGCCGCGCCGCAAGGGTCGTGCTCGGCAGCCTTCCAGATCAGCGGGGTGACCACCGTCTCGGTCGGGCCATAGCCGTTGATGATGTAGGTCGGGCGCAGCACGCGGCGGGCAAGGGCGTAGCTGGCCTCGGCCACGGCATCGCCACCGAAGCAATACACCCGCACCGGCGGCGGGTTGCCGTCGCGCTCGGCGTGCTCGGCCAGCTGCTGCAGGTACACCGGGGGGAATGCCGCCACGGTCACGCCATGGGCGTGCATGGCGTTGTAGGTCTGCTCCGGGGTCCACAACTGCGGGTCACGGATCAGCAGCGAAGCACCGTGGGTCAACGCGGTCAGCCAGCGCTCATGGGCACCGTCGAAGGCAAACGACATGAAGTGCAGTTCGCAGTCGGCCGCACTCATCTCGTAGCGCGCACCGATCGCCCGGCAATGCATGGCGATCGGCCCGTGGGCGACGGCCACGCCCTTGGGCAGGCCGGTGGAGCCGGAGGTGTAGATGACGTAGGCGAGGTTGTCGGCAGCCACCGTCACCGCAGGCGCATGACTGGGCTGGGCGGCCAGGTCCAGCCGGTCCAGCGCCAGCGTCGGAAGGCCCTCGGGCACTGGCAGGCGCTGCAGCAGCGGGCTATCGCTGAGCAACAGGGCCATGCCGCTGTCCTGCATCAGGTAGGCCAGGCGCTCGCGCGGGTACTCTGGGTCGAGCGGGGTGTAGGCGCCGCCGGTCTTGAGCACCGCCAGCAGGCTGACGACCATCTGCAGGCCGCGCTCCAGGGCAATACCCACCAGCACTTCCGGGCCGACGCCTGCACGGATCAGGGCATGGGCCAGGCGGTTGGCCTGCTGGTCGAGCTCGGCGAAGCTCATGCGCTGCCCGCCAAACAGCAGCGCGGTGGCGTCCGGCGTCTGCGCCGCCTGCTCGGCGATGCGCACGTGCACCAACGGGCCCTCGACATGGCGCAGGTCGGGCGCATTGCGCTCGGCCAGCAGATGGTCGCGCTCGGCCGGCGCGAGCAACGGCAGTTCGGCAATGCACTGCGCCGGGTTGGCGACGATGCCGCGCAGCAGCGTCAGCCAGTGGCCGCCCAGGCGCTCGATGGTCGTGGCGTCGAACAGGTCGCAAGCATAGGTCAGCGACGCCCACAGGCCGTCCTCACCCTCGACGGTATCCAGAGTCAGGTCGAACGAGGCGTTGTGGCTTTCCCAGAACATGCCCTCGATGCTCAGCCCCGGCAGCTGCCGGGCGCGGTTGTCGCGAGCCTGGTGGTCTTGGCGCTGGTGGTTGTACATCACCTGGAACAGCGGGTTGTGGCTGAGGCTGCGGTCCGGTTGCAAGGCTTCGACCAGTTGCTCGAACGGCAGGTCCTGGTGGGCCTGGGCACCGAGCACCACCTGCTTGACCTGCTGCAGCAGCGCCCGGAAGGCCAGCGGCCCCTCGACCTCTGCGCGCAGCACCTGGGTGTTGACGAAGAAGCCCAGCAGGCGGTCGGTCTCGACCCGGTTGCGGTTGGCGGTGGGCACGCCGACGCGGATGTCGGCCTGCCCGCTGTAGCGGTGCAGCAGCACCTGGAACGAGGCCAGCAGCAGCATGAACAGGGTCACCTGCTCTTGTTGCGCCAGGGCCTGCAGGGCTTCGCTGAGGGCGCGGTCCAGTGGCAGGTCGAAGCGGGCGCCACGCAGGCTTGGCTGTGCCGCGCGCGGGCGGTCGGTGGGCAACTCCAGCACCGGCTGGCGCTCGCCCAGTTGCTCGCGCCAGTAGGCCAACTGCTGCTCGCTGCCGCCCGCCTCCATCCAGCGCCGCTGCCACACGGCATAGTCGGCGTACTGGATGGCCAGGGCCGGCAGGGTCACCGGGCGCTGCTCGACAAAGCCCAGGTACAGCTGCATCAGTTCGTCGACCATCACCTGCATCGACCAGCCATCCGAAACGATATGGTGCTGCACCATCACCAGCACGTGCTCGTCCGCGGCCACTGCCAGCAGGCCAACCCGCACCAGCGGGCCGCGCTCCAGGTCGAAGGCCTTGGCCACCTGCTGTTCGATCAACGCCTGGATGTGCGCTTCGCGCTCATCCGGCGCGCTGCCCGCCGGCAGTTCGAGCTGCTCGATGGTCAGCGGCAGCTGTGCCAGCACCTGTTGGCGCGGCCGCTCGCCGTCGAGCACGAAGGTGGTACGCAGGGTTTCGTGGCGTGCGACCAGGGCATCGAACGCCTGTTGCAGGGCTTCGCCATTCAGCTGCCCGCGCAGGCGCAGCGCCGTGGGGATGTGATAGGCGCTGCTGCCAGGCTCCAACTGCCAGAGGAACCACTGGCGTTCCTGGGCGAACGACAACGGCAGGTGGTCGAGTTCTTCGCGGGTCTCGGGGATCGGCAGGTTGGCTGGCGAGACCTGCTGCTCGGCCATTTTCGCCAGGTACTGGCGACGCTTGTCCAACGGCAAGGCGATAAAGCGTTTGGCGATGCGCAGGGCGGCGGAACGGTCCATTACACCTCCTCCATTTCGTCGAGCAGGCTTTCCAGCTGGTCGAGGGTGGCGTTGTCCATGCCATCACCCCCTTGTTCCAGCTGACGGGCCAGATCGCCCAGGGTCGGGTATTGGAAAATCAATTGCGCAGTTGCCTTCATACCAAGCTCGAGTTGAATGCGTGAAACCAGGCTCACGACGAGAAGAGAGTGGCCGCCCAGGTCGAAGAAGTGGTCGTTCAGGCCGACCGTCTCGAGCTTGAGCACGTCCTGCCAGATCGCTGCCAGCTGGCATTCGACCGGGCTTTGCGGCGCCACATGGAGATGTTGTTGCTGCGCCACTTGCGGCGCCGGCAGCGCCTTGCGGTCCAGCTTGCCGTTGGGGCTGAGCGGCCATTGCGCGAGCAGCACCCATTGGCTGGGGACCATGTACTCGGGCAGGTTGGCCTTGAGGTGGGCCTTGAAACGCTCGCGCAGTTGCACCTGGCGTTGCGCCTCCAGGTCGGCCTCGGCGGCCAGCACGTAGCCCACCAGTTGCGGGCCGGCGGCGCCCGGCTGGGCCAGCACCACAGCTTCACGCACGTCGGCCAGGTCCAGCAGGCGCGCTTCGATCTCGCCCAGCTCGATGCGCTGGCCGCGGATTTTCACCTGGTGGTCCAGGCGGCCGAGGTATTCGATCGCACCGTCAGCGCGGTAGCGCACCCGATCACCGGTGCGATACAGGCGTTCACCGTTACCCAGCGGGCTGGCGACAAAGCGTTCGGCGGTCAGCGCCGGGCGGCGGTGGTAGCCGCGCGCCAGGCCGACGCCACCCAGGTACAGCTCGCCGGCAACGCCCGGCACCACCGGTTGCAGCGCGGCGTCCAGCACGTGGGTTTGCAGGTTGGCGATCGGCCGGCCGATCGGCACGTTGTCGCTGCCCTCTTCCACGCAGGTCCAGTGGGTCACGTCGATGGCGGCCTCGGTCGGGCCGTACAGGTTGTACAGCGCCGCCTTCGGCAGGCGGGCGAACACCTGGGCCTGGGCATCCAGCGGCAGCGCCTCGCCACTGCAGACGATACGCCGCAGGCTGTGGCAACCGCCCAGGTCCGGCGACTGCAGGAACACCTGCAGCATCGATGGCACGAAGTGCAGCGTGCTGACCGCGTGCTGCTCGATCAGCGCCACCAGGCGCGCCGGGTCGCGGTGTGCGCCCGGCTCGGCGACCACCAGCTGGGCGCCGGTCATCAGCGGCCAGAAGAACTCCCACACCGACACGTCGAAGCTGAACGGGGTCTTCTGCAGCACCCGGTCGCCAGCGCCCAGGCCATAGGCCTGCTGCATCCACTGCAGGCGGTTGGCCAGGGCCAGGTGGCGGTTGCCGGCGCCCTTCGGCTTGCCGGTGGAGCCGGAGGTGTAGATCACGTAGGCCAGGTGTTCCGCAGCCAGTTCGACCTGCGGGTTGGCGCACTCGGCAAGCTCAGCTGCGGGCGCGTCCAGCAGCAGCGTCGGCAGCTCGGCCGGGACTGGCAGGTGCACGCCGCGCTGTTGCAGCAACAGGGCCATGCGGCTGTCGTCGATCATGTAGGCCAGGCGTTCTTCGGGGTATTCCGGGTCCAGCGGCAGGTAGGCACCGCCGGCCTTGAGGATCGCCAGCAGGCCGATGACCATCTCCAGTGAACGCTCGGCGGCGATGCCCACCAGCACATCCGGGCCGACGCCACGGGCAATCAGTTCATGGGCCAGGGTGTTGGCAGCGTTGTTCAGTTGGCGGTAGCTGAGCGAGCGGGCACCGAACACCAGGGCGGTGGCTTCGGGGCTGCGCTCGACCTGCTGCTCGATCAGGCGCTGCACACGGCATTCGTCCGGGTAGCGCTGCGCGGTGTGGTTCCAGGTGTGCAGGGTGTGCGCTTGCACGCTGTCCATCAACGCAAGCTCCGCTACCCGCGCCTGCGGGTCGGCGAGCATGCCGCGCAGCAAGGTCTGCCAGTGGCCGGCCAGGCGCTCGATGGTGGTGGCGTCGAACAGGTCGGTGGCGTAGGTCAGGGTGGCGCCCAGGCCGTGGGCGGTCTCGAAGGTGTCCAGGGCCAGGTCGAACTGCGCGCTCTGGTGTTCGCCGCTCAAGGTCTCGACGTCGAGTTGCGGCACCTGGAAACCTTCACCCAACTGCTGGTCGAGGGCGTTGCGGTGGTTGAACATCACCTGGAACAGCGGGTTGTGGCTGAGGCTGCGCGCCGGCTGCAAGGCTTCGACCAGTTGCTCGAACGGCAGGTCCTGATGCTGCTGGGCGCCAAGGGCCGCCTGGCGCACCTGTTCGAGCAGCGCATTGACGGTCAGTGTGCTGTCAAAACGCGCACGCAGTACCTGGGTGTTGACGAAGAAGCCGATCAGCCGCTCGGTTTCCAGGCGGTGACGGTTGGCCACCGGCACGCCGACGCGGATATCGTCCTGGCCGCTGTAACGCTGCAGCAAGGCCTGGAAGGACGCCAGCAACAGCATGAACAGGGTGACGTTGTGCTGCTGCGCCAGCTGCTGCAGGCCAGCGGCCAGGTCAGCGTCAAGCGTCAGCGCCAGGCGCGCGCCCCGGTAGCTCTGCAGCGCCGGGCGGGCATGGTCGGTAGGCAGCTCCAGCACCACCGGCTCGGCCCCCAGCTGCTCACGCCAGTACACCAGCTGGCGCTCGCGTTCGCCGGCGGCGAGCCAGTTGCGCTGCCAGTGGGCATAGTCGAGGTACTGTACCGGCAACGGCGGCAGCGTGGGCTGGCTGCCGTTGGCCAAGCTGGCATAGCTTTGCATCCACTCATCGACCATCACCTGCATCGACCAGCCGTCGGAGACGATGTGGTGCTGAACCAGGGTCAGCACATGGTCGCGGGCGCCCATGCGCAGTACGCCAATGCGCAGCAGCGGGCCGTTGACCAGGTCGAAGGCCTGCGCGGTCTGCGCCTGGATGAAGGCCTGGATACCCGCCGCTTCGTCGCCCTCGGCAGCGGCCGGTTGCACGTTGATCGGCAGGCGCAGCTGCGCATGGATGACCGGGCGTAGCTGGTCCTGCTGCTGGATGAACGTGGTACGCAAGCTCTCGTGGCGATCCACCAGCAGGTTGAAGCTGTCTTCCAAGGCCTGCAGGTCAAGGTCACCGCGCAGGCGCAGGGCCATCGGGATGTGGTAGGCGGTGCTGTGCGGCTCCAGCTGCCAGAGGAACCACTGGCGTTCCTGGGCGAACGACAGCTGCAGCGGCTGGTTGCGGTCGATGGCGACGATCCTGGCCGCGCGGCTGCCTTGCAGCTCGCCAAGGGCCTGGCTGAAGGCCTGCAAGGTGCTGTGCTCGAACATCAGCGCCAGCGGCACCTCCAGGTCGAGCTCCTGGGCCACCCGCGAGACCACCTGGGTGGCGAGCAGGGAATGCCCGCCCAAGTCGAAGAAGTGATCGGCCATGCCCACCTGCTCCAGGTGCAGTACCTGGGCCCAGATGGCCGCGACCTTGCGCTCGAGCTCAGTGACCGGGGCCTGGAACTCATGCCGCGCCTGGTTCAGGTCCGGCGCCGGCAGGGCCTTGCGATCGAGCTTGCCATTGGGGCTCAGCGGCATGGCTGCCAGCCACACCAGCTGGGCAGGCACCATGTAGGCCGGCAGGCGGCTGGCGAGTTCGGCCTTGAGCTGCGCTTGCCAGGCCTGCAAGTCGGCCGGCTGGCGTGGGTCGGCGACGTAGCCGACTAGGTGCTGGCCCTGGGCGTCGCGCTGGGCCACCACCACGGTTTCACCGGCACCGGCCACTTCCAGCAGGCGCGCTTCGATCTCGCCCAGCTCGATGCGCTGGCCGCGGATCTTCACCTGGTGGTCCAGGCGGCCGAGGTATTCGATCGCACCGTCAGCGCGGTAGCGCACCCGATCACCGGTGCGATACAGGCGTTCACCGTTACCCAGCGGGCTGGCGACGAAGCGTTCGGCGGTCAGCGCCGGGCGGCGGTGGTAGCCGCGCGCCAGGCCGACGCCACCCAGGTACAGCTCGCCGGCAACGCCCGGCACCACCGGTTGCAGCGCGGCGTCCAGCACGTGGGTTTGCAGGTTGGCGATCGGCCGGCCGATCGGCACGTTGTCGCTGCCCTCTTCCACGCAGGTCCAGTGGGTCACGTCGATGGCGGCCTCGGTCGGGCCGTACAGGTTGTACAGCGCCGCCTTCGGCAGGCGGGCGAACACCTGGGCCTGGGCATCCAGCGGCAGCGCCTCGCCACTGCAGACGATACGCCGCAGGCTGTGGCAACCGCCCAGGTCCGGCGACTGCAGGAACACCTGCAGCATCGATGGCACGAAGTGCAGCGTGCTGACCGCGTGCTGCTCGATCAGCGCCACCAGGCGCGCCGGGTCGCGGTGTGCGCCCGGCTCGGCGACCACCAGCTGGGCGCCGGTCATCAGCGGCCAGAAGAACTCCCACACCGACACGTCGAAGCTGAACGGGGTCTTCTGCAGCACCCGGTCGCCAGCGCCCAGGCCATAGGCCTGCTGCATCCACTGCAGGCGGTTGGCCAGGGCCAGGTGGCGGTTGCCGGCGCCCTTCGGCTTGCCGGTGGAGCCGGAGGTGTAGATCACGTAGGCCAGGTGTTCCGCAGCCAGTTCGACCTGCGGGTTGGCGCACTCGGCAAGCTCAGCTGCGGGCGCGTCCAGCAGCAGCGTCGGCAGCTCGGCCGGCACTGGCAGGTGCACGCCGCGCTGTTGCAGCAACAGGGCCATGCGGCTGTCGTCGATCATGTAGGCCAGGCGTTCTTCGGGGTATTCCGGGTCCAGCGGCAGGTAAGCGCCGCCGGCCTTGAGGATCGCCAACAGGCCGATGACCATCTCCAGTGAACGCTCGGCGGCGATGCCCACCAGCACATCCGGGCCGACGCCACGGGCAATCAGTTCATGGGCCAGGGTGTTGGCGGCGTTGTTCAGCTGGCGGTAGCTGAGCGAGCGGGCGCCGAACACCAGGGCGGTGGCTTCGGGGCTGCGCTCGACCTGCTGCTCGATCAGGCGCTGCACACGGCATTCGTCCGGGTAACGCTGCGCGGTGTGGTTCCAGGTGTGCAGGGTGTGCTGGGCGCTGGTGTCGAGCATCGGCAGCTCGCCGATCGCCTGCCCGGCATCGGCGACCATGCCCCGCAGCAGGGCCTGCCAGTGGCTGGCCAGGCGTTCGATGCTGGCGGCCTCGAACAGGTCGGCGGCATACACCAGGGCTACCGCGATGCCCTGCGGGGTTTCCAAGGTTTCCAACGACAGCTCGAACTGCGCACCGCCGCCATCGAGCAGCAACTCGCGGGCCTGCAACTGCGGCAGGCTGCTGCCGGTGGCGGTGGCACCGAGGGTGCTGAGGTGGTTGTACATCACCTGGAACAGCGGGTTCTGGTTCAGTGCGCGCTGCGGGTTGAGCACTTCCACCAGGCGGTCGAACGGCAGGTCCTGGTTGGCCTGGGCGCCCAGGGTCACCTCCTTGACCGCTTGCAGCCACTGGCCGACGGCCAGCTCCGGCTGCGGGCACAGGCGCATCACCAGGGTATTGACGAAGAAGCCGACTACGCCCTCCAGCTCCTGGCTGTTGCGGTTGTTCACCGGCACGCCGATGCGCAGGTCGTGCTGGCCGCTGTGGCGCTGCAACAGCAGGGCGAACGCGCCGAGGAACAGCTGGAACAGCGTGACGCCCTGGGCCTGGGCCAGTTCGCGCACCTGCCGCTCCAGGTCCGGCGGCAGGCGCAGGTCAAGGCGCCCACCCCGGTCGCTGGCGTGGATGTGGCGCGGGTGGTCGGTGGGCAGCTCCAGCACCACCTGCTCGCCCCCCAGGCGCTCTACCCAGTAATCCTGCTGGCGCTGCATCTCGCCGTGTTCCAGCCACTGGCGCTGCCAGTGGGCGTAGTCGGCGTACTGCACCGCCAGCGCCTGCAGGGCCGGTTCACGACCGGCGTTGAAGGCGCTGTAGAGCTCGACGAACTCGTGCACCAGCAGGCTCATCGACCAGCCATCGGACGTGATGTGGTGCAGGGTCAGCACCAGTACCCACTCCTCGGCCGTGCGCTCGATCACCTTGACCCGCATCAGCGGCCCCTGGTGCAGGTCGAACAGGCGAGTGATCTCTGCGCGCACCGCCAGCTCCAGTTGCGGCTGGCTGGCATCGGGCAAGGCGGCCCATTGCAAGTCGACGGTGCTGGCCGGCTGGACCTGCTGATAGAGCTGGCCCTCGTGCTGAACGAAGGTGGTGCGCAGCGACTCGTGCCGGGCCAGCAAGGCATCCACGGCCTGCTGCAGGGCCTGGCGGTCGAGGTTGCCCTGCAGGCGCACGGCCAACGGCGTGTGGTAGGCCGTGCTGTGCGGTTGCAGGGTCCAGAACATCCACTGGCGCTGCTGGGCGAAGGACGCGGGCAGGCGCTCGCTGCGCGGCAATGCAGGGATCGCCCCCTGCTCGCGGTAACGCGCGCAGTGCGCCAACGCCTCGGCCAGTTCGCCCAGGTTGGCGCTGTCGAAGATGGCCCGCAGCGGCAGGTCCAGGCCCAGCTGGCGACGTACCCGCGAGACGATCTGCACAGCCAGCAGCGAATGGCCGCCCAGGCTGAAGAAGTTGTCCAGCAGCCCCACCGTCGGCACCTTGAGCACTTGTTCCCAGATGCCGGCCAACGCTTGCTGCTGCGCCGTCACCGGGGCCACATGGGCATGCGCCGTGCGCGCCAGGGTCGGCAGCGGCAGCGCGCGGCTGTCGAGCTTGCCATTGGCGGTCAACGGCATGGCCTGCAGCGTCTGATAGCAGCTGGGCACCATGTAGTCCGGCAGGCGCGTGGCCAGCCAGGCCTTCAGCTCATCCTGCTGCGCCGCGCCGTTGCCGTCGGCGAACACAACGTAAGCCACCAGTTGCGCCTCGCCGGCCTCGCCCACCAGCAGCACCGCGGCATCGCGCACGTGCGGGGCCTCACGCAGCACCACCTTCACTTCTTCCAGGTCGATGCGGTAGCCGCGCAGCTTGACCTGCCGATCGACCCGGCCAAGGAAGGCCAGCTCACCGCCGGCCTGGCGGCGCACGCGGTCACCACTGCGGTACAGGCGCGCACCCGGCGCACCGAACGGGTCGGGCACGAAGCGCTCGGCGGTCATGCCGGGGCGCCCATGGTAGCCGCGGGCCAGGCCGGCGCCACCGATGTACAGCTCGCCATGGCTGCCGGGTGCCTGCAGCTGCAAACCGGCGTCCAGTACATGGGTGCTGAGGTTGGGCAAAGGCCGGCCCAGCACGATCGGGCTCCCGGCTGCGGTCAGGTTGTGGGTCAGCACGCCCACGGTGGTTTCGGTCGGGCCGTAATGGTTGACGATGTCGCAATGCCCCAGCACGCGTACACGTTCGACCAACGCCTGGGAACAGGCCTCGCCACCGACCACCAGGCAACGCCCTGGCAGTACCTGCTCCGGGCGCTCGCCGCCGAGCAGCGCCTCGAGGTGCGAGGGCACGATCTTCAGCACGTCGATGCCGTGGCCTTGGACGTAGTCACCGAAGCGCAGCGGGTCGAGGGCGACGTCCTGGTCGATGATGTGCAGCACCCGCCCGGAGCACAGTGCGCCGAACAGCACGGTATGGCCGAGGTCCGCCGCCAGGGTGGAAACCACCGCCATGCTGCTCGCGCCCTCCAGCGGCAGGGTCTGCGCGATGCCTTGCAGGTAGTTGCCCAAGGACGCATGGCTGACGGCCACGCCTTTGGCGGTGCCGGTGGAGCCGGAGGTGTAGATCACGTAGGCCAGCTGGCGGCCATCCACCTGGCGCTGCGGGCCCTGCGCGCTGCGCTCGGGGCGTGCGGGGTCGAGCAGCAGCGTGGTCACCCCAGGCACCTGCGGCAGGCTGGCCAGCAGCGCCTGCTGGGTCAGCAGCACGCCGATGCGGCTGTCTTCGATCATGTAGGCCAGGCGCTTGGCAGGAAATGCTGGATCCAGCGGCACATAGGCACCGCCGGCCTTCCACACCGCCAGCAGGCCGATCACCATTTCCAGTGAACGCTCGACCGCCAGGCCCACGCACACCTCTGCGCCCACGCCCAGCTCCACCAGTTGCTGAGCCAGGGCATTGGCGCGGGCGTCGAGTTCGCGGTAGCTCAGGCTGTGCCCGGCGAACACCAGTGCCTGGGCCTCCGGCACGCGCTGCACCTGGGCCTCGAACTGCTCCAGGGCGGTCGGCGCCGGCGCTGCAAGGCGGCCATTGGCCTGTTGCAGCAGCTGCTCGGCCTGCTGCTCGTCGAGCATCGGCAACTGGTCGAGCAACTGATCGCCCTCGCCGACCATGCCCCGCAGCAGTTGCTGCCAGTGGCCGGCCATGCGCGCGATGGTGGCGCTCTCGAACAGCTCGCAGGCGTAGGTCAGCGATGCGTGCAGCTTGCCGCCGCGCTCGAAGGTAGTCAGGGTCAGATCGAACGGGGTCGAACGGCTGTTCCACTCCAGCGGGCGCAGCTCCAGGCCCTCAGCGACCGTCATCACTTCGATGTCGGCGACATTCGGCAAGTGGTTGTACATCACCTGGAACAGCGGGTTGTGGCTCAGGCTACGGTCCAGGTCGAGGGCCTCGACCAGCTGCTCGAACGGCAGGTCCTGGTGCGCCTGGGCACCGGTGGCAGTCTGCTTGACCGCGGCCAGCAGGCTGGCCACCGATTGCTGGCCATGCAGGCGGGTGCGCAGCACCTGGGTGTTGACGAAGAAGCCGATCAGCCCTTCCACCTCGGCACGGTTGCGGTTGGCGATCGGTACACCGACGCGCAGGTCGGCCTGGCCAGTGTGGCGGTACAGCAGCACGTTGAATGCCGCCAGCAGCACCATGAACAAGGTGACGTTATGCTGGCGAGCCAGCGCCCGCAGTTGGTCTGCCAGAGCTTCGTCGATGACCAGTTCATGGCGCTGGCCACGCTGGCTGGCCACTGCCGGGCGCGGGAAATCGGTGGCCAGTTCGAGCAACGGGTGCTCATCGCCCAGCTGTTCGCGCCAGTAGCCGAGCTGGCGCTCCTGCTCGCCGGCCTCCAGCCACTTGCGCTGCCACAGGGCATAGTCCAGGTACTGGATGGGCAAGGCCGGCAGTTGCGCTTCATGGCCTTGGGCAAAGGCCTGATAGGCCTGCACGAACTCATCGATCAGCACGTTCATCGACCAACCATCGGCGACGATGTGATGCAGGGTCAGCAGCAGCACATGCGCTTGGGGGCCGAGCACCAGCAACGTGACGCGCAGCAGCGGGCCATTGGCCAGGTCGAACGGGCGCAGTGCCTCCTGTTCGGCCAGCTGGCGCACGCGGGCGCCCTGGGCATCGTCGCTCAACGCCGCCAGGTCGACCTGCTCGACCTGCAGCGCCTGCCTGGCAGGCACCTGCCGCACCTGCCCTTCGCCATCCTCCGCGAATACCGTGCGCAGGGTCTGGTGGCGCGCCACCAGGCTGGCGAAGGCACGCTCCAGGGCTGGCACATCCAGCGGCCCGCTCAGGCGCACGGCGCTGGGCAGGTTGTAGGCGCCGCTGTGACGATCCAGTTGCCACAGGAACCACATGCGCTGCTGGGCATAGGAAAGCGCATGGCGGTCGTCGACTTCGACGTCGGCGGCGATGGGGAACTGGGAGAAGTCGATGCGTTCAGCGCGCAAGCCATCCAGGAACAGGCGGCGCTTTTCCACTGGCAGCTCAATGAAACGGCGGGCAAGCTTCAGGGACTTCTCGGCATTCATCTGCGATCTTCCATACAGTTGGGTATCGAGCGTTGGCTCGGCTATCCCTACGGGACGTAAGAGGGCGCGAAAAAATTAGCCGAGCACGCGCCAGCGCTGGCGGCGGCCCATTTCATGGCGCAGCGGCTAAATCGGCGGTGGCGGTGCTCGTTATCCCTGCACAACGAAAGACCGACAGGGGTTTACCGTGGACCTTCAGAGCATCCTCAGCAAACTGTTCGCCAACGCCCACGCCGTGGGCATCGAAGGCGTGTACCAGTTCGTCTTCGGCCAGGACCGGGCGTTCTGGTCCGAGGTCCGCGAGCACAGCCGCACGGGCGCGGGCCGCCATGACGCCCCGGATGTCACCATCGAAGTTGCCGAGCGCGACTTCCTCGGCATCATGGGCGGCACGGCCAACGTCGAGGAACTGTTCGCCAGCGCCCGCCTGAAGATCACCGGCAACATGGGCCTGGCCACCCTGCTGCCGCAGATCATCAACAGTGCGCGGCAAGGGGCGGCGGCCAGCAAGGTGGCGATGAACCAGCGCTACCCCACCCCCGCACGCATCAGCGAGCGGCTCTCTGCCACCCAGCCGGTCCTGCGTGAGGTGCCACGCATCAGCCGGGCAGCAATGCCCGTCGATCGCTTTCGCCGCGACTACCTGCCACACGGCATGCCGGTGGTGCTGAGCGACGCCCTGCAGGACTGGCCACTGTTCACCATGGGCCGCGAGGCGTCGCTTGAGCACTTCGCCGAACTGCAGGGCATCACCCGGCATGGCGACTACGTGAAAAAGACCTTTTCCACCGACCGCGACTTCCGCTCGACCTCCATGGCCGAGTTCATCGCTTCGCTGGACACACCGGCCAAGCCAGGCGATACCCCTGCCTACATGGGCAACAACATCGTGCCGGAAAAACTCCTGACGCTGATCCGCTTCCCGGACTACTTCGAGCGTTCGCGTTTCATCGCCCCGCGCATCTGGATCGGCCCCAAGGGCACACTGACACCGCTGCACCGCGACGACACCGATAACCTGTTCGCCCAAGTCTGGGGGCAGAAGTCGTTCATTCTCGCAGCGCCCCACCATCGCCCAGCACTGGGCACCTGGTCGACCAGCCCCAAGGGCGGCCTGGACGGCTGCGATTTCAACCCCGACGCTGCCGATTACCAGCGCTTCCCGGCCGCCCGCGATGTGCCGTTCCTGCGGGTGGTGCTGCAGGCCGGCGACCTGCTGTTCCTGCCTGAGGGCTGGTTCCACCAGGTCGAGTCGGTATCCACCTCGCTGTCAGTGAACTTCTGGGTGAATTCCGGGCGCGGCTGGTGATGCCGGGCAGGCGTTAATTTGCAGGGGTGTCGGCTCGTTCATAGGGAAAGCCGCCTGCAAGAGAACGCCCGCATGCCCAGCCCCGCCCGCATGACCCAAACGCTCCAGCAAGGCCTGCGCCGCCTGATCGGCGGCCGCACCTCGGCCGTCACTGGCTACCGCGTGTTCGACCTGGTGCTCAGCCGCCGCATCAGCCTGAGCCCATCCCTCACGCGCCTGGTATTCACCGGCCCCGACATCGCCGACATGAACACCCTCGCGCCCGACCAGCGGGTGAAGCTGTTCTTCCCTGCCGCCGACGGTTCACTCCCCCGGCTGCCCACCGACCAACACTGGAAGGCGGCGCACAGCGAGCTGCCAGCCGAGCAGCGCCCGCCCATGCGTACCTATACCATTCGCGCCCTGCGCCGCGAGGCACTGGAGGTGGACGTGGATTTCGTCCTGCATGGCGTCAATGGCCCCGCTTCGGCCTGGGCCACCCACGCCAAGGTCGGCGACGGCCTGCAGATGGTCGCGCCGAACCTGGCCTATGAAGGTGACCCCGGGGGATACGAGTGGAAACCGCCGCACGGCGTGCACAGTGTACTGCTGGTGGGTGATGAAACCGCGCTGCCGGCAATTGCCGGTATTCTCGAACAGCTGGCCGAGCAGCAGCCCGACCTTGCGGTAGAGGCCTTCATCGAGGTGCCATTGCAAGCCGACTGCCTACCCCTGCGCCACAGCGCCGCGACGCGCGTGCACTGGCTGCCCCGCGAGGCGCTGCACGGCGAGCATGGCCAGGCCATGCGCCATGCCGTGCGTGAGCTGGCCACACTCGCGCAGGGCAGCGTGGCCGCCGGGGTCAAGCTGGAGGAGGTGGATATCGACACCCGCATTCTCTGGGAGCAGGCCAGCACGCAGCACAGCGTGTTCCATGCCTGGGTGGCGGGCGAATCGGCAACGGTGATGGATATCCGCCGTTACCTGATCAAGGAACGCGGGCTGCCGCGCGAGTGCCTGACGCTGATGGGCTATTGGCGCGCCGGGCGCACGTTCGACTGAGCGGCAATGCCCGGGGGCCGCCTGGCGCCCCCGGCACACCTCAGACGGCTGCCGCCAACGCCTCGGCAAAACGCTGCGCCACTTCATCGACCTGCTGCGCGCTGATGATCAGCGGCGGCAGGAAGCGCACCACCGCACCATGGCGGCCGCCCAGTTCGAGGATCAGGCCGCGCTTGAGGCATTCACGCTGCACCTTGGGCGCCAGCTCGCGGTTGGCCGGTGGGTGCCCCAGCACGTCGCGCGGGCCCTGCGGGTCGACCAGTTCCGCCCCGAGCATCAGGCCACGACCGCGGATATCACCCAGCTGCGGATAGTCCTTCTGCAGCCATTGCAGGTGCCCTCGCAGTCGCTCGCCCATGGCCTCGGCATGCTCGGCCAGGCGGTGCTCGACCAGGTAGTTGATCACCGCAGAGCCCGCGGCCATGGCCATTTGGTTGCCGCGGAAGGTGCCGGCATGGGCGCCCGGCTTCCAGGTGTCGAGCCAGTCGCGGTAGACCACCACCGCCAGCGGCAGGCTGCCGCCGATGGCCTTGGACAGGGTGACCACATCCGGCACGATGCCGGCGTGTTCGAAGGCAAACATCCGCCCGGTGCGGGCAAAACCGCTCTGGATCTCGTCGACGATCAGCGCCACACCTGCCTGCTCGGTGATGCGCCGCACGCCCTTCAGCCATTCGATGTCGGCCGGCACCACCCCGCCCTCGCCCTGCACCACTTCCAGGATCACGGCCGCGGGCAGCGGCACGCCGCTTTCCGGGTCGAGCAGCAGGTTTTCCAGATAATGCAGGCCCGCCTTGACCCCAGCTGCGCCACCCAGGCCGAACGGGCAACGGTAATCGTAGGGGTACGGCATGAACTGCACGCCATTACCGAGCAACGCACCCAGCGGCTGCTTGGGCCCATGGCTACCCATCAGGCTCAGCGCGCCCTGGCTCATGCCATGATAAGCGCCCTGGAAGGCCAGCACGGTGCTGCGCCCTGTGGCGCTGCGTACCAGCTTGAGCGCGGCCTCCACGGCGTCGGTACCGGTCGGGCCGCAGAACTGTACCTTGGCCTCGCGGCGCAGCGCTTCAGGCAAGATGCCGAACAGGTCCTGAACGAAGCGGTCCTTGACCGGTGTGGTCAGGTCGAGGGTGTGCAGCGGTATCTCATCGGCCAGCACGCGCTGGATCGCCTCGATCACCACCGGGTGGTTATGGCCCAGCGCCAGGGTGCCGGCACCGGCCAGGCAGTCGATGAACTGGCGGCCTTCGACGTCCTCGACATGAATGCCACGGGCGCGCTTGAGCGCCAGCGGGATACGCCGCGGGTAGCTGCGGGCGTTGGATTCCTGCTGCTGCTGGCGTTGCAGCAAGGGCGAGTCGGTGAATTCGTACAGCGGCTGCGGCGCGCTGGCCGGCGGGACCTGGGCAAGGCTGGAAGCGGTGGACATGGGTGAATCCTCGCAAGCAAGCGAATGGGCAGTTATCGCTTTGGAAACGCTTGAGTGCGGGGAGGATTTAGCGGTTGTTACTGGATTTTGCTTTACCTGTGCCGGCCCCTTCGCGGGCGTGCCCGCGAAGGGGCCGGCACAGGCGATAAAAATCAGCCCGCCGCGCGCGCCGGCACCTGCAGCAACACGCGCAAACCATCGCTTTGGCTGTCAAAGCGCAAGCTGCCGGCACAGCGCTGCACGATCGCCTGGACGATCGCCAGGCCCAGCCCGCAGCCACCGCTCTGGCCATTGCGCCAGAAGCGCTCGGTCAAGTGCTGCAGGTCATTTGCGGCAATGCCCGGCCCATGGTCGCGGACCATGAAGCCCACCTGCCCATCGGCCATCTGCACCTGAAGCTCTACCTCGGCGTCACCGCCATGGCGCAGGGCGTTGTCCAGCAGGTTGCGCAACGCGGCCACGGCCAGTGGCGCAGGCATGCCCAGGTAGATGCGCGTGGCTTCCTCTGGCAAGTGCAGGACGATACGCCGGTTGTCACCGCCGCCAGCATCCTGCACGGCCTGGCGGGCGACCTGTTCGGCGCTGCACTGCACACCGTCTTCGAACGACAGGCTGCCTTCCACCCGCGCCAGCATCAGCAGCTGTTCCAGGGTGCGGTGCATGCGGTCGGTGCCCTGCTCGGCATGTTCCAGGGCCTGCTCGCGCACCGCGCCGTCGGTCATCCGGGCCACCTGCAGGTGGGTCTTGATCGCGGTCAGCGGGCTGCGCAGTTCGTGGGCGGCGTCGTCGGTCAGGCGCCGCTCGCGCTCGAGGGTCTGGGCGATGCGCAGGAACAGTTGGTTCTGGGTGTCGAGCAGTGGTTGCAGCTCACTGGGCAGGCCCGCCACCTGCAACGGCTCGACGCTGTCGGCACGCCGCCTGCGCAGGGCATCGCGCATGCGGTTGAGCGGCTCCAGGCCTTTGCCCAGGCCGATCCACACCAACCCCAGGCTGCCCAGCAAGGCCATCAGCACCGGTGCCGAGGCGGCCAGCAGGATCGACTGGTTCAGCGCCTCACGCTCCATGTGGCGGTCGGCAGTGGTGATGCGCACATCGCCATGGTTGTAGGTGAAGGTGCGCCACGACGCACCGTCGATGGTCTGATCACGAAAGCCGCTGCGCTCGTCGTCCATGGCGCCATCGTGCTTATGGTTGCTGGCAAGGATCTCGCCGCGCAGCGAACTCACCTGGCAGGCCATGCCGTCGGGCACGCTGAACTGGTCGGCGGAAAAGTGCGCATCCTCGCCCTTGGCGGCCAGCGGCTGCGGCAACTGGTCGATCAGCCCGGCGACCATGCGCGCCGAGGCCACCAGCCGCTGGTCGAGGGAGAACATCATCTGCTGGCGCAGGTCGCGCAGCATCCAGGCGGCGGCCAGCACCCAGATGATGATGAAGGCACTGCCAAGGATCAGGCTAAGGCGCACCCGCAGGCTCATGATGCGGCTTCCTCGGGTGCCTGCGCCGGGCCAAGGCGGTAACCCAGGCCGCGCACGGTCTCGACGATACTGTTGCCAAGCTTGCGCCGCAGGTGGTGGATATGCACGTTGAGGGCGTTGCTTTCGACTTCGTCGCTGAAGCCGTACACGCAGTCCTTGAGCTGCTCGCTGGACAGCACCCGGCCCGGGTTCTGCAGCAAGGCCTGGAGCAAGGCCTGCTCACGCCGCGACAGGTCGACGGGCTGGCCGGCCAGGGTCGCCTCGCAGCTGCTCGGGTCGTAGCGCAGCGGGCCGTGTTCGATCACGTTCACCGCGCGCCCGGCTACCCGGCGCAGCAGGGTGTGCAGGCGCGCGGCCAGTTCGCGCAGGTCGAAGGGTTTGAGCAGGTAGTCGTCGGCGCCGGCTTGCAGGCCATCCACCCGGTCGGTGACCGCATCGCGCGCGGTCAGCACCAGCACCGGCAGGTCCACGCCCTGCTGGCGCAGGCGGCGCAGCAGCTTGAGGCCGTCTTCGTCGGGCAGGCCCAGGTCGAGGATCATCACGTCGAACTGCGCGGCCTGAAGCATGGCCCGCGCGCTGGCGGCGTTGGCCACGCGGTCGACGGTCAGGCCCTGGGCAGTGAGGCCGGCGCAGATGCCGCTGGCGATCAGGTCGTCGTCCTCGCAGAGCAGAACGTGCATGGGTGGGGCTCCCGAAGTGGTGTGGCTGGCATTGCACTATGGGGGGATTAAGGGGGGATTATGGGCTTTTTTCAGGGGAATGGCAGGTAGGGCCAAGGGCGGCAAAAACCTCAGCCGTGCACCCGCTACCTCAATGCCCCCTCAGGCGTGTCGACATCCAGCAACACACCCGTATCGTCCAGCTCCAGCACAACACAGCAATCCCGGTGAGCCTTCACCAGCGAACGCGCCCCTTCATCACCGGTCAGTTGCGTCAGCCCCGGCCAAAAGTCGCGACCGAACAGCACCGGGTGCCCCTGCTGCCCAGCCTGGCGTGGCAGCACGATGGTCGAGGCTGTGGCCGCTGCCACCAGCTGGCGTAGCGTCGACGGTTCGATCCAGGGCATGTCGCCAAGCAAAATGGCGACCGCCTGCGCCTCGCTGTCGGCCAACGACGCAGCGCCGGCTGCCAGGCTGTGGCCCATGCCCGAGGCCGCATCCGGGCTGGCGACGATCCGGCAACCCGCGGGCAGCCCGAGGTCCTCTGCCCGCTCGCCTTCGCGCAGCACCACGCGAACGTCGCTGAACACCGAGCAGGCCCGCTCTACGCTATGCGCCAGCAGGCTACGACCGTCGGCCAGTGTGGCACGGCGCTTGTCGCCACCAAAGCGCACGCTGCGACCCGCCGCCAGCACCAACGCGACGACCTTCACAGCGCCGCCCGGGTGATGCCGTTACGCATCCGCAGAATATCGGCCAGCACCGCCAGGGCGATCTCTGCCGGGGTCTTGCTGCCCAGGTTGAGGCCGATCGGCGCGTGGATGCGCGCCAGCTCGTCGTAACCCAGGCCGCCAATACGGTGCAGGCGTTCGCGACGCTTGTCCGAGGTGGCTTTGGAGCCCATCACACCTATGTAGAACGCTTCGGTACGCACCGCTTCAAGCATGGCCAGGTCATCGATTTTCGGGTCGTGGGTCAATGCAACCACTGCCGTGTCGGCATGGCAACCGCCGTTGGCGATAAATTCCGATGGCAGCTCGCGGCGCACTTCGATGCCGTCCAGCACCACGCCTTCGAGCACCTCGTCACGCGGGTCGCAGAGGATGACTTCAAAGCCCATCCCTTTGCCGAATTCGGCGCAGTAATGCGCGACGCTGGAATACCCCGCCAGCAGCAGGCGTTGGGCAGCGCCGACTCGAAGGCACACGCGGTTGCTTTCACGCTCGACGCGCGGGCCCTGGGCGCTATCGTTGCTGAGCTGGCGAACCCCATGCGGCAGGCTCACTTCGCGCAGCAGGCGGCGCTGCCCCTGCAGCGCACTTTGCAGCTCGCGCAGGTGGCCCTGCACGTCGCAATCGGCCGGCAGGTTTTCCACCAGCACCTCGAGCACGCCGCCACAGGGCAGGCGAATGCTCGAGCGCCGGTCGCTGCCATCGCCATAACGCACGATCGCCACCGGCTCGGGAAACTCGCCCAAGGCCACGCGCTCGAGGAAATCATCCTCGACGCAGCCGCCCGACAGCGAGCCCACCCACTGCCCACCGTCGTTCACCGCCAGCAACGAGCCCGGCGCACGAGGCGCCGAGCCGTAGGTGGCAAGCACCGTGCACAACCACACCCGCTGGCCGTTGCAAGACCACTGCAACGCCTGGCGCACGACCTGCAGATCAAGATGTTGCACGTATCACTCCGCCTTCAGCTCGGCGAGCTGCTGCACGCTCAGGTCACCGGGCAATCCGCCCCAGCCCTGACGCAGGTAGTTGACCATGTCCGTGACCTGCTCATCGCTGAGCTTTTCGGCGAAACCAGGCATTGGCTGCATACGCTCGAAACCGGTGAACTGCTGTTCACGGATACCGTCGACAATGGCCTTGACCAGGTTGCGCGAGTCGCCCTGGCGCAGCACGGTATTGCCTTGCATGGCCACGGCGATGTGCGGCTTGCCCTCGCCGTCAACACCGTGGCAACCGGCGCAGACGTTGAGGTACTGCTGGCGGCCGCGCTTGGCGCTGTCGGTGAGTTGGTCCAGTGGCACCTCTTTTATGACCTTGGCCGCTGGCGGCTGGTCGCCCAGCAGGTAGGTGGCCATGGCGGCCAGGTCGGCGTCTTCCAGGTGCTGGGTGCTGTGGTGCACCACCGGGAACATCTCGTTGAACATGCTGCCCTGGGCACTGATGCCGTGCTTGAGGAAGGTGGTCAGGTCCGGTTGGGTCCAGCCACGCTCGGCCAGGTCCTGGGCCAGCAGGCTCGGCGCCAGGTAGCCGTTGAGCAGGCCGCCGGTCAGGCGCTGGTCCTGCTGCAGCGCGCCAATCGGGTTGCGCGGGGTATGGCATTCACCGCAGTGGCCCATGACTTCGACCATGTATTGCCCGCGCTGCCAGGCCGGGCTCTTGCCCTCGGTGGGCTGCAGTTGCACGCTCTTGCCGTACAGCATGTTCCAGCCGGCCAGGCCCATGCGCACATTGAACGGGAAGCTCAGCTTGGTCTCCGGCGCCGGGCGGTTGATCGGCGGCACGGTCATCAGGTACGCCAGGATCGCGTCCGAATCTTCCCGGCTGATCAGGTGGTACGAGGTGTAGGGCATGGCCGGGTAGAGGTTGGCGCCGTCCTTGCGCTTGCCCTCGGTGACCGCGGCGAAGAACTCGTCGGCCATGTAGTTGCCGATGCCGTACTGCTTGTCCGGGGTGATGTTGCTGCCGTAGATGGTGCCGAACGGCGAATGGATCGGCAGGCCGCCGGCATACGGCGCGCCGCCTTCGGCGGTGTGGCAGGCCATGCAGTCGGCGGCGCGGGCCAGGTATTCCCCGCGCTTGACCTGCGCCGGGTCATCGGCCTGGGCACACAGCGAAACGGCGAGGCCAAGCGCCAGCGCGAGACCGGAACGAACGAACGCCATGCTCAACCCTCCTTGACCAGGCCGAGGTCGTTGAGGACCGTGCGGGTGGCGTCGTAGTAACGCACGTAGCCGGTGCAGCGGCAGATGTGGTGCCCCAGGCTCTCCTCGATGCGGTCCTCCAGCTCGCTCTTCTTCACCGGCTGGCGCTGGGCGTTTTCCACCAGCACGGTGGCCGCGTTGACGAAGCCCGGTGCGCAGTAGCTGCACTGGAAAGCGAACAGGTCGACGAACTTCTGCTGGATCGGGTTCAGCGTGTAGTTGCCGGCCTCATCCTGCTTGGCGTGGCTTTCGATGGTACGGACCTGCTTGCCGGCAAAGTAATGGGCACCGGTGATGCAGGTGCGAACCTCTTCACTGGTGCCGTCGGGGTTGTCGACGATCACCACGCAGGCGTGGCAGATGCCCTGGCCGCAGCCCAGGCGCGAGCCGGTGAGGTTCTGGTGTTCGTGCAGGTAGTCGATCATCGCCAGGTCATCGGGGACCTCGACCGGACCGACAGGTTGACCGTTGAGGGTCAGTTGAAGCGGACGGTTAGCCATTGAGGGCCTCCTTGATGCGGGCTGGAGTAATCGGAAGGTCGCGCACGCGCTTGCCAATGGCATGGGCCACGGCGTTGCCGATGGCGCCGACCACCGGGATCATCACCACCTCGGCGATGCCCTTGGACGGGTCGGTCCGCGACAGCGGCGGGAGGATCTCGGACGTCTGCTTCCACACGGCCACATCTTTGGCATGCGGCAGGCGATAGCGGTTGAAGTTCCAGTCGCCCTCCCCCGGGCCGCCTTCATGCAATGGCATCTCTTCGGTCAGTGCATGGCCGATGCCCATGGCGATACCGCCTTCGAGCTGGCCCTTGACCAGTTCCGGCACCAGTACACGACCGCACTCGACCCAGCTGTGGTGGTTGAGCACCTGGACTTCCCGGGTGCCCTTGTTGACTTTCACTTCGACGATGGTCGCTACCGGGCTGTAGTAGGTGACCATGGCGTTGTTCAGTTGGGTGGCCGGGTAGGCTGCGTTCTGCCGATCGAGCAAGTGGAAGCCGTTGCTGGTCATCTGCGCTTTCTTGGCGTTCGGTGCACCGTCGCCATATTTCACGGCCACGGCATCGAGCGGGAAGCGCTCGCGCACGCCGTCGATGACGAAGTCGGCCTCGGCCCAACTCCAGCGGTTGAAACCGTGCACGCTGACGCCGGTAACCAGCCCCATTTCGTGGGCTTTTTTTGCAAGTTCGGCGAACGGGATCGGTGCCAGGCCGTTGCCGGTCAGCTCACCGTTGACCCATACCGCGTTTTCGCGGCGCACCACCAACGGGTTGGCCTGACCACCGAACGGGCCTTGGCGCCACAGGGCCATGGCGGCTGGCCACAGGCCGTGGTTGAACAGCACGCGCGCCGCTTCGCGGGTAGCGTGGCTGAAGTAGAAGGCCGAGTTGGTCGCCGACGACGGCGACGCCAGCTTGCCGACCCAGCGCGGGTCGCGCAGCGCGGTGTCCTGCTCGGCCTGGCTGATCAGGTACGGGTTGCCGCTGGTGGTCAGCTGCAGTTCCGGCCATTCGGTGGCAGCGGTTTTCACCTCATCGGCCGAGCGGCCCAGGAAGTCGCTGACCACCAGGGCCTGGGAGGTGGACATGCCGGTACCCAGCTCGGTGCCGATATGGCGCAGGCTGATACGGCCATCGGCGCTGAACTCGATGCTGGCCATCGGCGCTTCGGAACCGGTGCCGAAGTCCTTCTGGCAAATGGCGAAACCGACGCCGTACCAATGGTCCTGGTCCTTGGCGTCCATCTCGCGCTTGCGCGCGTCACGGTTGCGCCACCACTCATGGGCGGCGGCCTTGTCGAGTATCTCGTGCAGGCGCAGGGCACCCGCCGGCACCGCACCTTGGGTGTTCTTCATGCCCGACTTCAGCGCGTTGGCGCGGCGCAGGTCGATGGCATCGACGCCCAAGCGCCCGGCCACTTCGTCGACCATCATCTCGGTCGCAGCCATGGTCTGCAGGGTGCCGTAGCCACGCATGGAACCGGCCTCGACGCCACGCGAGTGGTAGGCGGTGACGGACAGGTCGTTCTGCGGCATGTAGTAGATCGACTGCGCTGCCGTGGCACCCACCGCAGCCACCGACGGGCTGTAGTTGATGCGGCCGCCGCCGTCGCAGCTCATGTCGGCGCGGAAGATCTTGAAGCTGTTGTCCTTCTTGTCCACGGCCAGCTGGTAGCGGATGTCGAAGGCATGGCGCTTGATGCCGCTCTGGAACTGCTCGTAGCGGTCGTTGGCCAGGCGGATCGGCACACCGGCGCCATACAGCGCGGCCACCGCAGCGTAGAACACGAAGATGTTGTTGTCCTTGGAGCCGTAACCCACGGTGTAGCCCGGGTGCACGTTGAGGTGCTTCAGGGCGAAGCGCGACGGCTTGATCATGTGCACGCATTCCTGCGCCACTTCGAACGGGCACTGGGTGGCGACCACGAAGTGCAACGTACCGGTTGCGGTGTCGTACCAGCCGTTGCCGTTGTCCGGCTCCAGCGCGGCCGGCTCGATGGACGGCGTCTTGTAGCGCTCGTCGAACACCAGCCAGTCTTCGGGCGGGTTGTCCAGTTGCTCACCGATGCGCTTGGCGTAGAACAGGCCTTGCTCGGTCAGGTCGCCGTGCTGGTTGGGCTGTTTGGACCACACCGGTTTGCGGTTGAGGATGGTCGGGAACAGCATGGTGTTCTTCAGGCTGGAAAACTCGTCCTCGTCGAACGGCGTGGCACCGCCCACGCGCACGAAACGGAAGCTGCCGTATGGGTCGCGCTGGTACAACGGGGCCTGGGCGCCGTAGCGGATCGCCTTGTCGTTGAACTGCAGCTTGCGCTTGGCCTGGCGGAAACGCTCGAAATCGTTCCAGATCAGGATCGCCACCGGGTGGCCGATGAACATCGGCACCTTGCCGGGCGGCAACAGTGGGTCTGGTGAGTGAGCTTCGGGCCAGGCGATGCCGTCCTTTTCCAGGTCGGCGGCGGTGACGATGCGGTCTGGCTGCAACTCGGCGCCCAGCCAGTCGAGGTCGTAGCCGGTGTAAAGACGGTCGGCCTTGGTGGCCTTGAGCAGCATGGCGTGGCCCTGCTGCGCAGGCCAGCCTGGCATGTCTTTGGCGCGGATGTCGCGGGCGAACACCTTGTTGCCGCAGACCTTGGACAAGGCGTCGTTACGGAAACGCGCCTTGCCGTCATGGTTCATCCACTTCTGTGGCGACGTGGTGACACGGTCCTCCATCAGCGCGGCGAAGGCCTGGCTGCCGAGCGGCGCCATGGTCACGCCGACACCGGCGATCAGGCCACCTTGCAGGAAGGAGCGCCGGGAAATATCACGGTTGGACATGCTTGATCCTCTGGGCAGAACGGTTTCTGCCCATCTTTTGATTCTTGTGCAGGGAAACGCGGAGGGTGGTGAACGGCCTGGCGAGGCCGCCCACAAAAAACTGACTTTCACGTCAACTTTACAGCAATGAGATGGGTTTTGGCAAAGTCAACCTGACAGTATGTCGCGGTGTGTCTAGGCCGCACCCGGTGTGACGGCACCGCCAATGTAGGAAAAGGTTAACCTTGGGTTAATCGACTCACGCCAGCATGGCCCTGTTTACATCTGCCAAGGCGAAGACATGCGCGTCCTCCTGCTCTTCCTGACATTGCTGCTGGCCGGCCCGTTGCAGGCCAACCCGTTCGACGTCAAACCTGACTTTCTGCCGGTCAACCAGGCTTTCGTCCTGACCCACGACCGTCAGGGCGACGGGCAGATGCGCCTGTTCTTCCAGATCAAGCCGGGCTATTACCTGTACCAGAAGCGCCTGAAGTTCGACGGGGTGCCCGCCGACCAGCACCCGCAACTGCCCCCTGCCCTGAACCACCACGACGAATTCTTCGGCGACAGCGCGGTGTACCGCGACCAGCTCGAGCTGTTGCTGCCGGCCAACGCCCAGGGGCAACTGCGCCTGGGCTGGCAAGGCTGCGCCGATGCCGGCCTGTGCTACCCGCCGCAGACCACCGTGATCGACCTGGGCGGCAGCGCCGCGCCGGCCGCCGACCAGGCCAGCGACCAGGCCCTGGCCAGCGGCTTGCAAAGCGCCAGCCTGGGCTGGAGCCTGCTGGCCTTCTTCGGCCTTGGCCTGCTGCTGGCTTTCACGCCGTGCTCGCTGCCGATGCTGCCGATCCTTGCCGGCCTGGTGCTGGGCAACGGCGCCAGCGCGCGGCGGGGCTGGGTACTGGCCGGGGTCTACGTGCTGAGCATGGCGCTGGTGTATGCGGGGCTGGGCGTGGTCGCCGCGCTGTTGGGCGCCAGCCTGCAGGCCTGGCTGCAGCAACCCTGGTTGCTGGGCAGCCTGGCCGCGTTGTTCGTCTTGCTGGCCTTGCCCATGTTCGGCGCCTTCGAACTGCAACTGCCGGCGGGCCTGCGGGATCGCCTGGACCGTGCCGGCCAAGGCACACGGGGTGGCAACCTGTACGGCGCAGCGCTGTTGGGCGCGCTGTCCGGCCTGCTGCTCGGCCCGTGCATGACCGCGCCCCTGGCCGGCGCGCTGCTGTTCATCGCGCAGAGCGGCGATGTGCTGCAAGGTGCACTGGTGCTGTTCAGCCTCGGCCTGGGCATGGGCGTGCCGCTGCTGTTGCTGGTGACCCTGGGCAACCGGTATCTGCCGCGCCCTGGCGCCTGGATGAACCGGGTCAAGGGCGTGTTCGGCTTCGTGTTCCTGGCCATGGCCCTGTACACCGTGCGTAGTCTGCTGACCGCCCCCTTGCTGCTGGCCTTGAGCGGCGCCTGGCTGATTGCCCTGGGCTGGGCCATGTGGCCGGCCCTGCAGCGTTTGCCGGCACTGCGCGCAGTGCCACTGCTGGGCGCCCTGTGGGGTGGCCTGCTGCTGATCGGCGCCGCTGCCGGGGGCGATGACCTCTGGCAACCGCTGCGCCCATTCGCAGGCGCCGCCGCGCCTGCAGTCACACAGCAGCATGGCGAAGACCGCTTCGTTACCGTCAGCCGTGCCGAAGACCTGCAACGGGAACTGGATGCGGCCAAGGCCCGTGGCCAATGGGTGATGCTCGACTACTATGCCGACTGGTGCGTGTCGTGCAAGGTCATGGAAAAGCAGGTGTTCGCCCGTGCCGATGTGCAGGCGAGCCTTGCCGGCGTGCACCTGCTGCGCCTGGACGTGACCGCCGATTCCCCGGCCAGCCGCGCACTGTTGCAGCGCTATCAGGTACCTGGGCCGCCTAGCATCCTCTGGCTCGGCCCGGAAGGCGAGGAACGCCGTGCGCGGCGCATCACCGGTGAGGTGGATGCGCCCGCGTTCCTGCAACACTGGACGCTGACCAGGAGCCAAAGCTGATGCTGACGGTAACGCTTGGGCCACTGACCATGGCCCTGAACCACCTGCTGATGCTTGCCGCATTGGGCATCGCCAGCCTGGTCGGCTGGTGGGTCGCCCGGCGCGGCGGCGAAAGCCCGGAATCGGCGCTGTTCAACCTGTTCCTGATCGGCCTGTTGTGCGCCCGCGCAGGTTTCGTTCTGGTTTACTGGCCGATGTACCGTGACGACCTGCTGCAGGTCATCGACATCCGCGATGGCGGTTTCCTGCTCTGGTCGGGGCTGATCGGCATCGTCCTCGCCACCCTCTGGCAGGGTTGGCGCCACCCTGGGCTGCGCCGGCCGCTGGGCTGGGCGTTGTTCAGTGGCGCGCTGTTCTGGGGCCTGGCCAGCCTGGGCAGCCACCTGTACAGCAAGGGCACCGAGCTGCCGGAGCTGAGCCTGCGCAATGCCGGCGGGCAATCGATCGCGCTGCACAGCTACCGCGGCAAACCGCTGGTCATCAACATCTGGGCCACTTGGTGCCCGCCGTGCCGACGCGAGATGCCAGTGCTGCAGCAGGCCCAGGGCGAATACCCCCACGTGACCTTCCTGTTCGTCAACCAGGGCGAGACGCCGGAAAACGTCAGTACCTTCCTCGCCACCACCGGGCTGAGCCTGACCCATGTGCTGTTCGACGGCACTGGCCTGCTGGCCCAGCGGGTCGGCTCGATGGCCCTGCCCACCACGCTGTTCTACGACGCCAACGGGCGGCTGGTCGGCAGCCACCTGGGCGAGTTGTCCCGGGCCAGCCTGCGCCATGCCCTGGAACCTTTCGAGCGGGCCGCCGCGCCCGCGCCTGCCGCACAAGGAAACTGACATGCGACTGACTGCTCTGCTGCCCCTGTCCCTGGCCCTGCTGGCCGCCCCACTGGTGCAAGCCGAAGAGCTGCCCAAGGCGGTCCAGCAACTGCAAGCCAAGGGCGCCGTGATCAAGGGCAGTTTCGATGCGCCCAACGGCCTGCGCGGCTATGCCGCCGAATACCAGAACAACGGCATTGCCCTGTACCTGACGCCCGACGGCAAGCATGTGCTTGTCGGCAGCCTGTTCGACGAACAGGGCCAGGACCTGAGTGCCGAGCCCCTGGAAAAGCTGGTGTACGGGCCCATGTCCAAGGCCATCTGGGCCAAGCTGGAAAAGACCAGCTGGATCGCCGACGGCAAGGCCGACGCGCCGCGCACGGTGTACCTGTTCAGCGACCCGAACTGCCCCTACTGCAATATGTTCTGGCAACAGGCACGGCCATGGGTGGAGTCGGGCAAGGTGCAGCTACGCCATATCATGGTCGGTATCATCCGCGAGGACAGCCCCGGCAAGTCGGCGGCGCTGCTGGCGGCCAAAGACCCGGCCAAAGCGCTGGCGCAACATGAGAAAGCCGGTAAGGCCAGTACGCTGAAGGCGCTGGACAAGGTGCCGGAGGCGGTGCAGCAAAAGCTGGACGGCAACCTGGCCTTGATGGAAGAAATGGGCCTGCAGGCAACCCCGGCCATTTTCTATCAAGATGAACAGGGCAACCTGCAGAGCCAGCAAGGGGCTCCACGGCCGGAACTGCTCGGCAAGATTCTCGGCAAGCGTTAAGTGCAGGAAGGCGGCCCTGCCAACAGGGCCGCCTGGTGTGAATCAACTGCTGGTGTTGGACATCGCTTTCAGGCAAAGGTAGTCCGCCAGCAGGTTGACCGGCCTGTCCAGCTTGCTTGCCTCTATCTGGCATGCCTTGATTGTCCAGGCATAACCACGCAACGCGGCAGCCTCCACCTCCACTTCCACTTTGTCGGTCAGCAGGCCGCCGTTGATGACCTTCCACTTCCCTGGCGGGTCGTAGCTGGTGCTCATGGCGAAGTAGGTCAGCACATGATTGGGGGCGGCCTTGATTTCCGGCGTATCCGAACGCACGCCCACCAGGGCGTAGTCTTTGGCCACATGCTTGCTTTCCACCGGCAGGGAGCCGGGAAGCTCTTCGGCCGTGAGGCCAAATGGCAGCGAAACCCGCGATGGCGGGAAATCTTTCTCGCGAAAATCCTGCGCGGCCAGCGCGCGTGTTTCCGAGAGCAGGCTGTGAATACGCTTGTTCTGCGCCTTGCCCTCCTTCACCGAGGCCTTGAAGAAGCGGGTCAGGTAGTCGAGTGACAGGTGCCTGGCGAAACGCTCACGCAGGTCTGGGGCGAAGAAGTCCCAGATGGGCACCAGCACATCCCAGCCAATCACCGCCATCGACGAATAGTCCGCCATCACCGACCGCAGCCATTCCTGCGGCTGGCCTGCCAGGGCCGCGTCACCGCCGAGCACTGTCCAGCGCTTGACCACATCCTGGCGGGCACTGTCATTGCTGGTGTACGAGGTGGATGAATTCCCCGCACCGAACTCACTGCCGCCCGACGCGATCCCTTTGATATCGGCTTTCTGCACATTGGCAAAGCGCGTGCCGGCCGCTTCCTCTACCACACTGATGGCCTTATCGCTGCTGGAGTGTTCGTATGAACTCAAGCGCCCGCCAATCAGGTAGCGCTGCGGGATCAGCAGGCCTTTACCCTGCAACTCACGCACCAGCTCGACGCGACGGGCTTCGCGCTCCTCGTCGCTGACCCCGACGATCTCGCGCTCGAAGGCCCTGAGCGCATTGTCGAACTCGATCTGCACATCCTGCGGAATCTCGATCAGCTCGCGCGGGATCTTGATCCAGGCTGCGGGAACTTCACGCACCATCGAAACATGCAATGCCCGCGTCTGCAGGGCGCTGCCCTGCTGCGTGCTACGGGTGAATTCCGCCTTGCCGGCGGCCTCCACGTCAGCCACTTCCAGCTCGGCCTTGCCGGAGGAGCCGAACACCAGGTGCATGGCGTTGGACTGGTGCGCCGAGGACAACGATTGATCCTCCAGGGCGCGAACCGAGGTATTGGCCGTGCTGACCGTGGTCACCAGCTGGCTTTGCAGGAAGTAGTTGCACACCCACTGCCGCGAGGCGTCGTCCAGGCGGCTGAAAGCGTCCGGGAATCTGGCCATGTCCTCGCGCGCGCCGATGTTTCCGGCGTCCAGCGTCACCGCCATCGGCAGTTTGCCGCTGAGCAGTGTCTGGTCGATGAGTTGCAGGATCTTGAGCGTCTGCTTGTCGGTGGTGGGTTTACTAGTGACATCCGGCAGGGCGATGTCGGTGAGGCCAAGCTTGGAGACAACCCCTTTGAGGTCCTGTCGCGGCTCGGCCGCGAGGGCCTTGAACAGCTTCTCGAGGTTCTTGGCGATCTCGTCCTGCTTCTTGCCAGCGCTGGCGTCCGGCTTGGCTTCAGGCTTGGCTGCAGGTTTGCTCTCGGGTTGGGCTGCAGGCTTGCCCTTGCCGTCATCGCCCGCCTTGGCCGCGGCTTGCGCTGGCGGCTTGAGGGCCACATGCAGCTTGCCTTCGGTCACCACCGCATCGACCTCGATGTCGGGCTCGACGCTTTCGTTCATCGCATCGCCCTCGATCACGAACTGCCAGGCCTTGCCCTTGAGGGGGCCCAGCGTACTGATCTCCTTGCGCAACTGGGCAAAGGTCTTTTCCGCCACGTCCAGGTCGGTCGCGGCAGTCACTCCGTCAACGATCAGCTTCATTGCTTCCCTACCTTCAATCGGTTAATGGATATCGGTACGTCGCACTGCAGACATCTAAAGCCGCCAGATAGTGGCATACTGACATGAGCGCGAATACTCCCTTTCATCCTGGAAGCTTTGCGTAGTGATGCCCCGATCATCGGCAAACCGTTGATCGGGGCTCACAGGGCTCAAACCATCAAAGCCCCTCCAACTCCGCCATCAGATCACTCAACCGGTCCACCTTGTCCTCATCCAGCGCACTGTCCTGCAGCCCGCGCACATACGCTGCCAGCTCCTCGACCGTGCTGCACTCGAACATCGCCCGCAGGGGCACATTGAGCTGCAACTGTTTCTGCACCCTTGATGCGATCTGTGTCGCCAGCAGCGAATGCCCACCCAGCTCGAAGAAGTTGTCGTGCACCCCCACCCGCTCGGCCTTGAGCACATCGGCCCAGATGCCGGCGAGCACCTCTTCCAGCGCGTCACGCGGTGCCTGGTAGGCCTGGCTGTGCTGGCCGCCGATGTCGATGGCCGGCAGGGCCTTGCGGTCGAGCTTGCCGTTGGCGTTGTGCGGCAGGCGGTCGAACCAGCCCCAGTGCAGCGGCACCATGTACTCCGGCAATTCGGCGCGCAGGCGTTGCTTGACCTGCTCCAGCAGCGTGGCATCGGGTGTGACGCCCTGATGGGCCACCAGGTAGCCGACCAGGTACTTGCCGTTGACGCCATCCTGCACGCCGACGGCGGCGTCGCGGACCTCGCTCTGTTCGTGCAGGCGGGCTTCGATTTCGCCGAGCTCGATGCGGTAGCCGCGGATCTTCACCTGGTGGTCGATGCGCCCGACATACTCGAGCACACCGTCCTGGCGCTGCCGCGCCAGGTCACCGGTGCGGTACAGGCGCTCACCCGGCGCACCGTGCGGGTGCGGGATGAACGCCAGGGCGGTGCGCACCGGGTCGCCGACATAGCCACGGCCCACGCCGGTACCGGCCACGCACAACTCACCCACCGCGCCCAGCGGCACCAGGGCCTGGTCCTCGCCATACAGGTACAGGCGGTTGTTGTCGGTCGGCGTGCCGATTGGCAGGTAGCTGCCACGGGTCGAAGCCAGGTCGACGCGGAAGAACGCCACGTCATCCGAACACTCAGCCGGGCCGTAGGCATTGACCAGGCCGATGCCCGGATAGCGCTGCAGCCATTGCGCGGCCAGCTCCGGCGGCATCGCTTCGCCGGTCGGCAGCATCCAGCGCAGGCCATCCAGCGCCTGGTGATCGTTGGCCAGCATGCCCTGGATCAGCGAGGGCACGCTTTCCAGCACGGTGATGCCGGTGGCCTGCACATGGGCCAGCAGGCCCTGCGGATCGTGGGCGATGGCGTTCGGCACGATCTCGACCTTGGCCCCGAACAGCGGTGCGGCGAGGAACTGCCAGACCGAGATGTCGAAGCTCTGCGAGGCGGTCTGGGCGATCACGTCGTGCTCGCTCAGCGCCAGGTACGGCACCTTGCTCAGCTGGTTGTTGAGCATGCCACGCTGCTCGACCATCACGCCTTTTGGCAAGCCGGTGGAGCCTGAGGTGTAGATCACATAGGCAAGGTTGTCCGGCCCACTGTGAATACCTGGGTTGTGGCTGGCGATGGCGCTCGCCTGCACGTCTTCCCACACCAGCAACTGCGGGCGAGCCACGCCGGCCAGCTCGTCCAGCAGCAAGCGTGCCTGCCCGGCGCAGGCGGCGCTGCACACCAGCACCGGCGTGCGGCTGAGCTCGACGATGCGCTGCAGGCGCGCCGACGGCAGGCCGGGGTCCAGCGGCAGGTAGCCTGCACCGGCCTTGAAGCTGCCGACGATCATGCCCAACAGCGGCAGGCCACGTTCGGCCAGCAGCGCGACCGGCTGATCGACGGCCACACCCGCGGCGACCAGGGCATGGCCCAGGCGGTTGGCCGCCAGGTTCAGCCCGGCATAGTCATAGCTTGCCTCCAGGCAACGGGCCACCGTGCGCTCGGGGTGCGCGGCGACCTGCGCCTCGAACTGCGCAACGTAGCTCTGCTCCAAGGCATAGGCGTGTGCGGTGCGGTTGCAGTCGTCGAGCAGGAAGCGCTGTTCGTCCTCACCCAGCAACGGCAGCTCGCTGACCTCCCCTTCAAACCCTTGCACCAGCGCCAGCAGCAGGCGCTTGAACTCAGCCAGCAGGCGCTCGACGGTGGCGTGGTCGAAGTAACGCTGGTCGAACGACAGGTGCAGGCCCAGGTCGTCGCCTGGGTAGCACACCGCCGTCAACGGGAAGTTGGTGTGGGTGCGGCCCGAGTCGGAGCTGGCGTTCAGGTGCTGGGCATGGTCGAGCACTGCGGTTTCCACCGGGGCGTTCTCGAACACGAACAGGCTGTTGAACAGCGGCTGGCCCTTGGGCAGCTCGCTGCATTCCTGGATCGTCACCAACGGCAGGTATTCGTACTCGCGCAGCTCCATGTTGCGCTCCAGCAGGCCTTGCAGCCACTGGCGCACGCTGCGGCGCTGGCCAGGTTCGGGCAGTTGCACGCGCAGGGCGATACTGTTGATGAACAGCCCGACAGTGCGCTGCATCTGCGGCATGCTCACCGGGCGCCCGGCCACGGTCACGCCAAAGGCCACGTCGCGTTCGCCGCTGTAGCGGGCCAGCACCAGCGCCCAGGCCGCCTGGGCGAAGGTGTTGATGGTCAGTTGGTGGGCCTGGGCCAGTTCACGCAGGCGCACGCCATCGCTCATTTCCAGGCGGGTATAGCAGTCGCCCACCACCATGCCGTCACCGGCATGGTCGTTGCGCAGCGGGCGGTCGCTGGGCAGCGCCGTGGCGCGTTCGAAGCCTGCGAGGTTGGCCTGCCACCAGCCACGCGCGTCATCGAGGTCCTGGCGTTGCAGCCAGCCGATGTAGTCGCGGTAGCGCGGCGGCACTGGCAGCTGGGCCTGGCGGCCTTCGCCGAGGGCCTGGTAAAGCTCGAAGAAGTCGTTCATCAGCAGCGAGCGGCACCAGGCATCGATGAGGATGTGGTGGTTGCTCATCATGAACCAGTAGCGCTCGTCGTCCACGCGTACCAGGCGCAGGTGGAACGGTGCTTCGCGCAGCAGTTCGAAACCGGCCTCGCGCTCCTGCTTGTGCAGGGCTTGCAGGCGCTGCTCCTGGGCGTCTTCGTCGAGGCCACGCCAGTCCTGATAGTCCACCGGCGTGCTGCCTGGTTTGTGGATGATCTGCAGCATCGCTTCGCCGGCATTCCAGCTGAACGACGCGCGCAGGGCCTCATGGCGCGCCACCACCGCCTGCCAGGCCTGGGTGAAGCGCTGCGGGTCGAGCGCGCTGTTGATGCGGTAGCGGTCCTGCATGTAGTAGATGCCGGTGCCCGGTTCCAGCAGGGTATGCAGCAGCAGGCCTTCTTGCATCGGGGTCAGCGGGTAGACATCCTCGATGTGCGCGGCCGGGATCGGCAGCGCGTCGATCTGCTCCTGGGTCAGGTGTGCCAGCGGGAAGTCCGAGGGCGTGAAGCTGCCGTTGCCTTCGGCCAGGCAGTGGCCGACCAGGGCCAGCAACTCCTGGCGATAGGCCTCGGCCAAGTGGGCGATGGTCTGTTCGTCGAAACGCTCGCGGCTGTAGGTCCAGCGCAGTTGCAGGGCACCGCCGTAGACCTGGCCGTCGACGCTGAGCCAGTTGGGCAGCGGCGCGTCCAGGTCGTGGGCCAGGCCTGCTGGCGCATCCAGCGGCTGGAACAGTGCTGCGGCATCGAACTGCTGGTCGAACTGGCCCAGGTAGTTGAAGGTGATGCGTGCCTGTGGCAGCGCGGCCATGCTTTCGCGCCCGACGTCGTCGGCCAGGTAGCGCAGCACGCCGTAGCCCTGGCCTTTGTGCGGCACCTCGCGCAGTTGCTCCTTGATGCGCTTGATCGAAGTGGCGCGGGCGCTGTCACCCTCACCGGCCTGCGGGTTCAGGCGCAGCGGGTAGGCGTTGGTGAACCAGCCGACGCTGCGGGTCAGGTCCATGTCCTCGAACAGGCCGTCGCGGCCGTGGCCTTCGAGCTGCACCAGTACCTCGTCGCCGCCGGCCCAGCGGCACAACGTGCGCGCCAGGGCGGTCAGCAGCAGGTCATTGACCTGGGTGTGATAAGCCGCCGGTGCCTGTTGCAGCAATTGGCGGGTCTGCTCCACGTCCAGGCCGATGGCCAGGGTGCTGGCATGCCGGTGCAGGTTGCCGCCCTGCGGGTGATCGCAGGGCAGCTCTTGGCGCACATCGCCCAGCTGGCCTTGCCACCAGGCGAGTTCGTCGCGCAGCGAATCGCTGCCGGCATAGCTGGCCAGGCGCGCGGCCCAGTCAGCCATGGCGTGGGTCTTGGCCGCCAGCGGCTGGCCACGGTACAGCGCCTGCAGGTCTTCGAGCAGCACACGCCAGGACACACCGTCGACCACCAGGTGATGGATCGCCAGCAGCAGGCGTTGGTCGCCCTGCCCGTCGCTCACCAGCAAGGCCCGCAGCAGCGGCCCCTGCGCCAGGTCCAGGCTGCGTTGCACGTCGGTGTAGAGCGCCTGGCAGTCGTTGAAGTCGGCCACCGTGGCAGTCCACAGCAGTTGCTCGCCGGTGCACGCGGCGTATTCACCGTGCCAGCGGCCGTTGGCCTGGGTGAAGCGCAGGCGCAGGCTGTCGTGGTGTTCCACCAGCGCGGCCAGCGCGCGTTCCAGGGTGGCGCTGTCCAGGGGCTGACGGGCCTCCAGCAACACCGCCTGGTTCCAGTGCTGCGGCTGGGCCACATCACTGTCGAAGAACCAGTGCTGGATCGGCGTCAGGCCGCTGCGGCCCTGGCGCAGCCCCTGCTCGATGCTGCTCGGCGCTTCGCTGCGGCTGACCACGGCGGCGAGGGTTTGGATGGTCTGGTGCTGGAACAGGTCGCGCGGGGTGAACTGCAGGCCCAGCTGGCGGGCGCGGCTGACCACCTGGATGGACAGGATCGAGTCGCCGCCCAGTTCGAAGAAGTTGTCCTGCACGCCCACGCGGGTGACGTTGAGCACCTCGCGCCAGATTTGCGCCAGTTGCCCTTCGAGCTCATTGGCCGGCGCCTGATACTGCTGGCGCGCTTGCGCAAGGTCGGGCAGCGGCAAGGCGCGGCGGTCGAGCTTGCCGTTGCCCATCAGCGGCAGGCTGCCCAGCAGCACCAGGTGCGCTGGCACCATGTAGTCCGGCAGGTGCTGGCGCGCATCGGCCTTGACCGCTTCGCGCAGCTGGGCCTGGGCCTCGCTGTCGGCCCCGGCCTGCTTGCACACCAGGTAGCCCACCAGTTGTTTGCCACCCGGCACGTCGAGGGCCAGGACCACGGCCTCGTCGACATCGGCATGCTCCTGCAGGCGGCTTTCGATTTCCCCAAGTTCGATGCGGAAACCGCGAATCTTCACTTGCTGGTCGGCTCGACCGACGTATTCCACCAACCCGTCGGCGCGCAGGCGCACCAGGTCGCCGGTGCGATACAGGCGCCCACCGTCCTGGCTGAACGGGTCGGCGACAAAGCGCTCGGCGCTGAGCCCCGGGCGGTCGTGGTAACCCTGGGCCAGGCCGGCACCGCCGACGTACAGCTCACCGATGCCACCTTGCGGCAGCAACGCCAGGTCTTCATCGAGGATGTAGGCGCTGCGCGCGCCGATCACCCGGCCGATCGGGACGCTGCCGGCATCGGCGGGCAGCGTGTCTGGCGCCAGACAGGCGAGCGGCATGACCACGGTTTCGGTGGGGCCATAGGCGTTGACGAACTGCTGCGGGGCAAAGGCCTGGCGAATGCGCGCCAGGTGCTCGCCAGTCAGCGCTTCACCGCCGGTGATCACCAGGCGCACTGGCAGTTGCTCGCCCTGCCCGGCCAGGTACTGGGCCAGCTGGCTGCCGTAGCTTGGGGTGAAGCCGAGGATGCTCACCTGCTGCTCGCGCACCAGCTGGCAGATCTCCTCGGCGCCCCATTGGCCCTGGGCGCGCAGCACCACGCGGGCGCCGCACAACAGCGGCACCAGCAGGCGTTCGCTGGCGGCGTCGAAGTTGATCGAATAGAAGTGCAGCTCGCAGTCGTCGCTGCGCATGCCGAAGGCGTCGATCACCGCCTGGCAGTGCATGGCGATTTCACCGTGGCTGACCACCACGCCCTTCGGCTTGCCGGTAGAGCCGGAGGTGTAGATCAGGTAGGCCTGATGCTGCGGCAGGTTGAGGTTGTCCAGCGGCGCGTCGCTGTAGGCGGACAGGCTGGCAGCGTCGTCCTCCAGGCTCCAGCGCGCCACGCCGTCGGGCAATTCGCCGAGGGTTTCGAGCAGCGCACGCTGGCTCAGCAGCAGGCCGATGCGGCTGTCTTCGATCATGTAGCGCAGGCGGTCGAGCGGGTATTCCGGGTCGAGCGGCACATAGGCGCCGCCGGCCTTGAGGATGGCCAGCAGGCCGACAACCATCTCCAGCGAACGCTCCAGCGCCAGGCCCACGCGCACCTGCGGGCCGACGCCGCGCTCGCGCAGGGCACGGGCCAGGCGGTTGGCCTGCTGGTCGAGTTCGGCGTAGGTCAGGTGCTGGCCGGCGAAGGTCAAAGCGCCGGCTTGCGGCGTGCGGGCAGCCTGGGCGGCGAACAGGCCATGAAGCGTCTGGTCGAGGGCATAGTGATGCTCACCCTGCAACTGGCCGATCATCACCTGCTGTTCGGCGTCGGCCAGCATCGGCAGTTCGCACAGGCGCTGTTGCGGGTCGTCCAGCACGCCCACCAGCAATTGCTGCCAGTGCTCGGCCATGCGGGCGATGCGCGGCTCGTCGAACAGGTCGCGGCTGTAGGTCAGGCAGCAGCCCAGGCGGCCATCCAGGTCGGTGACCTCCAGGTACAGGTCGAACTTGGTGGCGCTGGCATCGTTGACCAGGTAATCCACCTGCATGCCGGCCAGCGTGCGGCTTTGCTGGAAGGCCCAGCGCTGCACGTTGCACATCACCTGGAATAGCGGGTTGTAGGCGCTGCTACGCGCTGGCTGCAGGGCTTCGACCAGTTGGTCGAACGGCAGGTCCTGGTGCGACTGGCCTTCGATGGCGGCCTGGCGCACCTGGTCGAGCAGCGCGGCGGCGGTCATCTGCCCGTCCAGCTCGCAACGCAGCACCTGGGTGTTGAGGAAGGCGCCGATCAGCCCTTCGCTTTCCGGGCGGATGCGGTTGGCCACCGGCGCGCCGATGCGCAGGTCGCGCTGGCCGCTGTAGCGGTGCAGCAAGGCGGCCAGGGTGGCGGTCATGGTCATGAACAGGGTCAGCCCGCGCTGGCTGTTGAACGCATGCACGCGGGCGACCAGCGCTGGGTCGAGGGCGAAGCGGTACAGCTCGCCACGATGGCTCTGCACCGCCGGGCGTGGGCGGTCGGCCGGCAGCGCCAGCACCGGGTGCTCGTCGCCCAGGCGGGTTTTCCAGTAGGCCAGCTGGCGCTCGCCCTCGCCGCTTTCCAGCCATTGCCGCTGCCACACGCTGTAGTCCAGGTACTGCACCGGCAGCGGTTCAAGTGGCGACTCGCGCTCGTCGACGAAGGCTTCGTACAGCTCGCCCAGTTCGCGGGCGAAGATGTCCATGGCCCAGCCTTCGGTGACGATGTGGTGCAGGGTCAGCACAAAGTAGTGTTCGCGCTCTTCAGCCTTGACCAGGCAGGCGCGCAGCAGCGGGCCGCGCTCCAGGTCGAAGGGCTGGTGCGCCTGCTCGTCGGCCAGTTGCTGCAGGCGCTGCTGGCGGGTGGCGGCAGGCAAGGCGCTGAGGTCTTGCCAGGCCAGCTTCACGCCGCTGTGCTCGGCCACGCACTGGTACGCCACGCCGTCGATGGCAGGGAACGTGGTGCGCAGGGTTTCGTGGCGCACGATCAACGCCTGCAGCGCGCGCTCGAAGGCATCCACATGCAAGGTGCCGCGCAGGCGCGCCATGCCGCCGACGTTGTAGGCCGGGCTGTCCGGCTCCATCTGCCAGAGGAACCACATGCGCTGTTGCGAGTAGGACAGCGGCACGGCCTGGCGGCGGTCGACACGGGTGATTTCGCCTTGCAGGTTGTGTTCGCCTGCTTCGCGGATGCGTGCGATCTCGGCGCAGAAGGCGCCCAGTTCGCTGGCTTCGAACAGCACCTTCAGCGGCAACTCCACATCACAGGCCTGGCGGGTGCGCGAGACGATCTGGGTGGCCAGCAGCGAGTGGCCGCCCAGGGCGAAGAAGTCGTCGTGCAGGCCGATGCGCGGCAGGTTCAGCACTTCGCGCCAGATGGCCGCGACCTGCTGCTGCAGCGCGCTCTGCGGTTCGACATGTTCACGTTGCTGCCAGACCGGCGCCGGCAGGGCCTTGCGGTCGACTTTGCCGCTGGGGCCCAGCGGCATGTGCTCCAGCGCGACCAACTGCGCCGGCACCATGTAGGCCGGCAGGCGCTCGCCCAGGTTGGCCAGCAGCGCATCCGCCTGTGCGGGGCCGCTGTAATAGCCGACCAGCTGCGCGCCGACGGCGTCCTGGTGGATCAGCACCAGTGCCTGCGCGACACCCGGCTGGGCAAGCAGGCAAGCCTGGACTTCTTCGGGTTCGACGCGAAAGCCTCGCACCTTCACCTGCTGGTCGAGACGACCCAGGTACTCCAGGGCCTCGGCCTGCACCTGCCAGCGGGCACGGTCGCCACTGCGATACAAGCGCTCGCCGTTGCCATCGGCCTGGGGCACGAAGCGCTCGGCGGTCAGGCCTGGGCGGCCCAGGTAGCCACGGGCCAGACCCGCGCCGCCCAGGTACAGCTCACCCGGCACCCCCGGGGCGGCCAGTTGCAGGTCGGCATCGAGCACGCGGCAGACCACATTGCCCAGCGGGCGGCCGATGGGCGAGCGCTCACCGTCCTCGGCCTGGCAGTGCCAGTGGGTGACGTTGATGGCGGTCTCGGTCGGGCCATAGCGGTTGTGCAGTTGTACCTGCGGCAGCCGCTGCAGCACGCGGTCGCGCAGGCTCGCCGACAACGCTTCACCGCCGCAGAACAGCCGACGCAGGCTGGAGCAGCCTGCGGCCAGCGGTTCTTGCACGAACACCTGCAACAGCGGCGGCACGAAGTGCAACATGGTCACCTGATGCTGCTGCACCAACGCGGCGATACGCTGCGGGTCGCGGTGCTCACCGGGGCCGGCCAGCACCAGTTTGCAGCCGGTGATCAGCGGCCAGAAGCATTCCCACACCGACACGTCGAAGCTGATCGGTGCCTTCTGCATCAGCACGTCGCTGTCGCCCAGCGCGTAGGTGGTTTGCATCCATTGCAGGCGCTCGGCCAACGCTGCGTGGGTGTTGCCCACGCCTTTGGGTTGGCCGGTAGAACCAGAGGTGTAGATCACGTAGGCCAGGTTGTCGCCGTGCAGGTGCAGGCCCGGCGCGTGGCTTGGCCAGCTGTCCAGGTGCAGCTGGTCGAGGGCGATGGCGCTGACGCCGTCGACCTGCGGCAAGCGCGCGAGCATGCCACTGTTGCTCAGCAGCAGGCTGGCCTGGCAATCGCGCAGCATGTAGGCCAGGCGCTCGGCCGGGTAGTCGACGTCCAGCGGCACATAGGCGCCGCCCGCCTTGAGGATGGCCAGCAGGCCAACCAGCAGTTGCGGCGAGCGCTCGACGGCGATGGCCACGCAGGTGTCGGGGCCAACGCCTTTGTCGCGCAGGTAATGCGCCAGGCGGTTGGCCTGCTGGTGCAGCTCGGCGTAGTCGAGGCTGCCGCCGCCCCAGGCCAGAGCGGTGCGCTCCGGTGTCTGGCGAGCCTGTTCGTTGAGTTGCTCCACCACCAGACGCTGCGGTGCCGGCGCGAGTGCCTGCCCCCAGGCCAGCAGTTGCTGGCGGCCTTGCTCATCCAGCAAATCGACATCGCCCAAAGCCAGTTGCGGTTGCGCGCACACCTGCTCGAGCAGCGCCAGCAAGTGCTGGGACAGGCGCTTGACGGTACTGCCGGCGAACAGCTCGGCGGCATAGTCGAAGGCCAGGCTCAGGCGGCCCTGGTGGTCTTCTTCGCTGTGCAATTGCAGGTCGAACTTGGCTTCGCGGCTGTGCCACGGCAGCTCTTCGGCGAGTAGGCCCGGCAGGCGGCGCAAGGCCGAGAGGTCGCGTTGCTGATGGTTGAACATGACCTGGAACAGGCCTTGCTCACGGGCCTCGGGCAGCGCTTCGAGCAGTTGTTCGAAGGGCAGGTCCTGGTGGGCCTGGGCGTCGAGGGTGGCCTGGCGCACCTGTGCCAGCAGCTGCGCGAACGGCAGGCGGCCATCCAGTTGCGCACGCAGCACCTGGGTGTTGATGAAGAAGCCGACCATGCCTTGGGTTTCCTGGCGCGGGCGGTTGGCGTTGGGCACGCCGACGCGGATGTCGGCCTGGCCGGTGTAGCGGTGCAGCAGGCCTTGCCAGGCCGCCAGCAAGACCATGAACAGGCTGGCATGCTGCTCGCGGGCCAGGCCTTTGAGCGCTTCGGTCAGCCTGGCGGGCACTTTGAGGTTCAAGCGTGCAGCGCGGTGGTGGTGCTGGCTGGAACGGGGTTGGTCCGGGTGCAGGTCGAGCACCGGCAGCGCGTCACCCAAGCGGGCCTTCCAGTATTCCAGCTGGCGCGCGCTTTCGCCTTCGGCCAGCCACCGGCGCTGCCAGTTGCCATAGTCGGCATAACCCAGCGACAGCGGCGCAAGCGAGGCCTCCTGGCCTTGGCAGCGGGCGGCATAAAGCTTGGCGAACTCGTCGAGCAGGATGTTCAGCGACCAGCCATCGGCGACGATGTGGTGCAAGGTCACCCACAGCTGATGGTCTTCGTCATCCAGCTGAGCGAGGGTCACGCGAAGCAGCGGCCCCTGGATCAGGTCGAACGGTTGCTGCGCTTCTGCTTCGCGGCGCTCGGCCACTTCGGCGTCCGTCAGCCCTTGCAGGTCGAGGCGAAGCAGGTTGAACGGCTGCTCAGGCAGGATGCGCTGCAGGGCCTGGCCGTCTTCTTCGCTGAACACCGTACGCAGCGCTTCGTGGCGTGCCACCAGCGCCTGGAACGCGGCCTGCAGCGCAATGTCGTCCAGCTCGCCGCGCAACTGCAGGCCAGCCGGAATGTTGTAGGCCGCCGATTGCGGCTGCAGTTGCCACAGCAACCACAGGCGGTTTTGCGCCAACGACTGCGGCAGGGCCTGGCCACGGCCCAGGCTCGCGATAGCCGCCGTTTCGCAACCGCCTTCGGCAATGATGGCCGCCACGGCGGTGCTGTACTCGGCCAGGGTCGGCGCTTCGAACAAGGTGCGCAGGTTCAGCTGGATACCCAGCTCATCGGCCAGCCGCGCGGTAGCCTGGGTGGCGGCGATGGAGTTGCCGCCCAGCAGCAGGAAGTGGTCGTCGGCGGCGACCGAATCGGCCTTGAGGATCTCACGCCAGATCGCGGCGATGCGCGCCTGCAGGCCCTCGCCGGCTGCGGCGCCCTCGGGCACGGTGACAACCGTCGGGAAGCGCGCATAGCAATCCAGGCTGCCATCGTTCATGCGCAGGCGGCACGCCGAACGTTGCAGCTTGCCGCTGGAGGTCTTGGGCAGTGCGCCGGGGTTCAGCAGCAGGACCACGGCAGGCGCTTGGCGGCAGGCATCGGCGATGACCTGACGCAAGGCCTTGATCAGCGCTTCGGGCGCTACGGCCTTCTGCACGTTGCGGCTGATTTCCACCGCCACGCCGATCCCCTCCTCACCCTGATCGTCGACCGCGAACACCGCCACACGGCCTTTGCGCAGCCCCTCGACTTCACGTTCGAGGGTTTTTTCCAAGTCCTGCGGGTACAGGTTCTGGCCCCGCACTATCAGCATGTCCTTCAGGCGCCCGGTGACGAACACTTCGCCCTCACGCATGAAGCCCAGGTCACCGGTGCGCAGCCAGGTCTGGCCGTCCATTTCGACAAAGGTGCGCGCGCTGGCCTCAGGGTTGCGCCAGTAGCCCAGGGCGATACTCGGGCCGCCTGCCCAGATCTCGCCGACCTGGTTATCCGCCAGCCGCTCCAGGCGCTGTGGCTCGACGATACGCACCGCGTGGCCTGGCTGTGGGTAGCCGCAGCTCATCACCACACTGCCCTTGCCGGCTTCGGCGCGGTTGGCGGCGAACGCCTCGGCATCCAGCTCCAGCGCCCCGATGCCCTGGCCACGGCGGCTGCCGCTGACGAACAAGGTCGCCTCGGCCAGGCCATAACTGGCGAAGAAGCTGCTGGGCGTGAAACCGCAGGCGGCGAACTTCTCGGCGAAGGTGCCCAGGCTGTCCTGGCGGATGGGTTCGGAACCGGAATAGGCCACGCGCCAGCGGCTCAGGTCGAGGCCGGCCAGGGCTGCTTCGCTCACCCGTTCGCTGCACAGGCGGTAGGCAAAGTCAGGCCCGCCGCTGATGGTGCCGCCGTATTCGCTGATTGCCTGCAGCCAGCGGTGCGGCCGGGCAAGGAAATAGCCAGGCGACATCAACACGCAAGGCACGCCACTGAAAATCGGCTGTAGCAACCCGCCGATCAGGCCCATGTCGTGGTACAGCGGCAGCCAGCTGACGATTACATCATCCGGGTTGAGGTCGATGCCGAAACCGTGACGGATCAGTTGCTCGTTGGCCACCAGGTTGCCATGGCTGACCTGCACGCCTTTGGGCAACGCGGTGGAACCCGAGGTGTACTGGAGGAAGGCGATGTCATCGCTGGCCAGTGCAGGTGCTTGCCAGGCGCTGGCCAGCGCCGGGTCCAGGCCATCCACCGCCAGCAGTGCGGGGGCGTTCTCGCCACTCAGGGCTGCCAGGCCCTGGAGGTTGTCGTGCAGCGCTGCCACGGTCAGCAGCAGGCGCGGCTCGGCGTCGTCAATGATCGACAGCAACCGCTGCTGGTGATGCTGGCGCGAGGACTCCGGTGGATAGGCCGGCACGGCGATCACACCGGCATACAGGCAGCCGAAGAACGCCGCCACGTAGTCCGGGCCGCTGGGGAACAGCAGCACGGCACGGTCACCGAACCCGGCACGCGCCTGCAAGGCAGCGGCGATGGTACGCGCGCGCAGGTCGAGGTCGCGATAGCTGAGCACGGCCTGCTCGCCGGGGGCATCGGCCAAAAAGCGCAGGGCGATGCGGTCCGGGGTCTGCGCAGCGCGTTGCGCCAGGGCCTGGACCAGCGAGAGCGGGAGTTCGAAGGCGTCCGTCATGGGGTGTTCCTGCCAGTGTCTGGGTAAGTCGGGCCGGCTGCCCCGCGCGAGGGTGGCGGGCAGCGTTCGGCGGCCGGATGTACAGAGGGGAACGGATGGGCACGGGAAGAAATTACCGGGACGACGCAGCCATGAAGCCCGCAAAAGGTGAACCGCGTCACGCGCACTTGCTTAGAACTGAAACTAATGGATACTCATTAACTTTCGTATTTGACAATCATTATCATTCTGAATAGCTTGTCGCACGTCGTAGGTGGCTTCCCTGTCCGGGGTGCTCCTATTCCCCTTCGAGACAAGGTGATTTCCATGGCGGAACAACTATCCACAAGTAAGTGCGATTCACCATTACTCCAAGCATTCGTTGACAACCGCAGCATCCTGGTCAAGATCGCAGCCCGCATCACCGGCTGCCGCTCGCGCGCCGAAGACGTGGTCCAGGACGCCTTCTTCCGGCTCAGCGCCGCCCCGCAGATCACCTCCTCCTTCAAGGCCCAGCTCAGCTACCTGTTCCAGATCGTACGCAATCTGGCCATCGACCATTACCGCAAGCAGGCGATGGAGCTGAAGTATTCGGGCACTGAAGAGGAAGGCATGAACGTGGTCATCCCTAATGCCTCGCCGGAAGCCACGCACATCAACCTGGCGGCGCTCGAGCACATTGCCGAGGCGCTCAACGAGCTGCCCCAGCGCACCCGTTACGCCTTCGAGATGTACCGCCTGCACGGCGTGCCACAGAAGGACATCGCCAAGGAACTGGGGGTGTCGCCGACACTGGTCAACTTCATGATTCGCGATGCGCTGGTGCATTGCCGCAAGACCGCCAGCCGGCAGGCCTGACCGTTCGCGCCGCCTGTTTCGCGGGCAAGCCCGCGAAACAGGCGGCGCGGTATCAGGCTAGCTTGCAGCGGTCGAAGAACCGCTCCCGCCCCAGGATCATCAGCGCCGCGCGCTTGTGCGGGAAATCGAACGCTTTGTCGCAGTGGAAGCACTGGTCGTGCATGTAGCCGATCATCTTGCCATTGTCGGCACGCGGTTCGGCCACCACCCGCTGGGTGCGCGGGTCATCCAGGAACAGGTAGTGCACCAGCGCCGACAGCCAGCTGGCGACTTTGTGCGGGCCGCGATGCGCCTCCTCGCCGACCAGCATGTGTATGCCGCGATCATAGTCGTCGGCCTGGTAGAACGGTGCGATGCGGTCTTCCTTGGCCCAGTACGCTTCGAAGTAGGCAAACGGCTGATCGTCAAAACAGCCGATCAGGGTCACGGTGTGCGGGTCGGCTTCGAGCTTGGCCAGGTACTCACGGTGCTGCTCCAGCGACCCACCCTCCTGCCAGAACTGCTCCACCCGCGGGTTGTTCTGCCAACGGTTGAAACGCTCCAGGTCCTGGTCGATTTCCAGGGTGCGCAGCGATACCCAGCTGCCCAGGCGCGCGTCGAAGCGCCGGTACACCTCGCCACGGGGTTTGGGCGCACGGCGCGGGTGACGCTTGCCGTTGCTCATCTGCATCTGTTGCGGGTAAATGCCGCCAACCGGCTGGCCGAGCCAGGGCTGGGGCAACTGCCAGAACAGGGTGCGTTCGCACACGTACACGCCCGCCTGCTCGGTGACCAGCAACAGGCCACTGGCAAGCGCTTCGGGCAGCGCCTCCGGCAGGTGCCAAGCCAGCCGTTGGCGGGCCGGGTCGCGCGACAGCAGCCAGTAGCAGGCCGCCCAAAGGGCTTGCTGCGGGCGCTCGGGGCAAAGGCTTTCGAGGTGCACCGCGAGACTATCGCCAGGCTGCAGGCGCACCTGGATCAACGGCCGGCCCTCAAGGGTCAGGCTCAACCAGCAATCACCCTCGTCGGCACTCAGGCTGCGCCAGCGTGGGGGTGACAAGGGCTGCGAAGCGGCATCGAACGGCATGGGCAGGGCTCACAGAAAATGAAAGGAAGGCTCACTGCTGAAAACGTGGCTGCACGCCGGGAATTTAGTCGCGAGGGGCTTCGACGGTGATCCGGTAGGGCTGGAAGATGCGGGTCAGCTCGCCGGCTTCGCGCAGCTGGCGCAACAGCGCGGCGAACTGCTGGGCACTGATCCGGGCATCGGGGCGCAGCAGGGCGTAGTGGTGGTAGACCTGGTCGATGCGCGTGGACTGGATCAGCTGGCTGAGGCTGGCCGGGTTGCGCACCAGGAAATCGCTGAGGTAGGAACGGGTCACCAAGGCGATGTCGGCGCGACCGGCCTGGACCATCAGCAGGTTGCTGTCGTGGGAATAGGTCAGCGTGGCGTTGTAGGTCTTGCGCAGGTAGTTGGGGGCGGAATTGAAAGCGGCGAACGCATAGTGGTAACCATTGAACAGCGCCAGGCGCTTGCCGGCGAGGTCGTCGAAGTAGTGCTGGTCACGGCCGTCGAGCTTCTTGGCAACGAACACTTCGGCGTCTTCCAGACCCATGTCCACCGCCTGATGAGGGATCTGCTGCCACCCCCACTCAGGGTTTTCGAAGATGGCCATGTCGGTGCGGCCCTGCTGGAAGTCGCCAAAGCGCCGCTGGATCGAGGTAGGTACCAGCACGAAGCGGTACTCCTGCTGCAGGTGATTCAACGCCTCGACCAGTTGCGGCAGCAGGCCGGTGTCAGCCCCCTGCTCCGGGCGCACGGTGTAAGGCGGAAAGTGCGCGGCGCCGATCTTCACATCGATGGCGTCGGCTGCCCAGGCCGGCACCGCCAGCACTACTGAAGCCAGCATCAACAAGGTGGACAAAGCCTTCAGGCCGGGCGCTGGAGTCAAGACGGACACTCATCACGGTTCATACCTGGATGCGCCTTAAGCTAGGCGTTTTCCCGGCCTGGCACAACCGCTGGTTATGCCAAAGTGACGGCATTTTGCCAGGGGATGCCGTGTGGCCGCACATTGGCTACGCTGCTCTAGCATGTATGGCGAGGGAGCCTGGTATGGGCCACTGGTTGGTGATCGACCTGGAAGCCACCACCGATGATGGTGGCTGGCCGGTGACGGAGATGGAAATCATAGAGATCGGCGCCAGCCTGGTGACCCGTGACGGCCGCGAAGTGGACCACTTCCAGCGCTTTGTGCGCCCCCGGCGGCGGCCGCAGCTGACGCCGTTCTGCCGCGAGCTGACGCACATCAGCCAGGCCAATGTCGACAGCGCCGCGGCGTTCCCGGAGGTGTGGGAGCGCTTCGAGCGCTGGCTGGGGCACCACCGCGGGCAGTTGCAGGCGTGGGTCAGTTGGGGCGACTACGACCGCCAGCAGCTGCAGCAGGAATGGCAGCAGCATCAGCTCGACAGCCTGTTGCGCAACCTGCCGCACATCAACCTCAAGCAGCGTTTCGCCAAGGCCCGCCACCTGCAGCGGCCGGCCGGGCTGAACGGCGCCTTGCAGCTGGCCGGCATGCACTTTTGCGGGCAGCAGCACCGGGCGCTGGAAGATGCCCGCAATACCGCACGGCTGCTGCCCTTGAGCCTGCCCGCCAATGGCCCCTGAAAGCAGATGACGAGGCGGATGGGCTTGGGCATACTGGCCAGCCCTTTTTCATCCCCCTTTTTCAGGAGTCGCCCCATGTTCAAGGTCAACGAATACTTCGATGGTACCGTCAAGTCGATCGCCTTCGAAGGCACTGAAGGCCCGGCTACCGTCGGCGTCATGGCACCGGGCGAATACGAGTTCGGTACCGCCAAGCGCGAAATCATGCACGTGGTGTCGGGTGCGCTGACCGTCAAGCTGCCGGGTAGCGACAACTGGGAAACGTTCAACGCCGGTGACAAGTTCAATGTGGCCGCCGACAGCAAGTTCCAGTTGAAGGTGGCAGTGGATACCGCTTACCTGTGCGAGTACCGCGACTAAGCGGTAGCCTGCCCCGGCCTCTTCGCGGGCTTGCCCCGCGAAGAATCCCGCACTATCTCAACAGAAACCCCGCCACCTTCTCAGCCGCTGCCTGCAGATGCTGATCATGGCTGAACCCCGAAGCCTTCAGCGGTTTCAGGTCATGATCCCCCGCCACCAGCCAGCTCACCTCGATCGACGGTGACAGCGCATACCCCGCCACTGCCTCACGATTACCCAGCGCATCGCGCTCGCCCTGCACGATCAATGTCGGCGTGTGCAACCCGGCCAAATGCTCCACCCGTGGTTTTTCCGGCTTGCCCACCGCATAGAACGGATACCCCAGGCACACCAGCGCATCCGCCCCCAGTTCGTCCGCCAGCAGGCTGGCCATGCGCCCGCCCATCGACTTGCCACCCATCGCCAGCCTGCCCGTGACCAAAGGTCGCACCTGCCGGTACACCTCGCGCCAGCATTCCAGCAGCACCTTCTGCGGATTGGGCGGGCGCTTGCCACCCCCGGCCCTGCGCTCGGCCATATAGGGGAACTCGAAGCGGACCACGCCGACCCCAAGCGCCGCCAGCCTTTGCGCCATGTCGCCCATGAACCCGCTGTCCATCGGCGCGCCGGCGCCATGAGCCAGGATCAGGCAGGCCGCAGGGCGGCTATCTGCCTGATTCCGTGGAGGATCGCAGCGCAAGCCTGGGACATTTCCGATCTTCGCCCATTGATCCCCGTCAATACCGGCACTTTGCCCATTACTCATGCTTGCCTCGCTGTAAAGCCTGCCAATAACCGTGGATGGGAACCCATACATGAACACAACCAGCAGTACCGCCTATAAC
>Ga0213824_1000210_pt1 | contig 51382 bp, 42 predicted proteins | sample MC6MC0906MG_FD_179892 | JGI IMG/M metagenome (GOLD analysis project Ga0213824, IMG submission 179892) | Enriched soil aggregate microbial communities from Iowa State University, Ames, United States - MC6-MC0906-MG | ecosystem: Environmental > Terrestrial > Soil > Unclassified | place: USA: Iowa...
CCGGTACGCCGGAATATCAGCAATACCTGTCGGAGCAACGATGAAAGCCGCGCATCCCGAAGTAGCAGCAGCGACTGGCCAGAACCCCGGTGAGCTGTTGCGCCAGGCCCGCGAAAAACGGGAGTGGACGCAAGCCGAGGTGGCCCGCAAGCTCAACCTCACCGTAAGTTCGCTGAACCACGTGGAAACCGGCGCCTTCGACAAGCTGCCAGGGCATACGTTCGCCCGTGGCTATATCCGTGCCTACGCCAAACTCATGGACCTGGACCAGGCGCCCCTGGTCGAGGCCTTCGACCAGTACACCGGGACCCATGCCAAGGGCAGTGAAGTGCATTCGCTGGGCCGTATCGAAGAGCCGGTGCGCCTTTCGCACAACATCCTGCGCGGTGTCAGCCTGCTGCTGCTGGTCGCCGTGGTCGGCGGCAGCTTCATCTGGTGGCAGGACCAGGGTAGCCTGCGCGGCAAGGACCTGGCCAAGATTGCCCTGGAGCACGTCGAGGTCGAAAGCGCCGACGGCACCACCCAGATCCACCCGCTGGACGAGCCTGAAGACCAGGCCGTGAGCGTCGGGCAGCAGGGCGAGAGCGCGCCGCTGCCGCTGGAGCAGACCCCAGCCGAGCCGGTTGCCGAAGCTGGCAACGAAGCAGCGCCAGCCGCTGCTACGCCCGCGCCCGTGCAACAGCCACCCGTACACACCGCAGCACCGGCTCCAGCCCCAGCCCCCGTTGCGCCTGCCGCCCCTGTAGCCCAGGCTGCCCCCGTGGCACCCGCTGCCAGCGTGCCGGCCATCGCCGCCGCCGAGCCTGCCGCCGTACCGGCTGGCAGTGCCAAGGTCGCGATCCAGTTCACCGCCGATTGCTGGACCCAGGTGTCCGATGGCAACGGCAAGGTGCTGTTCAGCGCCATCAAGCGCAAGGGCGATAACCTGGAGCTGACCGGCAAGCCGCCGTTCGCGGTGCGCCTGGGCTTTGCCCGCGGCGCGCAGGTCAGCTACAACGGCCAGGCCGTCGATGTTGCCCCGTTCACCAGTGGCGAGACTGCTCGCCTGAAGTTGGGACAGTAAGTCATGCACGGCGAATCTCCGATCAAACGTCGCGAATCCCGCAAAATCTGGGTTGGCAATGTGCCGGTGGGTGGTGATGCGCCCATCGCGGTGCAGAGCATGACCAACACCGACACCAACGATGTCGCCGCCACCGTGGGGCAGATCCAGCGCCTGGTCGATGCCGGCGTCGACATCGTCCGCGTTTCGGTGCCGGACATGGACGCCGCCGAGGCGTTCGGCAAAATCAAGCAACTCGTCAGTGTGCCGCTGGTCGCCGATATCCACTTCGACTACAAGATCGCCTTGCGCGTGGCCGAACTGGGCGTCGATTGCCTGCGTATCAACCCAGGCAACATCGGCCGCGAAGACCGTGTGCGCGCTGTGGTCGATGCCGCCCGCGACCGCGGTATCCCGATCCGCATTGGGGTCAACGCCGGGTCGCTGGAAAAAGACCTGCAGAAGAAGTACGGCGAACCGACCCCAGCCGCGCTGGTCGAGTCGGCCCTGCGCCACGTCGAACACCTTGACCGCCTGGACTTCCAGGACTTCAAGGTCAGCGTCAAGGCCTCCGATGTGTTCATGGCCGTCGAAGCCTACCGCCTGCTGGCCAAGCAGATCATCCAGCCGCTGCACCTGGGCATCACCGAAGCCGGTGGCCTGCGCTCGGGCACGGTGAAATCTGCCGTCGGCCTCGGTATGCTGCTGGCCGAAGGCATTGGCGATACCATCCGTATTTCGCTGGCCGCCGACCCGGCCGAAGAAGTGAAGGTCGGCTACGACATCCTCAAGTCGCTGCACCTGCGTTCGCGTGGCATCAACTTCATTGCCTGCCCGAGCTGCTCGCGGCAGAACTTCGATGTGGTCAAGACCATGAACGAGCTGGAAGGCCGCCTGGAAGACCTGCTGGTACCGCTGGACGTGGCGGTGATCGGTTGCGTGGTCAACGGCCCCGGCGAAGCCAAGGAAGCCCACGTCGGGCTGACCGGTGGCACGCCGAACCTGATCTACATCGACGGCAAGCCGGCGCAGAAGCTGACCAATGACAACCTGGTCGATGAGCTGGAAAAGCTCATCCGCCAGAAAGCGGCCGAAAAGGTCGAGGCCGACGCGGCGCTGATCGCTCGCGGCTGACACACAGATTCGTAAGGACTTTTCGTGAGCAAATCGCTGCAAGCCATCCGTGGCATGAACGACATCCTGCCAGAGCAGTCGCCGCTGTGGCGCTACTTCGAAAGCACCGTGGCCGGCCTGCTGGACACCTACGGGTATAGCCAGATCCGCACGCCGATCGTCGAGTTCACCGAGCTGTTCAAGCGCTCCATCGGTGAAGTCACCGACATCGTCGAAAAAGAGATGTACACCTTCGAGGACCGCAACGGCGATTCGTTGACCCTGCGCCCTGAAGGCACAGCTGCGTGCGTGCGTGCGGTGCTTGAGCACGGCATCACTGGCAACGGCCAGGTGCAGAAACTGTGGTACATCGGCCAGATGTTCCGCCACGAGCGCCCGCAGAAAGGCCGCTACCGCCAGTTCCACCAGATCGGTGTGGAAGTGTTCAACCTGGACGGCCCGGACATCGACGCCGAACTGATCATGCTGACCTGGCGCCTGTGGGGGCTGCTGGGCATCCAGGATGCGGTCAAGCTCGAACTGAACAGCCTGGGCACCAGCGAAGCCCGTGCCCGCTACCGTGACGCGCTGGTCGACTTTCTCTCGGCGCGCCTGGAGCAGCTCGACGAAGACAGCCAGCGCCGCCTCAAGAGCAACCCGCTGCGCATCCTCGACAGCAAGGACCAGGGCACCCAGGCGGTGCTGGTCGGTGCGCCGAAGCTGGAAGACTACCTCGACGACGATTCCCGCGTGCACTTCGAGGGCCTAAAGGCCCGCCTGGACGCTGCCGGTATTCCGTTCGTGATCAACACCAAGCTGGTGCGTGGCCTGGACTACTACAGCAAGACCGTGTTCGAGTGGGTCACCGACAAGCTCGGCGCCCAGGGCACCGTCTGCGCCGGTGGCCGCTACGATGGCCTGGTCGAGCAGATGGGCGGCAAGCCGACCCCGGGCGTGGGCTTCGCCATGGGTATCGAACGCTTGATCCTGCTGCTGGAAACCCTCGGCAAAGTACCGGAGTCGATCAACCGTCAAATCGATGTCTACCTGTGCGCCTTTGGCGAGCAGGCTGAGATAGCGGGCCTGCGTCTTTCCGAAGGCTTGCGTGATCGCTTGCCGGGCCTGCGCCTGGCGGTCAACGCCGGTGGTGGCAGCTTCAAGAGCCAGTTCAAGAAGGCCGACAAGAGCGGCGCGCTGTTCGCCCTGATCCTGGGTGACGACGAGCTGGCCAAGCAAGAGATCGGCCTGAAGCCCCTGCGTGGTCAGGGCGAACAACAGAATATTGCCTGGGATGCTCTGGCTGAGCACCTGGAAACCGCGATCGCACAGGCGTAACGCGGTTCAACAAGCGAATAGGCGAAAAGGAGTATTGGGGTGTCGAGTACCGATGATGATGACCTGGCAGGGGTCAAGGACTGGTGGAACCGTAACGGCAAGCCGCTGCTGACCGGCGCGCTGCTGGCCGGTGTGGTGGTGCTGGGCTGGAACACCTGGCACAAGTACCAGAACAACCAGTCGCAAGGCGCCTCGCAGCTGTATCAGGCCCTGCTGGAAACCAGCCTGACGCCGAGCGGCCAGCCAGACGCGACCAAGGTCGCCGAACTGTCCGGCAAGCTCAAGAGCGAGTTTGGCGGTACCGCCTACGCCCAGTACGGCAGCCTGTTCGTGGCCAAGGTCGCGGTCGAGAGCGGCAAGCTCGACGACGCTGCTGCCGAGCTCAAAGCTGTGCTGGACAAGCCGGCCGACGTTACCCTGGGCGAAATTTCGCGCCAGCGCCTGGCCCGCGTGCTCGCGGCCCAGGGCAAGGCCGAGGATGCACTCAAGCTGCTCGACGGCGACGCCGACAAGGCGTTCCTGGCCAGCCGTGAAGAATTGAAGGGTGACCTGCTGGTGCAGCTGGGTCGCGCCGACGATGCCCACAGTGCTTATGAAAAAGCCAAGGCTGCGCTTTCTGATGAAGCAGCGGTCGGTGGCCTGCAACTGAAGCTGGATGACCTGGCCAAAGGGGACGCGTGACGTGATCGGTTGGAAACAAGCAGCAGTGCTGACCCTGGCCGTACTGGCCGCAGGTTGCAGCAGCAACAGCAAGAAGGAACTGCCTCCGGCCGAGCTCACCAAGTTCACCGAAGAAGTGGTGCTGAAGAAACAGTGGAGCCGTTCGATCGGTGACGGCCAGGGCGAGACATACAACACCCTGGTACCGGCGATCGAAAACGACCGCATCTACGCCTCCGACGTCAACGGCGAAGTCTTCGCCCTCGACCGCATTACCGGTGACGTGGTGTGGAAGAAGGACCTGGAGCTGCCGGTTTCCGGCGCCGTCGGTGTTGGCTATGGCCTGGTCATGCTCGGCACCCTCAAGGGTGAAGTGATTGCCCTGGACTCCAGCACCGGTGAAGAGCGCTGGCGCTCGCGCGTTACCAGCGAAGTGCTGGCGCCGCCTGCCAACAACGGTGATGTTGTGGTGGTGCAGACCCAGGACGACCGCCTGATCGGCCTCGATGCTGCAACCGGCGACCGTCGCTGGATCTATGAAAACACCCCGGCCGTACTGACCCTGCGTGGTACCGGTGCACCCATCGCTACCAACCGACTGGCCGTTGCTGGCCTGTCCACCGGCAAGGTGGTGGCGGTAGACATCAACAATGGCGTGCCAGTGTGGGAAAGCCGTGTGGCGATTCCGCAGGGCCGTTCCGAGTTGGACCGTGTGGTCGATATCGACGGCGGCCTGCTGCTGTCCGGTGGTACCCTGTACGTCAGCACCTACCAGGGCCGCGTCGCGGGCCTGGACCTGGAAAGCGGCCGTGTGGTCTGGCAGCGTGATGCTTCCAGCTACGTGGGTGTCGCCCAGGGTTATGGCAACGTCTATGTCAGCGAAGCCTCGGGTACTGTGGAGAGCGTCGATGAGCGCTCTTCCAGCGCCTTGTGGACCAACGACTCGATGGCGCGCCGTCAGTTGTCGGCCCCGGAAGTGTTCTCCAGCTACGTGGCTGTCGGTGACTTCGAGGGTTACCTGCACCTGCTCAGCCAGGTCGACGGCCGTTTCGTCGGCCGTGAGCGTATCGACAGCGATGGCCTGCGCGCCCGGCCCCTGGTGGTCGGCGACACCATTTACGTCTTTGGCAACAGCGGCAAGCTCGAGGCACTGACCATCCGCTGAGGCTATGCTCAAGACCGCTACAGGTCTTGAGTTGCGGCGTAGGACACGCCGCCCGAACTCCGGCCGCTGCCTTGCAGCGGCCTTTGCATTTTCAAGAATTCAAGAATGGAGAGCCGCATGGTTCCCGTAATCGCCCTGGTGGGACGGCCGAACGTCGGCAAATCCACCATGTTCAACCGCCTGACCAAAACCCGCGATGCCATCGTAGGTGACCTGTCGGGTCTGACCCGTGACCGCCAATATGGTGATGCCAGCTGGCAGGGTCGCTCCTTCATCCTGATCGACACCGGTGGTATCACCGGCGACGAAGTGGGCATGGATGAGAAGATGGCCGAGCAATCGCTGATGGCCATCGAAGAAGCCGACTACGTGCTGTTCCTGGTCGATGCCCGTGCGGGCATGACCGCAGCAGACCAGATGATTGCCGAGCACCTGCGCAAGCGTAACAAGTCGGCGATTCTGGTTGCCAACAAGATCGACAACATCGACCCCGATGTCGCGCGCGCCGAGTTCTCGCCGATGGGCATGGGCAACGCCATCCCGGTTGCGGGTTCGCAGGGCCGTGGTATCAACGCGCTGATGGAGGCCGTACTCGGCCACCTGCCACGCGATGCCGAGGAAGAAGCCCTCGATCAGGACGTCGCCGAAGGCGAGGAAGCTGTGCGCATTCCTGGCCCGAGCGAGAAAGATGGCATCAAGATCGCCATTATCGGCCGCCCGAACGTTGGCAAGTCGACACTGGTCAACCGCATGCTCGGCGAAGAGCGCGTGGTAGTCTACGACGAGCCGGGCACGACCCGTGACAGTATCTACATCCCGTTCGAGCGCGATGGCGAGAAGTACACCTTCATCGACACCGCCGGGGTGCGCAAGCGCGGCAAGATCCACGAGGAAGTCGAGAAGTTCTCGGTGGTCAAGACGCTGCAGGCCATCAAGGACGCCAACGTGGTGATCTTCGTGATGGACGCCCGTGAAGGTGTGGTCGACCACGACCTCAACCTGCTGGGCTTTGCCCTCGAAGCTGGCCGCGCCATCGTTATCGCCCTGAACAAGTGGGATGGCATGGAGCCGGGTGAGCGCGCCTACGTGAAGACCGAGCTGGAGCGCCGGCTGTTCTTCGTCGACTTCGCCGACATCCACTTCATTTCCGCGCTGCACGGCACGGGCGTGGGCAACCTGTACAAATCGGTGCAGGCCGCGTTCAAGTCGGCGGTCACCCGCTGGCCGACCAGCCGCCTGACGCAGATCCTCGAAGATGCCGTGAGCGAGCACCAGCCGCCGTTGGTCAACGGCCGCCGCATCAAGCTGCGCTATGCCCACCTGGGCGGTGCCAACCCGCCGTTGATCGTGATTCACGGCAACCAGACCGAGAGCATTCCCAAGTCGTACTCGCGTTACCTGGAAAACACCTACCGCCGTGTGCTGAAGCTGGTCGGTACGCCGATCCGCATCGAGTACAAGGGCGGTGAGAACCCGTACGAGGGCAAAAAGAACACCCTTACCGATCGCCAGGTCAACAAGAAGCGCCGCTTGATGTCGCACCACAAGAAGGCCGAGAAGAAGCGTCGCGACAAGCGCTGATTAACTCCATGTGGGAGCGGGCTTGCCCCGCGATGCAGGCAACGCGATGGATGGCACGGGCTTTGCCCGTGTTCGCGGGTCAAGCCCGCTCCCACAGGGGCCCTTTGATCCAACGCAATCCTCCTATTGTTTCAACCTTTTTCCTGACTGCTTGATCCGCTATGCTCGGACTCCACCCCGTGCCGGATAAACCCCAGGAAAGAGGGCTCCATGATCCGCAGCAAACTGCCGAATGTCGGCACGACCATCTTCACCACCATGTCCCAGCTCGCCGTGCAAACCGGTGCGCTCAACCTTTCCCAGGGTTTCCCTGACTTCAGTGGCCCGCAGGCACTGCTCGATGCGGTCGGCCGCCATGTGTCCGCCGGGCATAACCAGTATGCGCCGATGACCGGCTTGCCGGCGCTGCGCCAGCAGGTGGCGGCCAAGGTCGAGCGCCTGTACGGGGCCAAGGTCGATGCCGACCAGGAAGTGACCATTACCCCGGGCGCCACCGAGGCTATCTTCTGCGCCATTCAGGCGGTGATCCATGCTGGCGACGAGGTGATCGTCTTCGACCCGTGCTACGACAGCTACGAGCCCTCCGTGGAGCTGGCCGGTGGCCGTTGCGTGCATGTGCAGCTCCGGGATGGCGATTTCCGCATCGATTGGCAGCAGTTCAGCGATGCGTTGAGCCCGCGCACGCGCATGGTCATCCTCAACTCGCCGCACAACCCCAGTGGCGCGCTGATCACCCGTGAAGACCTTGACCAGCTGGCGCGTTTGATTGCGGGCCGCGACATCTACCTGATCAGTGACGAGGTGTACGAGCACCTGGTCTTTGATGGCGTACGCCACGCCAGCGTGCTGGCCCATGCCGAGCTCTGCAGCCGGGCCTTCGTGGTCAGCTCGTTCGGCAAGACTTACCATGTGACGGGGTGGAAGACCGGCTACGTGATTGCGCCCCCGGCCCTGAGTGCCGAGCTGCGCAAGGTGCACCAGTACGTCAACTTCTGCGGCGTGACGCCCCTGCAGTGCGCATTGGCCGACTTCATGGCCGAGCACCCAGAGCACATCGATGAGCTACCGGCGTTCTACCAGGTCAAGCGCGACCTGTTCTGCGACCTGCTCGAAGGCTCACGCTTCAGCTTTACCCGCACAGCGGGCACCTATTTCCAGCTGGTGGACTATTCGCAGATCCGCCCGGACCTGAACGACGTCGACATGGCCCTGTGGCTGACCCGCGAGCACGGCGTGGCGACCATTCCGGTATCGGTGTTCTACCAGCAACCCATCCCCGAGCAACGCCTGGTGCGCCTGTGCTTTGCCAAACGTGAGGAGACGCTGCGCCAGGCAGCGGAAAAACTATGCGCGATCTGAGTGCACTGCCCAACCTGAAAATCGCCCTGGTGCAGACCACCCTGGCCTGGCACGACCGCGAGGCCAACTATGCACATTTCGAGGTGTTGCTCGACCAGGCGGGTGATGCCGACCTGGTGATCCTGCCCGAAATGTTCACCACCGGGTTTTCCATGGAGTCGGAAACCCTGGCCGAGCCTGAGAACGGCCCCACCTACAAATGGCTCAAGGCTCAGGCCAAGCGGATCAACGCGGTGGTCACCGGCAGCGTGATCATCCAGGCCGCCGATGGCAGCCACCGCAACCGCCTGCTGTGGGCGCGCCCGGACGGCGAAATCCTGCACTACGACAAGCGCCACCTGTTCCGCATGGCCGGCGAGCACAAGCATTACACCCCTGGCGAGCGCCAGGTGCAGTTCGAAATCAAGGGATGGCGTGTGCGCCCGTTGATCTGCTATGACCTGCGCTTCCCAGTGTGGAGCCGCGATTCGCAAGACACTGACCTGCTGCTGTACACCGCCAACTGGCCGGCGGCGCGGCGCCAGCACTGGAACCGCCTGCTGCCGGCGCGGGGGATCGAGAACCTGTGCTTTGTGGCGGCGGTGAACCGGGTGGGCACTGATGGCAAGGGCTTCGCGTATTCGGGCGACAGCCAGGTACTGGACTTCCAGGGTGAAAGCCTGTTGAGCGCCGGTGAAGCGGACGGGGTGTTCACGGTGGTGCTGCGGGCCGCTGAATTGGCGGCTTACCGGACCCGGTTCCCAGCCAATCTGGATGCCGATACCTTCGAGCTACATTGAGCCAGTACCGGCCCGTTCGCGGGGCAAGCCCGCTCCCACAGGTTCACCGCTAAAGCTGAGTGCTGCGGTGAGTCTGTGGGAGCGGGCTTGTCCCGCGAACGGGCCGATCCTGACTACATCAATGTCTAATCAATAGACGTCTCGCCGATATCGCCCATCTTCGATCAGTTGCTCGACCACTGCCTCACCGAGCATGCCCTTCAGCGCTGCATCCACGCCCGCCGCCATCCCCTGCAAGCTGCCGCAGACATACACACAGGCCCCTTCAGCCACCCAGCGCTTGAATTCCTCGGCCTGCTGCAGCAGCACATCCTGCACATACACCTTCTCGGCCTGATCCCGCGAGAACGCAAGGTCCAGCCGCGCCAGGTCGCCGTTGTCCAGCCAGCCGTGCAGTTCATCGCCACACAACAGGTCATGCGCCCTATTGCGCTCACCGAACAGCAGCCAGTTACGTTGCTCGCCGGCATTGACTCGCGCCCGGAGCAAGCTGCGCAGGCCCGCCAGGCCAGTGCCGTTGCCGATCAGGATCATCGGCGCAGCGCTTTCGGGCAGATGGAAACTGCTGTTACGCCGTAGCCGCAGGCTCAGGGTGCCATTGACCGGCAGGTACTCGGTCAGCCAGCCAGAGCCCAGGCCAAGGTTGCCGTCGGGGTGGCGCTCCTGGCGCACGATCAACTCCAGCACGCCATCGCTGGCGATCGATGCGATGGAGTATTCGCGGCTGCCGATCGGCACCAGCGCATCGACCAGCGCCTGTGGCTGCAAGCCGATCAGGTGGTCGCGGCGCGTTGGAAGCAGGCGGCCTGCCAGAGCCTGGCCGAGGGTTTCGTTCAGGCCGTCGAGTTGCACCGTCGCGTTGGCGTCCAGCGCCATGCCGTTCAGGAATGCGTCAACGCGAGGCTGGCTGTTGAGCGGCAGGATCTCCACCAGATCACCGGCCTCCCAGCTGGCAGGCGCTTCGGCGCTCAGGCCGATCAGGTAGACCGGCTGGCCCTGGCTGCCCGGGTTGAGCAGCACGCGGCTGACCAGGCTCCAGTTGCCGAAGCTTGGCGGCTGCCAAGCGGCTACTGGCTGGGCGCCAGTGAGCTGCGCAAGTTCCTGCTGCCATTGCTGCAGGGCAGCCTGGTCGGCGTTGTCGACTTCCACCGGGCTGAACGCTGTGCTGGCGCCACGCTCGCCGAGCCATGCCTGCAGGCGGCGGGCAAAGCCGCAGAAGTGCGGGTACTGGCGGTCACCGAGGGCCAGCACGGCGTAGCTGAGGCCGTTGAGGGCCCAGGGCTGGCCCAGCACTTTGCGCTCGAAGGCGCGGGCGCTGTCAGGGGCTTCGCCATCGCCGAAGGTGCTGACCACAAACAACGCGCGGCGGGTCTGTCGCAGCTCCTTTTCGCCCAGGTCGGCCAGGGCGCGTACGTGCACCGGCAAACCGGCGGCCTGCAACTGGCCGGCACTTTGCCAGGCCAGTTGCTCGGCGAAACCGCTCTGGCTGGCAAAGCCGATCAGCCAGCTGTCGCTGCTGTCGTTGGCGCTGGCGACGCCGCCGCGGGCGGCGCGGACTTGACGTTTCTTGCGGCGGCGGTCGAGGTACAGCAGCCAGCCGGTGACGAAGAACAGCGGCATGGTCAGGCTGGCAATGGTGACGATGATGCGCCCTGGCAAGCCGAAGTATTCGCCTACGTGCAAGGCGTAGACACTCTGCAGCAACTGCGCCTTGAAGGATTTGTCGGTGTAGCGGTCGTGGCTTTTTACCTGGCCGGTGGCCGGGTCCAGCACCAGTGTGTTGAAGGCGCGCGGGTGCGCGGCGTTGTCGAGCAGGTAGAACACGTTGGCCGGCTGCCCGCCCGCAGGAGGCAGGCGCAGGTTGTACATGGCCAGGCCCGGGCCCGCCGCATCCTTGAGGTTGGCCCAGATGGCGTCGTAATCGACCACCAGCGGCGGTGCGTTCTTGTCGACCTTTTGCGGCCCATGGCGGCCACGGCCCTCGCCACGCTTTTGCTGCTGGCCAGCGGCGGGCGCATCGGCCAGCAGTTTGTTGAGGCCTTCGCGGTACCACTCATAGGACCAGAACAGGCCGGTCAGCGCGAACAAGAGGTAGAACAGCAGGCACCAGGTGCCTGCCACGGCGTGCAGGTCCCAGTTGAAGGCACGGCCTTTCTTGGCCCAGTCGAAGGTCAGCCAGGTACGCCAGTTCAGCGCCTTGCGCGGCCAGCGCAGGTACAGGCCGGACAGGCAGAAGAACACCAGCATCAAGGTACAGGCGCCGGTGATTTGCCGGCCGGTATCACCCATCGCCAGGAAGCGGTGCAGGGTGAGCATCAGGTTGAAGAAGCCTTGCCCGGATGCCTGGTCCTTGAGCTCACCGGTATAGGGGTCGGCGTAGCGCAATTCGCCCCGGCGTTCGCCCGGCGCCGGGGTGAAGAACACCCGGGCGGCGTTGCCTTGACGCACATCGACCCACAGCATCGACACCTTGTCGCCTTGTTCGGCCTCGACCCGGCGCACCAGCTCAGCCGGCGGCAGCACGCCCTCGGCGCGCACCTCGACTTTCAGCACATCGGCGTTGAACGCGCGCAGTAGCTCTTCCTGGAACGAGTACAGCGCCCCGGTGACCCCCATCAAGGCCAGCACCAGGCCAGCGGTGATGCCAAAGAACCAGTGCAATTGGAACAGCGTCTTCTTCACCACATCGATCACCTTGTCTAGCTGCCGCAACCTGCGCGGCGTGCATTATGCCTTGATACGCAAAAGCCCCGCTCACTGGCATGAACGGGGCTCTGGGTTGCTGCTTTAGAAGTGGACGCTGGTGGTCAGCAGTGCGGTCCGGCCCGCCGCCTGGTTGGCGAAGTGGGTGGAGAATGCCTTGTCGTAGTAGACCTCGTTGGTCAGGTTCTGCACGTTCAGCTGCAGGTCGACGTTCTTGGTCAGCTTGTAGGCGGCCATGGCGTCGTAGCGCACGTAGCTGTCGACCATGGTGGTGTTGGCCACGCTGCCGTAGACGTCATCCACGTAGAAGGCGCCGCCACCGACGGTCAGCTTCGGCGTGATCGCGTACGTGGTCCAGAGGCTTGCGCTGTTGTTCGGCGTGTTCGGCAACTGGTTGCCGTCGTTGGCCTTGCCCAGTGGGCCGCCGTCGATCTGGCGGGCCTGCATGTAGGTGTAGCCGGCGAAGACTTGCCACTTGTCGGTGAGCTTGCCGCTGGCCGACAGCTCGATGCCCTGCACGCGGGTTTCGCCGACGTTTTCGTAGGTGGTGGTGTCCACCTGGACGCGGGCGTTTTCCTTCTCGGTGCGGAACAGCGCGGCGGCCAGGGACAGGCGCTGGTCGAGCAGGTCCCACTTGGTGCCGATTTCGTAGTTGGTGGTTTCCTCGGGCTCCATGTCGCTGCTCAGCAGGTTGCCGGCGCGGTCGCTGGTGTTGCCCAGCGGGTTGCCTTCGGTACCTTCACCCAGCATTGCACCGGGTGGTGTTGCGGAGGTGGCGTAAGAGACGTAGATGCTGCCGTTTTCGGCCGGTTTCCACACCAGGCCCAGCTGGCCGGTGATGAATTCGCTGGTGTCGCGGCCCTTGGAGGCAACGCCCTTGCTGTTGACCACGGTGGCGCCAGCGGCGTCATAGGTGCGGTATTGGGTGTCGAAGTGGTCGTAGCGCAGGCCCATGTTCAACAGCCAGTCCGGCGTCAGCTCAAGGGTGTCGAAGACGTAGAGGGCGCGAGTGTTGCTCTTGGTATCGGTGCCCGCGTAGTTGCGGGCAATGTTGCCGTTCCACGGATCGTCCGGGTTCGGGTTGCTCAGCGAGGTGCAGTTGTAGCCGCTGTTCGCGCCGATCAGGCTAGGGTTGCACGTCGATGCGGTCGAGCCACCCGTATTGGTATCGACGGTGTAAGACGAACGCTTGCTCTCCTCGCGGCTCAGCTCGATACCGGTGGAGAAGCTGTTCTTCAACCCGCCCAGGTAAAACTCGCCGAACAGGTCGGTCTGGTTGGTGGTGGTGGCCGTGTTGCCAACACGGGTGTTGGCGCGGCGCCAGACGCTGCCGTTGTTGACGTTGCCCTTGCTGTCGTCAGGCTGGGTCAGGATGTAGTCCTGCATGCTGTTGCCGTGACGCAGGGTGTTTTTGACGGTCAGCGAGTCGGTCAGGTCGTGCTCGATGGCGAAGGTCGCGATGTCGACGCGGCTCTTGCGGAAATCGCGGCCGGTCAGGCCATAGAAGTTGTCACTGTCGCCGCCATCGTTCGGCTTGCTCGGGTGCGCTGAGGTGCGCGCGCCGCTGCCACCGGTCGGGATGGTGTACGGGATGCCCGAGTCCGGCAGGTCGTCGCTTTCCAGGTGGTAGTAGTCGAGGTTGACGCGGGTCGGCGTGCCCAGGCCGAAGGCCAGCGACGGGGCGATGCCCCAACGGTCGTAGTTGACCTTGTCACGGCCGGCAACGTTGCTTTCGTGGGTCATCAGGTTGAGACGACCGGCAACGGTGTCGCTGAATTGGTAGTTGCCATCGAAGGTGTAACGCTGGGTCTGGTCGCTGCCCCAGGTCCAGGCGCCGTCCAGCGAGTTGCCCAGGTGCGCGCGCTTGCTCACCAGGTTGATGGTGCCGCCGGCTGCACCGCGGCCGCCAATGGCCGAGTTCGGGCCTTTGGCCACTTCAACCGATTCGATGGCAAAGATTTCGCGGGTTTGCGCGCCGGTATCGCGCACGCCGTCCAGGTAGGTATCGCCTTGGGCGTCGAAGCCGCGGATGAACGGGCGGTCGCCTTGTGGGTTGCCGCCTTCGCCAGCGCCAAAGGTGATGCCTGGCACAGTGCGCAGTGCATCCTGCAGGCTCAGAGCGTTGGTGTCCTTGATCACTTGCTGCGGGATCACGGTGACCGAGCGCGGGGTGTCCACCAACGGTGCGGTGTACTTCTGCGACGAGGCCTTCTCGACCTTGTAATCGGTGCTGGCCTGTTCAGCCTTGCCATTGACGCTGGTCGCATCGAGGGTAACGGCGTTATTGGCGGCTGGATCGGCGGCGTAAGCGGACGAAGCGCTGAGGGCGACGCCGATGGCAGTCACGATCAAGCGGGGTGAAGACACTGCAGCGGGCACGAATTGACGCATTGTTATGGACCTTCCCCAAGGTGTGAAGGCCGCGGATCATAGTGTAAGCGATTGTAACTAACAATTGAGACTCGTTACCATTCGCGATAAATTTACAATCTTTACAAATTCTCTTTACGGTTCAGGTGAGCTGAAACGTCTAAGGCGCCGAAAGGGCTTGTACACCCTAAAAGGGAATCAATATCATTGGCGCCTTTACATTTCTTGACGGTGCCGCCGCCATGCTGCTTCACATTCCCGGCTTGTTCGACGCCGACGAGCTCGCCCGCATCCGCGAGGCCCTGGAGCAGGCTGACTGGGCCGATGGCAAGGTTACGGCCGGCTACCAGTCGGCGAAGGCCAAGCACAATCTGCAGCTGCCTGAGGGGCATGCACTGGCCAAGGAAATCGGCAGCGCGCTGATCGACCGCCTGTGGAAAACCCCGCGCTTCCTGTCGGCGGCCCTGCCGCACAAGGTATTCCCGCCGCTGATCAACTGTTACCGCGAGGGTGGCAACTTCGGTTTCCACATCGACAATGCCTTGCGCCAGCCCACAGGCAGCCCGGAGCGGGTGCGTACCGACTTGTCCTCGACGCTGTTCCTCAGCGACCCCGACCGCTACGACGGTGGCGAACTGGTGATCCAGGACACCTACGGCGTTCAGCAAATCAAGCTGGCCGCCGGCGACCTGGTGCTGTACCCCGGCACCAGCCTGCACAAGGTCAACCCTGTGACCCGTGGCGTGCGCTATGCGGCGTTCTTCTGGACCCAGAGCCTGGTGCGTGAAGACAGCCAGCGGGCCTTGCTGTTCGAGTTGGACAATGCCATCCAGCAACTCACTGCCGATGTGCCCGAGCACCCCTCGCTGCTGCAATTGACCGGCACCTACCACAACTTGCTGCGCCGCTGGGCCGAGGTCTGAACCGTGTCTTACCAGCTGCGTCGTGAAGAAGTGGTGGATGTCGCAGGCCTCAAGGCCATGCTGGAAGAAAGCCCCGGCAAGGCCGCCCAGGCGATCCTGGCGGCGGCGGGGCAGGGCGTGGTCGAGGCGCAGTTGCTGTTGGGGCAGATCCTGCTCGACGGCCGTGGTATCGAAGCGGATGCCGGCGTGGCCCGGCGCTGGTTCGGCATTGCCGCGCAGGCTGGCAGCGCCATGGCGCACAACATGCTCGGGCGTTGCCTGGAGCATGGTTGGGGCGGCGAGGTCAGTGTGACGCAGGCTGCGGTTCACTATGCCCGTGCGGCGGATGCCGGGTTGGATTGGGGCCTGTATAACCTTGGCAACCTGCTGGCCACCGGGCGTGGGGTGCCGGCCAATCAGGCGCAGGCCCTGATGTGCTATGAGAAGGCTGCGCAGCAGGGGCATGCCAAGTCGATGAACCTGTATGGGCGATATCTTGAGCAGGGCATCGCGACGGCGCCCAGCCCGGCGCGGGCCGTGCGCTGGTATCGGCGTTCGGCCGAGGCGGGGGATTTTCGTGGGATGTTCAGCCTGGCGCTGGTATTGGTCGAACGCGGGCAGGTGGCCGAGGCAGGGCAGTGGCTGGAGCAGGCGCGGGTTGAGGGGAACCTGAATTTCCTGCGCAGTGCTTTGGTCACCTTGCAGGGGGCGGGGCCAGTGATGATGGCCTTTGCGGCGCAGTATGCAGAAGAGATAGCACAGCGCGAAGTGTGATGGCGTCGGTACTGGCCCTGTCGCCGGCTTGCCGGCGACAGGGCCAGTACAGGCAAAACGAAACGGGGCCTTGCGGCCCCGTTCTGCTTACAGGTAGTAAGCCTTCAGCGGCGGGAAGCCGTTGAATTCCACCGCGCTGTAGCTGGTGGTGTAGGCACCGGTCGACAGCCAGTACAGGCGGTCGCCGATTGCCAGGTTCAGCGGCAGGCCATACTTGTAGTGCTCGTACATGATGTCGGCGCTGTCGCAGGTCGGGCCGGCGATCACCACTTCCTCCATCTCGCCTTTCTTCTCGGTCCAGATCGGGAACTTGATGGACTCGTCCATGGTTTCGATCAGGCCGGAGAACTTGCCCACGTCGGTGTACACCCAACGCTCGACGGCGGTGCGCGACTTACGTGCCACCAGCACCACTTCGCTGACCAGGATGCCGGCGTTGGCGATCAGCGAACGGCCTGGTTCGAGGATGATTTCCGGCAGGTCATCACCGAAGTCTTCCTTCAGGAAGCGGATGATCTCTTCGGCGTAGGTTTCGAGGCTGTTGGTACGGGTGATGTAGTTGGCCGGGAAGCCGCCACCCATGTTGATCAGCTTCAGTTCGATGCCGTCTTCTTCTTTCAAGCGCTCGAAGATCACCTTGACCTTGGCGATGGCAGCATCCCACACGCTGATGTCACGCTGCTGCGAACCCACGTGGAAGGAGATGCCATAAGGCACCAGGCCCAAGTCGCGGGCAAGGATCAGCAGGTCCATGGCCATGTCGGTCTGGCAGCCGAATTTGCGCGACAGCGGCCAGTCGGCAGTGGTCGAGCCTTCGGTGAGGATACGTACGTAAACCTTGGAGCCCGGCGCGGCCTTGGCGATGTTGCGCAGGTCGGCTTCGGAGTCGGTGGCAAACAGGCGCACGCCCTTCTCGTAGAAGTAGCGGATGTCCTTGGACTTCTTGATGGTGTTGCCGTAGCTGATGCGGTCGGCGCTGACGCCGCGGCCCATCACCTTGTCCAGCTCGTAGATCGAGGCGATGTCGAAGCTCGAACCTTTTTCTTTCAGCAGGTCGATGATCTCGACCGCCGGGTTGGCCTTGACGGCGTAGTACACCTTGGCGAACTCGAAACCGGCGCGCAGGTCGTCATAAGCCTGGCTGATCATCTGGGTATCGATGAGTACGAACGGGGTTTCCTGCTTGTCGGCGAACGCCTTCATTTTCTGGAAGGTGTCACGCGCGAAATAGTCTTCGACCTGGATCGACATGCTCAGGGACTCCATGGGCAAACTGAAAAGATAAGTGGCTGCAAACTGAACGTCCTCCGTATCCCCACTTTGGTTCGCCTACTCAGTACTTGAGCCGGATGGATCGTTTCCAGCATGGACGTTCGGCGCGCACTTTAGGGCGTGAAGAAAGCAAGATCAACAGGCAATCCGGCGGTGTTCGTCGTGGATTGCGGCCCTATCGTTTGAATAAACGACTCGTGTGACCGGCAGATGTTCCCCCAGTGTTCGCAAGCGTAAAAAATTGTGGAATAGACCCTGTCGACCCTATCGCGGGCAAGCCCGCTCCTACAGGGACTGCGCTATTGCTGTAGGAGCGGGCTTGCCCGCGATGGGGCCAGTGGTGTTCATATTTATGGCCACATTTTTCTGGCACGTCGGTGCAGGAAGTCAGTAAATTTTTTTTGCTACCGACTGGCGGATTTGCCGATTTTGATGAGAAACATTACTATTCGCACCCTTCTCTGCCTCCCTGACGAACCCGACCGTGTCTGGACACAAAGGCTTCCTCGACCATTACCATGAGCTGATCGGCACCTGGACGCGCAAGCTGCGCAGTCGTCAGCAGGCCGAGGACCTCACCCACGATGCCTTTGTCAGGGTGCTGGAAAACCCGCGCGAGCAGGTAGAGCAGCCACGCGCCTACCTTCACCAGACCGCACGCAACATCGCAGTGGACGGTTTTCGCCGTGAGGACCGGCGCCAGGCGCTGGAGCTGGAAGCTTTCGATGAAGGCGCCACCAGCGGCGGCGACCCGGAGGCCTATGTGCACGCCCTGGAACTGGCCGACAGTGTCGAACGGGCGCTGGCCGAGTTGCCTCTGAACTGCCGTCGGGTGTTCATCTGGCAGAAGCTCGAAGGTTTGACCCAGGCCGAGATCGCCGAGCGCATGGGTTTGACCAAGAACATGGTCGAAAAGTATATGATCCGCACGCTCCGACATCTGCGAGAGCACCTGGATGTGTCGGCACCATGAGTCAGGAGACCTTCCCCATGAAACAGCACGGTCCCCATACCGTCCGCGAGCAGGCGGCCGAATGGTTCGCCCGCATGCAGGACGCTCCGGGGGATGCCGGGCTGCAGGCACAGCTGCGCGCCTGGCAGGAGGCTGACCCGCAACACCGTGAGGAATACCAGCAGCTCGCCAACCTGTGGCGCGCCGCTGGCTTCATTCCACGCCAGCGCCTGGATGCGTTGTGCCAGCCCGAGCCCGTGCAGCAATTGCCACGGCGGCGCTTGGTGCGCCAGGCCTTGGCGGCCGGTATCGCAGTGCTTGCCCTTGGGCTTGGCTGGGCTGGTTGGCAACACCAGCAGCTTAACCACCAAGACCACTTGCAGACAGCCTTTGCCGAGCGCCGCCAGGTCGAATTGCCGGACGGCTCGCGGTTGGAGCTCAACGGCGGTAGCCAGCTGCAGGTCGATTTCAGTAGGGGCCGCCGGCATATTCAGCTGGATGCCGGCGAAGTGATGTTCACCGTCGCCCACGACAGCGGGCGGCCATTCGTGGTCGATACCGCTCAGGGCAGCGTGACCGTCACGGGCACCCGCTTCGATGTGCGGTTGGACCCGGCCGCCACCCGTGTAGCGGTGGAGCAGGGTTCGGTTCGTGTGCAGGGCAAGGACGCTTCGCTGGCGCAACTGACCGCAGGCCTGGGTGCGCATATAGATGCACAAGGCAACGTGGCAGCGCCTCATGCGGTGGATACCGCTGCGCTGACCGCCTGGCGCCAGGGCAAGCTCGTGTTCGACAACGCCACCCTGGCCGACGTGGTGGCCGAAGTTTCGCGCTACCGCACCCAGCCGCTGCGTGTAGCCCCCGGCAAGGTAGCGCAGCTGCGCCTGTCCAGTACCTTCAGCACCGACGACACCGATGCCCTGTTACGCGCCCTGCCGAGCATCCTGCCGGTAGCCGTTAAAAGCCATGAAGACGGTTCTCGCGAAATAATCGCGAAATAGATTCAGGTTTTTTTCAGCTCGTTCGTCTTCCTCGCCAGCTGCAACTGCCAAGCATTTCCATTTGCATGCGGTTGGCGTTTATCCCGAACTTCAGGATGCCTTGACGACGTGAACAACAACAAACCTCTGCCACGCCTGCGCGCCCTGGCGCTGGCCCTTGCGGTCGCTGCCGTGGCCGTAAACAGCCACGCCGAACAGGCTGGCAGCGCAATCCACATCCAGGCCCAACCATTGGCCTCGGCGCTGAGCCAACTGGGCCAGCAGACCAACCTGCAGCTGTTCTACAGCCCTGAACTGGTGGCCGGCAAACAGGCCCCGGCGGTGTCCGGCACGCTGGCGCCGGTGCAGGCGCTGCAACAGTTGCTGCAAGGCAGCGGGCTGACGTTCGAGATGTCCCAGGACACCGTGGTGGTAAAGCCGTTGCCGACCACCCTGGACCTGGGCAGCGGTAGCCTGGAGCTGGCACCCACCGACATCAAGGTGGTCGGCGACTGGCTGGGCGACGCCGACCAGGCGGTGGTGCAGAACCACCCCGGCGCGCGCACCGTGGTGCGTCGCGAAGCCATGGTGGAGCAGGGCGCGATGAACGTGCGCGATGTACTGCGCGGCATCCCGGGCGTGCAGGTGCAGGACTCCAACGGCACCGGTGGCAGCGACCTGTCGCTGAACGTTGGCGTGCGCGGCCTGACGTCGCGCCTGTCGCCGCGCTCGACGGTGCTGATCGATGGCATCCCGGCCGCCTTCGCCCCTTATGGCCAGCCGCAGTTGTCGATGGCGCCGATCTCCTCGGGCAACCTCGACAGCATCGATGTGGTACGGGGGGCAGGCTCCGTGCGCTATGGCCCGCAAAACGTCGGCGGGGTGATCAACTTCGTCACCCGGGCGATCCCGGAGAAAGCCTCGGCAGAGCTGTCCACCACCCTGGAAACCTCGCAGCGTGGGGGCTGGAAGCACACCGAATCTGCCTTCGTCGGCGGTACTGCCGACAACGGCATGGGCGTGGCGCTGCTGTACACCGGCGTGAACGGCAACGGCTACCGTGAGAGCAACAATGGTAACGACATCGACGACGTCATCCTCAAGACCCACTGGGCACCCACCGACGTCGACGAGTTCTGGCTCAACTTCCATTACTACGATGGCCGTGCCGACATGCCGGGCGGCCTGACCCAGGCGCAATACGACAGCAACCCATACCAGTCGCTGCGCGACTACGACTACTTCGCTGGCCGGCGCAAGGACGTGTCGTTCAAGTGGCAGCGCCAGCTCGACGACGCCACCCAGTTCGAAGTGCTGACCTATTACACCGACAGTTTCCGCGGCAGCGCCATCGCCTCGCGTGACATGAGGACCCTGTCGTCGTACCCGCGCAACTACCACACCTTCGCCATCGAGCCGCGGCTGTCGCGGATCTTCTTCGCCGGCCCGACCACCCAGGAAGTCAGCGTCGGCTACCGCTACCTCAAAGAAGCCATGCGCGAGCAGTCGACCCGCCTGGCGCTGATCGACAACGTGCCGACCGTCACCCCCACCTCCGACGGCCACGTGTTCCAGGACCGCAGCGGCGGTACCGAGGCAAGCGCCTACTACATCGATGACAAGATCGATGTCGGCAACTGGACCATCACCCCGGGCATCCGCTTCGAGCACATCAACACCGACTGGCGCGACCGCCCGGTACTGGACGCCAACAACCGCCCGGTGGCCGAGAAGAAACGCAGCATCACCAGCAACGAGCCGTTGCCGGCGTTGAGCGTGATGTACCACATCTCCGATGCCTGGAAGGTATTCGCCAACTACGAGACCTCGTTCGGCAGCCTGCAGTACTTCCAACTGGGCCAGGGTGGCACCGGCAACAGCACCGCCAATGGCCTGGAGCCGGAAAAGGCCAAGACCTACGAGGTCGGTACGCGGTACGACAATGGCGGGTTCGCCGGGGAGCTGACGGCGTTCTACATCGACTTCGATGACGAACTGCAGTACATCAGCAACGATGTGGGCTGGACCAACCTGGGCGCCACCAAGCACCAGGGCATCGAGGCCTCGGTGCGTTATGACCTGGCTGGCCTGGACGCGCGTCTGGAGGGCCTGTCGGTGAACGGCGGCTACACCTATACCCGCGCCACGTATGAAGGCGAGATTCCTGGCTTCAAAGGCCGCGACCTGCCGTTCTATTCACGTCAGGTGGCCACCGCCGGCGTGCGTTACGAGGTCAACCGCTGGACCTGGAACCTGGATGCCTACGCCCAATCCAAGCAGCGCGCACCGGGTACCGGGATCAATGCCGATGGCAGCTTCAATGGCGACTACATCACCGAGCCGAGCGCCGATGGGCAGTATGGCGACATCCCGGGCTACGTGACCTGGCATGCCCGGGGTGGCTATGACTTCGGGCCGAAGATGTCCAACCTGAAGCTGGCGGCGGGGGTGAAGAACCTGTTCGACAAGCAGTACTTCACCCGCTCCAGCGACAACAATGCTGGCCTTTATGTAGGTGAGCCGCGGACCTTCTATGTGCAGGCCAGTGTAGGGTTCTGATACCGCGGCGCCCCAATTGCCGGCTTGCCGGCGATTGGGGCGCAAAGCGCCCCCAAGGATCAGGAAACCACCGCCTCTGCCGGTGAAACGATACTGGTCTTCGCCCCCCGCGATCTCCCCGAGCTCAGGTAAGCCGCAATCGACTCCTGCGTCACCTCGCCCAGGAACACCTGTTCGGCATCCAGCACCGGCAACCACGAACGGTTGAACTCGTACATCCGCGACAACAGGATGCGCAGATGCTCATCATGGGAGGCGGTGGCATTGAATTGGCGCAGGAAGTCACCGCACGTGCCTTGCTGGCGGTGCATGTCGCGCCGGCGTACATAGCCCAGTGCCTTGTTCTGCGCATCGGTCACCACCACATAGCGGCGGTCGTGCTCGTCCAGCAACTCCAGCGCATCGCTCACCGGCGTCTCCGGGCTCACCGACGGCGCGTTGTCCGCGGCATCCTCGGCACGCACCAGCAGCAAGCGTTTCAAGGTGCTGTCCTGGCCGACGAAGTTGCTCACGAAGTCATCCACCGGGTGCGCCAGCAGGGTGTCCGGGTGGTCCAGCTGCAGCAGCTTGCCGGCGCGGAAGATGGCGATCTTGTCGCCCAGCTTGATCGCTTCGTCGATGTCGTGGCTGACCATGATCACGGTCTTGTTCAGCGCCCGCTGCATCTCGAAGAACTCGTTCTGGATCATCTCGCGGTTGATCGGGTCAACCGCGCCGAACGGCTCGTCCATCAACAGTACCGGGGCCTCGGCCGCCAGCGCACGGATCACGCCGATACGCTGCTGCTGCCCGCCAGACAGTTCCCGCGGATAACGTTGCAGGTACTGCTTGGGTTCGAGCTTGATCATGCTCATCAGCTCGCGCGCGCGGTCGTGGCACTTCTGCTTGTCCCAGCCGAGCAGGCGCGGCACCACGGTGATGTTCTCCTCGATGGTCATGTTGGGGAACAGGCCGATCTGCTGGATCACGTAGCCGATGTGCCGGCGCAAGGTCACTTCGTCCAGGCCGGTGGTGTCCTCGCCGTTGATGAACACCTGGCCGGAAGTCGGCGTGATCAGGCGGTTGATCATCTTTAGCGTGGTGCTCTTGCCGCAGCCCGAGGGGCCGAGGAACACGCAGATTTCGCCTTCGTTGACGGTCAGGCTGACCGAGTCGACGGCTTTGACGTCCTTGCCGTTGACGTTGAAGGTCTTGCTGAGGTTCTTGAGTTCGATCATGAGCGCAGTCCTTCTGGAGTCAGGGCACGTTGCAGGGTTTGCAGGAGCAGGTCGGCGATGATCGCCAGCAGGCTGACCAGCACGGCGCCGACCAGCAGCATCGACATGTCGCTGCGGCTGATGGAAGTGAGGATGAGTACGCCCAGGCCACCGGCACCGATGGTCGCGGCAATGGTCATGACGCCGATGTTCATCACCACGGCGGTGCGCACGCCAGCGAGGATCACCGGCACCGCAATGGGCAGCTCGACCATGCGCAGGCGCTGGCCGAAGGTCATGCCGATGCCGCGTGCGGCTTCACGGATGCCGGGCTCGACGTTGGTCAGGGCCAGGTACGTGTTGCGCAGGATCGGCAGCAGCGAATAAAGAAACACCGCCGTGATTGCAGGTAATGGCCCCAGCCCCTGGCCGAACTTGGAGTAGAACGGCAGCAGCAGGCCGAACAGGGCGATCGACGGGATGGTCAGCAGCACCGTGGCGCTGGCCTGCAGCGGCCCGGCCACGGCCGGGAAGCGGGTCATCAGAATGCCCAGCGGTACGCCAACGAGGATCGCCAGGCTGACGGCGATGCCGACCAGCATGATGTGCTGCCAGGTCAGTTGCAGCACCTGGGCCCAGTCGAGGTGGGCGAACGTGTCGAGCAGGCTCATGGCTGTACCTCCTTGAGGGGATGCTCTTTCAGGAACGCGGCGGCCACCGCAGTTGGGCTCTGGTGTTCCACATCGACCTTGGCATTGAGCTGGCGCATGGTCTCGTCATCGAGCTGCTCGGCCAGTGGCTTGAGCAGTGCGACCAGTTGCGGGTTGGCGTCGAGCACTGCCTTGCGCACCACCGGGGCGGCGGTGTAGTCGGGGAAGTAGTGCTTGTCGTCCTCGAGCAGCTTGAGGTTGAACGCGCTCAGGCGGCCATCAGTGGTGTAGACCAGGCCAGCGAACACCTGGTTGTTGTGCATGGCCGTGTAGACCAGGCCCGCGTCCATCTGGCGGATGTTGGCGCGTCCGACTTGCAGGTCGTACATCTCCTTCAGCCCGACCAGGCCGTCGGGGCGGTTGGCGAACTCGGTGTCCAGGGCCACCAGGTGATTACGCTTGCTCTCGTCGCGCAGCACCTGGTTGAGGTCGCTGATCGAATTGATCTGCGGGTAGGCCTCGGCGACCTGTTTCGGCAGGCCGAGGGCATAGGTGTTGCTGAATTTCGACGGGGTCAGCCAGATCAGGTCTTTTTTTGCATCCAGCTCCTTGACCTTGGCGTAGGTGGCCTCGGCACTGGGCATACGCTCGTCGATGTGGTTATAGGACACCAGCGACACCCCGGTGTATTCCCACATCAGGTCGAGTTGGCCGGTTTCCTGGGCCTGGCGGGCGATGCTGCTGCCAAGGCCGGTGGTCACGCGCACGTCGAAGCCATTGGCGCGCAGGTATTGAGCGGTGATTTCGGCGAGCACGGTCTGTTCGGTGAACACCCGCGCGCCGATGCGTACCAGCGGTTTGTCCGCGGCCTGGGCAAATCCTGCGAACAGCAGGGCCGCGCCCAGCAGCAAGGCGATTCTCTTCTTCATACGTTCCCTCTTTTATTGGGCCAGGCCACGTTCCAGCCAGCGCTTGCTGGAGAAACTCACCGCGGCATCCAGCACCAGTGCCAGCAGCGCGGTACAGGCCGCGCCCAGCAGCAGCTGTGGCTGGTTGTTCAGGGCAATGCCGGGGAAGATCAGGCTGCCCAGGCTGTTGGCGCCGATCAGGAACGCCAGCGGCGCGGTACCCACATTCAGCGCCAGGGCCACGCGCACACCGCCGACGATGATCGGCACGGCATTGGGCAACTCCACTTGCCACAGTTGCTGGCGCGGGGTCATGCCAATGCCGGTTGCGGCTTCCTTGAGCGAGGCGGGGACGTTTTTCAGGCCCTCGTAGGTGTTGCGCACGATGGGCAGGAGGGAGGCGAGAAACAGCGCGAAGATCGCAGGCCCGGCGCCGATGCCCAGGATACTCAGGGCGATGGCCAGAACGGCCAAGGGGGGGATGGTGTTGCCAACGTTGAAGAACTGCATGAAGCGCTCGGCTTTGTCGACCCGGTGCGGTCGACTCAACGCAATGCCGGCGGGGATGCCCACGGCCAACGCCGCCGCCATCGAAGCCAGCACCAGGACCAGGTGCGCTTGCAGGTAGAACCCAAGATCGTCGCGGTAGCGCGCGATCGTGTCGATGCCGATCCAGTGGATCAGCAGGGCCAGGATGACGAGCACGGTGGCGCATCCCAACAGCCCTTTTCCGTAGCGTGTAGCCACAGGCGGACTCCTTGTGTTGTCGGCGAGCACACTCTTTTTTTGGCCGGCCATACCTGGCAGCGAGTGGTGTGTTCGCGAGTAGCAGCGTGAAGCAACCGAAGGCTGCGATCAGGCCATGAGCCGAACCCCGTCGGGCCCGAAAAAGCTGATGAAACCAGTCCCCAACCGAAGCGGGTTGCAGGGGAGTGGACGTCTCCGAGGGCGTAAAGGTTCCCATCTGAGGCGGCATTTGGCCAGTGTTAATCACTGGGTGGGTGGAAATTTGGCGAGAGAAAACAGCGACTTAATGCGCTGAAGGCGTTGAAATAACTGGCCTGTGGCCTTTTGTCAGTGCTGGCCTCTTCGCGGGTAAGCCCGTTCCTACAGGGACGGTGCTGTTTGCAAGGGCGCCACCGTTGCTGTGCTAGCGGGTTTACCCGCCAAGAGCCCGATACAGGCAACCGATGACTTGGGCTTTGGTCGAATGCCCCACTTCAGGTATGATATCGCCCCTTTTTGAATCCCCCAGTCAGGCGATTTCCCATGACCAAACAGGCCGCCGAAGTCGCGAAGCGCCGCACTTTCGCCATTATTTCCCACCCCGACGCCGGTAAGACCACCATCACCGAGAAGCTCCTGCTGATGGGCAAGGCCATTGCCGTCGCTGGTACCGTGAAGTCGCGCAAGTCCGACCGCCACGCCACCTCCGACTGGATGGAAATGGAGAAGCAGCGCGGCATCTCCATCACCACTTCGGTGATGCAGTTCCCGTACCGCGAGCACATGATCAACCTGCTCGACACCCCCGGCCACGAAGACTTTTCGGAAGACACCTACCGCACCCTGACCGCGGTGGACTCGGCGCTGATGGTGCTCGACGGCGGTAAAGGTGTAGAGCCGCGGACCATCGCCCTGATGGACGTCTGCCGCCTGCGCGACACGCCGATCGTCAGCTTCATCAACAAACTCGACCGTGACATCCGCGACCCGATCGAACTGCTCGACGAAATCGAAGCGGTACTGAAGATCAAGGCTGCGCCGATCACCTGGCCGATTGGTTGCTACCGTGACTTCAAGGGCGTGTACCACCTGGCTGGCGATTACATCATCGTCTACACCCCGGGCCACGGCCATGAGCGTACCGAGGTAAAGATCATCGAGAAGCTCGACTCCGATGAAGCCCGCGCGCACCTGGGTGACGAGTACGATCGCTTCATCGAGCAGCTCGAGCTGGTACAGGGCGCCTGCCATGAATTCGACCAGGACGAGTTCATCAACGGCCAGCTGACCCCGGTGTTCTTCGGTACAGCACTGGGTAACTTCGGTGTCGACCATGTGCTCGATGCCGTTGTCGACTGGGCACCTCGCCCGCTGGCCCGTGTGGCCCATGAGCGCACCGTGGAGCCGGTTGAAGAGAAGTTCTCGGGCTTCGTATTCAAGATCCAGGCGAACATGGACCCGAAACACCGCGACCGTATCGCCTTCATGCGCATCTGCTCGGGCAAGTACGAGAAGGGCATGAAGATGCGCCACGTGCGTACTGGCAAGGACCTGCGCATCGGTGACGCCTTGACGTTCTTCTCGTCCGAGCGTGAGCAGCTGGAAGAAGCCTTTGCCGGCGATATCATCGGCCTGCACAACCACGGCACCATCCAGATCGGCGACACCTTCACCGAAGGCGAAGCGCTGGGCTTTACCGGTATTCCGCACTTCGCGCCGGAACTGTTCCGCCGCGTGCGCCTGAAGGATCCGCTCAAGTCCAAGCAGCTGCGCCAGGGCCTGCAGCAGCTGGCCGAAGAGGGCGCCACCCAGGTGTTCTTCCCGGAGCGCAGCAATGACATCATCCTGGGTGCGGTCGGTGTACTGCAGTTCGACGTGGTCGCCAGCCGCCTGAAGGAAGAGTACAAGGTGGAATGTGCCTACGAGCCGATCACCGTCTGGTCGGCACGCTGGATCAGCTGCGACGACAAGAAGAAGCTCGAGGAATTCCAGGTCAAGGCCATGGAAAACCTGGCCATCGACGGTGGCGGTCACCTGACCTACCTGGCCCCGACCCGGGTCAACCTGGCGCTGATGGAAGAGCGCTGGCCGGACGTCAAGTTCCGCGCGACCCGCGAGCACCACTGATCCTCAGAAGCCAGATCAGGCAGTTGTGTTGTCTGATCTGGCCTCATCGCCGGCAAGCCCCGTGAAAACTACACGGGGCTCAGTTCCCGGCTTTGATACTGGTCCAGATCCGGGTGCGAATGCGGTCGATCTTGGCCGGCATCGCCTCCAGTGCATACAGCTTGCCCATCACCTCGTCGCTGGGGTAGATCATCGTATTGCCCTTCATCGCCGGGTCCACCAGGCCGTCAGCCTTGAGGTTGCCGTTGGCGTACTGCACATGGTTGCTGATGTTGGCCATCACCTCTGGCTGCAGCAGGTAGTTCATGTACGCGTATCCCGCCTTCTCATCCGGCGCATCGGCCGGCATGGCGACCATGTCGAACCACATCGGCGCGCCTTCTTTCGGGATCGAATACCCCACCTTCACGCCATTGTTCGCCTCATCGGCGCGGTTTTTCGCCTGCAGCACATCACCCGAGAAGCCGACCACCACGCAGATATCGCCATTGGCCAAGTCGCCGGTGTACTTGGATGAATGGAAGTAGCTGATATACGGCCGCACCTTCATCAGCAGGTCCTTGGCCTTCTCGTAGTCCTTCGGGTCCTGGCTGTGATGCGGCAAGCCGAGGTAGTGCAAGGCGATCGGCAATAGCTCGGGGCCGTTGTCCAGCACCGCTACACCACAGCTTTTCAGCTTGCTCATGTACTCCGGCTTGAAGATCAGGTCCCACGAGTCCACCGGGGCATTGTCGCCGAGCACCGCCTTGACCTTGTCGATGTTGTAGCCGATGCCGGTGCTGCCCCACAGGTAGGGGAAACCGTACTGGTTGCCTGGGTCGTTCACTTCCAGCGCCTTGAGCAGCATCGGGTTGAGGTTGTGCCAGTTGGGCAGCTGCGACTTGTCCAGGCGTTTCAGGGCCTTGCCTTGCACCTGCCGGGCCATGAAGTGGTTGGAGGGGAACACCACGTCGTAGCCGGAGTTGCCGGTCATCAACTTGCCGTCGAGGGTTTCGTTGCTGTCGTACACGTCGTAGGTCGGCACGATGCCAGTGGCTTGCTGAAAGTTCTTCAGGGTGTCGGGTGCGACGTAGCTGGACCAGTTGTAGATTTTCACCGTGTCGGCGGCGCTGGCCACGCTGGCGGCCAGCATCAGGGGTGCGAGGAGGAGGGTGCGCATGTCGGGTTTACCTTGCGTTGTCTGTTGTTATCGAAGGCAGGCGATCAGCGGATCAGAAAATCAGTACATAGGTCTTGCGCACGGTCTCCTGGATGTCCCAGATACCCATGCTGTTGGCCGGTAGCATCAGTGCGTCTCCGGCTTCTATGGAGAGGGGCTCGCCGCCGTCGGGGGTGAACGTGCAACGGCCCTTGATGATGTGGCAGAACTCCTGTTGCACGATCTGCCGCCGCCAGCGCCCGGGCGTGCATTCCCAGATGCCTGTTTCGACGCCATCATTACGCTCCACGCAGGTGACCGAGGCCACTGCAACGGGCTCGCCGAGCGGTACTGCGACCGGGTTGGAACTGTCCAGCACGGCGCTGTCGGTGTGTTTGAACTGAGTAATGCTCATGACCGGTGGATCCTGTGTAGGTGAAATTGAGTCAGTGCATGAAGCCTTCCATGAAGTCCGCAAGGGAGCTGGCCAGGCGCCGCCTCCACGGCGCGCTGGCGGGGTTGGCGAGGGTCCGGTCCTCGTGGACGAAGCTCTGGATGATCGCGTTGTAGCCCAGCCAGCGGCAGGGTTCGGGTGGCCAGGCGGCGAGGCTCGACACGGGGCGGTTGTCGAGCACCCAGGGTTGTGCGGTGAGTTCGTTGTGCTGGCCCAGCATCAGCGCCGCCAGGGTGCGCCCGCCGAGGTTGGTGGCGCCGACCCCCTCGCCGCCGTAACCGCCAGCCAAGGCAATGCCGCGCTGGCGGTCACACAGCATGTGCGGGCGGAAACGCCGCGCCATGCCCAGGTTGCCGCCCCAGGAGTGGGTGATGCGCACGTGCTTGAGCTGCGGGAACAGCTCGCTGAACAGGTAACGGCGCAGTTCGACTTCAGCCTCGTTCAGGGTGAAGTCTTCGCGTAGCCGTCCCCCGAAGCGGTAGCCGCCGCGGGCGCCGAACACCAGGCGGTTGTCGGCGGTGCGTTGGCCGTAGGTGACCTGGCGGCTGCTTTCACTGAAGGCCTGGCCCTGAGCAAGGCCGATCTGCTCCCAGGTCGATTCGGGGAGCGGTTCGGTCGCCACCAGCAAGCTCTGCACCGGCAACTGATGTTTGCCCAGCGGCGGCAGGCTGGCGGCGTAGCCCTCCACGGCAGGCACCATCCACTGGCAGCGGACGCGCGCCAGCGGCGCACGCACTTCCCCGGGCTGCCAGTCGACGGCGGGGGTGTTCTCGTAGATCGGCACGCCCAGCGCCTCCACCGCTCTGGCCAGGCCACGCACCAGCTTGGCCGGCTGGATGGTCGCGGTGTGCGGGCTGTAGATCGCGCCGTAGGCGTTACTCACGCGCAACTGCGCATCCAGCTGTTCGGGGCGCAGCCAGCGGTAGTCATCCTCGGTCATGCCTTGGCGGTACAGGTCGTCGAGGTAGGCGCGCAGGCTGCGCTCCTGTTCCGGGTAGCGGGCAGCGCAGTACAACACCCCGCCTTTGCGGTAGTCGCAGTCGATGGCTTCACGTTGCAGCACGGCGTGCACTTCATCGGGGATGCCGTGCAACAGGTCGATGCTGGCGCGGCGTTGCTGTGGCGACAGCGTGGCGAGCAGGCGGTCTTCGCCGAGCAGGTTGCCCATCAGCCAGCCGCCATTGCGCCCGGAGGCGCCGAAGCCGGCGATGTTGGCTTCGATCACCACGATGTTCAGGAGAGGCGCCTGGCGCTTGAGGTAATACGCGGTCCAAAGGCCCGTGTAGCCAGCGCCGATGATGCATACGTCGACCTCGAGGTCTTCGCGCAGCGCCGGGCGGGCACACAGCGGCTCGTCGAGCTGGTCCATCCACAGGCTGAGTGTGCGCAGGGGTTGCATCGGGTTTGGCTCCACAATCCGTCAAGGTCTGTGGGCGATGCTAGTGGCGTTGGGGGAGGGCTGTCCTACGTGCGTGCACGCAGGGAAATTTGCTTGAGGTAGGCCTTGGGCGTAAGCCCGGTGTGTTCGCGGAAGCACTTGTAGAACGCCGACAGGGAATTGAAGCCGGCGCTGAACGCCAGGTCGTCGATGGTCGCTTCGACGCGGTCATCGTCCAGGCTGGCCATCAAGTGCTGCAGGCGGGCCTGGTTGACGTAGCGGTAGAAGCTTTGCCCGAGCACCTGGTTGAGCAGGTAGGAGATCTGGTTGCGGCTGTAGCCACTGGCATCGGCAACTTGCTGCAGGTCCAGTTCCGGGTCCAGATAGGGGCGCTGGCGCTGGAAGTAAAGCTCCAGGTCCTGGGCCATGGTCGACAGCTGCCGCGGCGACAGGCCCAGGCGGCTGGTGGCCGGGCGTGGGCCGTTGCTGGCCAGGCCCCGGCTGTTCTGGCGGACCAGCGTGGCGTACTCGTTGACCCGCCAGATCAGGCCGTCCTTGACCGTGATTGCCTCGCTGGACTGGAACGCCACCAGGCCCTCGCCGCCTTGCACCGTGACCTGGTACTGGATGAACGCCGTGCAGCCGTCGACGCGGATGCGATCGCTGTGGACGATATCCTCGCCAGCTTCATGGGGCAGGCAGGCGCGCACGTAGTCGCGCAGCTCGCGGTAGCCGAGCACGCGGTTCTGGAAGAAGTCGTGGTACTGGACCTCGGGGTGATAAAGGGCGATCACGCCGTCGAGGTCGCGGTGCTTCCAGCACAAGTGGTAGCGCAGCACGGTGTCGGCGGTGATTGGCGTCTGCTCGGGGCCGTCGGGGAGGGGGGCTGGAGTCATTTGCAGATAGTGCCGGGAGCCAGGATTGCAGGCAAGTGAGTACTGGCCTCTTCGCGGGCTTGTCCCGCTAAGAGGCCGATACTCATTGCATAAACCCTGAACGATTAGCCGCAATCCGGGTGTTTTGCACGATCCTTGAGTATTGCGCTTAGCTAACCCGTTGATTCGCTTGAATGTCATTTTTTGACACAAGTGGCACAGCCCCTGCACCGGTTACAGGGCGACCAGGACCTGTTGCTCACAACAAAGGCGAACACATCATGATTCCTTCTGCCGATTACCCGTATGCCGATACCCAGTCACGCTCAGGCGTGTCCTGGGCAGCGATCTTTGCCGGTGCCGCTGCTGCGGCGTCCCTTTCCTTGATCCTCGTGGTGCTCGGTGCAGGTCTGGGCTTTGCCGCCACCTCGCCTTGGGCCAATGAAGGTGCCAGCGCCAAGGCGTTGGGCATTTCAACGATCATCTGGTTGTTGTTGACCCAGATTCTCGCCTCCGGTCTTGGCGGCTACATTGCCGGTCGGCTGCGGGTGAAGTGGGCGAACTTGCACGGTGATGAGGTGTACTTCCGCGACACGGCCCATGGCTTCCTGTCCTGGGCGGTGGCCACGCTGGTGGCTGCGATGTTGATCGTTGGCACAGTCGGTGGCCTGGCCGGCGCCGGCGTGCAGGCCGGGGCAACTGCCGTAGGGGCTGCCGCCAGCATGGCACCCAAGCCTGATCCCAATGGTTATTTCGTCGACAGCCTGTTCCGTAGCGACGGCCCGGCTGCGGTAAGTGATGACGCCGCCAACGGCGTTGCGGCGCGGATCATCGCCAGGTCGATTACCGAAGGCACCCTTGCCGAAGGCGATCGCGCTTATCTCGCGCAACTGGTGGCGCAACGGACTCGCCTGAGCCAGGCCGAGGCAGAGGCGCGCGTCGACCAGGTGTTCGCTCAAGTTCAACAAGCCAAAGTGCAGGCGAAACAAGCTGCGGATACGGCTGCCAAGGTAGCGGCATGGACCGCCCTTTGGACCTTTGTTGCGCTGTTGTGTGGCGCGTTCTTTGCCAGCCTTGCGGCGCTGTACGGTGGCCGTCAGCGTGATCATGTGCAGTGGCTGGAAGGGGATGAAATGGGTTACACCGCGCGTCGTACCGTTCAACGTTGAGTAAGGAGAAACATCATGCGCTCATTACTGCTGTGGATGCTTGGGGTACCGATTCCGGTGATCATCCTGATTGCGATATTCATGCATTGAGTATTGGGGCCGCTTTGCGGCCCATCGCCGGCAAGCCGGCTCCCTCAGGCACTTCACCGTTTTCAAGAACAGTGAATGATCTGTGGGGGCCGGCTTTGCGGCGAAGAAGGCTATGCCGATCTACAGAAACTGCTCGGCATAATGACAGGCAACTTGCCTGGTCCCCACCTGCCTGAACGCCGGCACTTCAACACCACACCGCTCCGTCGCATACGGGCAACGCTTGTGAAACGCGCACCCATCCGGCGGGTTCAGCGGGTTGGGCAATTCCCCCACAATGCGAATCTTCGGCTTCAACGGGTCCGGGTGAATCGCCGGTGTCGCCGACAGCAATGCCTGGGTATACGGATGCAACGGCTTCTCGTAGATATCCGCCTTCGGCCCCATCTCCGCTGGCCGCCCCAGGTACATCACCAGCACCTGGTCCGCCACATGCCGCACCACCGCGAGGTTGTGCGAGATGAACACATAGGCCGTGTTGAACTCCTTCTGCAGGTCCATGAACAGGTTCAGTACCTGCGCCTGGATCGACACGTCCAGCGCGGACGTCGGCTCGTCCGCCACCAGCACTTTCGGTTGCAACATCATCGCCCGGGCCAAGGCGATACGTTGGCGCTGGCCGCCCGAGAACATGTGCGGGTAACGCTGGTAGTGTTCCGGGCGCAGGCCGACCTGCTCCATCATCTTCTGCACTTTCTCGCGCCGCTCGGCCTTGCTCAGCGACGTGTTGATCAGCAACGGCTCGGCCAACTGGTCGCCGATTTTCTGCCGGGGGTTGAGCGAGGCATAGGGGCTCTGGAACACCATCTGCACATCACGGCGCAACTGCTTGCGCTCGCTTTTGCTGGCGCCCTTGACCTCGGTGCCGTCGATCTGCAACGAGCCGGAGGACGGCTCTTCGATCAAGGTCAGGGCGCGTGCCAAGGTCGACTTGCCGCAGCCGGATTCACCGACCACTGCCAGGGTCTTGCCGGCCTCCAGTTCGAACGACACACCGTTGAGCGCGCGCACCAGGGCGTGGCCTTTGAACAGCCCACGTGAAACTTCGTAATGCCGGGTCAGCTCCCGAGCGGTAAGTACGACGGCCATCACGCCACCTCCTGGTTCAGCGGGTAGAAGCAACGCACCAGGCTGTGGGCCTGTGGGTCAAGGGGCGGGCGCTGGCGCCGGCAGTTGTCCTGCACATACGGGCAACGAGGCGACAGCAGGCAGCCGTCAGGGCGGTCGTAGCGGCCGGGGACAATGCCGGGCAGGGTCGCCAGGCGTTCGGCACCAATGCTGTGTTCGGGGATCGCCGCCAGCAGCGCCTCGCTGTAAGGGTGTGCCGGCACGTCGAACAGCTCCGGCACCTGGCCCACTTCCACCGCTTGGCCGGCGTACATCACGCACACGCGCTTGGCGGTTTCGGCAACCACGGCAAGGTCATGGGTGATCAGGATGAGCGCCATGTTGCGCTCTTTCTGCAGGTTGACCAGCAGCTCCATGATCTGCGCCTGGATGGTCACATCGAGGGCCGTGGTCGGCTCGTCGGCGATCAGCAGCTTGGGCTCGCCAGCAATGGCCATGGCGATTGCCACGCGCTGGCTCATGCCGCCGGACAACTGGTGCGGGTAGGCGTCCAGGCGGCTTTCGGCGGCCGGGATCTCGACCTTTTTCAGCAGCTCCAGCGCCCGCTGGCGCGCAGCCTTGCCTTTCAGGCCCAGGTGCTGGCGCAGCACTTCTTCGATCTGGTAACCCACGGTGTAGCTGGGGTTGAGCGCGGTCATCGGGTCCTGGAAGACCATGGCGATGTCCTTGCCCACCACCTTGCGGCGCTGACGGCCGCTGAGCTTGAGCATGTCGGTGCCGTCGAAGGTGAGCGCGTCGGCGGTGATGCGCCCGGGTGCGTCGATCAGGCCCATCAGGGCCATCATGGTCACCGACTTGCCGGAGCCGGACTCGCCGACGATGGCCAGGATTTCACCGGCATCCACCGCCAGGTCCAGGCCGTCCACCACGGGTACCGCATGGGCGTCGCCGAAGCGCACGTTCAGGTTGTTGATCTGCAACAGTGACATGGCGCTCTCCTCAGGCGGCGTTCTTGAGTTTCGGGTCCAGCGCATCGCGCAGGCCGTCGCCCATCAGGTTGATGGCCAGCACACTGAGCAGAATGGTCAGGCCGGGCAGGCTCACCACCCACCAGGCGCGCTCGATGTAGTCACGGGCCGAGGCCAGCATGGTCCCCCATTCAGGCGTCGGCGGTTGCACGCCCAAGCCCAGGAAGCCCAGTGCAGCAGCGTCGAGGATGGCCGAGGAGAAGCTCAGGGTTGCCTGCACGATCAGCGGCGCCATGCAGTTGGGCAGCACGGTGACGAACATCAGCCGTGGCAGCCCGGCACCGGCCAGGCGTGCGGCGGTGACATAGTCGCGGTTGAGTTCGCCCATCACCGCGGCGCGGGTCAGGCGCACATACGAGGGCAAGGAGACGATGGCGATGGCGATCACCGTGTTGATCAGGCCTGGGCCGAGAATGGCGACGATCGCCACGGCCAGCAGCAGCGAGGGCAGCGCCAGCATCACGTCCATCAGGCGCATGATCGATGGGCCGATGAAGTTCGGGAAGAAGCCGGCCAAAAGGCCCAGCAGAATGCCCGGGATCAGCGACATCACCACCGACGACAGGCCGATCAGCAGCGACAGCCGCGCACCCTGGATCAGCCGCGAGAGCAGGTCACGGCCGAGCTCGTCGGTGCCGAGGATGAATTGCCAGGTACCGCCTTCGAGCCACACCGGCGGCGTCAGCAGGAAGTCGCGGTACTGCTCGCTCGGGTTGTGCGGTGCGACCCATGGCGCGAACAGCGCGCAGAACACCACCAGGCACATGAACGCCAGGCCCATCACGGCACCCTTGTTTTGCGCGAAGGCGTGCCAGAATTCTTTGTACGGCGAGGGGTAGAGCAAGCTTTGGTCCACCGGGCTGGCCGGTGTGACGGGTTTCGGAATCGGGCTAGTCATGGCGAAGGCCTCAGCGCTGATGACGGATGCGTGGGTTGGCCAGGCCGTAGAGGATGTCCACGACGAAGTTGACCAGGATCACCAGGCAGGCGATCAACAGGATGCCGTTCTGGACCACGGGGTAGTCACGGGCACCGATGGCTTCGATCAGCCACTTGCCGATGCCCGGCCAGGAAAAGATGGTTTCGGTGAGCACCGCACCGGCCAGCAGCGTGCCGACCTGCAGGCCGAATACAGTCAGCACCGGGATCAGCGCATTGCGCAGGCCGTGCACGAACACCACGCGGGCCGGCGACAGGCCTTTGGCGCGGGCGGTACGGATGTAGTCTTCGCGCAGCACTTCGAGCATCGACGAGCGGGTCATGCGGGCAATCACCGCCAGCGGGATGGTGCCAAGCACGATGGCCGGCAGAATCAGGTGCATCACGGCATCCTTGAATGCACCTTCCTCGTCGCTGAGCAGGGTGTCGATCAGCATGAAGCCGGTTTTCGGCTCGATGTCATACAACAGGTCGATACGCCCGGACACCGGCGTCCAGCCCAGGCTTACCGAGAAGAACATGATCAGGATCAGGCCCCACCAGAAGATCGGCATCGAGTAGCCGGCCAGGGAAATGCCCATGACCCCGTGGTCGAACAGCGAACCGCGCTTGAGCGCCGCGATCACCCCGGCCAGCAGGCCGACGATGCCGGCGAACAACAGCGCGGCGAAGGCCAGTTCCAGCGTGGCGGGGAACAGGGTGAGGAACTCGGTCCACACGCTTTCGCGGGTGCGCAGCGACTCGCCCAGGTCACCCTGGGCCAGCTTGCCGACGTAGTCCAGGTACTGGACCGGCAGCGGCTTGTTCAGGCCCAGGCGCTCCATGGCCTGGGCGTGCATTTCGGGGTCGACCCTGCGCTCGCCCATCATCACTTCCACCGGGTCGCCGGGGATCAGGCGTATGAGCGCGAAAGTCAGCAAGGTGATGCCGAAGAAAGTCGGTATCAGCAGGCCCAGGCGCCGGGCAATAAAACTCAACATTGTCGGGGTTACCTCATCAGCCGTTGTACGGCGTTGCCGCCGGTGCCCGTGTGGGTTGCCGGCGATCGTTGTTGTTCTACTTCACCTTGGTGGTGGCGAAGTTGTTGTTGGTCAGAGGGTTGATCACATAACCCTCCACGTTGTCACGCATGGCAGTGAACATCTTCGGATGCGCCATGCTGATCCAGGGCTGATCGTCATCGTACACCTTCAATGCCTCGGCATAGAGCCTTGCACGCGCGTCGTTGTCGATCACCTCGCGGGCACGGGTGATCAGTTCCTGGAATTTCGAGTTGCACCAGCGCGCATAGTTCTCGCCGGTCTTGGCGGCGTCGCAGCTGAGCAGGGGGCTGAGGAAGTTGTCCGGGTCGCCGTTGTCGCCGGCCCAGCCGGTGGACACCAGGTCGGCCTCGCCTTTCTTGGCGCGGCGCAGCATCTCGGCCCATTCCATCACGCGGATATCCAGCTTGAGGCCGATCTGTTTCAGGTCGGCCTGGAGCATTTCGGCGGACAGCCGCGGGTTGGGGTTGGTCGGGCCGCCGCCGTTGCGGGTGAACAGGGTGATCACCGTGCCGTCTGGTACACCGGCCTGCTTGAGCAGTTCACGGGCCTTGGCCAAGTCGTGGGGCGGGTTCTGGTTGTCGTTGTTGTAGCCGATCATGGTCGGCGGGTAAGGGTTGACCCCGACCAGCGCATTGCCTTTGCCGAACAGCTGGTCGACGTGGGTCTGGCGGTCGAAGGCCATGTTGATGGCTTTGCGCACGCGCACGTCGCTGAGGTACTTGTGTTCGGTGTTCATGGCGATATAGCCGGTGACCAGGGCTTCGATCTCGGCGACCTTCAGCCTGGAGTCGGCCTTGATCGAGGGCACGTCATCCGGCTTGGGGTACAACGCGACCTGGCATTCGTTGGCGCGCAGCTTCTGCAGGCGCACGTTGCTGTCGGTGGCGATGGCGAAGACCAGGGTGTCGGCCGGTGGCTTGCCGCGGAAGTACTCCGGGTTGGCCTTGAAGCGCACTTGGGCGTCCTTGTTGTAGCGCTGGAAGATGAACGCGCCAGTGCCGATCGGTTTGCTGTTGAGGTCGCCGGTTTTGCCGGCCTTGAGCAACTGGTCGCCATATTCGGCAGAGTAGATCGAGGTAAAGGCCATGGCCATGTCACGCAGGAATGGCGCTTCCGGGCGGGTGAGGGTGATGACCACGGTGTGGTCGTCGGTCTTGTCCACCGACTTGAGCAGGTCCTTGAAGGCCATGCTCTCGAAATACGGGTAGCCGACGCTGGTCTTGTCGTGCCACGGGTGTTGCGGGTCGAGCTGGCGGCGCAGGCTCCACAGCACGTCATCGGCGTTGAAGTCGCGGGTCGGCGTGAAGTAGTCGGTGGTATGGAACTTCACCCCTTCGCGCAGGTGAAACGTGTAGGTCAGGCCATCGGCAGAGATGTCCCAGCGCTCGGCCAGGGCCGGCTGGATGTCGGTGGTACCGGGCTTGAAGTCGATCAGGCGGTTGAACACTGTTTCGGCCGAGGCATCGGCAGTGACCGCCGTGGTGTACTGGACGATGTCGAAGCCTTCCGGGCTGGCTTCGGTGCACACCACCAGCGGCTTGGCCGCGAGGTTGCCGGCGGCACCGAGAATGACCGCTGCCAGGGCAGCGCGCAGTGGTAGCGATGTCATGGGGACTCCTTGCTCGCAATGATTCCAGCGTAGCCGCCACGGCCCAGGTGTAGATGAGCCGTGGCGCCAGCGGTCAGAGAATGTTGAATGGAATGGTGGTGACGATGCGCAGTTCGTCCAGGCTGCCATCGGCCTGGGCCTTGCTGGCACGGTGCGCCGTGTAGGTGGCGCGGATGCTGGTGTCCTTGAACGCACCACTCTGCACGGCATAGCTGGTGCCGATGCCCCACTCGTAGTGGGTTTCGCCGTCCATGCCGGCGACTTTATAGGCGGTGCCACGGTAATGGGTGCCGTCGATGCCCCAGCCGCGCGCGTTGTACAGGTTGAACTTCAGGCCCGGTACGCCGTACGGGGCCATGTTCAGCACGTAGGAAATCTGCAGGGACTTCTCGTTCGGGCCGTTGAAGTCCGAGAGCAGCGAGTTGGCCAGGTAGATGCCGTTGGTTTCGTGCAGGTAGTCGAAGTATTCATTGCCGTTGACCTGCTGCCACGACGCGCTGAGGGTGTGGGCCTGATGGGTCAGGCCGAACGACAGGCTGTAGGTGTCGTTGTCGATCTCGCCCATCTTCTTGCTGCCTTCGTCCACCGTCTTGTAGTAGTTCAGGCCGGTGGTCAGGCTCAGCAGCGCGCTGTCGCCGAGCACGTGGTTGGCGCCGAAGTAGTACTGGTTCCAGAAGTCGTCGACCTTGGTGGCATACAGGCTGGTGGTCAGGCTTTTGAACGGCTGGTAGTTGACCCCGGCGGTGCTCGCACGGTCGGTCTCCACGCCGGCGGCGCCGTATTCGGTGCGGAACTTGCTCAGGCTCTGTTCGGTACGCGGCGAGACGCGGTCGAAGGTGCCCAGGTCGAACGACAGGTTGTCGAACTCGGCGCTGTGCAGGAAAGCGCCCTGAAAGCTCGAAGGCAAGGCGCGGTTGCCGATGTAGGCGATCATCGGCGTGTCCACCGATTGGCGGCCGACGGTCAGCGTGGTGTTTGACACCCGCGCCTTGACGTTGGCCAGGCCCATCTTGCTCCACTGGCCGATGGGGTCGCCATCGCTGTGGGTCAGGGTGCGGTTGTTGGGGCCGGCGACGGCGGCGCGGCCTTGCTCCAGGGCGATGGCGTTGTAGCCGGCGGCCTCGACGGCAAAGCCCACGGTGCCTTGGGTGAAGCCTGAGCTGTAGTTGAGGATGGTGCCTTGCAGCCAGTTGTCGCGGCTATGGGTGGCGTGGCGGCTGCCGTCGCCTTTGGTGTACTCCCACAACGGGGCGCGGGTGGCGCGTTCGCGGGCGTACCAGTTGCGGGTGCTGCCGGACAGGCTTTGGCCGTCGATGAAGCCTTTGGCGTCGCCCTGTTCGCTGCTGGATTTCAGGCTGAACGGGACGTAGTCCTGGCTTTGGGTGTCGGCCTGGGCCATGGCGCAGCATGCGCTGATGGATAACGCCAATGCGGTGAGCGTGAATGGTCTCAAGGTTAAAGCTCCCTTTCTGTTCTTTTAGTTATTGCCTGGCCTTGTGGGCCGGGGTTTAGCGGTGTTGCCAGGGTTGCCTGGGGTTGCCGGGCTAATCAGGGGAGGGGGGCAGTGTTGGCCTAATCAACACTCACACCGGAAAAGTCATTGCGGCCAAAGGGGCTTACCTTGAAATCGGCCACCTTGACGCTGAGCGGCTGGTTCACCGTGGAATGCGCCACCGGGGTGATCGGCACCTGCTGTTTGAGGCGCTGCTGGGCTTGCTGGTACAGCGCGGTGCGTTGCTCTTGGTTGGTGACCTGCTTGGCCCGCTTGACCAGGCTGTCGTACTGCGGGTCGCACCACAGCGAGTAGTTGTTGCTGCCGATGGCGTCGCAGTTGTAGAGGGTGCCGAGCCAGTTGTCCGGGTCACCGTTGTCACCGGTCCAGCCAATCAGGGCGATGTCGTGCTCGCCGCTCTTCATGCGCTTGAGGTACTCGCCCCATTCGTAACTGACGATGCGCACCTTGAAGCCGAGCTTGTGCCAGTCGGCCTGGAGCATCTCGGCCATGAGCTTGGCATTGGGGTTGTACGGACGCTGCACGGGCATGGCCCACAGGGTGACTTCGGTGCCGGGCTTGACCCCGGCCTGTTCGAGCAGCTGCTTGGCCTTTTCCGGGTCGAACGGTGCGTCCTTGAGGCTGTTGTCATAGGACCACTGCGTCGGCGGCATGGCGTTGACCGCCAGTTGGCCGGAGTCCTGATACACCGCTTGCAGAATCGCCTGCTTGTTCACCGCCATGTCCATGGCCTGGCGCACTTCCAGGCGGTCGAACGGCGGGTGCTGGGTGTTGTAGGCGATGTAGCCGAGGTTGAAGCCGGGTTGCTGCAGCACCTGCAGCTTGCCGTCGGCCTTGAGCGCCGGCAGGTCGGCCGGGCGCGGGTGCAGGGTGACCTGGCATTCGTTGCGGCGCAGCTTCTGGATGCGCACCGAAGGGTCGGTGTTGATCGAGAACACCAGGTTGTCGATCTTCACCTCATCGGGCGCCCAATAGTCCTTGTTGCCCTTGAAGCGGATCTGCGAATCCTTCTGGTAACGCTGGAACACGAACGGGCCAGTGCCGATGGGTTGCTGGTTGATGTCGCTGGGGCGGCCGCTGGCCATCAGTTGCTCGGCGTACTCGGCGGACAGGATCGAGGCGAAACTCATGGCGATGTTCTGAATAAATGCGGCGTCGACCTTGTTCAGGGTGAACACCACGGTCAACGGCCCGGCTTTTTCGACCCAGGCGATGTTCTTGTCCAGGCCCATGCTGACGAAGTAGGGAAACTCGGTGGGGTACGCCTGGCGGAACGGGTGACCCTTGTCGAGCATGCGGTTGAAGGTGAACAGTACGTCGTCGGCGTTGAAGTCGCGGCTGGGCGTGAAGGCCTTGTTGGCGTGGAACTTCACCCCTTCGCGCAAGTGGAAGGTGTAACGCAGGCCATCTTCGGACACCTCCCATGTGCTCGCCAGGGCAGGTTGCACGGCCGTGCCGCCGCGTTCGAATTCCACCAGGCGGTTGTAGATAGGCTCCGCCGCATCATTGTCGGTGGCGCTGGTGAATTGGGCGGTGTCGAAGCCGGCCGGGCTGCCCTCGGAGCAGAACACCAGGTTATTGGCCTGGGCGGCGCAGGCTGGGGCCAGCAGGCCCAGGGCGAGCAGGGTCGAAAACAGGTTGATATGGCGCATGGCAAATCCTTTTTCCGTCTGTTTTGCCGCGTCGGGGTACGAATGGCGGCAACAGGGGCCCCAACCCCGGCGCGGTAGCGTCGGGGTGGGTTTCATTTACGGGAATGGGGAAGGGTGGCCCGGTGTTATTTTTCCACGCTGACGCCGTAGAAGGCGTTCAGTGCAAACGGGCTGATCTTGAAGTCCTTCACCTTGGCGTTCATCGGCTGGTAGACGGTGGAGTGGGCGATCGGGGTGATCGGCACCTGTTCCTTGAGGATGTGCTGCGCCTTCTGATAAAGCTCGGTGCGCTTGGCCTGGTCAGAGGTGGCCTTGGCCTGCTTGATCAGGTCGTCGTAGGGCTTGTAGCACCACTTGGAGAAGTTGTTGCCATCGATGGCGTCGCAGCCGTACAGGGTACCCAGCCAGTTGTCCGGGTCACCGTTGTCGCCACTCCAGCCGATCAGCATGGCGCCTTGTTCGCCGCCTTTGGAGCGCTTGATGTATTCGCCCCACTCGTAACTGACGATCTTCGCCTTGATGCCGATCTTGGCCCAGTCGGATTGCAGCATCTCGGCCATCAGCTTGGCATTGGGGTTGTACGGGCGTTGCACCGGCATGGCCCACAGGGTGATCTCGGTGCCTTCCTTGATGCCGGCTTGCTTGAGCAGTTGCTTGGCCTTTTCCGGGTCGTAGGCTGCATCCTTGATGCTGTCGTCATAGGACCACTGGGTCGGCGGCATGCCGTTGACCGCCAACTGACCGGCCCCCTGGTAGACCGACTCGATGATCCTTTTCTTGTCCACCGCCATGTCCAGCGCCTGGCGCACTTCGAGCTTGGCCATGGGGTTGGGCGCGTTGCTGCCCTTGATCTTGTCCATCACGTTGTAGGCGATGTAGCCGAGATTGAAGCCGGCCTGATTCGGCATCTGCAGGTTCTTGTCGGCCTTGAGCGGCTCGATGTCGGCGGGGCGCGGGAACAGGGTGACCTGGCACTCGTTCTTCTTCAGCTTCTGCATGCGCACCGAGGCATCGGTGGTGATGGCGAAGATCAGGTTGTCGATCTTCACGTCCTCGGGCTTCCAGTAGTCCTTGTTGCCCTTGAAACGGATCTGAGCGTCCTTCTGGTACTTGCTGAACACGAACGGGCCGGTACCGATCGGCTTCTGGTTGATATCGGCAGCCTTGCCGTCCTTGAGCAACTGGTCGGCGTACTCGGCCGATTGGATGGAGGCGAAGCTCATCGCCAGGTTCTGGATGAACGCGGCGTCCACTTCGTTGAGGGTGAACGTGACGGTGTGTTCGTCGACCTTCTCCACCTTGGCGATGTTCTTGTCCATGCCCATGTCGGTGAAGTAGGGGAATTCGGTGGGGTAGGCCTTCCGGAACGGGTGGTTCTTGTCGAGCATGCGGTTGAAGGTGAACAGCACGTCGTCGGCGTTGAATGCACGCGTGGGCTTGAAGTAGTCGGTGGTGTGGAATTTCACGCCTTCACGCAGGTGGAAGGTGTAGGCCTTGCCGTCGTCGGACACGTCCCACTGGGTGGCCAGGCCCGGGATGACGGCGGTGCCGCCCCGTTCGAACTGGGTCAGGCGGTTGAACACGGTCTCGGCCGAGGCGTCGAAGTCGGTTCCGGTGGTGTATTGCCCGGGGTCGAAACCGGCCGGGCTGCCTTCGGAGCAGAACACCAGGTTGGACGCCGCGTGGGCAATCGGGGCGCCGCTTAGCAAACCTGCGCCGAGCAGAAACGGAATGACTGCGTGTTTGAGCATGGTGGCCTCATTGTTGTCATTTTTGATTTGAGGTGGCCTCGTGAGCCGACCTGCGGATACTTATGCAGGGGGTGTACCCAATGCAACACTCAGAAGGATAGTTGGCGTCAGAAAAGTAGTACGGGCGTACATGGATGTCGCATCGGTGTAACTTTCGATGAAGTTGAACGTTTGCGCAGGCAAAATGATGGCTTTTTGCAGAATATTTCGAGGCGGGATTTATGTAGGATGCACCGTTGCGATGCGTAGGAAAGGTCTGAAACTGCGTTAAAAAGGGGCGCTTGGCGCCCCCTGTTCGTTCAGGGCATCTGCACTTCGATCAGCCCATCGGCGTTCATGCTGACTTCACTGGTACCTGCTTCGATATCCGGCGCCGGTGCGGCTTCATCAGCCCCCATGGCTTTCATCATCATCGGCGCGCTGCGCAGGTAGGGGCGCGGGTAACCGCTGCTGTTGAGGTTTAGGCTGACCACTTTATAGCCCTTGCCGCCCAGCGCTTCGGTGGCCAGTTGTGCACGGGCCTTGAAAGCGTTGACCGCGTCCTTGAGCAGTTCGTCCTCGCTGGTTTTGCGCGTGGCCGGGGCGATGGAGAAGTCCATGCCGCCCATCTTCAGCGCTTGCAGCAGGTCGGCGCTGAGCTGTGACAGGGCCGGGAAGTCGGCGCTTTCCAGGCGCAGCTCGGCACGTTCGCGCCAGCCGGTAATCTTCTGGCCCTTGCTGTCGTAAATGGGGTAGCTGTTGCGGCTGCCCTGGCTGATTTTCACGTCCTTGACCTGGCGCGCCTGCTGCACGGCCTTGTTCATGGTGTCGGTGATTTCCTTGGCGAGCTTGCCCGGGTCGGTGTTCTGCGCTTCGCTGTACAGGGTCACGACCATCAGGTCGCGTGGCACTTCCTTGCTGACTTCGGCGCGCAACGACACCTGGTTGTAGCGCGGCTCATCAGCCGCCAGCGCCGGCAGGCTGGCGAGCAGGCCGCAGGAGATGATCAGGGCAGCGCCGCGACGAGGGATAGGCATGGGAAACTCCTTGGCAATAAAAAGGCGTGGGTTCTGGCCATCCATTCCACGCATGGCCCATCAGACCGGGAACAGTGTAGTGGGTTCAAAAGTGCCATCATGAACCTGTGACAACGTGTGGCGCTTTGCCGCATCGCTGCAGCTGGCCGCCCGGCTTCGGTATACTCCAGCCGATTTTCCTGGAGCACTCATCAGGAGAGCGCATGCTCGCCGCCGCACAACCGCTGTCCGCTACACGCCAGAACCTCTGGCGCCTGACTGTCATTCGCGTTCTGGTCCTGGCCGCCCAGGCTGGCTCCGTGGGCGTCGCCTACTGGACCGAACTGTTACCACTGCCGTGGTTCTCGCTGGCTGCGACCCTGGCCCTTTCGTCCCTGCTGTGTGCCTTCACCGCCCTGCGCCTGCGCCTGTCGTTGCCGGTCACCGAGCTTGAATATGCGTTGCAGCTGGCCTGCGACCTGCTGATCCACAGTGCCCTGCTTTATTACTCGGGCGGTTCGACCAACCCGTTCGTCTCTTATTACCTGGTGCCGCTGGCGATCGCCGCAGTGACCTTGCCCTGGCTCTACTCGCTGATCCTCTCGGGTATCGCCCTGACCGCCTACAGCCTGCTGCTGGTACAGTTCTACCCGCTCGAAGGGCTGCCGATGGCGCGGGACAAGATGCAGGTCTACGGCATGTGGCTGAGCATCGCGCTGGCTGCTGCGGTGATCACCTTCTTTGCCGCACGCATGGCCGAAGAGTTGCGCCGCCAGGAGCAGTTGCGCTCGGAGCGCCGTGAAGAGAGCCTGCGCGATGAGCAACTGCTGGCCGTGGCCACCCAGGCCGCAGGTGCAGCCCACGAACTGGGTACGCCGCTGGCGACCATGAGCGTGCTGCTCAATGAAATGCGCCAGGACCACAAGGACCCGCTGTTGCAGGAAGACCTGCAGATCCTTCAGGACCAGGTCAAACTGTGCAAGGAGACCCTGCAGCAACTGGTGCGCGCCGCCGAAGCCAATCGCCGCCTGGCGGTGGTCGAGCAGGACGTGACCGAGTGGCTCGACGAGGCCCTCAACCGTTGGCACTTGATGCGCCCGGAAGCCAGCTACCGCTTCCAGCGCCTGCGCGACGGCCAGGTACCTCGCCTTACCCCGCCGCCGGACCTGACCCAGGCGCTGTTGAACCTGTTGAACAATGCCGCCGATGCCTGCCCCGATGACCTGCAAGTGCAGCTGGACTGGGATGCCCAGGACATTGTCATCAGCATCCGTGACCATGGCCCTGGCGTACCGCCGGCCATTGCCGAAGCCATCGGCAAACCCTTCATTACCACCAAGGGCAAAGGCTTCGGCCTGGGCCTGTTCCTGAGCAAAGCCAGCGTGACCCGTGCGGGCGGCTCGGTGAAACTCTATAGTCATGAGCAGGGTGGCACCCTCACCGAACTGCGCCTGCCCCATGGCACGCGAGGAGATCAATGATGAGCGAAGAAAACCAGGTCGAAAGCGAAGAGCTGCCGCACCTGCTGCTGGTGGACGACGACGCCACCTTCACCCGGGTCATGGCCCGTGCCATGAGCCGTCGGGGCTTTCGCGTAAGCACTGCGAGCTCCGCCGAAGAGGGCTTGGTCCTGGCCCAGAACGACCTGCCGGACTACGCCACGCTGGACCTGAAAATGGAAGGCGACTCGGGCCTGGTGCTGCTGCCCAAGCTGCTGGAGCTGGACCCGGAAATGCGCGTGGTGATCCTCACCGGTTACTCGAGCATCGCCACTGCGGTCGAGGCGGTCAAGCGCGGGGCCTGCAACTACCTGTGCAAACCGGCCGATGCCGATGATGTGCTGGCGGCGCTGCTCTCGGAGCACACCGACCTGGACACGCTGGTACCGGAAAACCCGATGTCGGTGGACCGCCTGCAGTGGGAGCACATCCAGCGCGTGCTGGGCGAGCACGAAGGCAATATCTCCGCCACCGCGCGGGCGCTGGGCATGCACCGGCGGACCTTGCAGCGCAAGCTGCAGAAGCGGCCCGTCCGGCGCTGAACCTATCCTGGCAGTACCGGCCCTATCGCCGGCAAGCTGGCGATAGGGCCGGTACTGCCAGAAATTTCATTATATTGCAGCTGATCCCCGCAACTCCTGGCCTGTTGACGTATCATTAGCGCCCTAACGGCAACCCCCTTCAGGATCGCTTGCGCATGCTCGCCCTTCTTATCCAGACGCTGAACATCACGGCACCGGTCTTCGCCATGCTGTTCATGGGCATCTTCCTCAAACGCATCCACCTGATCGACGACAACTTCAACCGGGTCGCCTCGCAGTTGGTGTTCAACGTCTGCATGCCCGCGCTGCTGTTCCTCGGCATCTACCACGCAGACCTTGCGTCGGCGGTCAAACCGGGTGTCATCCTGTATTTCGTCGCCGCCACCCTGGTCGGTTTCGCCGTTGCCTGGGGCCTGGCGATCTGGCGCAGCCCGCTGGCCGACCGTGGCATCTACACCCAGGGTGCGTTCCGTGGCAACAACGGCGTCATCGGCCTGGCCCTGGCGGCTAGCCTGTACGGCGACTACGGCATTTCGCTCGGCGCGGTGCTCGCCGGCCTGGTGATCCTCATGTACAACTCGCTGTCGGCGGTGGTGCTGGCGGTGTACAGCCCGAACCTCAAGTCCGACCCCTGGAGCATCTGCAAGAGCATTTTCAGCAACCCGCTGATCATCAGCGTGCTGGTGGCTACGCCCATGGCCTACGGCCAGGTGCCGCTGCCCAACTGGCTGCTCACCTCGGGCGACTACCTGGCGCAGATGACCCTGCCGCTGGCGCTGATCTGCATTGGCGGCACCCTGTCACTGGCGGCGCTGCGTGACAGCGGCAAGCTGGCCATCGATGCCAGCCTGGTGAAAATGGTCTGGTTGCCAGTGATCGGCACCTTCGGGGCCTGGCTTTGCGGTTTCCGCGGGGCGGAGCTTGGCATCCTGTTCCTGTACATCGGCAGCCCGACGGCGGCAGCCAGTTACGTCATGGCCCGTGCGGCCAACGGCAACCATGAACTGGCGGCCTCGATCATCGTGATTACTACGCTAATGGCGGCGATTACCACCAATATTGGTATTTTCATCTTGCAGTGGGGCGGATGGATCTAGATCCTTGGCTGCAAACAACACAAAAATCCTGCCTCACTGACCTAAAGGACACTTCATGCAAGACCAGAGCACGCCCGAGCGGTTGCAGCGCGGGCTGAAGAATCGCCATATCCAGCTGATCGCGCTGGGCGGTGCCATCGGTACCGGGTTGTTCCTGGGCATTGCCCAGACCATCCAGCTGGCAGGCCCGTCCGTTTTGCTGGGCTATGCCATTGCTGGCCTGATGGCCTTCTTCATCATGCGCCAGCTCGGCGAAATGGTGGTCGAAGAACCGGTTGCCGGCAGTTTCAGCCACTTCGCGCACCAATACTGGAGCGAGTTCGCAGGCTTTGTCTCGGGGTGGAACTACTGGGTGGTGTATGTGCTGGTGGGCATGGCCGAGCTGACCGCCGTGGGCATCTATGTGCAGTACTGGTGGCCGGAGTTTCCCACCTGGGCAACGGCGGCGATCTTCTTCGTGGTGATCAACCTCATCAACCTGACACAGGTGAAGGTCTACGGTGAGATGGAGTTCTGGTTCGCCCTGATCAAGGTGGTGGCCATTGTCAGCATGATCGGCTTCGGTGCCTGGCTGCTGAGCAGCGGCCACGGCGGCCCGGATGCCAGCGTGGCCAACCTGTGGCAGTACGGCGGGTTCTTCCCCAATGGCGTCACCGGGCTGGTGATGGCGCTGGCGGTGATCATGTTCTCCTTTGGTGGCCTGGAACTGGTCGGTATCACTGCCGCCGAAGCGGACAACCCGCGCCAGAGCATCCCCAAGGCGACCAACCAGGTCGTATACCGCATCCTGATCTTCTATATCGGTGCACTGGCCGTGCTGCTGTCGCTGTACCCGTGGCAGAAGGTGGTGCAAGGGGGCAGCCCGTTCGTGATGATCTTCCACGAACTGGACAGCGACCTGGTCGCTACCATCCTCAACATTGTCGTGCTGACCGCCGCGCTGTCGGTCTATAACAGCTGCGTGTATGCCAACAGCCGTATGCTCTTCGGCCTGGCCAGCCAGGGCGATGCGCCGCGCCAGTTGCTCAAGGTCAGCCGCAGCGGCGTGCCGCTGACAGCGCTGGGGGTGTCGGCGTTCGCCACCGGCATGTGCGTGCTGATCAACTACCTGATGCCTGGTGAGGCCTTCGGCCTGCTGATGGCGCTGGCGGTGTCCGCGCTGGTGATCAACTGGGCCAGCATCAGCATCACCCACCTGAAGTTCCGCAAGGCCAAGCTGGCGGCGGGCATCCAGCCGTTCTACCAGAGCTGGGGGCACCCAATTACCAACTACCTGTGCCTGGCGTTCATCGTGCTGATTCTGGTGGTGATGTACCTGACCCCGCCGATTCGCATTTCGGTGATGTTGATCCCGGGTTGGATTGCCGTGCTTTGGGTGGCCTTCAAGCTGAAGAAGGCTCGCCAGGGCAAATAGGTAGGGCAGGCCAGGGCTCTACGCGGGCTTGCTCGCGAAGAGCCCTGGCTGAAGAAGCAGAATCAGCCTTGATAGCTGTCGATGACTTCCTGCGCCGCCCGGAAGGCATCGATCGCAGCCGGCACCCCGGCATACACCGCGCAATGCAGCAACGCCTCGCGAATCTCTTCCACCGTACAACCGTTGTTCAGCGCCCCGCGCACATGCCCCTTGAGCTCCTGCGGGCATTTGAGTGCTGTCAGCGCGGCCAGGGTGATCAGGCTGCGGGTCTTCAGCGGTAACCCGTCACGCGCCCAAACACTGCCCCAGGCGTGTTCATTGACGAAGTCCTGAAGCGGATGAGTGAAATCGGTGGCATTGCCCAGGGCGCGATCGACGAACGCATCACCCATCACCTGGCGGCGAATCTGCTCGCCGGTCTTGTTTTCAGCCATGTTGTTTTCCTTAGTGTTGGCGGCGCCAGGCGCGAACGGTGGTGTACAACAGCACCACGCCGAGCACAGGCAGAACGTAGAACAGCATCAGCCTCTCCAGGCGGCCAGCCAGCGGCATGCCCATGGTAAAGGCCGCCACGTGCAGGCCGTAGGCCAGGTACAGGCAGAGGAATACCAACCCTTCGGCGCGGGTGATCCGGTAGCCGGAATAGAAAACAGGCAGGCTCAACGCCGCGACGCCGAGCATCACCGGCAGGTCGAAGCCCAGCGCGTTGGGGGATATGGTCAGTGGCTCAGGGGTTGTCAGCGCGGTCAGGCCAAGCACCGCCAGCAGGTTGAACAGGTTGCTGCCGATCACCGTGCCCACGGCGATCTCGCGCTCGCCCCGCAAGGCGGCGATCAACGCTGCGGCCAACTCCGGCAGGGAGGTGCAGACGGCGACCACGGTCAGGCCGATGATGCGTTCGGACAGGCCCAGGTCAGTCGCCACTTCGACCGCCGCTTCCAGCAGCAGATGGCCGGCCAGGCTCAACAGGCCAAGGCCGAAGGCGATCTGCAGAAGGGTGCTGGTCCAGAAGCGCCCGGTGCTGCTGGCGAGTGCCTGTGGCGCAGGGTAGGTGCGGGCATAGTGGCGGGACTGGTGCCAGAGCATGGCCAGGTAGCCTGCCAGGGCGAGCAGCAACACCAAGCCTTCTATCCGGCCAAGGTGGCCGTTGGCTGCCAGTGCATAGACCAGCCCACTGGCGAGGATCATCAGCGGAATGTCCAGGCGCACCAATTGGCGTGATACCCGCAGTGGGATGATCAGCGCAGCCAGGCCAAGGATCACCAGCACATTGAAAATGTTGCTGCCGATCACGCTGCCCACGGCGACGTCGGGCGCACCCTGATAGGCGGCCTGCAGGCTCACGGTGAGCTGCGGCGCGGTGCTGCCGAATGCCACCAGGCTCAGGCCGATGATCAGCGGCCGCACGTGCAGGCGCTGGGCCAGGCGCAGGGCGGCGCGCACCATCAGTTCGGCGCCGGCCACCAGCAGCAGCAGGGCTACGCTCAGTTGCAGGAGGCTGAAGGTGGGGAGGGTGGCCAAGTCGAAAATGGTCGGGGCTCCAGTTGAGTCAGTCGCTCAAACCTTGTACCCGGACGCGCGCCGTTCCGCTACGGAGCATGCCGATTTTTTCTGCTGCTGCGCGTGACAGGTCGATCAACCGGCCGCGCGTGTGCGGGCCGCGGTCGTTGATGCGGACCACCACACTGCGCTGGTTGGCGAGGTTGGTGACCAGCACCTTGCTGCCGAACGGCAGGCTGCGGTGGGCGGCGCTGAGGCCATGCTGGTTGAAAGGTTCGCCGCTGGCGGTGCGTTTACCGTGGTGGCGCGAGCCGTAATAGGAGGCAGTACCGGTCTGGTTGTAGCCGCGGGGGTCGATGTCGTGGCTGGCACAGCCGGCCAGCAGGGAGAACAAGGCGAGGGTGCTGAGGGATCGTTTTAGCAAGTCGGGAGCTCCGGTGCTGCCATTGGGGCCGCTGTGCGGCCCATCGCGGATGAATCGGCTCCTACAGGTACCGCGTAGCGTTTGTAGGAGCCGATTCACCCGCGATCGAGGGCGAGGCCCTCGCCGCTTTTTTCAGCTCACCCTTCGAGCTTGGCCTTGAGCAATTGGTTCACTTGCCCCGGGTTGGCCTTGCCCTTCGATGCCTTCATCGCCTGGCCGACGAAGAAGCCGAACATCTTGCCGCGCTTGGCCTCGTCGGCGGCGCGGTACTGTTCGACCTGGTCGGCGTTGGCGGCCAGCATCTCGTCAAGCATCTTGTCGATCGCGCCGGTGTCGGTCACCTGCTTCAAGCCTTTGCTCTCGATGATGCTGTCGGCATCGCCTTCACCGGCAGCCATGGCCTCGAACACGGTCTTGGCGATCTTGCCGCTGATGGTGTTGTCGCGAATACGCAGCAACATGCCACCCAGCTGCTCGGCGCTGACCGGCGCCTGGTCGATCTCGATGCCCAGCTTGTTCAGCAGGCTGCCCAGCTCGACCATGACCCAGTTGGCGGCCAGCTTGGCGTCGCCGCCAATCTTCACCACCTGCTCGAAGTAGTCCGCCTGTTCGCGGCTGGACGCCAGCACGTTGGCGTCGTAGGCCGACAGGCCGTACTGGCTCTGGAAGCGCTCGACCTTTTGCGGCGGCAGCTCCGGCAGGCCGGCGCGGATGGTTTCGAGGAAGCTGTCCTCGATGACCACCGGCAGCAGGTCCGGGTCGGGGAAGTAACGGTAATCGTTGGCTTCCTCCTTGCTGCGCATGGAACGGGTCTCGTCCTTGTTCGGGTCATACAGGCGGGTTTCCTGGATGACCTTGCCACCGTCTTCGATCAGGTCGATCTGGCGCTGGATCTCGCTGTTGATGGCGCGCTCGATGAAGCGGAACGAGTTGACGTTCTTGATCTCGCAGCGGGTGCCGAACTCGGCCTGGCCCTTCGGCCGGATCGAGACGTTGCAGTCGCAGCGCAGCGAGCCTTCAGCCATGTTGCCGTCGCAGATGCCCAGGTAGC
>Ga0213824_1000211_pt1 | contig 51211 bp, 43 predicted proteins | sample MC6MC0906MG_FD_179892 | JGI IMG/M metagenome (GOLD analysis project Ga0213824, IMG submission 179892) | Enriched soil aggregate microbial communities from Iowa State University, Ames, United States - MC6-MC0906-MG | ecosystem: Environmental > Terrestrial > Soil > Unclassified | place: USA: Iowa...
GGCCTGCGCAGGGCTTTTGGACGCTTAAAACCCAAGGCCAGCCATGCATCACGACGAACATTTGCTTCAACTGATCATTGATGATCTAGCGCCGACGCAACAATTGCTCGAGCTGCTCAAAGAAGAATCACTGGCCCTGTATGGCCGGGACATGCCGCTGCTGGAAGAAATTCTGGCACGCAAGCAGTCGTTGATCGTCCTGCTGGAACAGCACGGCAAAAAACGCAGCCAGATCCTCATCAGCCTCGGCCTGCCGGCAGACCACGACGGCCTGGCGCAGTTGGCCAGCCACTCCTCGGTCGGCGATCAACTGCTGGCCCAGAGCAAAGAACTCAACCAATTGCTCGCCCAGTGCCAGGAAGCCAACCTGCTTAACGGTCAGTCGATCCAGCTTCAGCAAGCCACGACCGCCAACCAGTTGCGTATACTCCACGGCGGAGAGCCTCCGGCACTCTATAACGCCCAGGGCTCCACCTCGCGCCTGGTCAAGCCAAGCACCCGCAGCCAAGCCTGACACCGGTTTACAGCGCGCCCTATCCAAGGCACGCCACATGCTGGCAAAATGCCGGTTCTTGCGTGTAGTCGTATTTTGTCTGGAGATGGAAGAACCGTGTTCAACGCCCTTAATGCGGAAGATGCCCCGCAGCCACCCAAGGTCCTCACCACGCCTCTGGAAATCGCCGGCACCTTGCGGATGCTGCAAGACAGCCATGATCCGCTGATCATCACTTTCCACGAACGCAGCCAGCGCTTCCAGAGCTACCTGGTGGACGTCAACCGCGACAGCAACATGCTGGCGCTGGACGAAATGATCCCCCGCGACGGCGAGCGCCACCTCGAAAACGGCGAACCCTTTCGCATCGAAGGTTTCCATGATGGCGTACGCATCGCCTGGGAAAGCAAGGGCACCCTGACCATCAGCGAAAAAGGCGGCCACCGTATCTACACCGGCAGCCTGCCGGACGAGGTGGTCTATCATCAGCGCCGCAATGCCTTCCGCGCCGCACTGAAGCTGGCGCAACTGGTAAATATCGAGCTGGGCGGCGAGAAACTTCAGTTGCCGGTCAACGGCAAACTGCTGGATATTTCCGCCACCGGCTGCAAATTGCGTTTTGAAGGCGATATTTCCGAGCGCCTGCAACTGGGCCAGGTCTACGACCGTTTTATCGCAGCCCTGCCGTTTGGCAGCATGACCACCGCCGTCGAACTGCGATACCTGCACTTCGAGGAAAGGATCAACACGACCTTTGCCGGTGTGCGCTTCCACAACATGAGTGGTTTGGTGCAACGCCAGGTCGAGCGTTTTGTGTACCAGCTGCAGCGTGAAGCACGACGGTTCGACAAAGACGACGATTTTTGATCCTTAACGATCGCAGAAAAAAACGGGCAGACCCTTTGGGATCTGCCCGTTTTTGTTTTCAGGGGCGCGCCCTGCTCAATTCGTGAGGATGCTCGTCCGGCCCCAGGGGCTCAGGTGGCCCTTCGAAGACGGGCTCATCCACCGGCGGCTCCGGATCGACCTGCGGCTCGGGATCAGGGACAGTCTGCATCTGCTCCTGCACCACCTGCTCGTCGACCCGCGGGTCCAGCGCCGCTACCAGCGGTGAACTCGACATACTGTCGGGCATTGCCACGTGATGCAGGGGGGCATCTTCCACCTGGTGCAGATTGGTCACCGCTTTAGGCCGGATTCGCCACACCAGGATCAGCGCGCACAGACTGAAAAACGCATACAGCATCTGGCTGCCGAACAGCTTCATCACCACACCCGCCAGCAACGGCCCGACACTGGCGCCGATACCGTAGGTCACCAGCAGCATGGCCGTCAGCGATACCCGGCGATCCCCCTCCACATGGTCGTTGGAAAACGCCACCGCCAAGGGATACAGGCAAAACTGCACGAGAGAACACAGGAAGCCCGCCACAAACAGCACTTCCAGCGGCACTTGGGTCATGATTGCCAACGGCAGTGCCGCCACCGCCAGGCACAAGGCGAAGCAGCGGATCAGCAGCGCGCGATCATAACGATCCGACAACCAGCCCAGGGGCCATTGCACCAGCAACCCGGCAAAAATGCAGCTACCCATGAACAGACCCACCTGTTCGGTGCTCAGCCCTTGCTGGGAGGCATACAGCGGCGCCAGGCCGTAGAACGAACCGACGATCAACCCCGCCCCCAACACCGTACTCAGCGACTGCGGCACGCGCTTGATAAAGAAGCGCGGCTCCATCGGCGCAGGATGCAAGGCCGCCGGGTGAATGCGCCGGGTCATGGCCACCGGCACCAGGCATAGGGCGAAGCACAGCGCCACCAGCATCAGCAGCTCAAGGCCAAGCTGGGGATGCATCACCAGTATCAACTGGCCCAATACCAGACCCAGGTAGGAGGCGATCATATAACCGCTGAACACTACGCCACGCTGCTTGGCATCTGCCTGCTCATTGAGCCAGCTCTCGATGACCATGTACTGGCACATCATCCCCAGGCCCACGATTATCCGCAGCACAATCCAGGCCGGCAGCCAATCGACCAGGCCATGGCCCAGCACCGCCGCACCGACAATCCCGGCACAGGTGGCATAGGCACGGATATGCCCGACCCGGGCAATCAGGCGATGCCCGATCTTGCCGCCCAGTACCAGGCCAAAGTAGTTGGCCGCCATCAGCGCACCCACCCATAGGCTGTCGACATGGTCGGCCGCCAGGCGCAAGGCCAGGTAGGTACTGAGCAGGCCGGAGCCAATCAGCATCATCAAGGAGGCGAAATAAAGGGCTCGAAAAGATTTCCAGATCTGGCGCATCGGCGTTCCGAGCGGCTCCTTGCGGTGAGAGACAGGGCTATCGGCATGATAGTCCGGGGTGACCGGGTCCGGACAGGCAACATGCGCTGTTTCCGGGGATTATTTTGCTTAACAGCTCAGACGCTGTCGGATGGCGCGCAAGGTACATGGTTGCGACAAATACATCACGGCACCTGCTGTGAACCTTGATCGGCGGCAAGGTTCGACCCGGGTGCAAAAAGATCGAGCGCCCACAAAAAAGCCCCGCCAGGAGGTTCTGTGCGGGGCCTTCTTTAATGGGCTACGAATCTGGTGTCCCAGGGCCGGTTCGAACGGCCAACCTTCCCCTTAGGAGGGGGATGCTTTGGTGAGTCAGCTTGATTCCGCTCGCATCCTGAAACACCACAAACCTCTGTTTTAAAGGGCCTACCTATTCTGCTTGTGTCTTGAGGTTTCTCCTTGTAGCGTTCTGCATCATGAGAAGTGGGGACCGAAGTGGGGACTAGAATTGGCCACCAACACTGCTGACAAAAGTGTGAACGATCAAAAGCTCAAGGGCATGCCGCCAGCATCCAAGTTGACAGAAAGTTTGCCTGGCCGTTCCCGGGGCAGCCTTTTGTTCAAGCGTAGCCAAAGTGGTGCGATCAGCGCCTACTTCCGCTACCGGCTCAACGCAAAGGACACGATGATCTCTCTAGGCCAGTATCGCTTAAGTGCCAGAGCGCCGGGACTGGCTCTGTCTGAGCTACGCGACAAAGCGGCAGAGATGGCGTTGATTGCTTCCGAGCACGGCGACGTTAAGGTGTACTTGGCGGCCAGAGCCGCCGCAGAGAAAACACAACGACATGCTGTAGTGCTCGCGCAGCAGCTTGCAACCCGACAAGGTAGCTTCGAAGAACTGCTAAATGCATACGTCAAAGATCTGACCGCTCGCGGCAAGGTCAAGGCGAAAGAAGTCGAGCGCCTATTTCAGACCCACGTAATCCAGCACCACCCAGATCTGATGACGCGTCCAGCAAAGTCCATCACCGGCGAAGACATTCATTTAGTGATGAGCGCGCTACTCGCACGCAAGCCTAAAGGTCGGGGTATCGGGAACAAAGCGAAAACGGCCAATACTGACATGCGATCCACAGCTGCCAGCGTCCACCGATATCTAAAGGCTGCATTCAGCTATGGCAGCAAGGCACACCTCTCCTTGGATCGAGATGTAAGCGATTCGAAAGTTTTCGACATCGGGGTCAATCCGGCTACCAAGGTCCCTACCCTAGCTAACACCCGCGGTGGCCAGACAGAATCCTTGAATCCAGAGGAGCTGGGTGAGCTTTTGCGCTACCTCGATACCTTGCCTGTGCGGGAAATGGCGATCTGCAAGGGCCTAATCTATCTGGGTGGTCAACGAATGGAACAGCTGCTCCGCGTGACCTGGGAGGATACATCCGATGACCTTCTGCACCTTACCGACGGTAAAGGACAAAAGGCTCAGGCTTGGGATCATCTGCTGCCCCTCACCGACCGGGTTAAAGAAATCCTGAAGCCTTTGTTTGAAAGCAAGATCGGTCCAGGTCCGTTCTGTATTGGCCGACGCTGCATCCGCCCCGACACTGCAGGTAAACGCTTCAGTAACGCCGGAAAAACTCTGAGTGGAGCTGGCAAGACCCAGTACTTCAGCTACGCGAATGTTCGGGTCAGCACTGAAACGTTGATGGCCTCACTCGGGATTACGAAGGAAATCCGCAGCTGGCTTTTGTCTCACGGACGCAGCGATGTGCAATCGATTCACTATGACCGATACAGCTATCTGCCAGAGAAAAAGGCTGCATTGGAGCTATGGGGTAGATATTTAGACTGCTTGTATGCGGAGAAAAAGTGGGATCAAGGCAATATTATATTACTTAGTCGAAATCGGCGTCAGGAGCACCCCTGACGCAAAGATCCCGTAACTCCTTGTACGCGAGCGAGCTCTCTCGTCTTCGCTATTTCGCTATGAAGGCCTGCTCTTGATTGCAGTCTGGACGCTGCGAAACAGCAATTGCCCCTCCCGCTGCTCGTAGACCCAATCGTCGTTATCCCAGAACGACTGGAATACACTGGGATGTCGAAACAATGCTGGGGCTAGCGGATGCGTCGCATAGGGATTGTGATAAATCCGCAATCCGTCGAGAAGATTCTCTTCGTAATGCCGCTTTGGTGCCCGAATGATATGCGGCTGATCTGACGCAGGGTTTAGACGTAGCGCGGTGAAAACGATACCTGGACTTGGATCGGATGATAACGCCCGCACCTTTCCCATGTTCGCGCAATTGCTGAAAATCACCGCGCTGATCTCGCGATACGCCGGCGTCGTGAATAAGCCGAGCTCTATTGGACTGCCGTTGTCCTTGAAGACCTTCAGTAGCGTCTCGCCCTCCAACCGTCCCTCGCCGCCACCACTCGCGATGTAGCGCTCCTCATCAACGTAGTAGCCGTGCAGGACGGCCTCAATCGGACGCTGACAAGCCATGAAGCTGAAAGGCTGGTCAAAGTTGGTAACGGCGACCACATAGGGGCGATCCTGAACATGGTCGAGCACCGCATACGACTCCAGATATTTTCGGCGCTTTGCAGCCAGGCTGTTCGACAGGCGGATGATGGAGCGGAAATTGAACGCATTGAGATCAGCCGGTGGGGCTTTTCCCAAACGCAAATGCTCCGGCGCGGCCCCTTGGGCACTCGACGCGACCGTGGCCTCGATGTTGAATCCTTTGCTTGGCAAGCAAAAGTCCGGACTAGCCTTGGTGAAGTCCACAGGCATATCGAACTTTTTGAGTACTGCATGCAGGTACAGTTCCCAGAAGCTGGAGTTGAACGTCATCTGGAACTCGGTGACGAACTTGCCATCTCGATCGATAAACCCCTGCGCCCAATCGTTCAACACGTCCAGCGTGAACCCATTGCCCATGCGCAAAAGGTTCTTGAAATTCGGGTGATGCTGCGCCGCCGATACAATGGGTTCGAAAAGATTCACGTCAACGCTCGCTATTGTTTAGGGACTGTTTCGAACTTTACGGTCTCGACGTTGGATGATCTGAACTGATACTCAAGCAATGAAGCATTGTAGAGGATCGTCCTCAGCACGCTTTACAGAGGCGATGCTGTTGAACATCGGCTCGCTGGCCGGGATGGTCCTAGTGGAATGTGACGGGGCACACCACAAAATCGCGAGCAAACAACCTCTTTCGGGCTGGAGTCCGTGCGCTGGGCCACCAGGCACTAACAGGACCATGCAGATCACCTTCGCTCGATAACGGTTCAGAAGGCTGAATTCAGTGCTCTAGTAGGCTCGGAGCATTTCATGCGAGGTAGTCACAGAGCGCTATGCACCGTGCATAGCTCATCGTTCGGTTCGCGATCGATGTTGGATCAACAGCGTATCGATTGCTTTTCCCTTCAAGATTCAACAATCTCTTAGCACTGCTTTGACGGTGCATCTCTGAAAGGGCGCCTGCTACAAAAATTCGCTTCCCATCACAACAACTGAGTCGATACGCCACCTTTTCAAGGACTTCCTGAATGGAATCAGCAGCGACGCTTAGCTCGAAAAATCCGAGTTTTTTTTGGCGTACTTTCGCCCCTGGAATATGTTTATTTGCTGCCTGGCTCTACGCATGCGTGAAAGCAGGAACGCAAGCCATGCACGCAGGTCTTGAACAGTATGCACTGGCTATTTCGGTGGCTGCAGGTGCAGTCCTTATGGTAGTCGCATCTCTCATTTATCACTCTATCACCCAAAGAGAGCCGCTCTGCTGGCGCATTAAAACACGCGACTGGCTTGTTGGGTCCGCCGCGGTAGTAGCAATCTATTTGGGCTCCTATGCCTGCAATAAGATACTCGGTATTCCTCGCGAGAGAATGATGGAAACCCTGTTTAGTGGGCATTCCACACTCAGTGCCGCGACTCTGGTCGCAATCATAATCATCGCGGCACCTATTGGAGAGGAGCTAGCGATACGCTACTTCTTGTTAGGAGCATTTCTCAAAAAAACGACTCCCGCTTGGAAATGGGGCGCTATATTGGGGAGCGCTAGTATTTTCATGCTACTTCATGTATTCCAGTACCAATACTTCACTACGCACATCACAATATTCGCGCTGGGCGTTTTAATGGGAATTATGCGACTTCGGACTGGAGGATTGATTTTGCCAATAACCCTTCACGCCCAAGCTGGAGCTACCGCCCTGATTCTCAATAATTTCTACTAATTCAATTAGAATACCCAAAAATCAAAAAAAGCCGACCACATAATGCAAATATTCCATATCACTTCACTAAGAAACGCATACAATATTGTAAAGTCAGGAAGATATATCCCCTGTTATTCCAATCCGCTTGCACAGGACTCTGGATTAAACGCAGGAATACTAGGAGAAGAACTTGTACATCAAGCATTTGAATTCACAGGCGTAAGACTGATACTTCAGTGGGACGGCCCTACAACTACCCACAACAGCTTTCCTCTTCCTAAGAACGTATTACTAAACAGTTTGCCTTGGCGAGTAATGATTTCACATGGAACTACCGAGGGACTTACTGCTGTGAGAATCGAAGTCGAAGACCAAAGTCAATACGATGAAATTATAGGCTCCCCCCCATTTTGGGCTTTAACCCAGAGAATGAAATCATTTTGGCGCTCTAATAAAATAAGATTATTAAATTCAGATATTGAAACGTATTTAATCACTCAACCCAAAATAATCGTTGGTTAACTCTCCATTAAAACACACTACCTGATACCTAATGGAAAATGCATTAACTAAAAGCTAGATTTACATGAAATATTTATCACCACCCTACACACTGATAAAACTTAAGAACCAAATCATAGCTGAGTGGACCCCATGCAAAATTACTCCGATAGTTGGTTTCACTTACAATCTGTGTTAACCGGTAGCATAAGAATAGATCACGCCCCCGAGGTTAACACACTAAAAGATCACATGGAGGCAAAGACTCTAGCCACAATCCTAGCGAATGCTGAACTTGCAACGCCTAAATTAAATCGTGAAGGTGTAGAAAAAATCATATCCGGCCAGTATATATGGCCAAACTTAAACACCCCAACACTACTTATTAAACAAGGACCTCCTTTATCCTTTTATGAAGAGTTAGGGCTTTTTTCATTTTTTGGCGACTGGTGCCACGTTCATTGCCGAATCCCAAGAAACATAGAGAATCTGGATAGCAGTTTAACTCCCCTGATAGAGTCAATTACTTTAATAAAAAATATAGCGTATGGTTGGAATGGCTTTGTCCGCCCTCATTTTGTTTTGGAGAGACAGAAAGCCGAAGAGCTAGCAAAGGATATTTTAAGCGCGAGCTGTAGCCTTTCAGACATTCCCGGCCTTAGCTATGATAAAGGCTCTTACAAAATTGAGCCCGGCAACAACAACTTTAGCAGCTTGACAAGCACTTACTTATGGCAAAGCTTACGAGAGAAAAAAAACACTAGAGAATCATTTGATCATTGGCTTTTAGTTTTAAGTGCCAACTGCAGCTGGGCAATGCCTATTTTATTCGAATACCTAGATTATGATGAGCGGAAATTATTTAGCAATGAGCTAATCGACTTCCTAGAGCGTGACACCTCACTTAAAGGCCGACTAAAAAATTTCTGGAGACAAAATATCAACGAGGAGTACTTCGACGGATTAATTTCACCTATCCAGCATTCCATTTCATTAAATCTGGACAGTAGCGGTCAGAGTAGCCGCGAAGACAAAACCGAAAATCTTAAAAAGGTTATGCTGGAAGAGTTACCGGATGCATACTCGGACGTTCCGGAGCAATTCGAAAGCGACCTTGAACTAGTTTCAGAGTTGCATAAAAGAAAACATTGGCGGGGACACGAGGTATTTTACAGCGGGCTTATTAAACATGTTATTGAATCAGACCTTAGGATTGACAACAACTCTCTTTCCAGCTACGGGTTAACTGAGGCTTTATTGCAGCTTTCAGAGCAGCGCCCAATATTGAAGCACATTCTGTTCAACCTACTACCCGGCATTTACAACATCGACTACACCCTCTATTTACTGTCTCGATCCGAGACTGCTGATGTAGCTTTTTTTCATTTATCGCAGATACACCTGATTCGGAACTTTAACACAGATCAAACCGCTAGCAACAAGCTTCTAGAAAGCCACTACCAACATTTAATATGTTCGCAATTTATTAAAGCCAGCTCTGAGCCCCCCCACATTGGAGAATATTTATTCTCTACACTTCGCATACTCGGCGATCGCTGTGATATGCGAGATAACAAATATACGGAGAGATATGAGCATCGCTTTTTATCAACTCTCCTGGAAAAACTGTCTGATGCTCAGGCATTGGACTTGGCCAGCCATCTTTTAGGCTTTATATCTCCAGGTGAATTTATCCGGCTGACCAAACCAAATAGCCACCTGATGTATTACATTTTATTTTGGTTAATGGAAAAAATTGAAAGCAGAGGTTTGGACACCGAAAAAAATATAAATAGCGAACTTCAACTCCTGATAGTTAAAATATATAACCACCACTTCGATAAAGTCCATACCAAAGAGTTCAACGACCTAAAAGCTAATTCGTTTTTTGACACGCTCCCATGGTATAAAATCTCAGACCCGGAGTGCATCAAAAAACTTCTAAAAATATCAAGCAAATATACCAACTGGAAAAAACTTATTAGTTACAGCAGCGAAAGAACAATTAATGCAGTTTATGCAATCCAGAGCTACGTTCAACTTCTTATGTGCATTTCCCCACCAGAAAAAGTTCTGAATAGTTGGTGCAGAGTATCTAGAAGGGTTTTGTCATTGGTCACAGATCTGGGCTTTAGAGATGATGAAACCCATGCCTATATTTTTGGCGAATATATTATCTCCACCGATTATGACTTATGGAGCAAGCTCTGCACATATATCAATGCATCCGAAGATGAGGTTTTCGACGACTTCATAGAACGTAACGGAGATATCATCCCCCTAAATAAGCTTTTTATTTTACTTGAAAATTGCTCTCGATTCTCACGCCAAAAAGTCCTTCTTGACATAATTATAGATAAAGAAATAGTCGATGATCAAACACTTTCTAATCTACCAGCCATTGAGCAAGCCTTTATATCTGCATGCCATGCGAGTCATTTTTTACTCGCAGATGAACTTTACACTGCAGCCAATGCGTTCTTATACGATGAGCGCTTTAAAAACTCAAAAGCTCCCCAAGTTATCTCAATGAGGAACAACTGGAAGACATTAGGATATAAACTGAGCCTTTTGAAAATCCTGGAAGAAACCGGTGATGACGCCGAAGAGTTTCAATCCAGAGCTCATGAGTATAAACCCCCTTTTGAAGCTACTAGCACGATTACTTCTAACATAAAATTAGGGGATGATGAAAAAAGGCAAAAGGTTGAGTGTCAGCGGTTTAGAAGGTACATCATTGCTGTTGCTAATTTAAAATCCAACCCTGCTAAATGCGTCGCAATAATGGATGCATTATGTAAAGAGTCCAAGTCCGATATTTACTACTACCAACTTTTCGCAGGAAAAATCGCTCTTCTTAATACAACCTCTGAAAAAGCTCCTTATCGAGCAGCCTTGACTGTTTTTTTATCTCATATCAGTCATGTTAGCCCTGACAGAATGCCTCACGCTTGGGTTGCGCTAATCCTTGAATGCCTTAGAAAACTGCATGATTACCAAGAGATGGAAACATTTTGGTCAGCACTGACACATGACCAAAGGTATAGATTAGAGATAATACGCCCCTACTGCTCCGCTCTTGTCGATCAAGGCGAGGCATTGAAAGCTCAAAAAATATTGAGCCAATTTAAGACACTTAATCTTAACCCACTTGTCGACTTCAATCTAATTGAATTAAACAATGAAATCTTCAAAGCATTGCCATCGGAGCATTCGCTTCCCGTTAGCCAAATAGTGGAATTAGCTACCAATGTTAGCCAAAGAAACATCGGACAGCTTACCAATAGCTACAAAGACATCACCACTCGAAGCTTTGAAGAGTATGTAGAAGTTGTGTCCGGCCAGAAAACTCCTATCCACATCTACCTCAGAACTATCATCACTGAAATAGGAAACGAGCTTCTTCTCAGGAAGAAAAATCTACATACCTTTCAACTTGGAGACGTAGCTAATGGGGCTAGTTACCACATAGCCAAAGAGGATCTGATCAACGATTGGTTTACCTCTCTTTTTGATAAACGCATGGCGGATGCTAGAGTTGGATGTAGAGACCAAAAGCGTGGTGGCGAATCCGCCTCAGGAGAGGGGCCTGGAGAAATTGATGGTTTCATAACCACTGCAAAGAATATTCGCATCGCGATATTTGAAGCTTTTAGATTGTTCTCTAATGATAGTAGCGTTATTTTTGAGCATCTTAACAAGGTCTCCGGATATGACAATGAGTCGCTTAGCCCAGTTATTATAATGGCCTACTGCTCCGTCAAAAACTTCTCCAAGCATTGCGACTCGTACTTCAAATTAGTTGCTAACAACCAATACACTGGTTTCGACCGCTCGCCCTCCTACATAATGGTTAGAGTATTAGATGACATTTCTTTCAAGATAGGAATGGAGGTACGTTTACGCGGAAGTAAAGAAATCATTATTTATCATTTTTTGCTAGACATGTATTTTGGCTCTAAAGATGATGGGAAAGTTGAGATTGGGTCTCAACGTGCGACACAGGTCTTTGTTAACCCTCACACCGGAGAGAAGGCGGAGACTAAAAGTGGCACAAATAAAATTTTGAAATTGTGGAAAAACACGCATGGTAATGACACGGTTAGATCTTGGCGTATCTCTTGATCTAAAAGTGTCGAGCTAGCGGGACAATCCTTCAAGCTTGGTTAAGCTTGAAGGACAACCCGGAGTCTAGGCCTAAGCGAACAGCTTTCGTTACCTCGATTGCAAAAATGCACCTGCTTTGTCTCAGATGGATGCCACTTAGGCGTCGCGGCCTGTTGAGTAGCCTATGGGGGCTGAAGGACCCAGTTTGTCATTCGCTTGAGCTAGTTATGCTCCGTGCATACCTTCGCGCAGATACACCGTGATGTCTCGAAGGAAGCGCCCATAAGTGTTTGAGCCGCTTTTCCGTGGTAATTCGGCTATTCCATATGATTACTGTCTGATCGCTTTACGTAGTTCACCCTTCCAACCTTCTGGAGAGTGAACTGCTCTACAGGCTACATCGCCGATCAGTGCCCAGAAAGCGCCAATGATAGCAAGAAGACAGCTCCAGACATCAAAATCAACGATATCCGAGAAAGGAAGATGCATTTCCTGTGAACTGATCTTGATGAGTAGTGCGACCAGAGAAAGCACTACAACGGCATTGCCCAAACGTTGCGACCAAGTAGGTCCGCACCAGCCTACAAGACCACATAGAATCGCTACTACCAGGATCATATGGGCGACGAGGAAGAAAATTAATGTAACGGCAACCATGATATTTCTCATTAGGGAGGTAAGTTGGGGGCTTGACCAACGTGCCGGATTTTTTCCGAGCCAGGGGCGCGTCAGAGCAAGAGCTATCGGATGTGAATCCGAAGCCGTTGCTCCACAAGACGCGCCAATTGGAGCGTCTGATCGCCCATGGTGGAAAATGCTTCGCTGACTTGCGGAAAAACCGCCTCATACTGCGCCGAAGGTAGTCGCTTCATTACGAACGTCTGATTGGCGTAGACATAATCGAAAAGATCGCGCTTCAGCAAATGGAAGGAGAAACCATCGACGGCATCCGCCCAACCTGTGAAAGCGTCCCTCAAATCCTGGCTAAGCAGACCAGGCTGGGCGCTTAAATTAAATATGTCTAAATTGTCAAAAATTTCGAAAAAGGCATGCGGATAAATTCTTGGCTCCAAAGACTCGTTGAGTAAGTGAATCAATTTTTTAAAGCTTACGAGCCCAAACAACGTTTCGAAAAAATCATGCTCAAAAGAGCTCTCCTTATCCGGGAATCCGAGCGCCGCCCGCAAAAAACCAGCTTGCGGAGCGCTTACCGCGTTCAGTATGTCACCACAGTCATACACTGAAGTATTGGGCATTAGACTCTGTGCCTTCAGCTTTTCCTTGTCAGCCAATTGCATTAGCTGCCCTGTGACGAAAACAAACTGCGTAGCCCCGCCCTGCTTGGCCTTGTTCATGTCACTCAGAAATTTGGCTTCGATTTCTGAGAAAGACTTGTATTCCTTGACGGGGAAATAGCATGCAACCCTCAAGACACCATCTGTGCTTTGTAAATCACGCCCCCTATCTGGACCGCCAAGCGGTGCGACGTTTGTCAACGGGGGATAAACCCCCAAGCTCGAAAGAAAGGAATTAACGAATACCTCAGCTTTCCCAGCCCCATCCGGCCACAGCCTGAGTTTAGATTGTATGTCGCCACGCATATTCACGCCTCGTTCAAAAAGTTAGATGTTTAGTGATCAATGAGCCGAAGGACCTAAGCATCCACGCGGCAATGGCTGATGGAGCACGGCCTTAAAACCGCGCCTCTCCTATGGCCTCGGTCCCATGTTTGAAGGCGCGGCTTGGGCGTACCAGGGCTTTTCCCTTGAATTCCATAAAGTCTTTGAAAAACCTTGTGACCTTGCTCTTTCCCTATCTATCAGCAGTACTCAACAAACTGCTCGATGTAGGACGGGAGCTCTCCCCCCAAATCAGGGTTCGCCTGAAAATAGGCCTCCCATGCTTGGCATGTTTTGAAGAAAAACATGGTCAGATCAATCAATTCACCTCCGGGCCGACGAATTTGGTAGACATCTTTCATCTTCAACGACCCGTCAATAGGTTGGCCATCAATCCCCATGGCCACAACCGCCTCTTGTGTCGCGTCGATGTAGATCTCTAAAATCAAAAGATGCTTTGAGGCATTCGCAATATCAGCGCAATCCCCAAACAAACCATCGGCCATCGCTCGCCATGCGTGATTGAAAGCATGGTCACCCTCCTTAACCTCCTTAGTCTTCATGATCCAGTCACGCAAGGATGAATTGGTGACACAAAAATTGAAGAGGTGGTCAGCCATAGCCTCAAGGTCTGTTGCTTTCCAAGTGCGGCCTGCCTCGCGGAAAAGCTTTAGAGCAATATCTCTGGGTGTGCGGTAAACGGGAATCATGGCTTTTTCCTACGTGCGCGGAGCGTCTATAAATTCTTTCATCCTCACCCAAGCTGCCGCTTCTGCTTCAATCGCCTCATCAAGCCTTCGCCACTCAGGCGCAGGTTCGAAAGTCTTACAAAGCAGCTCGACTTCCCGCCGTGCCTTAAGCCAGTCCTCCCTCAAAGGCTGCCACTGCTTTTCCCAAAAAATGAAAGGGCGGACATCAGGTGACGAGACCTTTTTCAAGGCCCAATTCATTACGGTGCATTCGCGGCGATCCGGGTCATCCCAAGCAACGGTGACCGGATGCCCATTCCCATTTGCTCCTGTGCCGTTGATATAGCCGCGATCATCTACCGCTTGGACTTTCCCCAAGCCAAACAGCTTGTGGTCAACAATGTCGCCTTCGGCAATTTTTTGATGCTCGTCCATGTTTTTTCCTAGGCTGGAGTAACGCTTACATAGGGTGACCTAGCGGAGAGAGTTACCGATCTCACTATGCCAGTGCAAGCTCGAAAGCGCGGCGGATACACGAATGCCCTAGTGGGGTGAGTGAGCCAGAACAACAGGCATCCGTTAAGTTCGAAACGTAGATGGTAAGCGGGGTTTTCTCACAGTATGCTCATTTTTCTGAGCTCTCGGCTTCAATGCTAGGCCTTAGCCACGACAACAAAATTCGCCGTCGACTAAACAAGGCGGCCGCACGGAGGCGCTATGACTACGCAAGGGTTTTCTGTTCCCTCTCCTCTCGTCAACTCAACCGCCAGTCCCGCCCCAGGCGCGCCCGCGGTACCATCCAACGAAGCAGTTGCACCTCTGAGCACCGCACCGATCAGACTAGCTTGCGTCGAAGCTTCCAACTTCCGCCGCCTCGCAAAAACCCGTCTGGAGCTTGATGAGACCACGACAATCCTGGTTGGCGCCAACAACAGCGGCAAAACCGCCCTTCTCACTGTCCTTCGTAACTTCCTGGGCGAGTCGCCTGGCATTCGCGCCTTCGACATCAGTCTCTCGCAGTGGGCGAAGTTGCGCGAATTGGGCCAACTCTGGGAGACGCTCGAAGACGACCCAACGACGGATTCTAGCGATGCCGAAAAATGGCAGGAACAGTATCGACAGCTCCAGGCTTGCATGCCATTCATCGACCTTTGGTTCGATGCAAAGGAAGGCGCGTACAACCACGTTGCTCCCTTCATCACTTCACTAAAGTGGTCGGGTGGCGCGGTTGGCGTAAGGGTTCGGCTCGAACCCGCAGCAGATGCCAACGAACTCCGTAAGCTGGCTTGGCGCTACCGTGAGGCACGCTCTCCCGTACGAAACCTTCCAAAGGATGGCCACGCCTGGCCGATGGATTTACTTGATTACTGGCTACGGCACTCCACGGATCTGCGCCGTATCGTAGCTTACCGCCTGGACCCTTTGAAGGGCCCTCTTGCAGACAAGAAACGCCGTGACCTGCAGGAGCTGCCGCCCAATCCGCAACCTGTCGAGTTGCAATTTTTGCGCAAGCTCATTCGGGTGGACTTCGTCCCAGCTCAACGAGGACTTGGCACCGAGGAGGACGAGGTACGATCCGAGTCCGCAAACACCCGCCCTGGCTTATTCTCCAGCCAATTATTGAAATTCGCTCGACAGCACCTGAATGTTGCGCCATCCGGGCACGGACATAGAGAAGACTTGGTGAAGGCTATCGCGAATGCGCAGGCCGACCTCGACAAATCGATTTACAAGGCGCTCAAACCAGCGATGGAAGATGTTGAGATTTTGGGGTATCCAGGCCTACATGATCCGCAACAGTTTCACTTTCGTACCAGAATCCAAACAGCCGATCTCCTTGCCCATAGCACGGCCGTTCAGTACACCCTAGACGAAACTTCTGTCGACGAGTCCCTTCCTGAGCACTCTATCGGCCTTGGCTATCAAAACTTGCAGTCGCTGAGCTTCATGCTCGTGTCGTTTCGTACCGCACGCCTCACCCCTCCTCAAGGCACCCCGGCAGCAGTTCATCTTGTGATGATTGAGGAGCCCGAAGCCCATTTACACGTTCAGGTTCAACGCAACTTCTCATCAAACGCTCACGACCTCATTCGTCCAAAGGAAGCGGTACATAGCAACCTCCGTAGCCAGTTGCTCATCAGCACGCACTCCAGCCATATGGCCCATGGGGACAGCTTTACCCGCCTTAGATATGTGAAGCGGGTAGCAAGTACTGGTGCTGGTACAAAACCCACCACCGAGGTAATCAATCTTGGAGATGCCTTTGGTGAAGACACTCAAACCAGGACATTCGCCGAGCGTTACTTTCAGGTCCAACACACAGACCTTCTTTTTGCTGATGCGGCCATTTTCGTAGAAGGCACTGCTGAGCGGATGCTGGTACCGCTTTTTATTGAGCGAGACTTCCCCAAACTTGCCAAGAAATACGTGTCCTTTCTTGACATTGGAGGCAGTCATGCACACCGCCTGAGACCATTGGTGGAGAGGTTGGGGATACCAGCTATCGTTATCACCGACTTGGACCCCGTGGTGCCAACGAAGAATGCAAAGGGCCGCGTAGTGCGAGCGGCGGTGCACATTGCAGGGCAAGCAGAACTTGAATGTGGGAACGACACATTGAGTTCCTGGCACCCGAAGCTGACCAATTTCCAAGCGTACGGTAAACCCACCCCGGCCGACCTGGAATGGACCGCCGACTCGGGCGCCAAAGTACGATTCGCTTGGCAGCTTCCCATTGCGGCCGCAAGCGAACAATGGCCCAGCTCATTTGAGGACTCCCTCGTTCTCTCCAACACCGATTGGTTCAAGGCGTTAGATAAAGAGACGGATCCCATCACAGGCAAGAAAGAGGTTCATCGCGGAACATTGGCGAAAGTGATTGGTATTGTACTCGACAACCCTGACCATACCGATCTGCTCAAGGAACTCCATACGATGCTGCGCGGTAACTTCAGCAAGGGTGACTTTGCAGCAACCTTGTTCGAACGCCTGAACGCCGGTCAAGCTTTGCAATGTCCCGCCTACATTAGTGACGCACTAACTTGGCTAAGCAGCCAGCTAAACGTCACAGCAGGAGAAACCCCTTGAGCTCAGAACTGCAATCACTGGGAAACGAGCGTGATGCTCATATCGTAGAAGACATCTGCGGCTACATCACTGCGGTCCCTCCCCGCAGCTTCTTCCTCTTCGCTGGCGCGGGTTCAGGGAAAACTCGAACGTTAGTTGAAGTCTTGCGCAGAATTACCGGCGTGGTTCAGCACGAAGCAGGAAGCCAATATGCGCAGCAACTTCGCTCTCGGGGCCAGTCTGTTCGCGTCATTACCTACACCAAAAACGCAACAGCAGTTGTCACTAGTCGACTAGGTGAGAACTATCTGACGGCGGTTTCAACCATTCACTCTTTCTGCTGGGAACTCATCAAAGGCTTCGACGAAGACATCAAAGATGCATTACTGGCACGCTGTGCCAAAAAACTGGAAGATGCCAAGGCCTATGCAGCAAGCAAGGTAAGGGGAGAGTCGGACACCGACCGGAGGAAGTACGCCGAAATTGAGGCGCAAGTTGATGAAATCCGCGGCACTGATGCGTTCATCTACCATCCGGACCGCAACACCTACGGAGCAGGTGCGTTGTCACACACAGAGGTTTTGGAAGCGACCGCGTGGCTCATTCGAGAGCGCCCAACGCTACAGCGCATTCTGGAGGATAGGCACCCTTTGATACTCATCGATGAGTCACAAGACACGATGAAGAACGTGCTGGACGCACTGTTCGAGCTCACACATAACCGCCCCAGTCAGATTACGCTCGGACTATTGGGCGACCATCGACAGCGCATCTATCCTGATGGTCACGACGACCTCCCCTCACATGTACCCGAGGGCTGGGCCCGCCCCGCACTACAAATGAACCATCGTAGTCAGCAGCGCATCGTTGACCTTATCAACAAGATTTGGGATGCAGACATTGAAGGTCGAACTCAGCCAAAAACCGGCGTCCCCCAACATTCGCGTACGGAGAAGAACGGCGGTACCGTTCGTATCTTCATCGGCGATACCAAAGTCAGTACCGCAGAGAAAATCCGAAAGGAAGCGGAGTGCGCACTGGTAATGGCTGAGCAATCATCCTACGCGGCCTGGAGAGATGACGCGCGCGGTTACAAAACTCTCGCGCTTGAGCACAAGCTGGCTGCCAAGCGAGGCGACTTCTTCGAGGCATATTACGCAATGGATCTGCTGGACAAGGATGCCGCGACGCCCAAGAGCAACGGTGAGCGGACGGGGCCGTCGATGGTTAGACCCCTCCTTGGCCCGATGCTTGAGCTAGCCAAGTGTGTACAACTGGATGGGTCGATAAACGAATTTTCCACTATGGAGGTTCTACGTCGTAATGGTGCACTTGCAAACTTGCCACAGACCAATGCCGAGCGTCAGTCTTTGCTGGGTAACATTCATGCCGCAGTGATGAAGTTCGCCGCTGCCACCTCCAAACCTGACGCGACTGTCCGGCAAGTTTTGGAACCGGTCCTTGAGGGAGAGCTTTTTGAAGCGGATTTCCGCCTGGTACATGCATACGAGGATTCTTCTCCACCTCCGCCCGATCCTAAGCCTAGGGCCAAGGAAGCCAAAGAGGACCGACGCAAACGCGGATGGCACGCGCTCTTCAATACACCCTGGCAACAGATTTCTCGATATAGTGCGTACCTTGGCGGAGAAACAAAACTCGCGACGCACCAGGTCGTCAAGGGATCTGAGTTCAAGCACGTATTGGTTGTCATGGATGATGAAGAAGCCGGCGGCACGCTATTCTCCTATGACAAGCTCTTCGGTGCCGAAGGCTTGAGCCCAGCTGACTTAGAGAATGTTAGCGAAGGCAATGAGACCGCTATTGACCGAACCTTACGACTGCTCTATGTCACTTGCAGTCGAGCGGAAGAGAGCCTCGCTTTGGTTCTTTGGGCTAAGGACCCCAATGCAGCGTTTGTCGCAATCAAGCGCAGCGAATGGTTTACCACGAATGAAGTGACTGCTTTAAATTAATCTCCCGCGACCGTTCTCCCCGAATGAGTTAGCTTAGACTTCTCACTGAGTTCATCAGACCTATGCACCGTGCATAGGTCCGCCACCATATCGGCACCGACACAGCCTTGTGGCCTACGTCATTCTGCTTCTCGGCATCCATCACCTACATCCGGCTTAATTGCTGCAGCCATGCTATCTGCCATTTCGCACAACACATCGACGATGCGCGAATGCTCCCACGGATCATTCGGTGCAACAGCCATCGCGACGGCCCTAGGGTTTGCCAGCACGGTCTGTAGAGCATCAATGTCATTTGCATTCAGATCTAGGCTGAAGCTCAAGCGTTTAGTCATGTTGTAACTCCAAAAGAGGGATCTGAATGCCGACGGCCATCGCCCGTCCTAGATACCCAGCATGTTTGATGTAGCTGAATACTTCGAATCGACTGGCTACCGAACGAGGGCCGTCGTCGAAAAGGCGATTACGAAGATTGAGTAATCCGATCTCATCAGGGGCGTTTTCCGAAAATAGCACCAGGTGCCAACCACCACTTCCCTCCCAGCATTTCTCATCGGATAGCGGGTGGGGAACGATGTACGCCTCTTTAATCGGCAGCACCTGCTGCGCGATAGCTAACATGAGTACGAAAGGACCTGCATTTTCGTTGGTAAGTGAAGCGCGAAGCTGTTCCAGTTGGGTCGTGAGATTGGAGATCTCTAAAGCACGCATCTGCGTGCCAAGAGCTTTGATCTGATTAAGGAATTTTTCATGATCCCGAGACATTAGATCGATCTCCTGTGACTATAATTTGCTTCATCTTCGTCATACGAAGGTTGGGTTTCTGGCGGGGCAACCGGCCTTGTTGTCGGTTCTGCCAGAGCAACGGTTTCAGAATTCTGCACTTCTCGCTGGGCGCTCATCGCTTCGATACGCTTCAAGGCTTCGTTGGGATCTTCGCCAAGTTGCAGACCAACACGCTCGCGAACATCCTCGATCTGCGCACCAGCGAACTGGCTGACGAGTCGAGCATGACGCTTCACCGTAAGGCTATCGCCGCCTTGGTCACGATCATAAGCAAGCGAAAAGCGCTGGATTTTATAGCGCTCGGCCAGGGCGATGATTGCCGCCTCAGTGTTTGGACCAGGTTCGCCAGTTGTGCCGATGAACAGGATCCGCTGCCTCTCTTCTGGGCTAGCCAACTGGTAGGTGCTCAGGGTGTCGACACCGCCCTCGCTGAAGCGGATTTCGGTGGGGTTCGCGCATTTCGGGTTGGCGAGGTATACACCTTTTTCAGTTTCTGTCGTAAAACCCTTGAACTCACGTCGTTCGCCATTGATAACCTGAGCGCCGCGGTACTCATACCCGCAGAACTTGGCATTAGCATCAATGTGAGGAAACACAGCGGAGCCATGCCGGCTCGTACGCCAGCGCGTTTCGGCCAACACTTCGGACGAGATACCTCGCTCTTGGCTCAGATAGCTATCACGGCGAGACATGAAACCGAAAGTGCGGTAGTGGTTTTCCGTGCTGGTTGCGATTGTCTGTAGGCGCTCGCGTTCCTTCCTCTGTCGCGACTCTTCGCGTGCCCGATCAATACGGGCCTGCTCTTCCGCTGATTTACCCAGCGAAGGCAGAACGCCCCCCTGAAACGCACGAATATCGTCCTTTGCCTGGATGAAGGTGCCGCCACTGGCTTGCTGATAGAGCTTGAAGATGTCACCGCTCTTGCCCGAATGGCGGTCATGCCAGACCCAATTGTCATCAGCGGCTTGGTAAATGTCGTATTTCCCTGAGCCGTGGCGGAAAACAGCATGTCCTTTGTACGAGGCCTTCTTGTCGTACTCCATGCCCAGGTGAGCAGCGTAGTCGGTCAGGTCAACGTCGCGTTTCATCGCGGCGACTTCGCGGGCGTCTGATGCTTTGTCGTATTTCATCGAGCGTGCTAAAGCAGTACCAGGAACCTGCCGTCGCACTCGACCAAGAGGCTGTCGATCAGCGAGTGTGTTATCGGGCAATACACCCTCACGTCCCCTTCCGGGACCTGCTGCCAGATCGCATGTGGACAACGTACGCAGACAGTCTGAGGGAGCTCGCCCTGCAGGGCGTTTAATGTTGCCGAGCGGACGGGAGAAGGCTTCTTCGTTTGCTGCGTCACCGGCGCCGGCGGCGCGGTCAAATTGGCCGAGGCTGCCGGCGACTCGCTGGCCTGCGGCACCGGCTCGGGATTCGGGTCGGGAAACTCCATCGGCGGCGGCGACAGGTCGCCCATCAACGCGGGTGTATCGGCCGAGGCTGGCAAGGGTGGCAGGTCGGACAGGATCAATTCGGACATAGCGGGCCTCCTGAGGCTCAGGCTTGATCAGTTTCAGCTTCGTGGTGAATAAGGCGGTCTTCATTCCCTGGAGCGTTTCGCAAAGGTCGCGGCGCTGCTCTGGGGGAACGGATGAGCCGGGGTTTGTCCATCGCGCAACTTCTGCACCTGGAGCGGGGTTTTCTGCAGCTACAACGGCAACGCGGCGGGCATCAGCCGGCCAGGTCTGTTCGTCGATGCGAAAGTCGACGATTTCAGCACCGAAGGCCTTGGCGTGCTCGATCTCAACCTCTACGGGCGGCAGGACGGTGACGGACTGGCGGGGTTGTTCTTGGGGCTGTTCCTTCGCCTGGCCGGGGAACTGGAAAAGTGGAGAGCCCCCCTGGAGACGATCGAGGACGGAAAGTTTCTGAGGGGTCAGCCTGAACGGCTGGCCGGTGTGCACGGACGCGCGAATAGCTTCGCGAGCCTGAGGCATCAGGTCGAGAGCGTTCTCTTTATAGACGAATTCCGCCGTCGACTTCTTGAATGGGAGCCAGTTGGCTTCACTCAGGTACGTTTTGCACCCGTGGATTCCGCGGGTATAGGCGACATACCAAGCCTGCAGAGAAGCGTAGGATGACGGCAGGTAGTAAGACTGCATAACAGTCATACCCTGGGCTTTATGGCCGGTCATCGCATAGCCGTGCTGCAGCGACTCGTATTCACTGGCATTGATCTTGACCGTCCTCCCATCGTCTCGGGTGATCGTGAACAGAATGTCCTCGATCCGCTCACCGTCGACTTCGCGGGTGACTCGCTCGATACCCAGCACGGTGCCAAGGTCCCCGTTGTAGATCGGTTCATTCTGAGAGTCCTTGGCCGTTTTGCGCAAAAGCAGGCGGTCACCAATCGCAACCTGAATCGTGAATCGCTCGCCGGGCAGTACCTCGGTTTCGATGCTTACGCGGCCTACAGCACTCAATTCACCACGAGCGAATCGGGCATCACGAATTTTGTCGTTGAGCGCCCGTACCTGTTCGTTCGTATCAGTGAGGACAAGAATCTGGGACCAGTCCAACTCACGGACAACGCTATCCTTCCCTGGCAGGCCAGCTTTCATGTCAGCGAAAACATCGCCAACCAACTCGTCAGCTTCGTTCACGCCGTCAGCGAAAACCTTGAGCTGATCATCGCGCTGCATGTGGCGGACCGCATCGCTCACCTTGCCTTCATAAAGGGCCTGAGCAGTAGGCCTGAACTGGTCGACTTGGCGGGCGATCGTCTCGATCTTGGCGCAGCGATCCCCAACAACGTCGTGCAGAAGGCCGAACAATGCGGCGGTCTCCACTGCGTCATGCTGGTTTCTATCACCAACGCAGATCAGGCGGGCGCCTGCCTGGTGACAAGCCACCACCAGGTTATGCATCTGGTAGGTGTCCAGCATGCCGGCTTCGTCGCACACGACGATATCGCCGCGTCCGATGAGATCCTGCTGTTTGAAACGCTGCCCAGACTGCTGCGCGGCAAGCGCGTGCTGGTGCTTGATCAGTAGTGAATGGACAGTCTGGGCCTGAATACCGGTCGACTTAGCCAGCTCCGTTGCCTGCTTGTTTGCAGGCGCAACGCCAATTACACGGCGCCCCTGCACCTTGAAAACTTCGGCGTATACGCGGAAGGTCGGCGCCAGAGTGGAAGACTTACCAACGCCAGCGGCCCCCTTAAAGAATGTGTACTGACCTGGTCCAGTCAGATCGTAGGCAGCTTGGCGCTGCTCCTGAGTGAGCCGAAAAGGCTTTTCGCCTGGCTTCTGGGTCGCCTGTTTTTCCTTCTCATAGTCGTCAATCACCTGGTCAACAAAGGCACTGCCAACATTCCAACTCGGATCATCGAGACCAGCATGCACCGCCTTTACGCAGTCGGCTTCAAGGGTGAAGAGCTCCTTCGTCGTGTAACGCTTCGGCGGCATGCGGCCGTTTTCGTCCGGCTGCTGGGGAATTTCGATGAGGCCGAGTTGTTTGTAAATCTCCGACTTGGTTACTTCGATTTCCTCAAGGCCACCTTTGCCAATGGTCAGGTGCGCGGCCGCGGAATCGATCGCGAATTCATCGATCACGGTGGATCCGCGGAACACCATGCGCTGCAGCTCAGCGAGACTCGGTGCCTGGAGATCTTTGGCGGTTGATGCCTTCAGCTCGACAGTGGGAATCGCTTCGCGCCAATGACCATCCAGGCTGTCGCCTAGCTCGATGTCCTTCGCATCGCGGCTTCGGACGGCGATAGCCTGAGCTGCAGCTTGGCCAGCGGTGGCCATAGTTTTCTTCTCTGCCTGGATCTGCTCGCTGCGCTTGGAAAACTCGGCGACGAGTTCCTTCGAAACTGAAGCATCGTTGAGACGCAGGCCATGCCCGCTCCAATCAACGACCATCGCAGAAGCCAACTCAGGGAGGCGTGCCTGGAGACGCTGATAAAAGGCCACGTCGACGACTGCACCAAACTCCTTCTGGCTCTTGTACAACCACCCCGCATCGAGGGTCAGGAACTTGCCATCGACGGTGCGAACGAAATTCGGCCGTTCCAGGTGTACGTGAAGCTGAGGATCAGGGAAGTCCTGGCCGGGGGCGCGACGTGCTGTGCAATGGGCATATGTCAGAGTGACGCACTCGCCGGTTACAGATTCTGCGCCCTGAGCGCCTTCACGTCCGCGAATCCGGCCAGTACGATGCTCGCGCTCGATCGCATCGTTCACAGCCCCCATCATGCATTCCTGGATCACGCGACGGGTTTGGTCGTCGGCCTGTGCCCAGTAGATGCTGATGGACTTCTGCAGGCTCACACACGAGCTGAATCCGAGAACAGGATCCTTTGCCGATTTTTCTTTCCCGTCCTTCTCCAGTCGCTCCAGGTCGCCGGCGTCTAGCTGCTTTTTCGAGGACGGGTTTGCCTTCTTCGATTCAGCTTCCTGAATAGCCTTGTCGATGGCCTTTTGGCGCTTCTCATCAAGGAACGCCTCTCCGGTGCGTGGGTTGATTCCACGGAAAAGAGCTAGGTAATCACCGTCCTGAGGATGCTCACCGAGGCCCAGCTTGTTGGCCAACGGTCCTGCAATACCCGATGCCAAAGTGTCGTTGCCGGACTTGTGGTAGTAGTCCTCTCGCCCTGTGCCCTGGTCGCCCTCCACCTGACTGACGATAGCGGCGATCTCGGCGTCGACTTTCGCCAGTTCGGCAGCCATGACCTCATCTGTCACTCCACGCTCTGCGCCGAGATCAATGCGCTTCTCACGTAAGGCCTGGAGCTCCTTCAGCTTCTTTTCGAAATAGGAAGCCTTGGCCGCAAAATTACCGGCCGTGGTCTTCTGGTTGCTCATCCCGTAGTGACTCATCGCTCAATCTCCATGCCTGTCTGCTCGGCAATGAGGCGATCCATAACTATCGGCACGAGCCGATTGAGCATCGGCTCGATGGTGCCAGCGAGCAGTTCAGGCCTACGCTCGGCCTGGCTGGCGAGAACCTGCAACAGCAGATCAGGAAGAGCAGAGCCCAGAAGGGAAGAAACGGATTGGGTAATTGCGCCTGCAATCGAAGCCACAACCGGGCCATCGAGCAGAACAGGTACCGGACGAGACGGCTCGGCGCAGAAGCGCTGCGCCTCTAGGAAGCCCGCGATCTCTTCGTCTGTACGCTGGGACATGAGGGCATCGAGTACGCGGCCTTGAGCAACGCCCAAGCGTGCCGAAAGGCGCTCCAAGCGCACCGCTGCAACTTCATGCAGGTACTGGGTCGAGGTCTTTGCCCCAGCCTTTTTCCGCGCCATTTTCCTTTTCCCTTCTGAGAACGCTTCTCAGGTAGACGGCTTTAGCCGGCGTACCTTGCTTTTGCTTTGTTGGCTTTACGGCTTGGAGTCCCCGAACTGCGCGGGATCCGGGCCGACGCGAAGCACCCGAAGGGTGCAGATGTGTTAAGAAAACCCGCAGCAAAACCACAATAATCCAGAAAAACCATCATAGCAAGACCAGTAAAACCATAAAAACCTTTTTGAAAAACCAGTAATATCCATTGACGACCAGATAAAACCAGCTTTAAATCTATTCCAAGGGGTGTGTAAAACCAGAAAGACCCACTAAAATCCAGTTTCAACCATTAACTTCACACTGGAGGAGGTCAGGAATGTTCAAACGCCCTGAGGACCTGATCGCGGAACAACAGGAAGCCGAAGAGATGGCTGCAGAACTGGAGGCATGGCTCGCAAAAGAGGAAGCCACCGAGCAGAAAAACCGTCGTGGGGCTGGTTATCGTCTACTGAATCCGGTGCGAGTACAGATCGCCCTGCTGATGCAGCGCGGGAAAACCGTAAAGGACATCCATCGGGCACTTGATGAAGCACTCGGGATCAAGGTCGATCTTAAGACCGTGCGCAAATTCATGGTCGAGAACATGCCAGAGGAATACGCCTCGTATCTGGGTGCAAACAAGCGAGGCAAGAAGGAAAACCGGATCTATCAGGACGGTTCGAAGCCAGCTCATGAAGAGTTAACAGCCTCACCGACCCCGGCAGAGCAGGAAGAGATTAACCGTCACCTAGAGGTTAAGACCTCTCCGGTGCAACAAGTGAAAACCGCTGAAATGTCAGCAAAAAAACCGCCACTTACCGCTGGTGATCTCAGAGCGATGACTGGTCAGCTTGATCCAGAGAAGTACCGAACCGACGACTAGTCGGAACATCCACGAAAGGAAGAGAAAAATGCGCGTAGCACTCGTCAACCTTGGCGGCAACCAAGGCAAGACCACCCTCTCAGTAAACCTGTTCGCGCCGCGTATGCCGGAAGCGAAGATCTTGGCAGTAGAAACAATCAACGCCGCGGGCGGTGATCTGGGCGCTGCCGTTGAGCAGTTGAAGGGCGAGCAGTTCGCCCGGATCTATGCGGAACTTGCTTCCGCCGACGATTTGATCCTGGATGTTGGCGCATCGAACATCGAAGACTTCCTGGTCGGCCTTTCCCGTTTCGAGGATGGCCACGATGAAATCGATCTGTTCGTCATCCCCTGTACTTCTGATACCAAGGAACGCACTGAGGCCATGAAAACGGCACACATGCTCAGCGCTCTCGGTGTTCCTCCGGAAAAAATTCAGTTCGTGTTCAACCGCGTCGTTGATGGCGTCGAGGCTGAGTTTGCGGACGTGCTGAACTTCGCGAAGAAAAGCGGTGTGGCGTTTGCCAATCCGGCATGCGTTGTCCCTGAGTCGGAGCTTTTCGCCCTGCTCTCGGATAAGAAAATGAACATCGTCCAAGCACTGAGTGATATCACCGATTACAAGGCCGAGTTGAAAGCAGCAACTCGCTCCGACGACAAGAAGGCTTGGCGTCGTGCCATGGACATGCTGGCTATCACCAAGCAGTCCAAATCGATGGATCGACAGTTGCAGCATGTTTTCGAACTGCTGACTTCGACGGTAGGGGCCTGACGATGACCGCGCTCCCGATGAATGTCAGCGAAGCTGCTCTCACACGGGAGCAACTGATGCTGCGCGAGCTCTTCCGCGATCACTTCGAGTTGGCTGATCGTTTCGAGGCAACAGCAAATCAGATGGCAGCCGTCGATCGATCCCTGCATGGCTCTGGCGAGCAGCAGGGAATTGCCGAGCTGCTGCTCGATGCTGCAGAAAATATCCGTGGCGCAGCATCATCGATCGACACAATGAACTTGGATGGTTTCTCGCGAGCACTCGACTCCCTCAGCCGGCAGATCGCCGGTCTACCAGGTCGTTTGCTCAAGCCGGCCGATGAGATCGACTTCCGAGCCTCACTGCGCGAGGGGATTGCTCAGGTGCTAGCTGATGCGATCATCGATGCCAAGCTTCAAGTTGAGCAGGAAGCGGTTGAGGTCGCCATCAATGACCTAGCTGGGCGCGTTAAAGCGGCGATGGCGCAGCTAGGCGAGAGTTCAGCTAACTACTTCGCAGAGCGCAACCAACTGCGTGGCCAACTCGACACAGAGAAAGTTAAATCGACTGCACTGACAGAGCGACTGACGTACTTCGAACAGAACAAAGACAAGGCCTTTCGCCAGATGACCGCCGACTTTACCGCCGCGAGTCAGCGAGCGGGTAAAACTCGCTTGATCGACTTTTGCGCAGGCCTGGTGATCGGCGTCGTCGTTTCGCTCAGCGTCCTGGTGCCGATGGCCAGCCAACACTTCAACCAACAAACCCACACCAACCAACAGCGCTAGCGCGCAACCACTACTACTGACGGAGAAGTCGCATGTCTAACCATAGCGATGACGGGGATTTTCGTGCCCGAAAAAAGAAGGTGAGCCTGCTCGGCAGTGACGCGGAGGCTTTTATCCGTGCACGACACGAGGAGCGCGAAGAGTTCAAACGCCTTGAGGGACGGGACCTTGATGGTCTGGACAAACTGGCCAAGGATCCGCGCATGGAAGAGCTGCATAAGCAACATCAGCAGCGGGACGACGCCCCAACATCCCACGCCGAGCAGCGCAATGATGCCCAGGAGGTGGTCCAGGATGAGCAAAAAAAGCTGACTGATCAGCAGGTCAACCATGAAAAACAGGGCGAACACGCCAGGAGATCAATGTAATGGATAACAGAACCCTCATTGCAGCATCGGCACTGGTCGCAGTGTTCACGGGCCAAGTGGGCGCTTGCCCTCTTGAAGATTGCCTGCCTGGATTGAGCGAGCCTCAGTTTCAGTCTCGTGACCAAGACATGCTCGGTTTGTATGACCTGAAGCAGTCCGGCCAAGCGGCAATGCACGTTGGATTAATCGCCGCTGATTTCAGGATCGCACTGCTCGAAACGGAGAATCGCGCTCTTCGTCTGGCCTTGGCAACTGGCACTCCACCTGACGTCAGCAGCCTGAAGTTTTATCCGAGCCTGAACAGTTTTCTAGATGCAATGAAATCGGACCTGATTCAGACAGAAACAACTGGCCGGATGCCGCAATTGCGTCATTTTGAGCAACGGGTCCGCAATGCGGACACCCGAGCAAAAATTGCTGATGCATCGCGGGCGCTGGTAATCGAGAGCGCTCAAATTGCTGCGGCGGCGAACGCAACTAAGCAAGCGAAGTGAAAGGGTGGCTCACCTGAGCGGCAACTCAGGTGAGCCGGTTTCGCGGCAGGAAAAACCCACGAAAGGAAGAAATTGTATGGTAACGCAATACCGCAATTACATGGAAAATGTGCTTCTCTGGTTCACAGATCCTGAGGCAGCAAAACGCGCCTGGCGCGAGCGGCGCACCACGGCGCTCCGTACGGCACTGGCACCACAACTCAGCACCGATACTTTCGGCTGGCCGATTGAGCAAATCATTCATGATGATGTGATCGACCCCATCCCCGCCGATCGTGCGGCGATCACGCGTCGAGCGTATTACGGCCGTGCGGCGTATCACGCCGGCGCTCGTTTGCAGAAGCGTATGCGCGCTCGCAACTTCGTAATCAGCGTAGCGTCGTTCCTGGTGGTGTGCGCCACGGCCTACCTACTCGGTCGCAACGGTTCCAGCCTCGCCTGGCAGTGGGGTTCGACAGCTGCCGGTGCCTGCATGGTCATCGCTGGCATCTACCTCTTCGGTTGCGCTCGTGGGCTAACGACTGATAGCTGGCGTCTCATTGTTCCTGCCGGCCCGTTGCTCACCGAGGAGGAGATCGAGGACGTTAAAGAGTTCGGCGCTCGAGTACTGCTGCGTGTGACACCACCTCAAACGCCTTCTGACCTGGTGGGCTCGTACCGGGCTTGGACTTATGATCGTGACGGCAACCCGGTCGACGGCCAGATTGTTCCTGACGATCTGTCGGTTTCATATCTGCGCAAAGCGGCGGTCGATGAGTCGGTCCCGATGGCTGTTGCGGGGATTGCGTTCTCTATGGCCGGCGCGTTCGTGGCCACCGACTCCATTAGCTGGTTCTTCGCCCCCATTGCTGCGGGTGCCGCTGCTGTGTGGTCGCTCCTTTCGATTTTCGATTTGAGCTCAATTGCAAAAACTCGCACTGCTGCAGCTCGTGAAGCACTAGCCGTCAGCGCGTACCCGAAGCTTATCGAGCAGGAAGGAAAGTCAAAATTTTCGGACTTTGATCGCGCTCTTGACGAACAGATTGAACGAGCCATTTCGGAACAATCACCGTTCATCCAGCTGGGCACCTCAACCGATTTGTTTGCCGAACGCCGTGATCCATTCAGCCCGGCAAAAGCCGGCGTGCCGTTCGGAATGACTGTCGCAGACCTTTCCACTCACCTGTTAATTGTGGGCCTCACTGGTACGGGTAAAACGGCGGCCTGCATTCGCCCCGTTGTCTGGCAATGGCAAGCAGCGAAAGCTGGAGGTCTGCTTGTACTCGATGGCAAAGGTCAATTGCCGACTGAGTTGGTGGATCTCCCGGGCTTCCAGGTAATCAGCCCAGGCAATGCTTCGTTCAACGCTATCCAAAATCTGCGCCCGGATGAAGTTGCCGACACACTGTTCAAGCTGTTTTCGTCGGACAAAGGCAACGCTGGCGACGTGTCCGGCAACGAATGGGAGCAGTTCGCACGCGAGCTGCTGCGCAGCGCCGCGAAAGTTCTGGCCCTGCTGAATGCTCTGGAGCCGGCAGAGTGGCCCTGGACGCTGGGTTCGATCTACAAGCTGGCGTTCGAGGCGGGTAGCCGCGAGCGTGCAAAAGTAATTGTTGAAGAAGGCAGCTCCTGTGGCCACCTTATGCCTGGGCATGTGCGACGTGCCTATAGTGGTTTCATGGTGCGCCACGTTGAGAAAGCCGATGAGACTCGATCGAGCATCGAACTCAACCTGGAAACTTGGCTCGGTACACTGATCAATGACCAAGACCTGGGTGCTTGGGCTGACACTGAGGAAGGCATCGAGATCGAGGACTGCCTGTATGGCGCGATGTTGGGCCTGGCTCTGCCAGATACCCAAACCGGCATTGCAATTTCCGCTCTCGCCAAACGCCGCTTCTATAGCGCAATCAAGCGCCGGGGCGATACCTGGAAGGCCGATGGTCAGACACCTGTCCTGCTGGTTGTCGATGAGGCTCAGGACCTGGTGTCACATGAAGAGTTGGCGATTTTACCCAAGGCTCGTAGCCTCGGCCTCTGCGCGGTCTACTCGACTCAGGGCCTCGATGGGCTCCAGGTCGCGCTGAAAGATGAACAGGCAACCATCATGCTGCTCGACCAGTTCCGTTCGATTGTGAGCGCTCAGGTCGGCTCTGACATGACCCTGGACTATGTGTCGAAGCGAATCGGCGCCTCGCCCCGGGTTGTATTCTCTGAAGTCGCCGCGAACACCACTGATCCGGTTGCTACGGCGAACTCGTACGGCGCAAACGCTGGCGGCTATTCGGCTGGCACCATAGCTGCCCGTGCGCAAACCTCGGACGAAATGCTGAAACTCAGCCGGTCCTATGGCCACGTTGGCCAGGCCATTCAAACCATGTCCGAACTCGCCAAGAAACTCGGTGCCGAGCAGGCTTGGCAGCAACTCCCGGCAGCAATTCGCCGCGAGCGTCCTGCAGGCAGCGTCAAGATCGGCGAAATCCCTCTCGTCGCCGCCGAAGAGATCCACTCTCTGACTATGAATAAGTTCACCGCTCTGGCAGCGATCAATCGCTGCGGAACTATTCGCCGCGCCCAGATCCGGCTCAATCCCATGTTCGTATTCCCGAGCGAAACGAAAACCGTACTGGCCGCTGAGGAGGTGGCAGCATGAAAAACTCCTCCGCTCATCTCCTCGCCCAGCACGGCGAGCTGCTCCAGGTCAGCGCTGTTATCACCGGCGAGCCCCTACACGACAAGGCGGGGCGCTTCCTGAAAGCGATCGGCGTCGCTGCGCTCTGCATCGCCGTTGCCGCCGGCGCGGGCCACGTTACCCAGGGGATCCGCGAAGAAGCTGCTCGCGTAGCGGCTGCGGAGAAAGCCGAGGCGGAACACCTGGCCGAGGAAAAGCGTATCGCTGCGGCTAAAGTTGCCGGACTGCAGAAGCGCCTGAAGGCCATGCAGACTCAGATCAGTACCGAGCGTGATGCGCTGCAGGAGCGTTTCCAGCGACTGCTGGCGGAAAAAGACAAGGGTCCCGCCGTTGCCGAAATGCTGCGCCGGTATCCAGCACCGTACAGGCCGCTCCAGGGAATTGATCCCGTCGCGTTCGAGGTCTTCATTGATCTCGATCGCGACAGCTGGATCGCTACCGGGACAAGCCCGAAGCTCGATGAGCACTACCAGGCTGAACGGGCGAAAGTCCAGGCCGGTGTTGAATACCTGCGCCACGTCAATGAGGCCCTGGAGCTGCAAGCTCCCGTGTCTCCTGCGCAGCCGGCTGCTTCTCGCTCTGTGCCGACCGTGCCTGTGGCGCCGGAGCCGGTCATGCCGCTGGAAACGCCAGCGCCTACGCCTACGCCTACGCCTACGCCGGCGACGAAGCCGCGCACGGCGCCGACTGGCGTGCAAGGCAAGGTCCGGGTCCTGGACTGGTAGTCTGGTCGGCTCGCGCCTAAAGGATCCCGGCCTCGGCCGGGGTCTTTATGCCCGCTGCGCGGGCCGAGCCCAGAAGGGAAAACGGTGAGCGTCGGGGCGGGACATGTCCCTGCACACCAGCGAACATTGTCACGGGGAATGGAGGCTTTGAAGGATTGCTGTAAATTCGGCGACAGAAACGAAAAAACCCACCGTCAGGTGAGTTTTTCGAGAAGCACTTTCATATGTCCGCGGGTGGAGGCTTTCGCCCTCGTTTCCCTCGGCTAGTGGATTCAATATAAGGATATTCGCACCAGGGCGCAGCCTTTTCTTCTTCCTTTTTCTTATACCGTGCAGCACTTCCCGACGCAGAAGAGCTAGTAGCTACGGGAATTCAGACAGCTAGAAGCTGTTTAATGTCGTCATCGTTCAACATGAAAACCGGCGACGAGCCCTCAATCCCGGGGCTTCCCATGATGGCGAGGGCAACGTACATATCCCTCGTAAGGGCAAAGCCTTGCTGAGCGGTCGGGGGGGTGAAGTCGCCTTTGAACTCCAGACCTGCACGCTCATAGAACGGAATCAAATCGTGATTGCATAGCAGGCAAGTGCCTTGCGAATAGTCCAATACGCCATTCAGCAACTGAGTGCCAATGCCATGTCCCCTATAGGGCTCGAACACGAAGATTTTGTGGCAGTAACGTGAGAAGGAGGGATCCGGGTGTACGAAGAATATGGCATAACCGTATAGCCGACCGTTTTCATGACTCACTGCCACCTTGAGGTGACCTGCGCGGTAGCACTCTTCAAGGATGCCGACCACGTGTCGAATGGCTTTCAGTGTTTCGGCTTTTGAGAAGGCCATGAAGTGCATGGCGAGCCCAGGTTGAGCCAATAAATCAGCCAAAATACCCTTGGCATCATTCTCAAAAATCGTCGCCAGAAAAGTGTCAACGATGTCCTGTGGAGCTTCTTGCAACTGAGTCATACCGATTTCCTTGTCAGTTTTCATGGATGCGAAATTCGCATTCAGGTGCTGTGAAAGCCCACACGCGGTGGGCTATAGATTTTCCTGTGGGCCTATTGGCCCCAAGAATGTTCCCGATCAGATACAGCCCATTTGGACGGTCACCTCAATCAGTGCTGGACCAGTACACGGCGGGCTGACCGGTGCTTCATGAGCAGGCCAGTAGAGCAGAATAATACCGACCAGCACTTTGATCAGGACGCCATGGAAGATACCCAGGCACTAGGAGCGGAGGTCAAACTTTTGCATCTGTCGTACTCACGGTGGTTGATGAGACAGTTACCATAACGACCGACTTGCTCCTTTCAAGCAACAACCAAATTATTTTTCGGCTTGCCTCAGAGTGGTCCCCTGTTTCCTAAGAACAGGACGATCCATGGTCTTACGCGGGCTCAACCCTTTGAGTTTTCCCTTTCGGATTTTTGGTCGGGCCCTCCGCTGGAACCAGGATCACATTCCCGGTACTCAACAATTACTTCTACCTGAGTTTCCCTGCCCCAGGGCGTGTAATAAGCCATTTCTCTGATGCGCTCATGCCTCTCATAGGTTTTCCCGTCTTCACGAACCACAATTTTCATAGCGTTTACCTCGTCATTGAGTGAAACCCATTGTGGCCCCAAAAAAACACTCTCCCTGGACGGGGTTTGCATCCCCTGTGCGTCATCTGGCGGGCGCAAAAAAGCTCGCATCTGTTATTCCCCCCCGTCTCGGAATACATAAATTGGGGCAGTGTGCTACACCAATACCCCTCTCTGACGTTTCTTTTCTTCTTTCAATGCGAAAGCCATACTGTGATCTAGCATCGTATGCTGGACGATGCTCAGTCATATGCATCATCGGAAAGCACTACGACAGGGGGCTTAGTAATCATGAGATGGATTCAGGTAGGCAAAGCAACGTAAATATACCTGCACGGGATAACCAGTGGTGCTTGGTACTACCTATCGACACCTGACTCACTAGAATATAGCCAAGGAAGCGTTATGAGTACCAGCGCGATCAGCCATATAGTTGTTGTTCCAAGTAACTCTAACGAGAGAAGGACGACATTTTTTCAAGGCTATTCAGATTTTTGGCATCCTGATTTTGTAAAAATTTTAAGCTGTTTAGTTTTTTTTCCGCATGACGCCTCTGACATATACCTTTCTGGTGAAAATTTTGTTAAAGCAAGATCTATTGGCGCGTGCCTGCAAGTGGATTTCCTGCGGGCAGATTTGCTAAAAAAATACTTAGAGCTTGGCTATAACCCCTTAACCGTTTTATGGAGCACTGATGAAACGATCGATCAAGTTGAAGATGCTATTTCCAACCTTCCTTTAAAGCCGCTACATATTACAACTGCCAACAGGAAAGGAAGCACGTCCTTAGTTGACCTTGACGATGAGATTGTTACCAAGTTAATTGATGATCTTTTTGCAAGTGCAGCATCTGCCGACTCAGAACTTAACCAATTCAGGATTTTTTTGAAATCAAAGGGGGTTAGGAAACGAGCGAAAGTTGGTCTGCATTTAAACGCCAAAGGCCACAACTGCACCGAACCACTTATTGAGGTGCTTGTTAATTATGGAGCACAAATCAAAGTCACAGGAATAAAGCCTTCGGGCAACACTACAGAGCATATCTTGGGAATGTTGCACTTAATGGGTGAAATAGACTCTCTTCGCCCAGATGATGTTGTGAAATCACCATTTCGAAAAAATGATGCCATCGTGCATTGCCCATCTGTCTATACTTATCTTTATCGTGCAGAGGGAAAGCAGTGGCGTGATTTGAATAGGCATTTAAATAACCCCAAGCGAAATTTTCTTAAAGCAACCTTGATCCGAGGCAAAGGATATGGCAATTCTACAATAGCCATTTCTGAAGCAGATATCTTCAATCCCTATGATGATAAAATACTTGGCCCGCTACTGCGGGATCGCCAAGTAGAACTTAAAATATTTACCACTACCATCTCCATAGTTGCTTCTAATCAGTTTGTGCCCGCATTGAGACTTCCAAATTCGGTTATGCTGCATCACGACAAGTTGAAAGAAATAGGGCAAACTGTCAACTCAAACGTGAGGCAGTGGCACGAAAAATTAAGTGGGAAATTTTTCGAGTACAGCGAACTACTTAAGGCGGACATTGGTGAGGCACTACTTTCCGGAATATTTAATGATCGAGAAAAAATATTAGCAGTTTGCGACTTCCCCATCGAGTGGGTCTCCATTGATCTATTGCCCGTGATGTTCAGGCATGAGGTATCTCGCGTTCCTTCCACACCAGGAAACGTTACAAGCAATATATTATTATCTCTTCCCAAGCATGCTTATGCCTACAGCACGCTGTGCGACATCCTCATAATTCGTTCTTTTGATGAGAATGACGAAATCAGAGACCACCTATCAAAAGTCGTGCAGTGGGGGCATGATGAAGGGCGCCTGAAAGGTCTTAAAGTACAGCTGGTAGATGTAGCATCAAAAGATGAATTAATAGAAGCATTGAAGTCATTCAAAGGGATTATGGTTATCTTTGATTGCCATGGAGGGCATGGGGGTGAAACAGACTCAGCTTGGTTACATATTGGGGGTCAGAATATAGATGTCTGGCACATATACCAATCCACTAGGGTCCCACCAATAGTCATTTTAGCTGCTTGTAGCACGCACCCGGTAGAAGGCTCACACGCGTCCGTAGCAAACGGTTTTTTGGAGTCAGGAGCTTGCAGTGTCCTAGGTACATTCGCGCCAATCAACTCAGACCACGCTGCGACATTTGTAATTAGACTATTAACGCGAGTAGCAGTATATTTACCTATAGCGCTAAAATCACGACCATACACCTGGCGCGAGGTAGTATCCGGCCTTTTTAAAATGTCATATACAAGAGACGTTTTGACATACTTGCGCGACGAGAAAAAGCTATTAAACCAAAATCAATATGCCGCGATACACATTAAAACCAATATGCTCGTAAATGCAGTTGAAGCTAAAGATTGGTTCGACAAATTTAAACTATTGATAGGTGTAGTGCTGGATATGGAAGAGCCAGCAATTAATGAATTATTCCAAAAGAACTTTCAATTCGTAGAGACAATGCTAATGGTCCAGCTTGGGCGCCCTGAAAACATCGTCATTGTCGCAGACTGACCGCTCCCTACTGGTCGCATACATTCTAAGCACCTTGGCTTTTTGAAGGAGAAATAATGGTAGATGTTAAGTTTTGTGTATTTTGTGGCAGGCCGCCCGAGTCGAAAAACAAAGAACACGTACTACCTCAATGGCTATTGAAATTGACTGGCGATCCTAATAGGGTTGTTAGCATGGGGTACAATTACAAAAGCAAAACAGAGATCTCTTTTCGCTGGAAATCGCTAGTTACTCCAGCCTGTGAGGCATGCAATACAGAGTATGCGGCTCTAGAAAGTGAAGTGCGCCCAATAGTAGAGGCACTTCTTGAGCGAGAACCTCTATCAGTCGCCAACTACTGTACGCTATTGGATTGGCTTGATAAAGTTCGCGTAGGCTTGTGGTTAAACTATCATCTTCTGATGGGCAACCCGACTGGCATTACGCCTTCATTTTACATTAATTCTCGGTTACGTAAAAAGGATCGCTTTGTCGCGATCTACCCAATTCAGGAGAAAAATGCGGGCTTAAATGCGCATGGTGTGGAAACGCTGTCATTTCACGGAGCTCCGTCGGCTTTCGGCTTGAGAATCAACAGCATTTTTTTGATAAACTGCTCAAGTGATTATATTTTTTCAGGACGCTGTGGTTTTCCATATCCCGCCAGCATGAAGTTGCATCTAGATGGTGATAGCTCAGGCTATTTGCAAATGGATGAATTCAAAGCCACAAGAAAAATAAAATCACCTATATTCAGCTTTCAACTTCACAAACCTTCAGTATTCCTTCTTCAACCCATAATGCAAAGCCCCGTAAGCGAGATCGATCAAAGCTCTACTGTCCTAGGTGGCGATCCAACTCGCGACCCATACTTACTCGCTAGTACAATGACAGGTATGCAACCAGGGGTTGGAAAAATTTATCGCCAATTTAAAGGCCATGCAACTAGATTGGACGATGAAAATGCGAAAATCACCTTTGACACTATTACGGGCTCTGAATGTAGGCCGGCAGGGCAGTTAGTTTCGCAAGTATATGAGCTACAGACATTTTTACAGGGTGCTTACAGTCCGTTAACCGAAGACTTAGAGATTCGCAAAAACTGGAATCAACGGCAAAAAATAATGAAACAACTCAATAGGTCAATATCAAAAAGCTATATCAATGCGTCTAGCCCTAAACGCTGATGTAGCTAGATTCGAATCTGTTGAATGGAGCGCGGACCTCACCAGTATCGGTGATGACTTCACCAACTGGATGACCTTTGTAGACGATGAGGTGTGCCAGTGCGCCGCCGAGGATGACAATGACTGACCTGGTGAATATGCCTATCGGCGACCTGCAGGTCGCCGGCGAACGGCGCCTCACCGCTGCCCAGTGTCAGCTTTCTACGGAGCAGGATTCGATGGAAGAGTTCGAGCCGATCCGCGATTTTTTCCAGCGTCGCCAGGCCAAATGGTTCGATGCGCAAGCGGCCCAGGTCCAACTGCTCGCCGAGTACCGGCCCGCCCAGCGCAATACCTTTGTGTTTCCCGGACAGAACGGCGGCGCCGCGATCCAGCGTGATGGCCAGCGCGTGGGGTACGTCGATTTCAGCATCAACCCGCTACGCGATCGGCTGTACATCGACATGATCAAGATCGAGTCGGAGCATCAGCGCGGCGGGATCGGTCTCGCGGTACTCTGGCGGCTCTGGCGAGAACACCAGCTACCGATCGTGCCGATTCAGCAGTACGGCGCATCCGGTCCCTTCTGGTCGGCAGCGCGTCGGCGCTTCGCTGCGGCCGGCGCACGGCTTGAAGATCAACTGTACGCCTGCCAACTTGAGGACGCGAAACAGCGCTGGCAGCACCTGGTGCCAGAATCCGAAGTTGACAGGTCGATCCGTGAGTACTGGGAGTGGGTCGCGGCCGAGCACGCGGCGGGTCGTCCTGCAGGGCCTGGCATCCCATGAAAGTTCTCATGCAACCAGACGCTACCAACGTTCTACAAACCGGGAGCGGCAGTTACGCGAAATTGCCGGCATAGAGGCCGCCGGATTGGGCGTGCATGGCTTGCGGGCAACCGCCGCGACCAATGCCCTGGAGCATGAGGCAGATATCGCCAAGGTCCAGCAGTGGCTGGGGCATACCAATATCAGCACCACGCTCATATACGATCGGCGAGCTTCCAGACCGGAAGACTCACCGACATATTAAGTGCGGTATTAGGCGCCGCCGCCCTGCGGGGGCTGTGACGGTCGGTATGGAGTGATCGCCCGGCTTATAGATCCCGTCAGAATCTGCCGAGTGCTCATAGACAGCCCACCCATAATCCCCTGCATTGAGTTCTCGTAAGGATTGAGGCCCGGTTCGCTGAGCGAAATCATATTGAGCACACTACGGGGAAATGATGTGATCAGTTGAGCACTGGTGACAACTACGTTCCAGGACAACAGGATAATCACTACAACCATCAGCAATCCGCCGATCAGAATCCCTCCGAGGCTTTCCAGCGGACGGCCGACATCGGCGACACCAGGATCAAACATCCCCCAAAGCCCCATAGCCATCGCCTGGACCATTGCCAGACCAACAGCGCTGATCACAATCGCTGCTGCCAGACCACCCACGGCCAAAGCAGGATAGACGAAGATGAAGATAAAGGCGTTCCACCCTTTCGCCGACAGCTGGGAGGTGTGCTCTTCCCCTTTCGGGGCGGCCATACCAGCCGACCAGAGCGTCACTCCGAAAAAGGTCGTAGCAACGGCTACGAGCCAGCTGATTGCCCCCATCAGTCCATAGATTGCAAACAATAGAGGCATCACGTAGCCAAGTAACCCGCCGGAGACAATCATTACTCCTCCGATTGCTTTTGGCAGCGTCCCATCAGTGATTGAGTTAAGACCGGGGATATATTTCGCGATCGTCCCGCCCGCAAAAAATCCAATGCCAGTGCCAACGAGCGAGCGTCCCCAGGACGCAATGTTGTGGATATTCTGGTTCGAGGGCCCGGTCGTGGACTTGAGGATCTCGAGCGAAAAAACTCTAGCCAACAGCGACTTTTCAGCACCAACATTTCCAGGTTGAATCTGTGCCAGGGCTTCGCTTTCGACCAGTTTTGAGAGCGAGTCGCCCGGAGTCATCGCCGAAAGCGTGGATTTTGGCATCATCTGTGCGGTCGCGCCCTCTGCGTAGCTAGCAGCACGTGAGAAGTCGCTCGCTGCGCGCAACACGAAAGTGCCGCCGAGCATCCACCCCCAGTTCTTTACTTCGTCAAAATACGCTTCACTACGAGCAGCCTGGTCAGTTGCAATCGTGGTACTGATGGTTTGCTCAACCATGTTTTTGTACCAGTCTGCGGACTGACTAGCCCATGTGATACTTTCCTCAAAAAACGTCTTCACGTCCCCTGCCCCCACAGTCCCGTCTCGAGCCAAAATCGCCTGCTGGACGGCATGCTCGACCAGACCGATCCAGATCTGACGCTGAGCCGAGGCTATACCGACCTCGATAGAGGCGGCATTGTTTTTCTTGACCTGTTCATACTCATCACTGCAGGTCATTGACGACAACCAACCGGATTGGCAAAACCACCCCTCGGTTTCCATCTCCCCCTCGACCGTGCCAGTAACCGCGTCGGGCTCGATCAATCGTTGGACACCCATGCTGACAGCACGGGCCAATTCGTCGCTCGGAGGAATTAACGGTATCTGTAAAGATCGGCCCGCGTTTGCGATATACACGCCAGCAGCAGCGGCCTCAGTCAAGCCCGCAGCTGGATACTTACCGCCGTAAACCTGATTCCATTTTATTTTTAAAGCCTCATTCGCAAGGTCACGACTCGATAGCGAACTTAGTTGATCGTTCGGATCTCGGAATATCTTCAGACCAGCGAGTTGGACCGCTGATATTTTCCAACTGTTTAGCATGTCCAAAGCGACTTTCGCGTCGACTTCCACTCGGAATTTCGGATCACTAAACAGGTTATGGCGATGCATCAGTTCAAATGCATTGTGTTGCATCGTGTCGCCGAATTCGGCCGCAGATTTGGAGACACCGGCGACAAGAGCGTGTCCTGGCGTCAAAGTGACCTGAATCCCGCCGGCACTAGAGACAGGAATAACCGGTGCAATTAGAGTCAGGGAGAAGATCACCCGCAGCGGGTAGAAAAAAGCCTCGTTCCCATCTTTTGCACCGAAAAAATTCCCGTTGTTTTTCAGTCGGAAAATTCCGAGAAACATAGCCCAGGCCGCCAGGGCGCCGAACATGGCTAGGCCGAGTGTTGAAAAAGCCGATGCAAATATTGTCAGTGGTGTTACGTCCTGAGCACCTATTCCAGGGAGTTCTGCCGCATCAAATATCCAACGACCGAAAAGCCATGACAGCACAAGTGCGGAGAAACTATTCATTCGATAGCCCTCACCCGCACACAGTAATTATTAGGCAGCACTCGTCCTATCAACAACGACGGTCGTTTAAAAATCTCTCGCAAAAATCGCAACGGGTGCGGTGCGCTTTGCGTATAAGCCATATGAATGCGGTAGGCATTCTGAAAGAGCAACATCAGCACCATATTCAGAAAAACACCATTAGCAAAAAGAAGCATCTTGCCCTGCCCCCAGCTTGCGACAAAATAAGCAAGCACAGCCGCCACACTAATTACTAATACAAAATTGACAAAAATAAGTGACTTATAAGCCCGTCGCAGTGACTCATTCGTAACTTGACTCTTCAAACAAATGTCATCCCACAAAAGCTCATCATCGAGCTCTGCGAGATGGCGATCAGCTTTCGCCTGTATCCGTATTTCACTGACCCAATGGTAAATATTTTTAATAAAATAAATCGGAAGAGTAGCGGCATTTTTAAGCTCACGACCAGCATTGACAGTCTGACGATAACCACTCAGGTAACCGAACGCCGTTTTAATCTTACTCATGATTACTACTCCTCATATAAACAGGAGGAATTGGAGTTTCTGGAGCCTTGATTTGCATCGTGCTTTCGCTTCTATCAAGCTGCGGCATTTCACGAGCCGGCAAGACCAAGCCGAAATAAATAATTAGAAAAACGCCGATAGCTCTTGGAATCTTTACGCTCGCCTCTTTAAACATAGTTCCCGCCCTCCTTCGAAAGAATTTCCTCTACAGTGCCAGCAAGGGCTGAAATGATATAGCCGTCATGCATGCATGATTCGGGCAACTCACATGCTTTAACCTGTATTTCTCGCAGTATTGCGAGAACCTTCTTTAGCTGCTCATACGACATAACCAAAGCCTCTGTATGTTCATACACACTATTCTATGACCCTAAAGCTAAGCCATCTAATTGATTGTTCACAAACATAAAAATGCTTTTGCAATTACGTAAGAATAATTTGAATGACTTCTAGCTTGATTTACAGAGCATAAATAAAGACCATCATAGAGCCAGCCTATATACCGGCGAAAAAAAGCCCCAATGAAGGGGCTTCTGAACAGGAAACGAAATCAATAACGCCGAAGCATCTGCGCAACACCCGCGAAAAATTCCTCGGGATGGTTGGAATGCGTCTCTATATCATTTTCCGAAACATACGCTGACCACTTGCCATTTTCATATACAAATTTAAAAGCGTCTGTACCAGCAGTTTGGCGGCTGTAACCGCCGATATTGTCTATCGGACGCACCTTCTGAACGCCATTTATCAGCAGTGACATGTATCCGGTGTCGCGATTGCCTGGCTCATTCCAGAAAGTGAGTTGAATACTTTCTGCCTTCGGTCGCCCTACAGCTTTATCCAAGTATCGAGAGGTCTTTTCGCTGTACACAGCATCAGCCGTCGCAGTTGCCGGCATGACCTTATTCATTTTGGGTTCGCCACAGCCGACAAGTGCAGCCAAAACCATGGTGACAACGATGATGCTCAGCTTTTTCATAATCTGATTGCCTCAATTTAATGTGCCAGGGTCTCGTCCTGCTGTAAAAGCGGTGCGGTATCGAGACCTGGCAAAGGAGCCAGACGTAGATTCGTTACTGCGTCCGCTCCATAGCCACCGGCTGCAGCGGCGCCTTTAGCTTGATCTCCACACGACGGTTCTGCGCCCTTCCCTGCTCCGAGCTGTTGCTTACGATCGGCTGCGACGGACCGGCACCGAACACCTGAATGCGATTCTTATCAATGCCCTGGCTCATTAGGTGCTTACCGACGCTAATAGCGCGCCTCTGGCTCAGCTCGATGTTGCTAGAGTTGCTACCGACACTATCGGTGTGGCCAGTGACCTCAATGTTGTTTTCTCCGTACTGCTTGAAGGAACCAGACAGCTTGTCCAGGTTAAATTGGGCAGCAGGAGACAGTTCGGTCGAGCCATTAGCGAACGTGATCGCACCAGGCATCACTAGCTTGATGTCATCGCCTTGGCGCTGTACGTCGATGCCAGTGCCAGCAGTCGCTTTGCGGAGTTCAGCCTCTTGACGGTCGGCGTACACGCCGTAACCTGCACCGGCCAAGCCACCGATACCAGCGCCAATAAGTGCGCCTTTACCACGGTTGTCCTTGTTAATCAGCGCCACTGCTGCGGCTCCTGCGATAGTGCCGATGGAGCCCCAGGTCAGGGTCTGGTTGCGGGAACCATCCTGATCCTGCAACCCAGTACCAGCGCAGCCAGTGAGAGAGAAGAGAATGCTGGTAACCAGCACGGAGGTAATAGCTTTTTGCATGTCGAGGCCTCTAACTGTTAGTCGTAGAATGGAGAAAGTGCGTCCGAGCCAGTTGATAGAGTCAACCGGATATATACGAATAACAGCGAGCACCCGACCGGGCTATTTTAGTTATTGCCTCCCTACCCCTATCGCTGCTCGGGGGTAGTTTGGTACACAGCGATTAACTGCTACTTACTTCCTAGGCATAATTATGTACCAGCACTACCGCACATACAAGTAACAAACCGCAAACTTCCTCATGATAAATATATATCACAAGACCAAAAGCCATATATAATTAACGACAACAGATAGCCGCTGCAGATTAACGATGAATACTTTCGAAAGAGACAGCTCGCTCGATCTAATTAAGTGGATCGCACTACTTACGATGATCATCGATCACACCTGGTTCGTGCTACCAAATGAAATCCAGGAAAACCTGTCCTCGATGCGGATTATCGGTCGACTTGCATACCCCTTATTCTGTGTCGCAATTGCGGCAAATGTTGTCCGGCAGCCAATCAGTTGTCCAGTCGGATTGAAATATCTGAGTGGGATATTACTATTCGCCATCCTGAGCCAATGGCCGTATTCGAGATATTTCGATAACGGGCATTTAAACATTCTGTTCGTTATAGCACTTGGGCTAGTTATCGCTCAGGCGATGCATCATCGGACTCCCGGACTGATCTTATGCGGGATCCTAGCCCTGTTGATCACAATCGCGCTCCGTCCGGTACTGAGCTACGGCGTAGCTGGAGTGTTGTTACCTAGTGCACTGGTAATCGCGCTTCAGGCACGGAAGCTAGAGATTAAAATCGTAAGTTGGTCCCTATCCGCCCTTCTCGCCGCTATCGCAAATGTTGGCAGCTCGATTTTGCTGTTGCATGATCTGCCACCGATGGATCATGCGGTCATCACCGCAGCCGCATTGGCACCAATGCTCGGACTGACTCTGCTGCAGATCCAGGTGCCACCGTTACGCTCCGTCAAAGGATGGCTCTACCCAGTTTATCCGATCCACTTACTACTTCTCAGCTCCCTATCAATATCGTTCTGATGCCACCTAGCAAGCGCTTGGACGCTGAGGATTCACTAGATCGCGCGGGATCTCTTCGCCCTTCGCCTGCCACTCATAACCTCCAGGATGCGTGTCAATGCTTGAACTCACCTCCTTCCCTTCCGGGGCCTCTCAAGCGCCTCAGGCGCTTGCTCAAAGATTTGGCATGCCGTCTCGCAGGCGCGCAGATACCCCGACGATAAGCACTCCTATGGGTCGATAGCGAATACGAAAAAATCGTACGCTAAGCGTGCGGCCTGTCAGGTTGAGTCCATAGAGCTTGAAGCCTTGAGGGAATGCCAATCAAAAAGAAGGGGGCATCATTTTCAAGATCGCGGCCGATTCCCAGAAAAAGCCAAAGGGTCAGTGCCCGAAAGAAGTCCGGAACCGACCCAAAACGTCATGAGAGGAAAATCGGGGGCCAGAAACGGCGAATCCCTCTCTAGGAGGGATTCTCAGCCATCGATTGCGTACGCTCGACGGGGCAGGTCGTTCTTGCGTCGCGCTAGGCGAACTGCTTTCGCAGTAACGGGGTGCGATCCTTTCGGATCCCTGTAACCACCCTGTGGTACACGACTAAGTCGCAAGTTAATTATGCAAGGATCTACAAGCGTCCAAAAGGCCCATTGATCATTTTTGTTCATCATGTTTCACGCTGAATAATGGCCCTTGCCTTGTTCAAAGCTCGCAGCCACGAACTTCAACTCATAGGCCAGAGTTGCTGGCCTAATCGGCTCACACAGCGTCTCAACCTGACAGACCGCACGCTTAACGTACGATTTTATCCAAATTCTGTCGGCTTCCCTTCATGGTCTCCAGGCTGCACGCCGATACTCGAACTCACTTCTTTCCCTACTAGGGGGCATTTCGGGTTCATAGCTGTTGTCTCGGCGCTTGAGTGTTTGCACAATCTATAATCCACTGTTTGGCGTCGTCTGGATTGTTTCTGACCTGTGGTGCAGGGCGCAGCTCTGCCGGGGTCGAGAGGGGCAGAGCCCCCGTTATTCTTGTCTACCCCCACTTCCCGCGAGTTACTTTTCAAAGCCCACGTCAAAGGGGCGGTTACCTGATGTGCACCATAATTAACATCCAAGGTCGTGCTGGTAGGGGCCGCGGAATGATTGCATTCGCTTCCTCGATCGCTGGTGCCAGCGACGATTTGTGATTGCATGTAAGGGGATTTAGCCGCGTCCAGGACGGCTGTGATCTGCGGCCGCGAGACTTCATCCAGGACGTGGCCATAGTTGGCCACCGTCTGCCGAGAGAGACCCGCAAAGGTGGCTATCGAGGCTTGAGTCAGCTGTTCACCGCGCTCCTGGAGTCCTCTGCACGCCGCTCGGATCTTCGATTCGGTAGCCTTATGCCGCAATTCGTGGGTGCGCCTGGCTGCGAGGCTCTGACGCTCGTTTAGTGGTAATGACTTGTCGAGTTCCATCGCCCCCCGGCAACACTTGGCACTGCCCTCGTAGCGCGTCCACGTCCAACGTGCGACGGATCTGACCGTCGCTCTTACTGAGGACAGCATTAAGTCCTGGGTAAAGCCATTCCTAGCGAACTTGTTATGGTTGTGAGCGAAGGCTTCCAGTCGCCGTGTGAACGTGGCAAGCGTCCCGCGTTCGCGCTCCTGGTTCACGATGCTGTAAGCGAAATAGCGAAGCTGTTCAAACAGGATGCAGTGTCTGGAGTGCGGGAGGTCTTCCAGCTGTGGCCCCTTCTTCCAGGGCGAAACCTCCAGCTCCACATAATCGGCCAGTTCGCTTAGCTCGTAGACGTGGTTATGCAACTCTGAGGTCGACCACCACGGATGCCCTGGAGTCTTGGCCACTGGGCCGCTGGTGTAATCGGTATCGGCCTTTAAGCGCAGGGCAAAGGCGGTATAGACCGCCTTCATGTACTGAATCGGCTTGTCTCGTGCGTTCTCAGTCGTGCAGACGGGGGGAATGGCGTAGAAAAGGTGTGAATGGCCATTATTCCTATTCCGCACGATCAGGTTCGGCGGCGGCAGACCTTCGTCGTCCCAGGCAAGTGAATTAATGTGATCGAGGTCGAAGATCAGCCAAGACACCATCCCTGGACGATTGATCTGCATGTATGGATAGCGAATGGCGTGCTCGCGGGGGCGAACTCGCGCTGCGGTTTTGTTATCGCTACAGCGAGCCAGATACGGGGCCTCCATCAACACGCGATTGAACACACCGCCCGGCTCAAAGAATCGGGATGGAGGTGTATCGATAAGTGAAGATGTGCCAATGCAATGAACTATTGCCGCCATCGACCACCGCCTGATCGGCGGTGAACGCGCACGCAGAATTGATGCTTGCAGATCTGCAAAGGCATATACATACTGTGCTCACCGATTGCGTTCCGCAGGTTTCCGCCAAGAAATCAGCTGCCGAACGTAATTAAGGAAAGGCCCGCCTCGTGCGGGCTTTTTTTATGCCCGTTTTTGCGAGGCGTGTCGCTGCTGCGCGTAAAACTCACAAATGTCTGCGAGATTCCATCGAATTGCGCGACCGAAATGCAACGGCTGTGGAAAGGCGGGATCGTTTTTCGATAGTCGATAAAGCGTTGATCGTGAAATCTTAAAGATCTCGCAAACTTGCTCAGTAGTTTGAATTTGCATCGCATACGTCTCGTTGTCGAAGCCTGTGGCGCTGATCATTCGCGACACGAGCTGACACGTCAATCCGCTGAACTTTGGCCCTAACTTGCTGTTTTTCCCGTCGTTTTTCTATCGCAATTGCATCTGAATATATTTATGCGGCGCCACAGCGAGGTGCTAACAAACAAAGCGACAGAAATGAATTAAAAAACTTGAATTTATAACTAACTAATCTAGCTAAATTTAGATTTACATCGATTGTGAGCATCACGCCTGGTTGTCACGCCAGTAGAGATGACACCCAAGTCGATCCGCCGCGATGGGATACAATCTCGGAAAAATCGCTAGTGTTTTTTAGACGCAACAGCACGCTTTCCATTGCCAAGGACCGCCGATGCCCCCGCGAACAGAGAGCCACAGGATGCAGATGAAGGCTGAAGAAAAGGTTGTCTCGCCATCACAGTTCATGCGCCAGATCCGACCTGAGCTCTATTCGGACTCAACCTCTAGCGTCAAGCATCAGCTCAAAGCCGAGGTCCTGTCGCATCACTTGGACACCATCACCGAGCGTAACCAAACGCATGACTTTGAACTGTTCTGCCGCAAGCTTTGCGAACGGACGATTTGTCCAAACCTAAGGCCGGCAACTGGCCCGGAGGGTGGCGGTGACAGCAAGGCCGACACCGAGACCTCTCCGGTCTCCGATGAGATTAGCAAGCTCACCTTTATCGGTATGGCCAATAGCGGCAGCGAGCGATGGGCTTTCGCCTTCAGCGCGAAAAAAACGTGGGCCGACAAAGCGAGGTCGGACGTGGATGGAATCGTGGCCACAGACCGCGACTACAAAAAGATCTTTTTTATGACGTCCAGAGCCGCGCGTGCGAAGGATCGAGCCCGAGTGGAAGATGAACTCACCCGTAAGCACGGTGTTCAAGTGATCATCCACGACCGTGCCTGGATCATCAATGAGGTCATCGATAAGAATCGCCGCGATCTTGCGTTTAACTATCTGAGGATCGGTGAAGAAACGAGCGATCTTGATCTTGGCCCATCTGATTATTCGCGAAAGCAGCAACTAGCCGACATAGAGCAGGAACTTGCGGACCCTTCTACGTTTGTCGGGATGAAGATGCAGCGCGCATCCGAAGCGCTTGTGGCAGCAAAGCTGGCGCGAGAACTGGAACTGCCGCGAACTGACGTCGACGGCAGGTTTGTTCGGGCCGTTCGCCTGGCGGACGATGGAGGAACGCTTCGGCAGCAGCTCAACGCGCGCTACGAGTCGCTCTGGACGGCGTTCTGGTGGTTCGACGACATCAAGGCCATCGTCGACGGCTATGATGGCTTTGAAGCCCTTGTCATCGGAAACGAACATGCGACTAATCTTGAGATGCTGTGCAACTTGGCGCAGTTACTATTCAATACCGTCATTCATGAGCACCTCACGTCGGAGCAAGTCCGACTGAAACCCCGAATTGCCCGGTTATCATCAAAGCTTGCCGAACTAGCGAGCGATAGCAGCCGGCCAAACAATGCGCTTGAGGCAAAGACTTCGCTGCTGACCATCCAGCTCAACGAAGCCCTGATTGCCGGCGAGCCAGAACGAATTTCCTCGCTGTGGCCACAGTTTGCAGACATCCTCGTCGAGGCTGACGGCTTGGGGGAGTTTGATGCTAAACGCCTGGTTAGGCTAATTGAGGTGTTCGGCCAGGTCGCCGGCAAAGACCGGGGTTACCGGAACCTTGTGGACCAACTCTCCGACTTCGTGTCTAAACGTACGGGGGAGGTTCAAGGCGCGGTGGTATTGCTCAATCGCGCCAAGCAACTCGACTTCGACGAAAACATGGAGATGATCCGGCTTCTTGGCAAAGCCGCCCGGCTTCTTTCCAAAAAGGAGCATGCGGAAAACCTGGTTGACGCCCTGCTTCAACTTTCGGTCGCTTACCAAAGCGCTGGTTTACTCTGGGCGGCACGTGCGAGCTGCACCTCGGCCGCCGCGACCTTGTTCATTGAAGGTGAAGAAAACGGCGAACTCTCGTCAACTCTATTTCCGACGCTGATGAATGCGGCATGGCAAGCGGTCCAGCTTAAGCACTTCCCTGAGTTGCTGGGAATGGTTCAGATCGCGCGCGGATGCCTGAACGCTTTGCCACTCGACGACAAGTCGAAGAGTCGTGCCGCCGCGCAATTGAAGGACTTCGACATGGTCCTAGCATGTCAACTGACGAACCTCTCCTCGGAGGAGGTACCGCGACTAGAATTGATCCCTGATATCTTGGAAGGGCTGGACCTGAACATCAGCAGGTTCACGCTGCTATACCTGCTGGGATATGAGGACGCTCTGAGGCAGGAAGGATGGGTTCCCGAAAGCGAATCTCCCAAGGACGTGCAGAGTTTTTTCAATCAGTTGGCGGGGCAGCCCGCTGGCGACGCACATTGGCGACCATCAATTTTCAACGGCCAGAATACTCAGGTGTTTGCCACCTCAGTACTTGGCGTTCAGGTAAACGTCATACATGAGCCGACCGACACAGGTATAACCGTCGCCGAAGCCATTGCTGGAACAGTCGAGGCGTTCTTCGCGACCGCGTTCGAACTGGGCGCTTTCGCTCACGCAGAGCGTTTCGATGTCACAGTTGTCGATGCGAGCATCGCGCGTTTCGAGGTGACGGCTGATTTGGACCGTATGAGAGCGACGGTTCGCTGGCCCAATGACGTGTTTCCCGGGACCCCGTCGGTGCATGGCGACTTTCTCTCCATGTTGCTGGAAGTCGCCGCCATCATCTTTTCAGCGACTTGCACTGCGAAAAACTTCAAAGAAGCCGCTGATCGGCTATTCAAGACAGACGCAGCAATGGAACGCGTTGCGATGATTGGTTCACTGTGCATCAGCCGCCAGCGCATCTTCGACGGCGTGTCGCGTCTGAACTCCTGGGATAAGCGTTCACCGAAAAGGTTCGAAGCCAAGCTGGAAAGGCCGCAGGTTAGACGAGAGCCGCGACCAGCCCGAGAAGAAACGCAAGCCAAAGACGAGAACCTCGATGAGAGGGAATTCCCGACGTTGACAGACCACCGCAATGTGAAAGTCCGATCGGTGATCGATGTACACCTCTGGGATCGCGCTGGCTGGATGGGCATAGCTTATGGAGTGGTTAATCCCATGGCGCCGCCCTTCATTGCGATAATGTTTAAGGATAGGGATGCGGCCGTAAAAATATTTGAGCGGTGGCGAGAGCGATTCGGGACAGTAGACAAAGAGGAGGAAATCCACATAGGCATTGTTCGCCGGTTTTCCATCGAGCATCCGACGCATTACGGAATGGTCATCACCTCAAAGATCCCGAGGGATCAAGGGGATCTACAAGTTGCGATGCTGGCGTCGCGCTCCCTGACCATGGAACCTGCTGATGACGTCAACCTCACAAGGTTTTTGGACGACTACAAGAAGGCTGGTGCTTATCTCTTAATGCCAGTTGTAATGGTGCCTGGGCAACCACCGCAATTCATCGACGGAATCTATCTGCTTAAGAGATCGTTGCAGGTGAAGGACGCTTCCGATGTTGGCCCAAATGACCTAGAAAACATGTTTCTTCAGCCTCGGGGATTTGGGCACAAGCACACATGACTTGTAAGGCTTTATCTCTGTCAGCCGCCCTTACATGGGCGGCTCAAACGAGCCGGCCAATTCTGACGTATCGAGATCAACTGCAGCGCAAATGACTTTTCAATTGGAATGGAATTCAAAGAAAGTGAGAACGACCAGCACCAGTTTCGGAAATCGTCCAAAACAACCATGGTTCCTTGGTGGATCTCTCGATAATGAACGTGCAGAGACGTGGGGACCAAAGTGGGGACTAGCAACAAGGATAATCGAAAAAAACTAACACCAAGTTTCGCTAACCACTTGATAATTATGGTGTCCCAGGGCAGGTTCGAACTGCCAACCTTCCCCTTAGGAGGGGGATGCTCTATCCAATTGAGCTACTGGGACAAAATGACAGCCATCAGGCCAAGGGCACTGCGACGGACGGCGTGCATGTTAACGGCCGAGGTGGGTTTTGTCATGTCGTCCGTGGGCTTTTTAAGTGTAGGCCGAGCCTTGCCCGAGCAATTGCGGTTTCGCCCCGCGAATACGGGCACCTGGCCTGATCGTGCAAAATGCAACCATCCAAAATGCCAGCATTGCAAATTGCAATCCGAGCCCTTCTCAATTCACACTCAACACATTGATTTTATTGAATTAATACATTGGCACGACACCTGCAACAGTTCTCCTGCAAACCCCATCCAGCCAAGGCATTAAACGGAGAACACGACCATGAACAGTGCCATTCTGTTAGCTCTCAACACCGTCGCCCTGGCTGCACTGGTGATGTTCCATTTCCAATCGACGGGCAGCAACGACCCCGCCCAGATCAGCCAGCAGGCAGTTCCCCACCACTTGCAACAACGTCCGCAACTGGCCGTGATGACGCCGAATGCACAAGCGCCAGTACGCGTGACTCAAGGCATCCAGGCCGCGCCTGCCTCTGAACACTGGGTTTTTTAAGGACACTGATGATGAGCAAATTTGCCTGGCTGTTCCTATGCCTGACCATCACCACTGGCCTTATGGGCCTGAGTGCAAGCTCCCAGGATGGGCAAACCAGCGCATTCGTCGCCGCCGGCGTTTTCGCAGGCCTGCTTCTCTTGACGCTCTTCGTCGGTCGCCGAATCAAATTTGACCCGGTTTTGCGCTGACCCCTCCCTTCTCTGCGCTGCCCTCCCCTACCTTATGTCGCCTCGTCCTAGTAAATCGGCAAATTGCCACTAGTCTTAAAACCAAGGGCAAAAGGCCACTTTGCTATAGGATGTGCGACCTAAAACCCTGTGGTGGCCTGGACTTACGGGAAGTTCCCTCGTGGAATCACTCGTGGAAAAGTTTTCCAACCAGTCCGCAAAAATGCAAATGAGTGCTGGCATAAAGCCTCCAGGCAGTTCAATATTTGTCACAGAATTGACGCCAAGGAACTGGCAAATCTGAGGCATGATGCGGCCTCTTTGCAATTC